>Ga0326728_10008547_pt1 | contig 25344 bp, 14 predicted proteins | sample MB3enrmetagenome_FD_207602 | JGI IMG/M metagenome (GOLD analysis project Ga0326728, IMG submission 207602) | Lab enriched peat soil microbial communities from McLean, Ithaca, NY, United States - MB31MN | ecosystem: Environmental > Terrestrial > Soil > Wetlands > Peat | place: USA: New York... | reverse complement strand
CTTCGGCCACGTGAGGCCACGCCGCCGCGCCATACCAGATGGAGATCACTTGGGATGGCTTGATCCGCAGCGTCTGACTTGGCTTGAACACCGTGGCGGCATCGATAGATACAACAATGGAATCTCGCGTTACCGTCAGAGTGGTATTCCAGTCGTAGCCGCCGGTCTTGACGGGCACGGTTCCGCCGACATAGAAAATACGGTTCCAGGAGTTGCGCGGTGCGCACCAGGACATGGTGGAAAGAGCGGCGGCGAGCAGTCCCGATGTCAGCGCCCGGCGGATCATAAGGCAGCTTCAGTATAGAAGCCGATTCCAGGCGGACTCAACGATTTCCCGCTCACCGGCGGAAGCGGCTCATGAACGGTGGATGGCGGTGATGAGCGGTGGCCGCCACTCATCGGCGAATCCGGCCATTCATTCGAATTTCGTGGCGGATAGGCGCGGCTGCCTTTACCATGCGGAAGTATGAAGGCCATACTGGTTCGGTTGCTGGGCCTGGCGCTCCTGCCCGCCGGCGGGTGGGCGCAGGGCGCGGTGCAGAATATGGACATCTACTTTCTGTTCGGGGCGACCACGGTCAAATTGCAGACGGTCCCTGGGACGGGCATTACGCTGTCCCAATCCACGGCAATTAGCAGCATGGTTGGTTACGGCTACCAGGTGGCCCGAACCAAGGCTGGCGGGCTGTGGGTGGAAGTCGCTCCGGGGACGTCCGCCTTCCCGCACCAACGCACGAACGCGACCCCGGACACGGTCGAACTCAGCACCTTAATCCAGGCGCTCGGGCTGCGGTTCATGGTCCCGGTGCACCCGCGAATCTCGGTCTACGGAGCGACCGGCGGCGGGATCGGCTTCTTCAACTATCCGGTCCAGGGGACGGGACCGAGTCCGGCCGTGCAAGTAAATTCGATCTCGCACGGAGTGTTGGATTTCGGCGGTGGAGCAGACTGGCGGCTGAGGCGGTGGGTCAGCATCCGCGCCGAGGTCCGCGACTACGTGACCGGCAGGGGCCTCAGCGGCGTTGCGGGGCCGAATCACGTCCTGGCTTTCGTGGGAATCGCGACCCACTTCTGAGGGATCGACGCGGCGCTGGGGTGCGAGCGACGGGTCCGCGGGGCAGACAAAATCGCCTGCCCCCCCCCCAAAGTGTTGGACTGCTGCCGCTTAAAACAGAACCTTCAACGCCATTTGGCCGATTCGCGGATCGGCGGAGCCGCTGATGCTGCCGAACCCACCGGAGCTCATGGTGGTGGTCGGGTTGTTGAAATTCGCGCGGTTGACCAGATTGAAGAACTCGCCGCGCAATTGAACGGTCAACCGCTCATGGAACGAAAAGCTCCGGAACAGCGCTACATCCCAGGTCATTGCTCCCGGACCGGTGATCGATCCTTTGCCCACGTTCCCAAAGCTCGCAATGTAGGGGGAACCCGTGCCAGCCTTCGGTGGCGCTCCGAAAGAACTCTTGAGCAGGTAGTTTTCGCAGGGCGCCGATGTGCAAGCTCCGGGACCTAGCGCCGGGCCGAGCAGCACAGCTCTGTCCACCCCAAGCCCGGTCAGCGACATGTCCTGTCCGTAGGTTACGGTCAACGGCTGTCCGGTTTGGGCCTGGAAAACGCCCGAGAGCTGCCATCCACCCACAGCCGTGCGGACCGCCTTCCCAGCCCCGCTTGGAGTCGGCAGTTGCCACACCCAGGAAAGGACGATTCGGTGTTGGCGGTCGAAATCCGAACGGCCGATGTCCAGCGCGTCGGCCTTGGGGAAATACCAGGGGTAAGCGGTTCCCGAAGCATTCGGCCCCGGCCCGGTAACGCTCTGGTTGAACGGTAGGTTATCGAGAGCCTTCCCCCAAGTGTAGTTGGTCAGGATGGTAATGCCCTGCGACATACGCTTCTCGAAGCCCAACTGGAGGGAATTGTAATGTTCGTTCACCGCCTGGCTGTCCAGTGTAATGCCGGAGAACGGTTGGAAGCTGCGCCTGGCATCGGTACCCAGTGAACTGCCTGGAATGAACACCGCCGGATTCTCCTGGAGACTGGTGGCCAGGTGACTGGTGTGCGAGCCGACGTAGGAGGCATGCGCCATCCAGTTCTTCCCGATCTGGCGCTCCACCGTAAGGTTCCAGTTGTAAATCGCCGGGACTTTGTAGTTGCCGGACGGGTCGAGGGTAACGACTATAACGGGAGTCGGGAACGCCGCGTTTTTGGGGATGGGCACCGGCTCCGGGAAGGGGTTGGTGATTCCCAAATAGGGATTGCTAAACGGCCCCTGCGGCGTGGTAATGCCGACCGTCGGGCTGAACGGCGTGTTGGTGGTGACGGCGTTCATGAAGCCGGCCATCATGCGCGAATCGTAGAACATCCCCGCTCCGGCCCGCAGGCTGGTTTTGCCGTCTCCAGTGGCGTCCCACGCGAAGCCGACGCGCGGTTCGAAATCGCGATAGTTGGAGTTCACGCCATACTCGGGAACGCCGGTGTCTCCGGGAAACAGGAGACCGGGAGGGGCGTTGGTGTAGACCGTTGAGACTCGATCGGCGTAGTAGGCGGTAGGATTGAACTGCTCCATGCGGTGTTTCAATTCCTTCCACGGGAAGAACGGCTCCCACCGCACACCGTAATTCAGGGTGAGCCGCTTGCTGACGCGGTAGCTGTCGGTGGCGTAAATTCCCAGAAACTCGTCGCGGTTGTTAAAGAACTGTCCGGAGCCCTGGGTTAAGGTGCGCAAGTAGCCGAGCAGGAAGCTGGCGGGGGCGGAGTTGGTGGTGTCCGCGGTGAAGGTGAACGCGCCCGGCTCCTGGTACTGGCTGTCGATATCCATACGGCTGATTTCGGCGTGGACGCCAAAGGACAGCGCGTGATTCCCCCGCACCCAATGGAGGTCGTTGTTCAGCGTCCAGTTGTTGCGCGTAAATCGGGCTTTCGGGTTGTCGCCAATGGTGAAAAACCCGCTGACGGAGATACTCTGCAATGCCTTGTCCGGCGGTTGCCACATATTCACGCCAAAATCGGCCACCGAGGGCGCACCCGGGGGCGCGCCGCGCTGGTCGGCCTCGCGCGCGAAGTTGAGCGTAAAGACATTGAGCACGGTCGGGGTGAAGGTGTGGGTTTCGGAGGCCAGGATGTTCTGCACCAGGTTCTTGGCCTGATCGGTATAGGTCAGCAGGTTGGTGGTATCGAGAATCCCCACGTTGTCGAACCGGTCTCTGTAGTAGCGGGCCGTTAGGCGATCATTGGAGCCGATAAGGTGGTCGATCCGCCCAACCTCCTCGTTGTAGTTCTGCCGGACGGGTTTCTGGTAGTAAACCAAACCGTTGCCCCCTATGCTGGGGAGATCCTTGGCGAACGCCAAAGCGGCGGCATCGAAGCGGGTCAGCGGGATCTGGTTGTTGGGGAACGCCGTGCCTGACTTGGGATCGATAATCGTGCTGGAAAAAGTTCCCTGGAGGTTCGCTTGGGTGGGAACGTAGGCGCTTTGCGCGCCCAGCATCTCGCGCAGGATGGTGCCCTGGTAACCAAAAAAGAAGAATGTCTTGTCGCGCCCCTTGTACAGGCTGGGGATGGTCACAGGGCCCCCCAAGGTTACGCCGAACTGGTTGCGCTTCATCGGATCGACCGTGCTGGCGAAGAAGTTCCGGGCGTTGAATTCGCGGTTGCGAACGTATTCGAAGGCATCGCCGTGCAGTTGGTTGGTGCCCGACTTGGTGACCACGTTGACCACACCGCCCGCATTCTGTCCGTACTGAGCGCTATAGTTGCTGGTCTCCACGCTGAATTCCTGCAGCGCGTCGGGAAAAGGGAACGGAAGGTTCACATTGGTGTATTCGTCGACGTTGTTGCCGCCGTCGAGCATATAATTGGTTACGTTAGCGCGCGACCCGTTGGCGGACACCGTGACCACCACCGGAAACGTCTTGGTCTGGCCCTGATCCGCCGAATCGTTGGGAGCGGCGACCACGCCTCCAACCAGTACGGTAAGCGCGGCGGCATTGCGGCCGTTCAAAGGCAGATCGACGACGCGCCTGGTATCGACCACCTGGCCGATCGTGCTGGTGGCCGTGTCCACCTGAGCGGCGTCGCCGATTACGGTAATCTTGTCGGCCGCCGACCCCACTTGCAACGTGGCGTTGACGGTGACGGCTTCGTCCGCCCGTAAAGTAATGCCCGACTGGGTGAAAGTCCGGAACCCGTCGGCGGTGACGGTCACGCTATACTCCGTGGGGCGCAGAGCCGGCACGGTGTACAGCCCATCCTGGCTGGTTGTGGTACTGGTCTGCAAGCGTGTAGCGGCCTCGGTAACCGTTACCTTAGCCCTGGGTATCCCTAATCCCTGAGGGTCCGTCACGGCACCCACGATCTTCCCAAACCCCTGGCCATGCAGGGGGAAACTGGCCCAAATGGCGAGTGAACAAACCGTCAGTAGCGCGCTGGTGGATCGCCTTCCAAAAGCGACTGAGCTTCGAAGCATGCTAACCTCCTTTAGCCTGGAATAACCCCTGAAACCTGTCCGCACAATTGAAGCACAGGCTGTCCGCTCAAGTCTTTGCCAAACCTTGAAAAAGTCTTGACGAAGTTGTGATAGCATTTTGTTCGAGAGCCCGACAGATCCAGGAGCGGCCCCGTATGCGCCGGTTGAACCAGCCCTTGTATGAATTTGGCCCGTTCCGCCTGGATACTCAAGAGCGCATGCTGTTGCGCGAGGGGCAGTACGTTCCTCTCACGCCTAAGGCGCTGGAAACCTTGGTCGTCCTGGTGGAGCACGGCGGACGAATCGTAGAGAAGGAAGAGTTGCACCGGCAGGTCTGGCCGGACACCGTGGTGGAGGACGTCAGCGTGGCGAAGAACGTCTCCACTTTGCGGAAGACCCTGGGGGAATCCGAGAGTCAACGATATATCGAGACGGTGCCCAAACGCGGCTACCGTTTTGTGGCGGAAATCCACATATTGGAATCCCGCGACACGGGCCCGCTTCCCGGTCAGAATCCGGCCATCCCGCGCGCTTTTGCCCCAGGGCAGGAACCCGTGGCGGATGGAGCGGGCCCTGGGCGCACCAGGACCCGCTTCCCGGCGGGTCGCTGGTGGTGGCGGTTGGCGCTATTGGGAGTCGCGGCGGCCGGCTTGGCCTATTGGCTGGCGGTTCCGGGGGCCCGTTCCCACCAACATTGGCCTTCTCTCAAGACCTCGCCTCTCACCAGTTTCCCTGGCCACCAGGACCAGGTGGCATTCTCGCCGGACGGGAGCCAGATCGCTTTTGTCTGGGATGGCCCCAAGCACGACAATGTCCACGTCTACGTCAAGCTGATCGGCAGTGAAACCCTCCTGCAACTGACCCGCGACACCGCCCCCGAATCCAAACCCGCATGGTCGCCGGATGGCCGATCCATCGCTTTCCTGCGGACCTCCGGCGACCGGCGTGGCTGGTACCTGGTTTCGGCACTGGGAGGCGCCGAACGCAAGTTGACCGACGTTTTCCCGTACTTCGATCTGGGAGACGGCAACAGCCCATATTATTCGCCGGACGGCAAGTACCTGGCCATTGTCGATAAGAATTCGCCGGCCGAGCCCGCCGGCATCTTCCAGCTCTCCGTGGCGAACTCCGAGAGGCGGCAACTGACCTCGCCCCCGGCGGGCACCACGGGGGATTACTACCCGGCGTTTTCACCCGACGGGAAGCAATTGGCGTTCGCGCGAGCGAACAGTTTCTCGGCAACCGACCTTTATGTCCTGCCACTTTCGGGAAAGAAGGAGCCACGCCGCCTCACTTTCGACGGACTCACGATTGTGGGATTGACATGGACTCCCGATAGCCGGGAGATCATCTTCGCCTCGCGGCGAGGCGGCAGCACCAACTCCTTATGGCGCATTTCCGCAAGGGGGGGCGTTCCGGAACGGGTCTCCGCGGCCGGCGAAGATCTGGTCAGCCCGGCCATGGCCCGCAACTCCAACCGCCTGGCCTACACCCGCGTACTGGACGACATGAATATCTGGAGCATCGCCCTGGACGCCTCCGGGCACGCCACGTCGCAGGCGCCTTTGATCGCTTCCACATTCCGGGACTCCGATCCGGACTATTCTCCGGATGGGCGTAAGATCGCCTTCGTCTCCGGCCGCGCAGGCGGCTTCGGCATCTGGGTTTCTCACAGCGACGGCAGCGATCCACGGCTTCTGTTCGATGGCGGCCCGTATGTCACGGGAAGCCCGCGCTGGTCGCCGGACGGGCGCTGGATCGCGTTCGATTCGCGGCTGAACGATCCGGCCCACGCCGGCAATCCGAACATCTGGGTGATCGGCGCGGAAGGAGGCCAGGCGCGGCGCTTGACCACGGACGCGGCGGGAGGCGTGGGGCCAAGCTGGTCGAACGATGGGCGGTGGATCTACTTCGGCTCCGTCCGCACTCGGAACCTGCAGATTTGGAAAGTGGCGCCGGGTGGAGGGTCCGCCGTTCAGGTCACCAGGAATGGTGGTTTTGAGGGATTCGAAACGGCCGATGGCCGGTACCTCTACTATCTGAAGGGCCGCGGGATTCCCGGCATCTGGCGGGTTCCTACGGCGGGCGGCGATGAGATCCCCGTGACGGATCGCGACCAAGCCGGGTTATGGCGCTGTTGGCGGCTGGCTGGCGGCGGGATCTACTACGGAATTGCGGCGCCGCCCGAGGGCGCCCGATTGGAGTTTCTGGACCTGGCGACGGGACGTGTCCGGGAGATCGGGCGAACCCGGCAAGCTCCCGATCTGACCATCCCGAGCCTGGCGGTTTCACCCGACGGACGCCACCTGCTCTACGCCCAGTACGATCGGAACGGCAGCAACATCATGATGGCCGAGGATTTCCGATAGAGGCCGGGCGACCGCGGCCGCATCGTCACGTTCCAGGTGGCGTAGGACTGTCCGACTTCGGACGCCCGGTCTCAAAACAGGACACTCGGGCTGGTTAACCCCTTGTTTTGCCAATAGCTTACAGCCAACCGCTTTAGGTCCTCGGATTGCTCTCGGGAGGGGCTTGATCCTTGAGGCCTACATGTCCATCTTCATGCGCCGCTGCGGGCGCGCAGTTTCCCTCCTTGCCTTGCCATGGTTTTTGGGCGCGCAATCCACCAACATCGCGGTCCTGCCGCCGCCTTCCTCACCGCTGGGCTTTCTGACGGCGCGCTACCGGCCGCGGATTGTGCCTTCGGTCAACCTGAACAACTCCGGCCGCCTGGCCTCGCTGATTCGCTCGGGGACGCTCTATCTGACCGCGCAGGACGTAATCGCGCTGACGCTTGAGAACAACATCGATATCGAGATGCAGCGCTACGGGCCGTGGATGGCCCGCGAGGACATCCGCCGCGCCGGGGTCGGCGGCGCCCTCCGCTCGCCCACCATTCCCATCGCCGCCGGGCCGCAGAGCGTCAGCCTGGCGGGCATCAACGTGAGCGGCAGCCTGGCGTCGGGCGCCGGCGTGGGATCGGGCGGCGGAGTTACCGGCCTGCTCGGATCTTTTGTGCCGCAAACCGACCCCACCTTTTCCTTTTCCGCCAGCATGGGCCATAGCACGTCGCCCGAGAGCAACATCATCGTGGATCAAACCAATTCCCTGGTACAGGGCTCGCGCGGATTCAGCCTGGGCTACAGCCAGCAATTCATGGCCGGCACCTCCTTCAGCCTCTCTTTCTCGTCGTCGCGCACCACTACCAACAGCCCCAGCACGCTGCTCAATCCCGTCACCAACGGCACGCTCAGCATGTCCGTTTCACAGAATCTGCTGCAGGGATTCGGCACGTCGGTCAACACGCGCTACATCCGCATCGCCCGCAACAATGCCAAAGTGACCGACCTGCAGCTCAAACAGCAGGTAATCACCACGGTCTCGGCCGTGCTGAACCTGTATTGGGACCTGGTGGCGTTCCACGAGGATGTGCGCCTCAAACAACTGGCCTTGGAAGCCGCGCGCAAACTATATGAAGACAACAAGAAGACGGTGGCGGCCGGCGGCGCGGCCGGAATCGAAATCACGCGCGCGCAGGCCGAGATTCCGGCGCGCGAGCAAGACGTCCTGATCGCCGAGACCAACGTTCTGCAACAGGAGATCGTGCTCAAGAACGCGCTCAGCCGCCGCGGCATCGAAGACCCCATGCTCACCGACGTGCACATCGTGGCGCTCGACCGGATCGAGGTGCCCGATACGCAGGAACTGCCGCCGGTGAAACAGCTTCTGTCGCAAGCCCTGGCGCAGCGGCCCGACCTGCAGCAGAGCCGCATCAATTGGGAGAGCCAGCACCTGGTGCTGAAGGGCGACAAGAGCGCGCTCAAACCCACGCTGCAGGCCTTCGTCTACTTCGCCAACCACGCCCAGACCGGCGTCAACAACCCCGCCAACATCGATTACGAATACGGCTTGCCAGACCCGTTCTACCTGGGCGGCTACGGCACCATGCTGGGACAGCTCCTGCGGCGCAATTTCCCCGACTATTCCGCCGGCGTCTCCCTCACCATTCCCATCCGCAACCGGGCCGCGCAGGCCGACTACGCGGTGGATCAACTGCAGGCCCGCCAGCAGGAACTGCAACTGGAAAAGAGCACCGCCCAAGTGGCGGTGGACGTGCGCAACGCGGTCATCGGACTGCAGCAGGCGCACGTGCGTTATGAAACCGCGCTGCGGACCAAGCAACTGGCGCAAGAGACGCTGGAGGCCGAGCAGAAGAAGTACGAATACGGGAAGTCCATCAACGCCCTGGTGATTCAGGCGCAACGCGACGTGGTGGCGGCGGAGAGCGAAGAGGTGCAGGCTATGGCCAACTACACTCACAACCGCATCGCCTTCGAGGCCGCCCTAGGCGCCACGCTGGAGCGCAATCATATCGAAATGGCCGAGGCCGGTTCGGGCCGCGTGGCGCGCCAGAGCGCGCTGCCCGAACCACTGCCGGAGAAGAAATAGGAGTTCCGCCATGACCAACCGCATAGCACAACGTTGTCTGGCCGGAGCCGTGGCGTGGTCCCTGGCGGCGTCGAGCCTGTGGGCCCAGATGTCCCTGCCCATCGCGCCCGTGAAACCGCAAGGGATGCCTTTTTTCCGGTCCTATAAAGGAGTCACCGTGCCTCCGCTGCGCACGTCCGGAAGGTCCAAGCTGCACGGCATGATCCGTTCCGGCACGCTGTACCTGAGCGTGCGCGACGCGCTGGAGCTGGCGATCGAAAACAGCCTGGACCTGGAGATCGCGCGCTATGACGTGGTCCGCGCTCCCTGGGACATCCAGCGCCTCCAATCGGGCGGTGCGCTGCGCGGCGTCACCTCGAGCAGCGGAGGCCCCATCCGGCTGGGGTCCGGCCAGGGCGTGGCGGGCAGCCAGACAGGAGGAGGCGGGAGCGGCGGAGGCAGCGGAACCTCGTCTCTCACCGGCGCCGCGCTGATCCAGCAGATCGGCCCGGTGACCCCGCAGCTCGATCCCATCGAGACGTTCAGCACCGGCTTGGGACATCAAACTTTGACCCAAATCCAGCTCGCGCAGAGTGGCACCAACTATTTTGCGTACTCCGGCCGCTCGTACAGCGACCAGATTTCGCAAGGATTGCTGTCGGGCGGGACGGCGCGGTACTCGTACAGCGGGTCGTACCTCAACGAAGCCGTTCCCCTCGACGTTTTGAACCCGACTTCGTACATCGGCACGGGTTTCTCGATATCGCACAACCTGCTGGCCGGTTACGGAGTGAAGGTGAACGACCGCTACATCCGCATCGCGCGGAAGAACGCTTCGAGCACCGATCTCACGTTCCGCTCGCGCCTGATGACTTTGGCTACCAACGTCCTAAACCTGTACTGGGACCTCTCGTTGACGGCCGACGACCTGAAGTTCAAGCAGCGCAATCGCGATCTGGCGCAGGGATTGCTAACCGACACCAAGCTGCAGATTGCCGCGGGCGCCATTCCCGGCATCGACCAGGTTCGCGCCCAGTCCAACCTGGCGATGCAGGAGCAGGCGCTGGCGGTGGCGCAGAACAACCTGGTGCAGCGCGAGAACGCCTTGAAGGACGTGCTGAGCTGGCACGGCCGCCCGGACGCGGAACTGGACGCCGCCCATATCGTGACCGTGGATCCGCTTCAGGCGCCCGACGCGGAGCAACTTCCGCCGCTTAGTTCCCTGCTCGAGACCGCCCGCAAGAATCGCCCGGACCTAGCCAACGCGCGCACGAATGAGGAGGTCGCAGCCATCACCGCTTACGGCACGGCTAACGGAGTGCTGCCCAGCCTGCGGGTTTACGCCCGGGCCAGCGACGTGGGTCAGGCTGGCGCGCCGGTTCCCGGCGAAAGTCCCACGGCTTTCTTCGTGGGCGGCGCGGGAAATGCGCTGGGCCAGGTATTCCGGCGGAACTTCCCCAACGAAAGCGCCGGAGTGAGTTTCAGCGGGAAGACCTGGAACTCCCTGGCTCAGGCCGACAACGCCCTCGACCAATTGGCGCTTCGCAAGACGGAATTGACTGTTCAGCGCGCCTCTAGCGACTTGGCCAAGGACATCGCGCTCGGGCGGTTGGCGATCGAACAGGCCGTTGCGCGCTACCACTCGGCCATGGAAAGCCGGCGATTGGTGGAACAACTGCTCCAGGGTGAAGAGAAGAAGTGGCAGGCCGGTACATCCACTCTGACAGCGGTGGTGCAGTCGCGCCGCGAACTGGCCGACGCGCAGTCCCGGGAACTGGCCGCCGCGGCCGCGCTGGTGCGCAGCCGGATTGCGCTCGACCAGGCGCTGGGGCTGACGCTGGAGCGGAACGATATTAAGGTGGAGGACGCGCTGGGGAGTGCGCCGGTCGTGGGAAACTGAGGGAATGGCGACGCACAATGTGAATCTCTGGAACACGGCCCAGCACGCGCTCGAGTACCTTGGCCGCGCGGACAAGATTCCTCATCGGACCGAAGGCGAAGCCGTGCTGCTGGATTGCCTGCCTTCCCCGCTCCGCCGCGTGTTGGATCTGGGCAGCGGCGACGGACGTTTGCTCGGACTGGTGAAACTGGCGCGGCCCGAAGCGCCGGCTGTCGCCTTGGACTTTTCGCCGGTGATGCTCGATCGGTTGCGAGAACGCTTCGCTTCCGACCCCTCGGTGGAAGTGCGCGCCCACGACCTGAATAATCCCCTGCCGGCGGTTGGCGGGTTCCATGCGGTGGTCTCCAGCTTCGCGATTCATCACCTGCCGCACAGCCGCAAACGGGCGTTGTACCAGGAAATCCATGCGCTACTGGAACCGCAAGGAATCTTTCTGAATCTGGAGCATGTGGCCTCGGCCACTCCTGCCTTGCATCTTCAGTTTCTGAACGCCATCGCAACTCCGCCGGAGCAAGAGGATCCCTCGAACAAGTTGCTGGAGATGGAGACGCAACTCGGATGGTTACGCGATATCGGGTTCACCGATGTCGATTGCCAATGGAAGTGGCGGGAATTGGCGCTGATGGTTGGCGCCAAGATTGCGTCTCCAGCCGAATAGGCGACAGCGGTCCCGTTTCCCGCCGGCCCATCGAAAGCCCGCTATCCGTTGCTGGTGGAGGTGATTCCGGCAGAGGACAGCGTGTTGAAAATGATCGACATCGGATTCAGGGAGTCGCTCGAGCTCGAAGTGCTTTGGAAGGCTGCCTGGAGTTGACTCAGCAACTGGCTGATGTCGCTTGAAGAGCTGCTGGAACTGCTGCTGGAGCTGGAATCGCTGCTTGAGCTGGAGGAGGAGGAGTCGACATGGTGATGGTGATGATGATGATGGCCGCCACCGCCGCCCACCGCCTGCGCCAGATCCTGGATATTGGGAAGGTTGCCGCTCGACGAGGCGTTGCTGAAGTCCGTCGCGAGGGTATTGAGTTGAGTCGCCGCCGTTGTATTGCCTTCGGAGGTGGCCGTCTGGGCGGCGGTTTGCAGGTTGGTTGAGATTTGCTGCGTGACCTGCTTGTACTCGGTTGGATTCGACTGCTGAAGCTGCTGCAGCTCGTTCAACAATTGGGCGAACGGAGAAAGTTGGCTGTTATCCTGACCGACCGAAGACAGGCCGACGCCGCTGAGACTGCTTCCCGCGCTCGTGCTTGACGAGATGGATGTCTGCAAAGTGCTGAGAAGCGACTGGAGGTAGCTGCTGGAAAGGCTGTTAATGGTACTCATGGTCCCCTCATCGGCACTTTTGCTTCCAGCTTCCAGCGTCTCGTAAGGTATTGAAAAGGCACGAAGGGGGTATCGCGGCACCGTCAGTTTTCTGACGCCGCGACGAATTCTTGGCGCGGCGGCCATCCGATTGGCTCTCGCAACCGAAAGACCGCAACCGCTCTACTGGGAATGCAGACCTGTCTACAGGGCAATTGGGTGACACGCGATAAGACTCCGATGCGAAGTTTCATCCCCAGCCACCGAATTGGGACCTCCGTCACTGATTGCCGGTGAGGGCGTTGAGCTCGGTTTTGTCACGTTCCAGATAGGGGACGCCTCTGGTCATCCATGCGGGCGCGGGGGCGCCCTTCAGGAAGTGATCGAAGTACTGTTGCAGGCGGATGGTGAAGTCCTTCTGGTCGGCGCGGTTGCGCAGACCGTGGGGTTGGCCGTTGTAATTGAAGAGATACACCTCCTTGCCCAGGCGGCGGAGGGCCAGGAAGTACTCGATGCCCTGGTACCACGGCACGGCATCGTCGCCATCGTTCTGCAGAATCATCACCGGCGTCTGCACGCGGTCGGCCCAGAAGATCGGCGAATTCTCGATGAAGCGCGTGGGATACTGCCAGATCGATCCGCCGATGCGGCTCTGGGTGCGCTCGTATTGGAACTGGCGGGTGATGCCGGTGCCCCAGCGGATGCCATCGTAGGCGCTGATCATGTCGGCGACCGGCGCGCCGGCTTCCGCCGCGCGGAAGCGGTTGGTCTGGGTCACCATGTAGGCGATCTGGTAGCCGCCCCAACTGTGGCCCTGGATGCCGATGGCGCTTTCGTCGACGATGCCGCGGTCCACCACGGCCTGAACGGCGGGCAGCACGCACTTGAGAGCGCTCTGCCCGGGGTAGCCGGTGGTGTAGACGATATCGGGCTCCAGCACCAGGTAGCCATTGCTCACGTAGTAGCTGATATTGATGTTGTGGCCGGGGGCCGGGTTGACGAAGCGGTTGAGGTTCTGCGTGAGCCGCTCATAGATGTACACGATCATGGGGTACTTCTTGCGCGCATCGAAATTCTCCGGCTTGTAGAGCGCGGCCTGGAGCGGTACGCCGTCGATGTTCTTGAAGCCCACCAGCTCCGAGGTGCCCCACAGGAGCTGGGACTTCTGCGGATTGGCGTCGCTCACTTGGCGCATTTGCCGGAAGCTGCCGTCGGTGGCGATCAGGTCGGGGAATTCATGGAACGTCTGCCCGGTGAGCAGGTAGACGTCGGCGTGCTTGGCCTTTACAGGCGCGCTGAACGACTTGGCGGCCATAATGAGCTGCTCGGGCGCGCCGCCGTCGAGCGATCCGCGGAAGAAGCCGGAGTCCATGGTCTTGAGGTTCTCGCCCTGCAGGAGCATCGGCTTGGCGGGGTCGATCCAGCGCTCGCGCGGATCGGTTTCGGTGCGGACGTAGCGCAGGCGAATTTCGTGGGCGCGGCCATAGCCGGCGGTGATGTTGCGAGCGCCGGTTCCGTCGGGAGCGGCCTTCCAGATGTCGTAGCGGTCGTAGAGCAGCACATACTTGCCGTCCTTGGTCCAACCGGCGGAACCGTAAGAGCTGGGAGTGCCGGGTGTATCGGTGTCTTCGTTGAAGAACTTCACGCCCAGGGCGGCGGTGAGGTTGACGGTCTTGCCGTCGGGCACGGAGACGGTGCTCCAGTCCGCGCCGTCGAAGATCAGCAGGTACCGGCCGGAGGGCGACCAGGTGGTCTGGCCGCGATTCTTCTTCACCAGGAGCCGGCGCTGGCCGGTGGTGGCGTCCACCAGGTAGATGTCGGCGTAGCGCTCGTCGTAATCCACCAGCCGGCGGTATTCGCGATCGTCGCTGCCCATCGCCCATTGGGGACTCTCCGACGTGGTGACGGTCTCCATCTGGCTGTCGGCGAGTTGCACCAGCTTGCATTCGGGGATCAGGTAGGCGGCTTCGAAGGTGCGGTCGCGGTCGCGCGCGGCGCGGACCTTCTGCACGGTCTGCAGGTACTCGTCCTTATAGCTCCAGACATCCACCACGGCTTTGTCTTCGTTAGCGGCCGCCGGGGCGGGCGCTGCGGTCTCGCCGCCATCGGAAGCGGCCGCGGCCTCGTCCGGCTTGTCGGCGGGCTTGGCCACGCCGAAGAACACGCGCGAGCCGTCGCGCGAGAACGTGAAGGCGCCCTTGTCGCTGATGGCCATGCCGGCCTGCAGGCCCGGGGTGGCGGCGGAGACCAGTTCGGAAGCCGCGGGCGCCTGGCGGTCCCAGCGATAGATCTTCCACTGGGGCTGCTTGGCGGACGGGTCGTCGCGGTCGCTCAGGAAGACCAGCTCGGTCTGGTTTTCGTCGAAGGCGAGCTTGAGATATTTGCCCTTGCCTTCGAGGAGCGGGGTGGGCGCGTCGGCGGATCCGGGGCGCGCGGCGAAGACGCCGTTCTTGGCGGTGTCGCGCGCGGAGACCGCGTAGACGAGCTGTTGGCCGTCTTCCGTGAAGTGGAACTCGGCCACGTCCGAGAAGACGCGCTCGGCGCCGTCGGCCAGGGAGCGGAGCACCAGGTCTGTGCCGAACTGGTTGCGCGCGCTGCCAGCCGCCGCTCCGCCGCGACCGCCACGGCCGCCTTGTGGATCGCCGCCGCCGGCTTTGGGCTCGGCTTTGGTCTCGGAGGGCGGAGTGACGGGCCGCGCCGGGGGTTCCGGCGCCTCGCGCTGGTAGGCCAGAAACCCGGAAGCTTTGTCGGGCATGGCGAAGCGCCTCACGCGCTCGACGGTGGTGGCCTTGGCGGTAGCGAGCTCGACAATCGTCATGCCGTCCTTGGGCATCTGGTCGGCGGACTTGTGGTCTTTACGGGCCTTGTCGGTATCGACTTTCGAAGGGAAGGTGGAGAACACCACGTAACCGCTGTCGGCCGAGAACGCGATGGTGGTGGCGCGCGCTTCCGGCGGTGGTCCTTCCTCGATAACAGGCGTGGCGGGCGGCTGCGGACGCGCACCGGCGGCGAAGTGCGTGTCGATGCCGGTTGCCAGGTTGCGGACCACCACTTCGCCATCGCCTTCCTGCGGAAAGAGCCCATAGGCCAGGAAATTTCCGTCGGCTGACAGACGCTGGCTGGAGATGGCTTTCCAACCGTCGTAGTCCTTGTGGTTGAGAGGACGCTTGGCCGTTTGGGCGAGGGCGGCCGAGAGCAATAGCGCGGCGCCGGCAAACCCGACGAGGATGCGCCTGGGGATGGAGCGGGAAGGCATTCTGGTATTGTAAGTCACGCCGGAAGCAGCCGTCAGCCATCGGCCATCAGCCAAAGCAGCGCAGCCCGGGATCGCCCGAGGCTCGAAAGTGCCGGCTTGCGGGGCCGCTGAGTGAAACTCGTCTTCCGCGATTCCCAATACCTTGCTCACCAAAGCCGCTGGCGCGCGGACAGCCCTATTGTCCGCCTGGCTTGCGAGCGGGTTAGCCGAAGGCTGATGGCTGTTAGCGGATGGCTCTACTCCGCCGGGCACCCTGCCGGCATTCCCTTCGTGGGGTACTCCCGGGACAGGGCCCGCAACGCCGCGCAGACCTGTTCCTTCACCAGCGGACAGTCCATATCGATGGTGCGCAATCCGCGGGTTTCGCGGACGGCGCAACTCCGCGGTTCGGTCTCCCGGTACAAGTCCACCAGTTTGACGGAGAGATCGGTCCCGTACGCCTTCACCGCGGCGGGGGCGAGTTGCGTCTCGCTGGCGCTCATCGACACCGCTTCGATCAAGGCGATGGCGGACTGCCGGGAGTCGCCCAGGGCGCGGTAGGCGTTCGAGATTTCCTCAAAGAAGAACTCGGGACGCTGCGTCAGCGGCCGCCCGTATTGTAAGACGTCGAGCGCTTCGCGCGGCTGCGACAGGCGCAGATAGGTTCTCCCCAGTTCCAGGTACGCGGCATCCCAGACGAAGCTGGTCGTCCCCCTGCCGCGCCGCAGGTTTTCCCGCTGGTTCATCCGGTCGTAGGCCCTCTCGATCGATCGCGCGCGCAGCAATGCGTCCAGCGACTTCCGATACCACAACTGCGCCTCTCCCGGGTCTCGCGCCGCCACGCGATCCCCTTCGTTGCGGTAGCAGATGCCCATGCTGGTGTAAGGCCGGGGGGAATTTCGCTCGTCGGGCAGCGGGTCGAGGATCGCCCGCGTCCGGTCGGCCTCCGCCACGGCCGCGTCGCCAGTGAGAAGCCCCATCAGCACGTTGTGCGGCCGGCAAGCATCGGGAGCCGATTCGGCGGCGCTGGTCATCAGGGTCAACTCCGTGGCCCAGTCCAGGTTTCGAAGGTACGTGCGTATGGCGAACGCCGCGCAGACGGCGGCCAGCAGCATCGGCGCGCCCCTGGCGGGCAGGCGCCGGGACGCCGCGCGCAGCCCGATGGCCACGCATCCCGCGAACCCCAGCGCCGGTAGATAGAGGAACCGCTCGGCCATGATGGTGCCGATCAGCAGGAACACGTTGGAGACCGGGGCCAGGGTCACGAAGAACAGGCCCACAAAATAGAAGACCGGTGGATTGCGGCGAAAGGCCCACACGGCCGCGGCCGCCACCGCCGCGCAGACCGCCACCGCGGCCAGCGCCGCCAAATCGCCCATGCGGAACAGCGGAATCTGGTTGTAGGAATAGTCGGCCGAGAGACGGCCCGGCCAGAACAGCAGCTCCACGTACTTGCCGATCACCCGGACGGCGGTCAAGCGGGCGGTCCAGAAATCCGCGCCGGTCAGGGGATTGTCGAGGAACGGATTGACAGCGGTCGCGGTTTTGGCGAGCACCCGGCCGCGGACATACAGAAACAGGAGGCAGGGCAACGCCGCCGCCGCGTAGTTCACCATCCTGGCGCGCCAGGCGCTGCGCGGTTCGAACGCCAGATCGTAGAGCGCCATCGCGCCCAGCACCGCAATGGCGCTTTCCTTCGAAAATATCCCCACGGCCGCCGCCAGAGCGAGCGTCAGCAGCCATCGCGTCTTGCGCCATCCGGCGGCGCGTCCGGCCTGGATATGGCAGATCAACGCCGCGAGCACGCCGAAAGCCGCCAGCAGGTCCGCGCGGCCCACCACGTTGGTGACCGACTCCGTGAGCACCGGATGCACCGCCCACACGGCGGTCATCGCCACCGCCATGCGCAGTTCCCCAAGAATCCACAGAGCCAGCACGTAGACCAGCGCGATGTTCAGGGCGTGCAGCGCGAGATTCACCCAGTGATAGCCCGCCGAATCAGGACCGTTCCCCAGCACCGCATAGTTGACCAGGTAGGAGAATGTGGTCAGCGGACGGTAAAGGTCCGAAGCCGAGTTTCCGTACCAATACTGCTGGCCCAGGATCAGGGCTGCGTTCCGCGGTGTGGCCGCCTGGATCCGGGAATCGTTCAGAATCAGGATCCGGTTGTCGAGCACCAGCCCGGCGCCGAAAGAACTGGAGTACGCCAAAAGCGCCAAAGTCCACAGCGCCGCCACGGCCAGCAGATGAGGCCGCCAAGCCCGCCTCGACGCCTCGTGGGCCAGCGCGGCTTGGGAGGATTCCCGCGGGGCGATTCGATCACCCGTCTTACGTCGAGCTTTCTTCATCCCGATCTTCCAGTTTGCACCATTCCGGCGGCATCACGGCGGGCTGCCGCCAGCCGGGGCAGATCGGGGCCGAGCCTAAATCAGTGCGCCTCGGTGGCAGCCGGCAGGCGCTTGAAGTGCTGGGTTTCGGTCTTGGGGGCCGGGGCGATCTGAGCCACTTCCAGTTCCAGCGTGTCGCCCTCCCCGGTGACGACAAAAGTCCTCCTCCACACGTAGGACCCCTTGGTTTCCATTTCCACGAGCTTGGGTCCGCTGTACCACAGAGAGACCTTGGCGGGACGGCCTGCGTCTTTGATCGCGCATTCGTGGCCAAAGGAGTCGCAGTCGAACTCCGCAATGGCGCGTGCGCCGACGGCATTGGTGATGTGAAGGATGTCGGCCTTCTCCTGAATCGTCCAGACGGCGTCCTTGCTGCCATCGGATTGTTGCCAGGAGCCCATGAGTTTGGCGCGGCTGGCTTCGTCATCCGCAAGCACCGAACCAACCAGCAGTAGGGCGCCGAGGGCGGCTATGCGTAGGATCATCTTCCCTCCTTCCGAAACATCCTATCCCTTGGTTGGCGCCAAGGAAATCCTGTGAAGACTGTATATTACTGCATAACGCGGGAAAATGCTCCCCTACCCGGGGGATTCGATGTTTGGCGTGGAGGGTGGGTTTCCTTTCAGGCAGCTTGCCGGGGATGTCCGCCTGGACCGTCCCCGGCAGGAAGCTCGACTTCAGGGCCGGTTCGTCAGAACGTCAGCCGAAGTCCCAACTGCGTCTGACGCATGGCCGCCGCGCTCCGGATGGTGCCGAACGACGAGCTGAACGCCCCACCGGAAACACTCTCCGTGGCGTTGGGATTGCTCAGATTGACCAGGTTGAAAGCGTTGGTTAGCTCGCCGCGGATTTGCAGCGTGATCCGCTCCTTGAACTTCAAATTGCGGAAGATGCCCAGATCCACGTTCTTCGTCCCCGGTCCCGACAAGAGATTGCGCGCCGAATTCCCGTCGGTCCCCGCCGCGTTTATCGTACTGAAGGCGCTGGTGTTGAACCACTCGTTGGATACGGCGTTGCGCGAGCGGTGCGGACTCAGGTAGGGATTGCCGATCAGGTTACCCCGATCGGTGGTGCTGACGCCGTCGTCGTTGGTGTCGCCCCCAGTGAGCACCGTGAACGGAATCCCGCTTTGCAAGGTGACGATCGCCGAGAGCTGCCAATCGTTGACGATCGCCCGCAGGACCGGGTTCGCCCGGTTGAAATAGTCCAAATTCCAGATGACCGATCCCACCGCCGAGCCGCGCTTGTCGTAGTCCGAGCGGCCGCGATCTTCCCGGAGGGCGTGTTGGTCCTGCGCCAGGCCATTCACCGTGTTGTTATCGAGCTCGGCATCTTCCAGGTCCTTGGCAAACGTATAGAAGCCCTTGGCGCTGACGTGGTGCGACAGCCGCTTCTCGACGGTGATCTGCAGGGCGTTGTACGAAGCCTGCATGACCGACTGCACCGAGTAGATGTTCGAAAGCGTGTTGGCTTCGATGGGACGCCGGCCGTTCACGTTGGCCGTGGCCGTGGTCGCGGTGCTGTTGTAGTAGGGGTAGTTCAAGTCTTCCGCGAAGGGCAGCCGGTGCGCGAACGATCCGACGTAGGCGGCCGTTACCGCCAGGTCTTTCGCCAACTGGCGCTGCACCGAGAAGTTGAACTGGTAGGTGTAGGGCCACCTGAAGTTGGGCGAAACCCCGTAGATCGACGCCGGCAGGAGGAACCGGGGACTGGTCGGATTGTAGGTGAACGGGAAGGGGTCGCCGCCGGGTAGATTCACGTAGGGATTCGACAGCGTGCCGATTGGGGAAATGGTCTGGCGCACGGCGAACGGGTTGTAGTTGGATGTGGAGTTCCATTCATTGCCGCTCACGCTGCCGTAGAAGACGCCGCCCGCGGCGCGGATGGAAGTCTTTCCATCGCCGTTCGGATCCCACGCCAGGCCCAGCCGCGGCGAGACGTGATTCCACTTCATGGATGCGATCCCGCGGCCGATCCCTGGATCTCCGGGCACCAATATGCCGGTGGGAACGCCCGTACCTTTGAGGACGGTCGACTGCACTCCCAGCTCGAAAGTGGATTCGCGGTCGAACGGATCGGTGGGCGGCTGCTGCAGTTCATAGCGCAACCCGAGATTGAGGGTGAGCCGCGGGGCGACGTGAAAATCGTCCTGGAAGAAGAGCGCGCCGGTAAAGAAATTATCCATGGCCGTGATGGGCGCGTCCTGGGTGTTGGTGCTGGGAAGACCGAGCAGGAAATCGCCCAGCGTGTTGCCGGTTTTGCTGCTGCTTCCCGAGGAGAACGAGAAAACGCCGTAGTCGTTCAGCAGCGTCGCCTGGATGTCTTTATCGAGCGAGATCTCGCCGCCGAACTTCAGCGTGTGGCGGCCGCGCGTGAGGCTCACCTGGTCGCGAAGGGAATAGAAATTGGTCCCGGCCACCGGACCGGCGATGGACTCCGAGAGCGTGAAGTACCCGGTGACGGTGATTTGCGGAAGCGACTTAGGACCCTGGATGGTAAAGGCGGACCCCAGATCGCCGAGCGAAACCGCCGGTGTGTCGAGGCGGCCGCCGAACTGGCGCGTGTAGCTCATCCAGAACTGGTTCACCGTGTTGGAGCTCAGGGCATACGTGTCGCTCATGTTGAGGTTCTGCTGGCGCCAGGTGTAAGTCTCCGTGGACCAAGCCATGCTCCCGAGCGGCAAGGGGTTGCTCCCGCTGGTTTCGTAGTAGCTGCCGCTCAGGCGATGCTGGTCGGTGAACGAGTGGTCGATCTTCACCAGGACTTCGTTGGTATCGTAGGGGCTGGGAAGCGTCCCTGCCCAGTAGTTGCCCGGCTGATCGTTGGGAAGCGGAATGTACTTGGCCAAAATGTTCTGCGCGGTGGGATCCAACCGGGTCGAGGGAATGATTCCGCCCGGGAACGGCGTGTTTCCGTTGTTGGGGTCCTTGGGTATGGTGGCCGATGCCGAAAAATTGCCGGTGCGCTCCAGGGCCGTGGGTACAATCTGCGAATTGACGAACGAACTGGTGATCTGGCGCAACCCGGAGTAGGTCCCGAAGAAGAACGTCTTATTTTTGCGGATGGGGCCGCCGAAGGTGCCGCCGAACTGGTTGCGATGCATCGGCGAAGGGGAGTGCGACAGCCAGGCATAGGCGTTCAGATCGGTGTTGCGGAGGAACTCGAACAGCGAGCCGTGAAAACCGTTGCTCCCCGAGCGGGTGATGATGTTGATTACGCCGCCGGCGAAATGTCCATATTCGGCGCTATAGCTGTTGGTGACCACGCGGAACTCGTCCACCGCATCGGGGTTGGGCGCGATGTTGCCGGTGTTTCGCAGGCCGGTCATGTTGTTGCCGCCATCCAGGTAGTAGTTCACCGAACCGGCGCCGCCGTCCACGCCGCCGTTGATCATGGTGTGCTGTTCCGGATAACCCAGCGTGTTGGCACTGAAGGTGGTGTCGATACCGGGGGTCAGTTCCAGCAATGTATACACGTTGCGGCCGACAATCGGCAGAGTCGTGATCTCCGCATTCTCGACGGTGCGTCCGATCTGGGCGTCTTCGGTATTCACGGCCGGTGCGTTGGCCGTAACCTCGACCGCCTCGGTGCTCGTGCCAACGTCCAGCGACGCGTCCACGCGCGCCATCACATCGATGTCCAGGGCGATGCCCTTCTGCACGAACTTCTTGAAGCCCGGGGCCGTCACTTCAACCGAGTAGCCGCCTATCGGCATGAACTCGAAGCGGTATTGGCCTTCCGCGTTGGTCTGGGCGGTACGGGACTGGTTAGTGGCTATTTGGGTGGCGACCACGGTCGCCGAAGGAACCGTGGCGCCGGATTTGTCGGTGACGGTGCCTAACAGCGTGGTGGTGGTCTGGGCGTGCAGCAACGGCGCGGCCAGCAGACAGAGAACAAACGTAGTTCGCATGTAAACCTCCCGGGCGATGCCCGAATTTTCCGAAGCAGGGGGAATCATGGCAAGCATAGGCGCGGCCTGGAGTGCTATACAAGTTCTCAACGGTTCCGAACCGTTACCGAACAGTTCGCCAAATGTCTTTCAATGGCGTTACTCTAGTAGCCAGTGGACGACAGAGCCGTATCCAACAGCGAGCAAGTGCGTCTGGCTGTCGAGGAAGTGCTGGCCAGCGGGACACTTTCGCGTTCCGAGCAGTTGCGCAGTTTTTTGCGGTATGTTTGCGAACGAACTCTGGCGGGAGACGGGAAAGAGATTAACGAGTACAGCGTGGCCGTGGAGGCGCTGGGAAAACCGTCCGATTTCTCGCCGGCGGAGGACTCCTCGGTCCGCCGCAGCGCCTACGAGCTTCGCCAGAAACTGCACAAGTACTACGAGCTGGAGAATCCCGACGCGGCCCTCCGCATCGAGTTGCCCAAAGGGTCCTATAACCCAAAGTTTGTGGAGGCCGGACCCAAGCCGGCGGCGGACGCCGCGGGGGTGAAACCGGCTTCCTACATCGCGAAACCGGCTGCCAGCCGCGCGGTTTGGATTCTGGCGGCCGCCCTGGTGGTGTCGCTAGGGATTTCGGCCGCGTTGACGGTGGCGGCGCTGCGCGGAGGAACGCGGGTGAGTCCGGTGGTTCGTGAAGCGTGGAGTTCCATGACCGCTACCGGGGACCGCGTGCTGATTTCGGTAGGGACGACGTTGCACCTGGTGGTCCGGCCGTACATGGCGGTGGTGGCGGAGGGATTTCCCAAGTACCCTGCGCCTCCGGAGCTGTACGCCATGTTCCGGCAGCACCGGCCGCTGCCCGAGGGAGTCGAGCTATTCATGCACCCGGTCGACAACTCGGTACAACTAGGGCACAGCCAGACGGTAGTCATCGCGGCCACCACGCTCTCGTTGATGGGAACGCCGTACCAGATTCTGCCCGAGCGCAGCGCGTCGGCTCCGGCCTTGCGCGGCCGCAACGTGATTCTGATCGCCGACCCGCAGAACAGCAACTCCGCCGCGGAAAGACTGGAGGCCACGCCCCTGACGCTGGATTTCGATGCCGCCGTGCAGGACGTGGTGGTGCGCGAGCGCGCGGGTGCGCACACGATGTGGGCCGGCAAACGGGGCCAGGACAAGCGGTACACCGATGTATACGGACTGATCACGGTATTACCGGCGGAAGGCGAAGCGGCCGGGCCGCACCGGACGCTGATCTTTTCGGGGATCACCTCGGTGGGCACCAACGGGGCGGCGGAATTCTTCTCGAAACCGGAAACCCTCAACGTGCTGCGGGCGAAGTTCGTGGCCGAAGGATACTCGGGATTCCCGGCGGCGTACCAGGTGGTGGTGCGGTGCCGCAGCAACGATACGCTGTTGCTGTCGACCGATTACGTGACCCACCGGGTCATCGCGAAGTAGAGTCGGGCCCGTTGGCGCTCCCGATTCCGGGTGCAAACCTCGGCTTATTCAGCAAGCTCAATCAGTTCATCCCATGCCAGCGCATAGCCCAACGCGCGCTTCACTTCCAGATGGCGGGATGGAGCCAACGCACCGGCCCGGCTGTCCAGGCACGGTCGCGCGACGGTGCGAATGTTGTCGAGATTGGCGACACAGGCGGAGCGCAAGCCTTCGTGCCGCCCCAGCCGGACTTCGACGGGTATCGATCGAACCGTGGTGGTGATTTCCGCCACGATGATTTTGTTGAGGTATTCGTAGGCGCCGTTGCGGCTGAGCAACAAGACGGGCCGGCGGCCAGCGGGTTTCGGCAGGTTGACCCACCAGATCTCGAACTGCCTCACGGTTTGTACTGCTCCGCCGTGGACCAATCGTCGGCCTCGTCTGCCGAATCCGGTTGCTTGTGGTATGCGTCGCGCATCGCCGCGAATTCGGCCCGCCGGACGGCCCGGCGGATCGCCTGCCGAACAAACTCCGACCTCTGCCGTTTGCCGGGCGCCGCAATCCGGTTCAAAGCGTCGAGCGTTTGCTCATCCAATTGGACGAGAAGAGACTTCATATAGAAGGATTATATACATAGTTGATATACTCATGGTTAATCGCCAGGCCGCGTGCGGCGCGCGCAGGATAATGGACCCTATGGCGTCCAAGGTCTCCCTCCTGCTGGCTGCGCTGGCGCTTGCCTGTCAAGCTGCCGATGTGCCGCGCGGCTGGCTGGAAGCCGCCCTCAAGACTCGCCTCGCGGAATTCGCGCGCTCCGCCGGCGATCCGGCGAAATCCGTCACCACCCGCGACCTGACCAACGCCGCGCTCCTCAACCTCATGACCGGCGGCGACGCCGCGCGTTCCGAAACCTGGATCGAGCGCGCCTATGCCACCCAGGACAGGAACGCGGCCAGCCAGACTTTCGGCGAACTGAAGTGGAACACCGGCGACGCGGCCGTAACGGACAGGAACGCCATCGAATTCGGCATGCAAGCCGTGGGGCCGCTGTATCTCGCGTTCGGCGACCGCCTGTCCGCCGGTTTCAAGGAGAGAATGGCGCCACACCTGATGGCGGCGCTGGCGGGTCTGCACGGACATAAGGTGCCCGTTTCCTACACCAACATCTTCCTCATGAACCTGACGGGCGGCATGCTGATCGGCCAGGCCATCGGCGACCCGGCCGCCGTCCAGCAGGCGGAACGGGAGTTGGACGCGTGGTTCGAGTACACCCGCCGCAACGGCCTTCACGAATTCGACAGCCCCACCTACTATGCCGTGGACCTCGATTCGCTGGTGATCGGGCTGCGCTACGCCCCCAGCCCCGAGGACCGGCGCAAGTTCGAACGGGCGCTGGATTATTTCTGGACCGATATCGCAGCCAGCTACTTTCCGGCGGCACAGCGCATGGTGGGCGCCTACAGCCGCGACTACGATTTCCTGCGCGGCCGCGGCGGCATGGACGTCTGGCTGACCGATGCCGGCTGGGCCTCGCTGCCATCCAAGCCGGTGGATCTCGAAAAAGTCTTCGTGCTGGACAACGCGCGGCCGGGCGGATACCGGCCCAAACCCGAGGCGGCGGCGATCGCCGGGCAACTGCCGCGCGAGGTGGTGTCGGCGTGGGACGACGATCCCCACCACACCCGCTTCCTGTGGGTGGGGAGCAAGGTGGCGCTGGGCTGCACCAGCGGCGACTACAACGCGCAGGACAAACTTTTCAGCGCCACCTTCGCCGGCTCCGCCGACACGCCGCAGATCAGCATCGAGCCCGACGTGTTCGATGCGCCGTACGGCTTGGTCAGGAGCCCCGACCGCAGCGGCCATATGAAGCCGACCCACCTGCCTCTGCACGCGGCCTGCGTGGAGCGCGGCGGCGTGGCGCTGTTCACTCTGGATCTGGATCCATCGGCGGGGGCTGCCGATGCCCAGGGCTTCGCGACCAACCTGGTGTTGCCCGCGGCCGCCGCGATCTCGGTGGACGGAAAGCGCCAGCCGCTGTCCGCGCCCGGAAGGGTCGCGGTGGATCGGAAGTCGGTGGTCACAGTCGCCATGGGAGACGCGACCGTCGCGATTCGCCTGCTGCACACCGACGAATTGCCGGAGCAAAAGCCCGCGCTCGCCCTGGAAGCCGACGCCGTCGGATTGGCGCATCATGCGGTGCGCCTGAAACTGGCCCATTTGAGCGCGGGACGGCAGACGGAATCCAAGCACCTGCGGGTGGCGTTTCTCCTGGCTGCGCGGGACGGAGCGGAGGTGCGCGCCGCCCAG
>Ga0326728_10008546_pt1 | contig 25345 bp, 31 predicted proteins | sample MB3enrmetagenome_FD_207602 | JGI IMG/M metagenome (GOLD analysis project Ga0326728, IMG submission 207602) | Lab enriched peat soil microbial communities from McLean, Ithaca, NY, United States - MB31MN | ecosystem: Environmental > Terrestrial > Soil > Wetlands > Peat | place: USA: New York... | reverse complement strand
TGGGCAGCCCGCCGGCTACCGAGCATATTGAATTGCGTAAAAATAGAAGGGTTATTGGGCCGATTCATCGGCCTGCGAAGCAGGCAGAACTCTCGGCATTCTTGCTGTGCGACTCATGATTTAGACTTTTTTGAACACCGACTTAAAGAGAAACGATTTTTCGGGCCTAACTTTAAAACAGTGCTTAAGATTTCGGAGGATATTCTATTTGAGATTGCTTGTAGACACCCGTTTATCGACGGTAATAAACGAACAGCATTAATAAGTTCTAATTTATTTTTGGCAGTAAATAAAGAACTTTATGCAAAGAATGACGAATTGAGTAGACGATATGAGGTTAAATATGACCCAAAAGAGGCCGTGATTCGTGCAAAACAAATAGAATTAATCGCAGATTGGAATGAAGATCAACCCTCAGAAGAACTTCATAGATTTCTAATAGAAAATGGGATAAAAATACGACATAAAATCTGTGAAACTCACATTCGGCAATATATTCGTAAATTTCTTATCGAACAATACTTAGAAGAACAAAAACATTAAACCTAGTCTCATCACTTTTATTCTTACCTTTTTGACGAGTTAAAAACAAGACATAGTTAGCACCCGTTTACCTGACAAAGCAAAAAGTTACATAGGTTTAAAAATAGTTCCGCCATAATATCATAAACAACAACTGAATGGAGGTGTAGCCTGATGAGCAAGACAGACGCTAAACTAATGCAGAAGGGTCACGCAATGTATTTTGCTTTTTGGGGCTATGCCTACCCCACATTCTAATTCCTGAAAAATAAACAATAAAAAAACCTGCTGGCGGCATCCGTGCCGTTTCGGCATGCTTTTGCTTTTTCCATAAGGGAATTGCGGCCATCTGGCCGCGGATGGAGGGGTTCACATGATGATTGCAGTCAAAGAGAAAAAACCGTCGGACGATGGAAGGGCCAGGATAGCGGCCTTGGGCAGCTCCAGGACTGGCACGAACGGCAGTTTCCCCGTAGATGCGGTCCTTACTGAGCGCCCTGCAGGAGCGCTGAAACCTGTAAGCGTGGACTGCGTAAGGAGCCTGCTCGCGCAGATACAGGGTGCCATCCGGGCTCCCACGGCGCGGGGAGAATCGCTTGACGGACTGATGAAAAAGCTGGATGGGAAGATGGATGACCTGGAGGCGATTCTTGCTTCCTCGCCGCAGGACAGCAATGCGAAGGCATGCCTGGAGCAAATCAGCATGCACGGTCCAAGCGCAGTGAAGGGGCGCGTGGATGAGATACTCCGATGGGCAAAAGTAGGGTAAGGGTGCAGCCCACAGCGCCCTTTCATCGTTTTATATTTTTTTCGCTACAGGTAAAAAAAAACAGAATCAACAAAAGGAGGTGTAGCACAATGGACAGGAAAATCGTGAACCGGGAACTGCTGCTAAAAGGCGTGTCTGTACTTTGGCGCTGCGCCTGCCACACCATCTGATTCCCGGAAAAAGAAGGACATCGAATCGTTCCAGCCCCAGCAGGAGCCGTTGGCAAAGCCGCGGCCTGCCGGGTTCGGCCAGGAGACCAGAAACGCGCCCAGGAGCCGCAGGCCTGCGGGCTGGGGGCATTGATGGGCGCCAATAAAAAAACTTGGCCAGGAGCATAGGATGTGAAAACTCCGGTAACAGTCATCACGGGATACCTGGGCGCAGGCAAGACCACCCTCCTCCGCAGGATAATCGCAGATACGAAGATGCGCTTAGCGGTAGTGATGAACGAGTTCGGGAAAATCGCGATTGACGGCAGGGCGGTGGAAGGGAAGAACATACGGATGGTCGAGCTTCTGGGAGGGTGCGTGTGCTGCTCGCTTTCCGGGGAGTTCGACCTCGCGATAGCCGAGCTGCTGGAGAAGGCCAAGCCGGAGTGGATAGTGCTCGAGACCACCGGGGTCGCGGAGCCGGCAGCGCTCATACATGACATCTCCGGAAACGTGCCGGGCGTGCGGCTGGACGCCATAGTCACGATAGTGGACGCCGACGCGATGGTCCGCTTTCCGCATCTGGGCCATACCGGCAGGGAGCAGATAGGGCTGGCCGACATCATAATCGTGAACAAGACGGACCTGGTAGCGGCCGGGGACCTGTCGGTCATCCGCGCGGCGCTCCACGAACTCAACAAGCGCGCGCTGGTGCTCGAAGCGGAGGAGTGCGGCATAGATACCTCGGTCCTTTTCGGCCGCAAGCGGAAAGGGCCTGTACCGGCGCATAAAACGCATGCGGTAGCCTTCGAATCTTTCGACTACGGCAGCGATGCTGTGATGGACCACGGGAAATTCCTGCAGTTTCTCGAAGCGCTTCCGCAAGGAATCTACCGCGCCAAAGGGTTCGTCGTCACCGAGAAGGGCCCTTTCCTGATGAACTACGTGGCAGGAAGGAGCGATATGGAACCATTCGGATGCAAAAGGACAGAGCTGGTTTTCATAGGCGATGGCGCACTCGCGTACAAAGAAGCAATATGCGCAGCGCTCGATGCCATCCACCGCCAGTGACAGGCATATGATGGTGGCGTGCGGAATCCGGACGGATGAACCGACGCTTCGATGAGCAGAACAACTTTTGCCATGTCAAGGTCGGCGCCCCGACCTTGAGCACGCTCGCGACCGATGCGCCGGTCGCGACGAGCGTGCGAGAAGCGGAGGGGACTGGTCTATTACAACCGGGCAATCGATGAATAAGCGCGCATGAGGCGCCCCTGCAGCGGTTTCGATGTGACGAGGAAAAGGCCCGCATCGACAAGCGGCTGGGGGGATGCGACCGTGACTCCCTGGAGCATTGCGAGCGCGCTGAAGGCCGCGGCGGTTTCCCTGACTTTCCCGAAGTAGAAATCCTGCCCTTCTTTCGGCGTCATCCTGCCTCCCGCAACCGAACGCAGGGAATACGCGCACTGCTTGGCGAAATAAAGGCTTGTCCGTATGCCTTCGGCGGTCAGGGGCAGCACAGCCTTCGCCGAATCGCCTACGAAGAATATGCCGTCTTCGACCGGCGTTCCTATGCCAGTGCAGGGTATTGCTCCGCCGATGAGCTCGTTCCGGTTGAACGTTATGCCGGTCCGGCCCAGGAACGAGAGGAACGCCCGGCTAAGCTGCGCGCCGCTTATGGGTCCGCCTGCGCCCACCCTGGCAAGCCCGCTGCCCACCGGGAATATCCATCCGTAGCCGGGGAGTATGTCCTTGTACAGGAAGAAGTTCAGGCTTTCCTCGTATTTTTTCGCTATGGGGACCGTTATCTCGATGGCTGCAATCATCTTCTGCCTGGGGTGCGTCTTCCCCAGCACCCGTTTCCATCCCGTGCAGTCCACGATGAGACGGGCGGCCACGTCGCCTTTCGAGGTCCTGACCACGCCATCGGAGGCGCCGGTCACCTCCGCATCGAGGAATCGCGCTCCGGACTTGCGGAAGACATCGGTGCAGAACGCATGGTAGTCCAGCGCGCAGTATTCTTCATGCAGGTCCACGTTCCTTTTGAGCGTGGGGGTCTCGAAGGAGAAGCGCTTCACGCTGTGGAGGATGGAATCCGGCGCCATGTTTTCGGCGACGTATGTGGGCACGCCGCAGGCTGACGTCCGCTGCTCGCCTATCCCCTTGCGGTCTATCAGCAGCACGTCCAGGCCCGCATCCTTGAGGAAATGCGCGACGCCCAGGCCTGCGAAACTGGCGCCTGCAATGGCCACATCCGCATGCATGGTTTTGGTCGGTTCCATCATATCCTGCCTTTACACCCGCTTCGGAAGCGGGCGCATATATCCACGATAGCAAGAAAAACACTATAAACGTTCGGTATGGATGTAATCCGTGAATAAAAATGCCGTATCGATTCCTTGAGGGCCTGACCATGGCGGACGTGGCGTTCGAAGCCACGGGCAAGACGCTGGAGGAGATGTTCCTCGCCGCAGCCGATGCCATGGCGAGCGTCCAGATAAAGGACACCGCCGCCATAGAACTGAAGATGGAGAGGAAGTTCTCATTGAAGGCGGCGAGCAGGGAACGGCTGCTGCACGATTTCCTGCAGGAGCTGATATTCTACAAGGACGCGGAGCTGCTGCTGTTCGGGAAATGCGAGCTGAAGATAACCGGGGAAGAGGGCGCATACGAGCTCGCAGCGAAGGCCAGGGGCGATAAGCTGGACCATGCGAAGCACCAGCTCCTCACGGACGTCAAGGCAGTAAGCTGGCACAAGTTCAAAGTCGAGAAGACCGCCAAAGGCTGGAAGGCGGTAGTAATAATAGACGTATAGAAGGCGCCGCATGCCCAAAAGGCCATGACGCTAGAAAAGGCCAGTCAACGCGAGAATTTCCTGCGTATTGTAAACAACAACCTTGCCCTGCTTCTTCAATCGGACCTCATTCGTCCAGAGTGGAATCTTTTTTGCGAGCGCCAATGCGAAAAACGGAAAATCGGGAGGGTCGGGGCTGATTTTCCTGGCCGTTTCCTCGAATTCCAGGTATTGCTCACGACTGGCTACAATCACGTGGGAAAGGATAATGTTCAGCGCCAGAGTGAATTCTTCCTCGTTTATGCCCATCCTTTTCCGAAGTTCATTTTTATGCTATTCGATTTCCCAGAGGGCGTACTCTGGCGCATAAAGCTCCAAGTCGCCGAGAATGATGACATCAAACGTTTTGGATCTGGCCAGAAGCGCGGAGATAAGGACATTGGTATCGACAACCAGCTGCATGGGATTACCTGTGTTTCGCAGCTATGGCCATCTTTATTTTGTCGCCTATCTCCTTAACGTCTGCCTCAGTGAGCTTGCTTTTGGATGTGATTGAACGTAGAACCAGGAGTTCCTGGATTTTCTGGTTGAAGGCCTGGCGGGCCACCTCGCTCCAGTTTATTTCGGGGAATAGGTCCATCCGCTTCTTCAGATCCACCGGCACAGTCAGGGTTACGTTCACCATTTCAATCACACACAATATATGTGTAATATGTGTTTATAAGGGTTTGGTGGCATTATCGAACGAGGGTAGTGCCTGCCTTTCCTTTTATCGCACCGGCTATGTTCCCTATGGAGCAGATGACCGCCTTCTTGCCGCCTTTTTCTAGGAATCGGAGGGCTGACTGCACCTTCGGCCCCATGCTCCCTTCCGCGAAGTGCGCCATCAGGCCCTTCATCGTCCGGACGTCGGCTTTCCGTATCTGCTTCTGCGATTTTTTCCCGAAATCAGCATAGGCGGCGTCCACGGAAGTTATGAAGACCAGCAGGTCTGCGCCTACCGAAGAGGCCAGCAGCGAGGAGAACCGGTCCTTGTCTATCACCGCCTCCACGCCTTTCCCGGTTTTGGACACCGGGATGCCGCCGCCGCCTCCGCAGATGACCACGAAGCCTGCGCGCATCAGCGAGACTATCGCGTCTTTCTCCACTATCGCCAGCGGCTCCGGCGAAGGCACCACCAGGCGGTAGCCCCTGCCAGCATCGCTCACCATGTGCATGCCGGGCTGCAAAGTCTCGTAGAACGGGCCGATGGGCTTGGACGGATGGCGGAATGCCGGGTCCTTCCTGTCCACGAGCGCCCGGGTGAGCAGGACAGCAGATTTGCACCTCAGCGCGCTCTGCATGAAATAGCCGATTTCCCCCTGCGTCATGGCGTCCAGCACGTCCAGGGGCATCTGGGGCACGCGCCTGGTCGCATGCTGCTGGAGGAGCAGCGAGCCGACCTGTGGGCCGTTGCCGTGGGTGAGCGCGACCTGGTGGTCGTCCATTAGGCGGGAGAGTTTCCCGAGGGCGGCCCTGGCCGCATCGAGCTGCTCTTTCGCAGTGCCGCGCTCCCCTTGGGGCAGAAGCGCGTTCCCGCCCAGGGCTATGACAATCCGCATGAACTGGATTCGTGTGATAGGATAAAAAGCTTAACCGCTAAACGGAATCCATGAAACGGAAGGTACTGATACTCGGGGCCGCGGGACGTGATAGGCCGGACTGACGACAGACCGGCCCACGAATTCCACAATTTCAACATGTTCTTCCGCGACAACCCCGAATACGACGTAGTAGGATTCACGGCCACGCAGATACCCAACATCGCCAACCGCAGGTATCCTGCCGGCCTCTCGGGCAGGCTGTACCCGAAGGGGATACCGATATATGCTGAGAAGGACATGGAATCCCTGATAGGGAAGTATGCGGTGGACGAGGTCTATTTCTCCTATTCGGATGTCAGCCACCAGTATGTCATGCACCTGGGGTGCAGGGCGCAGGCATGCGGCGCGAGCTTCGTCCTCCTCGGACCAAGAGAAACGATGCTCAAAAGCGCCCGCAAGGTCATAGCGATAACCGCGGTGCGCACAGGCGCCGGCAAAAGCCCGCTGTCGCGCACCATCACCAGGATACTGAAGAACAGGAAGGCCAGCTTCGCGATAATCCGCCATCCGATGCCGTATGGGAACCTCATGAAGCAGAGGGTGCAGAGGTTCGCGACCCTTGCCGACCTGGTGAAGAACAAGTGCACCATAGAGGAGCGCGAGGAATACGAGCCGCACATAAGGAACGGTGTGGTCGTCTTCGCAGGAGTGGATTACGCAGCGATACTAAAGGCAGCGGAGAAGGAAGCGGACATTATCATATGGGACGGCGGCAACAACGACATGCCGTTCATAAAGCCGGACCTGCATTTCGTCGTCGCGGACGCGCTGCGGCCGGGCCACGAGATGCTCTACTACCCGGGAGAGACCAACTTCAGGTCAGCCGACGTCATCGTGATAAACAAGGTGGGCGAGAACCCCACGGACGTCAAGAGGATACGAAAGAACGCTGAGCTGGCCAACCCGCGTGCAGCGATTATTGAAACTGATTTGGAGCTCACGGCCAGCCCGCAGATGGACCTCGCCGGCAGGAAGGCCATAGTGATAGAAGACGGCCCGACTGTGACCCACGGCGGAATGAAATTCGGCGCAGGCTACGAGTATGCCAGCCGCCACGGCGCGATAATAATCGACCCGAGGCCGCACGCGGTCGGCAGCATAAAAGAGGTCTTCAGGAAATTCGACCACCTGGAGAGCGTGCTGCCCGCCATGGGATATTACGGCAAGCAGATACGGGAATTGCAGGAGACCATAAACCGGAGCGGGGCGCAGGTCGTGGTCTCAGGGACGCCGGTGGACATCCGCGAAGTGCTGAAGGTGAGGATACCGATAGTGCACGTGAACTACACTCTGCGGGAGATACGGCCCGGCTTCCTAGAGAAGGCAGTGGACAGATTCCTCAAAACAAAGAAGAAATAGAGGGGGGCACGGAACGCAGTCATTTGCTCCTGTTCTCGCCCTTGTAGACGCCCTCATACAGCGACTTGGCGGCTTCGGACAGTTTCAGGAAGACCATCTGGCCTATCTTCGCGTTGCGCTTCAATACTACTCCGTGCTCGTTCCGTACCACCAGCAGAGCTTCGCTCCTTCCCTCGTAGCCAGGGTCCCAGACCGCGCACTCCAGGCTCACTCCGCAGCGCAGCAGCGAGGAGCGCGGGAAGCAGAACGCGGCCGCATCGGTGGGTATGCGGACGTATTCGTTGAACATCACCTTGTATGCACCAGGCCGCAGGCGGACCTCGTCTGACTCGAACGCCAGCGGCGAGGTGTCGCTTATCTTCCTCTCCTTGTTGTCGAAGTCGATTTTCCCTGCGGATGTGAACTCGTACGCCTCGCGCAGCGTGACATCTATCCCCGCCGGCTGGAACTGCGAGCTGTGCAGGACGTCGACGGGCCTGATTTCCTCAAGATGCTGTTTCGGCAGAATCATTGCAATCCCTTTCTCCGGATTCTCCCTTCCGGGGTACGGGTTTTCTTTCGCTCCCTGTTTCCTTCTGCCAACGAACATTTATAATGTTTAGATGGGTTCCTGCTTCGGTGCTTTCGTGGTCAGGACATACACTAAGACATACCGGATGTACATAGACGGAGAATGGGTGAGCGGGAGCGCGCATTTCGATGACACGAACCCGGCGACCGAAGAGAGCCTGGCTCGGTTCCCCTCCGGAAGCGGAGAGGACGTGAACCGCGCGGTGGACGCGGCAGAAGAAGCGTTCAAAGGCTGGTCGGAGATGCCGCCCCCGAGAAGGGGCCGCATCCTCCAGCGCACGGCTGACATGCTCCGAAGGGACAAGGAAAGGCTGGGCATACTGGTGGCCACCGAGATGGGCAAGGTGATGCCAGAGGCACTGGGCGACGTGCAGGAAGCGATAGATATCTTCGAGTATTTCGCTGGCGAGGGCAGGCGGCTCCTGGGCAACACCACAACCAGCGAGCTCAGGGACAAGTTCGCCATGACCGTGCGGAGGCCGGTGGGCGTCATGGGGCTGATAACCCCGTGGAATTTCCCATTCGCCATACCAGCATGGAAGCTCTCCGCGGCGCTAATATGCGGCAACACCATCGTGTTCAAGCCGAGTTCTGACACTCCGCTGTGCGCCTACGAACTGGTACGCATACTCGGTAGCGCGGGCGTGCCTGAGGGCGTGATAAATTTCGTGACCGGCTCGGCGACCGTGGTGGGCCAGGGCATAGTCAGGCACCAGAGGGTGGAGGGCATCTCATTCACGGGCTCGAAGAGCACCGGCGACTGGATAACCAGGAACGCAGGCCTCAAGAAGGTCGGCCTGGAACTCGGAGGGAAGAACCCGGTCATAGTCATGGACGACGCCGACCTCAACCTCGCGGTGGAAGGCATAATATGGGGCGCTTTCGGCACCACCGGCCAGAGATGCACTGCCACGAGCAGGGTCATCGCAGGCAAAAAAATCAGGAAGAAACTCGTCGACATGCTGCTGGCGAGGACGAAGAAGCTTCGGCTCGGCCCGGGCGTGCTGAAAACAACAGACGTCGGGCCGCTCATAAACAAGGAGGCGCTGGAGAAGAGCGAGAAGTACGTGGCCATAGGACGGGAGGAGGGAGCCAGGCTGCTCTGCGGCGGCGAGAGGCCAAAGGGGAAGGGATATTTCTACAAGCCGACCATATTCGACGAGGTGAGGCGGGGGATGCGCATCGCCCGCGAGGAGATATTCGGGCCCGTGCTTTCCGTGCTGGAATCCGAGGGCATAGACGACGCGATAGACATCGCGAATTCCGTGGAATACGGACTGAGCTCGTCCATATACACGCGGGACATAAACAATGCCTTCAGGGCGATAGAGGGCATAGAGGCCGGACTCACCTATGTGAATGCCAGCACCATCGGCTCGGAGGTCCATCTGCCCTTCGGTGGCGTGAAGGCGACCGGGCACACACGCGAGGCCGGAATAGCCGGCATAGACGAGTTCTCGCACCTCAAGACGGTCTACGTGGATTATTCGGGCAGGCTGCAGAAGGCGCAGATAGACGTGGAGTGAACGGTATGTCGAAATCATCGGACATAATCGCGAGGGACGGGAAAGTGAGTTCGCCATCGCTGACGCGCGAGCTGCCGTTCGTGTTCAGGAAGGGCCATGGCTGCCACGTCTGGGACGCGGACGGGAAGCACTATCTGGATTTCACCGCGTGCATAGCCGTCAACAGCATCGGCCATGACAACCCTGTGATAAGGAAGGCGATACTCCGGCAGATAAAGGACGGCATACACTGCGCGTTCTCGGATTTCTACGCCGAGACCCCCGTGAGGCTGGCGGAGAAGCTCCTCGAGTTCATGCCCGGCTTCCAGAAGGTGTTCCTGTGCAACTCCGGGACGGAAAGCGTGGAAGCGGCATACAAGCTGGCGCGCTGGCACAGCGACAGGACCTGGACGATAGCGTTCCAGGGCGCGTTCCATGGCAGGACCATGGGTGCGCTCTCAATGACGAACTCCAGGGCGGTGCAGAGGGAGCGGTTCGGCCCGTTCCTGCCGGTGGTGCACACCCCGTATCCATATCCGTACCGCATGAAGATGGAACCCGAAGAGTGTTCGCAGCACTGCCTCGGCCTGCTCGAGGAACGGATGAACGCGATGCGCGACGATTTGTCCGCCGTGTTCATGGAGCCGGTGCAGGGCGAAGGCGGCTACATCGTCCCGCCTGAGAGTTTCGTCAAGGGAGTGAGGAAGCTGTGCAGCGAATACGGCGCACTGCTCTGCGATGATGAGGTCCAGGCAGGGTGCTTCAGGACGGGAAAGTTCCTCGCGATGGAGAATTTCGGCGTGAAGCCAGACATCGTCTCGCTAAGCAAGGCCATAGGAGGCGGCATACCCCTGGGCGCCATGGTGTCAACGGATGCGATAATGGACTGGCCCAAAGGGGCGCACGCCAACACTTTCGGCGGCAACCTGCTGGCATGCGCAGGCGGCATAGCGGCGCTGGATTTCATGAGGCAGAAGAAGCTCGGCGAGAACGCCATCCGCGTGGGAAAGATAATCCTCAAGGGACTGGAGTCCATGAAGGGAGACAGAATAGTGGACGTGCGCGGCATCGGGCTCATGATAGGCTTCGAGTTATGCACTCCTGCCGAGCGGAATAGGGTACTGCTGCAGGCCATGAAGAAGGGGCTGCTGCTCCTTCCGGCCGGCGATGCGTCCGTGAGGATATGCCCGCCGCTCACTCTGACCAGGGGCGAGGCGCTCAAGGGGCTGGAGATACTCGAGGGATGCCTGTGAAGGAGCTGGCGAAGAAGCTGTTCGTCATGCAGATGCAGTACGGCGGCATACCCGAGGAGTCGTACCATTTCCTGGGCGAGAACGAGAAGAAGCTCCTGGTGGAGATACGGGGGAGATTTTTCCTGAGGAACGAGGCACGTGAAACGCTGCGCGTGGTGCTCACGGGCGGCTTTTTCGACGTCATCCACATAGGGCACGTGGTGACGCTGACAGAGGCGAAAACGCACGGCGACGTGCTAGTCGTCGCAGTCGCCAGGGACGAGCACATAAGGAAGAAAGGCCGGGCTCCGGTCCACCCCCAGGAATACCGCAGGATGCTCGTGGATGCGCTCAAGCCCGTGGATGTGGCCATATGCGGCTTCGAACATCCGCAGAAGATGCTGGACTTCGTGCAGCCGGACGTGATAGTCTACGGCTACGACCAGAAGGAGTTTCTTAAGCCGGAAGGCGTGGAGATAGTGAAGCTGGACAAGAGGATAGACGACAGCAAATTCAAGACCGGGAAGATAATCGAGCTGCTCGGCATCTGAGAGGTCCGTTCGAGAGAACAGAGGGGCAAAGTTTAAAAAGCTACAACGAGTTTTAACCTCATGTTCCTGGGCCAGTTCAGACCTGTATTCAAGGGCGATGAGGAAGAGCCGAAAACAGTTCTTCAGAAGCCTCCATCGCAGAACAAGTCATCGAACTCAGAGGAATTCCTCAAAACTCCTGATGCGAAGGATTTCGTCAGCGGCTGGGCGGCCAAGAAAGTGGATGGAAGGCCCCTCTTCACGCGCCGCGGCATAACCGACCTGCTCTCCACGCTTTTCCAGGTGCCCGGCCTCGACAGCAACAGCAAGATACTCACTGCAGCGGACAAGATACTCCTCAAGCTGGGAAACATGGACGGCCTGCAGGGCTTCCTGATGGGCTGGAAAGCAAAGTCCGAGGGCCTCATCAAGGGCCTCAAGACCATATTGGGGGGCAAATGAAGCATAGCGAAGAGGTCCAGGAACTGATAGACAAGGGCCTCTGCCCGGAATGCAGGAGCAAACTGTCGCACAGCGAGGGCTGCCTCGAATGCGAAGCGTGCGGCTGGAGCGAGTGCGAGGAAGCCTGATTTTACAAAAAACCTCTTTTTGAAACTATTTAAAAATACTGGGCCGCATTAATACCGCATATGGCAGTTCAGAGATCAGGGTATATAGGCGACGCTGCAACGCACACTGACAGGAATCATTTCAGGCACATAGCGAAGACAGTGGGCAGGGAAGGCGCGATAATAACCACCCATGATACGCCGGACGTCGATGGTCTTGGCGGCGCATTCGCACTCAAGAGATACCTTGAAAAGCCAGGTTCGCCGGTAGACCTAGTGACCTTCAAGACCATACAGCTGACTGACCCGCTGGTGGAGCGGCTGAAAATGAGGCTCAGGGACTGGAGGGACATAGACGCGTCAGAATCCCGCCCCCTCATAGTCGTGGACACTGGCACTCCCTCGCTGCTCAGCGGATGCGATAGGACGGATATCTTCGCGGTCATAGACCATCACCCGGTCAACAATCCGCCGCTGAACGCGACGTACAAGATAACAGGCAGGACCGTGGCAGGATGCGAAATCATCGCATCGCTGATACCGGGGGAGGCGATAGACCCCGAGATGGCGCTTGCTCTGGCGGTGGGCATAGCCGGCGACAGCGAAAAGCTGGATAATATTGGCACGCACACGCTCACCATATTCAAAGCGCTTGTAGCCATATGCAGGGAGGACAAGAAGACCATAGACCTGCTCGCCTATCCGCCGCTGAAAGCAGAGGACCTCAAGGTCGTCATCGATGAGATGAGATACCTGAGGATGAAGATATGCAGGGACAAGCTGATAGCAGTAGGGCAGAGCCATCTGGAAACCCCTGCCATAATGGCCACAATCCTCAAGGACATGGGAGTCTCGGTCACGGCCATACTCTACTTAAGCGGCCCTGGCAAGGCCGCAAACGAGAACGTCTACAAGGTCTCCTACCGCGTCAGGAGCACGGAGGCGAAGGCGGGCGTGCATGCATGCGATATAGCGACGGAGGTCAGCAGGAGATGCGGGATGCCCCAGAACATGCTTGGCGGAGGCCACATGGACAAGGCGGCTGCGTTCATAACTGGCGCATACAACAGACGTTTCGACAACAAACGACCTGATTCTATTTTGCCTCGGTAGCTCAGTTGGTAGAGCGGCTGACTGTTAATCAGCAGGCCGGATGTTCAAATCATCCCCGGGGCGTAATACTCGAAGTGAATACGCCCATGACACTTCCTTATAAACAAGGTAGGAAGTGGTGTAAAACATGGACGTGGACATATACGATATGGAGAAGCGAATTAGCTACTTTTCGAACAAGCTGGCCGGGCTGATTGAACCGGTCATTATTGAACAGAATCAGAAGGAAAGGCCGGTGCTTGGTTACATAAATAACTATTGCTAGGTCGATCTTGCTCACTCGATATTTTTCAAAATGGTTATTTTGAAGCCAGGTAGCCGTATTGCCTCTTAAGACAGCCATACTCTCCTTCTTGGCGCTGGTTCGGATTTCCACTAAATCGGTTGCAAACCCAACCGCATCTTCCAATACGGGTGCTGATCCGGCAGATATTCTAGATGAAACGCTGGTTTGTGCTTTCATTTGACTGCCAACAACCCTTGTAGATTACTATAATTTACTTTAAATTTCGTTAAATTACTAATGATTTAAAGTTATCCAGTTCGACGGCAGTATGCAAAGAATAACGGGGTTTGGGGATTAATAGATAATATGACAAATAGTATTATCAATAGATAGTATGACATATAATATGATAGATTTATATATCTTTTGTCTTATAAATAGATAATATGACAGGAACAGTCATTGAATCTGAAGTCAAGGTTACCTCGGACGAAACGGGGATACGAATCAAAAAAGAAAGATGGCTCGGAATAGACCGTTCGGGCGTTGCAGAAGCAGTACGGAAACAAATGCCTGCGCTCGAGTTTGCGGTTTGGGATCTGGAGCCGTTCATGAAGGGTTTCCATAACTGGCGCAAGAACATGGTATTCGTGGAATGCGAGGACCTGGCTGTGGATGAGCTTGCGCAAAGACTGTCGCACCACTTCAAGTCAGCCGGATTTTACACCGGAACTATAAAGATCAGAGCGCGGGAATTCAATACGGGACCGACCGAAGCCAGCATCATAATCTTAGGGAGGAAAGATTTCAAGGATACGATAGAGGATAAAGAGTCAGGCATACGAATTCCATCTCTTGAAGAGCGGGCAACGGACCTCCTTGTTTTCTCGGTGCGGAATGCCATACCCATGCCGGTATACGAAGCCGCGAACGTCATATCATACATGCTTTCGATAAATGCCGTCAGTATAACGAAAATGCACAGATACGCGACAAGAAAATACGTCGACTGGCTATTCAAGATCATCATCTACGGGCTGGCAAAACGCGGCGAAGTGAGCGGGATAGACCCACGGTTCACAAAGGCGGGCGAACGGTACTTGCGCGCAGTCAAAGAGGTTGAAAACCGTGAATAGGGAGTTTGAGGCAAGGCATAACGAAGCGCTTCGGATACTATCTCTGCTCTCTAAAGAAGCGGAGCGGCTTGATGAAGACCTGGTTTTCCTGGGTGGAAGCGCTGTACAGGCCATACTCAGGAACCTCAAAAGGCTAAGTATCGACCTGGACGTCTACTACTCCGGGGATGCAGGGAAACTGATAACCGTTTTGGAAAGCGGTGGCTATCAAAATACCCCTCGCAAAAGCCTCAGCCCGGGAATATTCGAGTTCCATACCGCCCGGAAGGAGGGTGTGATGGTCAAGATGGATTTCCTGAAAATCAGGGTTCCTGAGAAATACACATTCGAAAAAGAGATCGCGGAACCTGAGAAGGGGAAATTCGTGGCCCGTGTAGCTAAGCCGGAATATCTCATAGCCGCAAAACTTTCCGCACTCGCAGTTGGCACAGTGGGGAGGAAGACGGAGAGCGAAACGCTCGAAACCGATGTCGTGAAAGACGTGTATGATTTCAACTCACTATGCGATGAATTTCCCGGCCTGAGCGCGAAAACCGGCGAGGCACTCCTGGAAATAGTAGCTCAGCAGAACAAGCTCCGCAAAACAGCATATACGATGGAGGAAGTCTTTGATTCGCTTGAGAAAACGCTTAAAGCAATTGCGCATTTTGGAAAGAAAGCGATCGTAACCCAGGGGGCCATAAAGAACTTCGTTGAGTACTTGTACGGGGAGACGGAACTTACTCGCTCGGAGCTTGCCATAATGTCCATGCGTGCGCTCTATCATGCCAGCGCCATCCAGCGCGGGGAGGACCTGAGCAAAGGCGAAGAAGCAGCGAAAAAAGAGGCTGACCGGGCGTATGTCTCGCAATGCGAGAAGGCGCTTGCAACGGCTGGTGAAGACCCCGAGATGCTGCATGAACTCAAGATATTCACGCCGAAAGCGCTGATCTATCTCTACCGTTCTAAGTTTCCGATAGATATTTCTAAAGATACGTGAACTACCCACGCCTGAAGGCGTGGGCTTCCTGCTTCAATGAAGATACTTGCCAGTTATGTTTTCAGGAAGCTCAGCCCGAAGCAGATTGACGAGGTGTGGTATCGTTGCGGCTTTATCATAAAAGGCCATAAGAAGGGATACAAAGCGCTCAGGAAATCGGACATGGATGGCATAGTGGGAGAATTCGACACGGCAAAAGAAAAAATCTGGCGCCTCATCGCCGAAACCCGCATAAGCGGGGTAAAGGAGGCGCTGAGCGAGACTGAAAAAGCGGCACCAGCAGGAAAGGCTCAACCTGCTATTTTTGCCTTCCTCGCTTTAGGCACGTCCGGATAATCGTAATCGCGGGTTATGCCCCCCATCGCCATGGACAATACCATGCAGGTCAGGAGGGAGAGCAGGAACACCGTCGCCATTACGGCGATTATCGCTAATGCTTCCAGCCCCAGCTGGGTGGCTGCGGCCATGCCACCTCCGAAAAGCAGCCCATCCGGCAGGGTGGGACTACCTGATGCCGCCGCAAATGAGTGCTGCGTGAAGAACGCTATCATCAGCACTCCGAATATGCCTCCCACCGTATGCGCTGGCAGCAGTCCGATGGGGTCTGTGAACCATTTTCTCGTTGTAAGCCATTTATTGCCGTAGACATAAAGCGGGCCTGCGAGCAGACCGAGTATGATTGCGCTTCCGGTGCCCACGAAACCTGCCAGGGGGGTTATCACTATCAGGCCCATGAGTATGCCGTTGGTGACCCAGAGCAGGCCAGGTTTCTCCTTGCTATCTACATAATAGAATAGCATAGTGGAGAGGGCCGCAGCGGAAGCCGCGAGGAAGGTTACCGCGACAACGGTCATGGCGCTTGCGTTGAATGCGAGGACGCTGCCCCCGTTGAATCCGAACCAGCCCACCCACAGCAATAAGATGGCAAGGGTCAGCCAGCCGGGATTTACCTTGTTATATGTCTGGGGGCTTTCCTTGTATCCTTTTTTCTTCTCCTCGCGCCATATCTGGAAGAGGATGCCCAGGCCTGCGGCGCCTGCAGCCGCGTGCACCACGAGCCCGCCTGCGAAATCCCTGACTCCCATGCCGTACAGCCAGCCGGTCGGGTTCCACACCCATGCAGCCGGTATGGCCCAGATAATCATGAAATACACTGCCGAGTATACCAGGAAGGCGCTGAGCTTCACTTTTTTCAGCACGATGACGCTGACCAGCGCCAGGGTCACGGACGCGAATGCGGTTTCGAAAAGGAAGTACGTGCTGGTGGTCAGGCCGGTGTTGAAATAATCCGCTGCCATGGACCACCAGGTGCCGAGCAGGGCGCTGCTGGAGAATCCACCCAGGAAAAGCCCGTTGAAGAGGGGATTGCCTATGAGACCATTCAGCAGGGCAGGGGCGAACGCCACGTTGAAACCTACGAATGCCATGAAAAACAGTGCCAGGACGCTTATCAGGATGCTTTTGAGCGCGCTTCTGCCGAACGTCTCTCCCAGCTCGCCTATTTCGAGCAGGCCTACGGACATCGTCATCAGGAAGACTAAAAGAGCAGCCAGGAGAACCCAGAAATTATTCAGCAAGGCAATCGGGTCGACCAAGAAAACACCGATTTTTGCTGGGCAGAACAGGAATATAAATGCTTGCCTCTCGATGTGAACACATGATGCGCGAGATAACCCTTGAGGAAGCCAAGCCCATCTGGGACAGGTTCGTTCCGAAAAAGCAGGTCTGGACGGACGACTGGGATATCCGCGTGGCCCTGTGCAGGGAGTACAAAGAAAAGCCTCTCATCCTCTACGACGGCAAAAACTTCTTTCCCTTGCAATTCGAGGCAGAGCATGGCTACTACACCATCATAGGCGGGACCACGGCAGAGAAGAATCCGGTCAGCTTCGACCCGCAGTTCATGAAAACCACGGACGAGATACCGAAGAAGGTGTATTTCGACTCCCTGGAGGAGAAGTTCGATGGCTGCACCGAAGCCCTGTGCCCGCAGTTCTTCATCGACCTGGACGGGATAGACGGCATAGACGACTACATCAAACGCTTTTCCGGCAAGCACGGGAAGAATTTCAAGAGGCTGATAACCCGCTTCGGAGCGTACGAGTTCGTGAAAGGGGGAACGTTCGAGGAGATGGGCCGGATGAACAAGGTGATGTTCGGGGAGAAATCGGATTTCGCCACAGAGAATCTGGCATGCTACGAAATCCTGGACAGGGACCCGCGGACGGAATACTGGTCCGTAGTCAAGGACGGGAAGAAGGTCATGATACTCCAGTATTTCTTCTACAACCGCACGATGGCGGTCTGCGTGTGGGGCGTGGACAGGGGCTACGACGAAACGCTGAGAGTAGCATTTGCGGAAGGGATAAAGCTGGCCAGAAGCAGGGGCTGCACGAGAATCGATTATGCGCCCACATATTCTCCCTGGAAGTTCCTCTACCGGCTCGATACCGCACCGCTCTGGAGGTATAAAAGAGGCGATATTCCGGATTCGGTCGAGCGGGCCGAATGCGGGATTCCGCCGGACGAACGGGAAAGGCTCAAAGCAGAAGGCAGGCTATGAACGATGCCGTCTGAGCAGATAACTATTTATTCCTTATCCGCGGAGGCAATCTGCAATGTGCCCAAAAAACACCAGGATACGGACTGCGTCCGAAGGCCGGGCGTCCCAGAAGCCGATGCAGGCTGAAACCGGCACGGCAGACGAAGTCGTAATAAAAACGTCAAAGCTCGTAAAGCGCTTCGGCGATAACATAGCGGTCAACAACCTCGACCTGGAGATACGGCAGGGCGAGGTGTTCGGGCTCCTGGGCCCCAATGGAGCCGGAAAGACCACCACCATAAGCATGCTCTGCACCCTCATCCGGCCGACTTCAGGCAAGGCCACAGTGGCCGGGATAGACGTGAGCTCCGACCCTTCCGAGGTACGGAAAAACATAGGAATAGTGTTCCAGGAACCGAGCGTGGACGACCTTCTCACCGGCAGGGAGAACCTGGACCTCCATGGCATGCTGTACCGGATGAAGCATTCGGACCGGAAAAAGCGCGTAGCCGAGATGCTCGAACTTGTGGGGCTCACGGACAGGGCTGACGACCTGGTGCGGGCCTATTCGGGCGGCATGCGCAGGCGCCTTGAGATAGCGCGGGGGCTGATGCACCGGCCGAAAATTCTTTTCCTAGACGAGCCGACCCTCGGCCTCGACCCGGCCAGCAGGGAGCACATCTGGAGCTACATAAAGCTCCTTTCGAAAGAGCATGGCACCACCATGGTCCTCACCACGCATTACATGGAAGAGGCGGATATGCTCTGCAACAGGATAGGCATAATCGACAACGGAAAGCTCATACAGCTGGGCACATCCAGGGAGCTCAAGGCCAGGGTGGGGCAGGACATAGTGCGGCTCCGCGGGGAAGTGGACCTGGAAAAGCTGAAGCGCCTGCAGTTCGTGAAGAAGGCGCAGAGGGACAAGGAAGGATACACGGAGATAACCATGACGAACGCTGCCAAGAACCTGCAGGTCCTTCTGGGAGCGTGCGGAATGCTCGAGTCCGTGGAGGTGAGGGAAGTCACCCTCAACGACGTTTTCCTCCATTACACCGGCAGGGCGATACGCGTGGAGGAGGGCGAAGGCTCATGGGCGGACCGTGTCGCGCACTGGAGTGGTCAGCGTGGTTGAATTCGACGCGATATATGCCATATGGCTGAGGGAAGCGAGGGTGTACCTGCGGGAGAAGGAGAGGGTAGTCGCCTCGCTGGTCTCCCCGCTGCTCTGGCTTTTCGTGTTCGGCATCGGTATAGGAGCCAGCATCACGGGCATCACCGGGAATTACCAGCAATTCGTGTATCCTGGCATACTCGTCATGACCATCCTCTTCACATCGTTCTTCTACGGCCTGTATATCGTGTGGGACAAGAAGCTAGATTTCCTCAAGGAGGTGCTGGTCGCACCAGCATCCAGGAGCAGCATATTCGTGGGGAAGGCGCTGGGCGGGGTGACCGATGCGATGGTGCAGGCCGCGGTGCTGCTGGTAGTGGGGACGATATTCATAGTGCCGCTGAGCTTAACGAGCCTGCTGTATCTCATCCCGGTGCTGCTGCTGACTTCGTTCTCCACTGCAGGATTGGGCCTCTTCATAGGCGCTGACATGTCCAGCCAGGAAGGCTTCACGCTGATGTCGAACTTCGTCATGTGGCCCATGTTCTTCTTCAGCGGCGCGCTCTTCCCGCTGCAGAACCTTCCGGGGGTACTGAAGGCCGTGAGCCTCATCGACCCCATAACATACGCTGTCGATGCCATAAGGGTGATACTGCTGGGGAACGGGGCATTCTCCCTCCAGTACGATGTCGGCGTGCTCGTCATTTTCGCAATCATCACCAGCATCCTGGGGGTCATAGCCTTCGGCAGGCTGCAGCAGACGAAATAGTTTTTGACAACCGAGGTTTTCAAATGGGAATGAGCAAGAAAGACCTGTCAAGGAAGAAGGCCAACATCAAGGCCAGGATAGCGGAACTCGAGGAGAAGGCCAGAATGGACCCGCTGAAAAGGAACAGGGCGGTCCATGATGAGCTCGACCAGCTGAAGAAGAAGCTCGCGGAAGAGGATTGAAACCGCGGCAACGCCCAAGCCGGCTAACGGTCCATGAAGCGCCAGAAGACATAGTCGAAAATCCTCTTTCTTATCCCTTTCCTGGGGTCTTCGAGCAACCAGCCCACGAACCACGAGAACGGCAGCGACGGCTCTGTGAAGAGGTCGAAGAGGAACACCTGCGCGCGGTGCGTGGATTCCAGACGCTTCATGATGCGGGCACCCTCCGGGTCGTTGCGGATGTGCTTGGCCACTCCTTCGCCGCTCTTCACCGCGTAATATATGCCTTCTGTTGTGACCGGGTTGAGCAGGCCGGCAGCATCGCCGATGAGGAAGACGTTTCCGAACTTCCAGCCGCGGTAGTCCGCATTGCCGCGGTATCCCTCGCTGCGCAGCGATTTCACCTCCAGAGCGAATTCCTCCTTCACCCACGTCTTCACCCGCGGGGCGAGCACTTCGTGCGGCGAGACGTGCGCCATAGCACCGCCGATCATGGTCTGCTTCCGATTCTTCGACATCACATAGCCATAGCCGTGCGTGAATATCTCAGGCAGCCAGTATACGCGGAACTCCTCGGATGGACGGTCGAGCACGAAATGGAACGCATGGCCGACTATGTGCTCCATGGGCAGCTTCAGGAACGGGCGGACGACGGAAAACGAGCCGTCGGCGCCTACGAGATAGCGATAGCGGTAACGGCCTTTCGCGGTTTCCACATACCCGGCGGTTATCCGGCTCACAGGCTCGGCCAGCCGCACTTCGGTGTTGCTGTCGCAGCCGCTGCGCAGCCAGCTCTCGAACTCAAGGCGGCCCACGGTCCAGAGGTAGGGCCGGTCATAGGATATGCTATGCACGCCTTTGGCAGTGCCCACGCCTACGGTTTTCCATTCCTGCGCGCCCCTGAATATGGAGGAGGGGTCCGTGCCAGGGATGACCTTGGAGCTTATCTCCCCTGAGCAGATTTTCCTCCCCAGCGCGGAGCTCTTCTCCAGCACCAGCACGCGCAGGCCGGAGCCGGAAAGGTTTTTTGCGCAGGAAAGCCCGCCGGGCCCTGCGCCGATTATGACGACGTCGTAAAAGTCAGACGCATCAGGGGACTGGGCACGCGTACCGGACATGAGGGGTATTCACCCCGGCTGCTTTTAATTTATCGGTATCTGCCCGGGCAGCTCATCCAGGCAGCCCAGGCTGGCCGGTTCGGTTAATTGATAGTAGGTTTTAAAATATGTATAAACACATTATGCTGGGAGATGAAACTATGGCCGTTGAAAGAATGCGCCTTGAGAGCTGTAGGAAGGGGGACCGGGTACTGCTCAGATTTGCCAGCGACAATTACACGCCTCTGCTGGAGCACGTAAAAAAGATGGAGAAAGGCGAGGTGCCGAACCTGAGACTGGTGTTCGCCAAGAGGCTGGATGAGATGGTGGGGCATGTTCAGGATTATAGCACCGGCCGCACCGCTGTCGGACTGAGGCCCCCTGAAGACGGGAGTTTCATACTGCTCAGCTGCACCGCACCGCACGAGTCGCCTGCCCGATTGCTGGGGCCTGTCTTCACGGTAGGGGAGGGCCTGGGAAGGGAAGGGGCGCGCATCTTTTATAACAGCGGCAGGATACCGGAGCGGTGGTTTGAAATCAGCGAGGCCAGAGTCAGGCTGGAACAGGGCGCCGTCCCGGAGGCGCGCAAGGGAGTCTACTATCTGGATTGCATGAAGATTATGCTGGCGATGGAACAACTGTCGCGCGCTGAGTTGCCATACGGAAACGTTATGGTCAGGAAAGAAGTCCAGAAAGAAGCGTATTTTGCATTTGAACATACAGCTAGAATGGGCTGGCGGACGACAGAGGAGTTCAACTGGTATTATGGGCAGAGGATGCAGGTTGCCCGGATCATCAGTTACCTGAACAATGCCAACGAGAATTCTGGCAGGGGAGAATCGCGTGTGCTGGCATCCAGAAGATTGGGACGTGATGGTATCGATACATGGAGGGGAGACGAGGCCCTGTTTGCCGGGCGCACCGCTGAAATTCTCCTGTATCGATTAGGGTGGGAGGGAATGGCAGAGGCGCCAAACACACCGCTCATCACCGGGCAGGTTCTGAACGCATTAGTGATGGATGGCAGCATAGACCTGGTTCCGGCGGGAACGCCGCTGGGCTCCACTATAGACTGGATAGCGTCCCACGGCAGTGGGGGCCCGGCCATGGCCCGCCATCTTGATGAACTGTGAAAGCAGGGGGATTACGGAGGGATGAAATATGATTGGCAACAAAAGCATTCCGATTGAGAGGGGGAAGAAGGGGGATTTGATAACCATCGGCCATCGGATAGCAAACCGCGAACCGATTGAAGAAAGCATCGAGCGGCTGAAGAGTCAGGGGGTTCTCAGGCCCGTAATGGCACTTGAGATGGATGCAACCAGCAAAACAAGCTACGATTACCTCACCAAGGAAACGGAGCCCTGCCCCAAAGCACACGCAGGCGGAGGGCTGATGGAGCTGGTAGTCGATAAGGGAGGGATACGGCTGGCTGACTTGCTACGGCAGGTCTATGACATATGTGACCGCTTCCCCCTGGCCCCTTGCATCTGGTATTACCAGGAGGGGACTACGCCCCTCAAGGGGGAGTATAGCATTGCAGAAGCCAGGGTCGTCCTTGATAGTGAGAAAGCGTATAATATGCTCGGCGGCCATGGACTTGCCGGGACATATTACCTCAGTTATGACAAGCTGCTCCAGGCGATATGCGAATTGACTACGCCGCGCAGCGGATGTGGCAGTTTCTCGGAACCGTCAGGGGAACTCAAGGGCATGCTGGATGTCGATGCGTATTATATATCCCAACAGATGCAGAGGGCGGCTGTCAGGGATGACGAGAAGGTAAACTGGCAAATCGCACAGCAGAAGATGGCTGCCAGGCTCATCTGGCACATGAAAAGCAGCCATTGGGCAACCACTTGGCTGGAGATATCCGGGCCGCTGGAAGTGCCGCCGGCATATTCCGGTACTTCTACGCTGGGCCAGTTGAATAACATCGACAGGGAGATAGCCTTCAGGCGCATCCTGAGAAAGCTGAAGGGCGATGACAGCATACACTTAATCAAGGCTGGAATGCCGGCATGGCTGTACGTATCACACATGCTGACCTGGGGGATGGACTGACCGGGCAGTCCTGCTCTGCTTTTATAAATCGGGGCTGGCATAACGTAAAACATGCCCGAGCAGACTTTCGGAGGAGACGACGAAGGCGGCGGAGGCACCGAGCAGCCGAAAAGGAAGATTCAGCTATCGAAGTTCGGCCTGTCGCCCGACGTCAACATCCGGGACGTGTTCTGGAAGATAATGGCATCTTATTCGGCCACGAAGAAGCCGGGCGTGGAGCTTTCCGCGATGGAGAACGACAGGTTCGCGCTGATACGCGCTGCGCTGTCGGTGCTTTCAAGCCCGCACAGCGAGCGGTACGGCCTCGCGCCCAGGTTCATCGCCACCTACACGCTCATGATGCTCCTAGACGGGGGCTGGAAGGACGCGCTGGCCGAGTTCCTCGAGCGCGGCCTGGAGAACGGAGACACTGCGGAACTGGTCGCGTCCGCACTGGGGAAGCTCGCGAACAACGAGGAGCACCGGGAGCTGCTTGGCGGCTGTTTCACGGCCATGATAAGAGGCGGCGGAAGCAACTCGGTCGCCGTGGCATACCTGGCTATGATGAAGGACTCGGTATTCGCCGGGCGTGTGAAGAACGAGCTGATGATAATCGCCAAGGGCGACATAGGACAGAACCAGCTGAACGCCATCAGCACCCTCTCGCGCATGAAAGACGACGAGGAAGTGAAGAAGACGCTGGTGGGCCTGCTGACCCACTGGGACGCTGACACGCGGCGCTCGGCCGCGGAAGCGCTCCTGGCAATGGCAGAGGACCCGGAAGTGAAGGCCGCAGCCAAGAAAAGGCTGGCAGAGGAGACGGAGCCGGAGATAAAAAAGGTACTGGAGAGGATTGTGAAATGATGGAACTGGTGAAGATACCGGCGGAGCGGGTGAGGGTACTCGTAGGCGACAACGGCAGGACCAGGGAGATGATAGAGAAGAAATGCAACGTCACGCTCACGGTGGAGGACGAGGGCGACGTGGAAGTGGATGGCGAGGCCACGGACACGTTCTTCGCCAAGGACATAGTGAAGGCCATAGGCAGGGGCTTCGCGCCCAAGGATGCGCTGAAACTCGCGGAAGCGGACTACAACCTATATATAATAGCGCTCAAGGACATCGTGGATTCGGACAAGGCCATAATCCGGCTCAAGGGACGGGTGATAGGGAGGGAAGGCAGGATAAAGGGCGACATAGAGGCGGCTACCCAGTCGGTCATAAGCGTATACGGAAGCACCATCGGCATAATCTCCCGCATAGATACGATGGGATATGCAAGGGAAGCGGTGGGCATGCTGCTCGAGGGCGCGACCCACACGGCCCTGCAGACCTACCTTTCCAAGGCCAGGCGCGAGATAATGGATTCGCGGTTCAAGGGGAGCTGACGGGCCGCAATTGCGCGATTTTTTCCTTGATGAAAGATTCCATACCCGCGATATCGACCTTGCCGAATACCCTGTCGAAGTGCGCCGAGCCTATCTGCGCTATCTGGTCGGACGAGGAGCTCAGGGTGCAAAGTGCCACTATGGCGGATGGCGAGATGCGCCGTATCTCATTCAGGAGGAGGATGCCGTCTCCGGTGGTGCCCGAGGTGTATTTTTCGTGGAAATTGAAGTCGGTGATGACGATTTCCGGCCTGAATTTCCTGAAAATGAAAAACGCTTCGCCCATGCTGTTCACCGGCTCATGGTGCACGAGGGCCACATTCTTCATGCAGCCGAAGGCATCGAGATAGAGGTCCAGGGTCATTTTCACATCGTCGAAAATAGCGAGCCTGACGGGTTTCATTATGGGCTCGGACCGCGGCAGGCAGGTCTTCATAAGCGGGGCCGCAACAGTAGGTCTGAATATTGCGCGACCATTAATAGACGCTGCTAAGACGCCTGCATGTGCGTTGGGAGGCACGAAATGACGGGCACAGCGCACATATTTAACCTTTTCGCCTGTCCATGTTCCGGTCGGCCTGAGTGGGCCGGACACACGCATGTGCGCTTGCGACATTCCAGGACCGGAGTGCATGCACATTATTACTCAGCTCGGCTATTTAACCTTATGCTTCCACTTATGGCAACCAAACGGGCAGAATGATTATTAATGTTGCAATGAAAGAGCATAGCGACCAGTTCAGAAGAGGTAACCCAATGGCAGACGACGAGATATTCAAGCAGTTCAGGGAGCACTCGGTCGCGGAGTTCTTCAAGAAGAACCGGCAGATGCTCGGCTTTTCAGGCAAGGTCCGTTCCCTCACAATGATAGTGCACGAATTCGTAACGAATAGTGTAACCTGGGACACTCCAACGGTAGTGAGGATTGATGGCGCAATCACGATGTGCAGGATAGGTGAACTGATAGATGGTCTGATGGAGGAAAATGAGGCAGAATACGACGTGGATGCCGAGCTAGAATCACTCAGAAATTTCAAAAAATTTGAGGTTTTATGCTTCGACAAGAATGAGCTAAAATTAAAATTCAAAGAAGTTAAATCAGTGCACCGGCATAAAATGAAAAACGATGAAAGGA
>Ga0326728_10008544_pt1 | contig 25361 bp, 24 predicted proteins | sample MB3enrmetagenome_FD_207602 | JGI IMG/M metagenome (GOLD analysis project Ga0326728, IMG submission 207602) | Lab enriched peat soil microbial communities from McLean, Ithaca, NY, United States - MB31MN | ecosystem: Environmental > Terrestrial > Soil > Wetlands > Peat | place: USA: New York... | reverse complement strand
ACGAACAAGTCCGCTGGCCGGTCCTGCAAGATGAAGCGCCACGAAACATTGCCGCGACACTCGAAAATCTTGTCGCCCAATTTACGAATCCCCAGGCCGCTGTGCGCGTGGGGGCGGCCAAAGGTTTCCGGCAACTCGCACAGGGCGAGCAGGCACTCAGATCTTTCGTTCTTGGGCAGGTTCTGTAAGCGTCGTAACACCGCGGGGTCAATGGAGAGAAGTTTACTCAAGCAGATTCCTCAGTTGCTGGGCAGTGACGGTCACCAGTTTCCCGGACCGCTTAAGCCGGCGATAGCGTTTTTCGGTCGAATCCGCAAACGCCGCAATCTGCTCGGGCGTCGCCGCGTACTCGCGTTGCGCGTAATCAGTGGATTCCACCTCCACCCTGCGCAGAGCAATGATTTCGGCCCCGCGGATAATCCCGATATCGTCCCCGCGGGCGGCAGCGTCCAGCCAGCGGCTCAGGTTCTTCTTCGCGTCCGTAATGGTAAGAGTCTTCATAAAGTCTTTATACAGTCTCTAAAGCGCCTTGTCAATTCCGTTTCCTGGCTCTTGAATTTTGAAGCTCGAATCCTGCCTCCTGGCTCCTGTCTCCCGTCCACCGTTTCTTGAATCTTGAATCTGGAATCCGAGCCCCTGTTTGCCTCTTCTTGAATCTTGAATTTTGAATCTCGAATCGCATTCCCCCCACCTACTACCTACCACCTGCCAACTACCGTTCTGCCGTGCCCCGTGCCCCGTATCCCTTGTCCCGTATCCCGTGCCCCGCGCCGTTCCTCCCCCAGCCCACCCTTGGAAAGTGCCCACGGACAGAAGGGCGCCGTTCGTGATGTTATGAAGTTCGATGGCTACTTGCTCGAATCTGCTCCCTAAGCATGATAGGCTTGTATGGTGCAATTCGAATGGCATACGGAGAAGGCGCAAGAGAATCTTATCAAGCATGGGATCTCATTCGACGATGCGGCCACCGTTTTTGGTGATCCGCTGGCGGTGACGATCGACGATCCGGACCATTCGCAGGAAGAGCAGAGGTTATTGACAACGGGTCTGTCGCAGCGCCAGCGTTTAATCATCGTCGCGCACACCGACAGAGACGGGCGGGTTAGGATTATTAGTGTGCGGGACGTGACGCCCGCAGAAAGGAAACAATATGAGTCCGGAGAATGATGGAATTGAGGCAGACGAGATGAGGCCGGAGTACGACCTCCGCGGGGGCGTTCGCGGCAAGTACTACCAGCAGTACAGGCAAGGTACGAACGTTGTGTTGCTTGATTCCGATGTGGCGGCGGTGTTCCGCGACTCGGAGTCCGTCAACCAAGCCCTGCGAGTATTGATCAAGGCAGCCAGTCAGCTTGAAGTGGCTACCCCACCAAAGGCCGAGCGAACCTAACCACAGCATGCCGCCGACGCGCGCTCCGCGGCGATTACTGTCCGCCTACTCTCTACCGTATCCCGTATCCCGATTCCCCTGTCCCTTGCCCCTTGCCCCTTTTCCCGCCCCTAACCCCCAATCCCCAACCCCTAACCCCCAGCCCTTTCCCCTTGCATCCCCCGTTAATAAGTTGTTTAATGCCGTCATCTTTTCGCCAGCCCGGGAACCCCTGGGAGGTTAGGCGTCATGAAGCACTCCCGCAATCATCGTCAATCACCGTTGGCGCTGTTCTTCGCCGCCCTGGTGGGCGTCAGAGGGGCAGGAAGTGAATTTGATTGACCCACTCTTCGGCTTCGGAAGCCAGCCAGATCAATAACAGTTGGTCGATGGCTGTACCCAGGGGCAGCTTTTGCGGGATCAAGAAGACGCCGGGGCTGGCTTGCCGTGTGATGAAGTGCCGGAAATGTCGCGGTAATGTCCTGACATCATGTGACACCAGGATACGGTTTTGTTCCGCGGCGATCTGGAGCACGGTGGGGTCGTCTTTTCCCCTCGTACCGGCCTCGTACGCCTGCGCGAAATTCACCGAGGGCTCACGCCGTCGAGGGCCAAGGACAATGGCCTGTCGCAGGTTTTCGTCGGCCAGGAATTTGATTTTCATGCGCGGGAAGTGAGCTCTCGGCGAGCGCGTTCCAGCCGTTCCCGCAGAGCAGGGGGAATGGAAGATTGATTCTTTCGGGCATCTTCCCAGAGTCCTTCGGACTCGGCGAGATAGGCGTCAATCTTAGCCCGGTCGGCAAGGTAGAAGGTGATGGCTCCATACACTTGCTCGAGCGACAAGGCCGGAAACTCATCGACGATGGTCTCTGGCGAGGCTCCATCCAGGAAGAGAAAGATGACCGATTCCAGGGACACCCGCGAACCGATGACGTAGTAACCACCGTCTCGATTTTCAACATATTCTCTTGCCATACACCCTCTCCCTTCTTGACTTACGATGATAGCATGCTGCCAGCCGACCGAACCAACTCTCTTTCTCCCGGTCGTGCCCCGCGTCCCGTTTTCCCTGTCTCCCTCTTCTTGAATCTTGAATTTTGAATCTCGAATCGTACTCCCCGTCCCCGCCCCTAACCCCTAACCCCCAACCCCTAATCCCCGCTCTTTCCCCTTGCATCCCCCGTTAATAAGTTGTTTAATGCCGTCATCTTTTCGCCAGCCCGGGAACCCCTGGGAGGTTAGGCGTCATGAATCGCTCTCGCAATCATCGTCAATCACCGTTGGGGCTGTTCCTTGGCCAGTCGGCTTTCTCTTGGCGACGAGCGTAAGCCGCTGAGGCATCGCTACTAGGTCGGCGGGTGAGGTTTTTTGCCACTGCCTTATGGAATTTGTGAGTTTCATCCGTTATGTCAAGTAGCGCACAAATGGTGCCCGAGGTTCCTGATGAAGAACTGGTGCGCCATTTTCAGGAGACCGGGAGCAGCGACTGCTTTGCGGAACTGTTCGCGAGGCATCGCAAAAGGGTGTTTTTGGCGTGCCGAGGGTTCTTCACCGACAGTGCCGCCGCGGAGGATGCAACGCAAGAAACCTTCCTTCGGATATATCAGAAGATGCACAGCTTTCTGGGTGGCAACTTCACGGGCTGGCTCATTCGGATTGCGAAGAACGTCTGCATCGACGAGTGGCGGAGACGCCGTCCGGAAGTCGTAATTGACTGTGAACCGCTGCCCGAAGGGTCCGCCGTGGGGGCGTCAGACAGCACGCCCGATTCGCATTTGATGGTGGAGGAAGTATGGAAAGAAATGGCTTTCCTTCCTCCCGACCAACGACGATGCCTGGAAATGAAAATCCAAGGCTACTCCTATGGGGAAACCGCGGCTCGCACGGGTCTGTCGATTGACGCTGTGAAGTCCCATCTGCAAAACGGGCGGCGGAGGCTCTGGCTCAGAATAAAGGGGATCGGTCAACAGAAATGATCGGTTGGAACGAGGACAACTTCTTGGAAAGGCTTGCCCCTCAACTGCGGCAAAAGTCCGGCAGGACAATTGGTCCCTGCCCGGACGCCGAGACGTTATTAGCCGTAATCGAGGGAGAGGCTCGCGAACTGGAGCGGGTTACCGTAATTGAACACTTATCACATTGCGTGGCCTGCGCCGAAATCCGGAGTCGCCTCCTCAATTTTGAGAGTGTAAGCCCGACCGAGCCCGAGGCTGTGTGGAATCACACGCAGATTCGGCTTGATAACTGGCTGGAGGCTTTCCTCCGTTCCGAGGCCGCACGATCCCGCCCGCCAAAAGGGGCCAAGCCGTCCCGGAGACTATTTGGGTGGGAGATTATTCCGTACCTATTCACTTCCGGGAGGATCGGATGGGCGTTGGGTGTGGCTATCGCGCTCGTTCTGATCGCGGTTGTTCCCCTGCTGCTTCAATACCGACGAGAGCAATTTCCTCAGGTGCAGGTGGCAGCCCGCGCCACGGTTCCGCCAAAGCCGCCTGCTATTGTCCCACCTTCAGAAACTCCGCCCGAAGAAAGCACAGAGAAGCCCAACATAGCGCCGCGGAAGGAGGGCTTGCGTCAAGCTGGGGCAAACTACCCCACCAAGGCAAAGACCACAAATAAACCTAAGGCGAGCGGGTCGATAGTGCAGTCCACACCCGCCCCTGCTCCTTCCACTGAGCCCGGCCGGATTACCCCGGCGGCGCCTATCATTCATGTGCCCACGCTGCGGCTTGACCCCGCTGGTCGCCTTTTGATCGTGCTGAGTTCGATCAGTTTCAAGCCGGACGCAGGTTTCCAATTCCACGCGATAGTGTTGCTTCCGGTCGCCCAGGCTGGACGGGCTCCCCTCGATAAGGGCACGGAGGTCATCGGGGTAGGAACGAGGAGCCAAGGCCAGATTTCGCTCGCCATTACGGACTTCGTTGTTCAGGGAGTCCGCTACACATTGAAGGAAGGGAATGGCGTCATGAACGCCGAAACGCCGGGAGCCGGAGGAGGGGTGCATTTTGACCGCAGCCAGCTCCTCGATATGCGGCCTACGGCTAGTGCCGTTTATGAAAAGGTGTCCGGCCAGCTCGGACATCCTGAGGCTCAGAAATAAAAATTCCACTACGATCAGCAAAGTTTTATGGAATTTCTAGTTTTCCTACGTTCTCGATAGTGAAGTCGCAAAGAAATCACTCAGACGGAAAAGAGATCGTGAGGAGCTTAAACATGCCAAACAAAAGCATACTAAAAAAGTTGACGATATTTTTGGCCCTGATAATCTCTTCGGCGCTCGCTTGGGGTGACCAGAAAAAGACCAGCGCCCCGCCGCCCAAGCCTGCCCCAGCAACAAGCCGGCCCTCAACGCAGCCACAGCCGAGGCAACAGCAACCGGTGAACCCGCCTCGACGACAGCCGCCGGTACCAGTGACCCAACCGAACAAAGGCCAACGACCAGGGCCGCCCCCAGGCGTAATCTGGGACAAGGGAGGAGAGCCAAACCGCGGCCCGAAGCCGCCCGACTCGAACCAGGGTCGCATTTCATACCGGAGCCGTCCGGGTGACCAAGCGAAGGTCCTACCGGGAGGGGGAACGGAGTTCCACAACGCCAATGGTCAGACGGTGACCACGAACGCCCGCGGCGAGGTGCAGCGAATTGAGGTTCCTCGCGGCTTGGCCGGCACCAACAAGATGGTAATCAATCACGGACCCCGTGGCGGGAGGGTCGTGGAAACCGGTCGTCCTGGCGCTCGCGTCGTCAGCTACGGGCCAAATCGAGGGTTCGTGGAACGCCCGTTGCGGCCGGGCTACATTTCGCGCACATACGTGGCGGGCGGGCGGTCCTATGCGCACGTGTATCGTGAATACCGCTACCACAACATGGCGTACTACCGTTACGTGCCCGGCGTCTACTATAACCGGCGATTCTACGCATGGGCTGTCACCCCTTGGGGCACACCTGTCCATTATGTATGGTTCGGGATGGCAACGCCGGCACCCTGGTTCGGCTACTATAGGGGCTACTTCATTCCCTACCCGGTCTACGCTTCCCCGGATTTATGGTTGACAGATTACCTCCTTGCGGAGAATTTGCGACTCGCTTACGAAAACGAGCAGGCAGCGTACATGGGTCAAACCCCACCACCTCCGCCCAATCAGGACCCCACCGCCCCGACACTTTCGCCAGAGGTGAAGGCGGCGATCGCCGCCGAGGTGAAGCAGCAACTTGCCGACGAACAGGCTGCGGCTGCCAATCCCCCGGACGTCAACTCCCAAGCCGCGCCGAGCAACGAACAAGTACCGGAGGCGCTGAGCCCGACCGAGCGTGTTTTCGTGGTGGCGAGCAGTCTTGACCTGACGGCGCTCGGTGGCGGACCGGAATGCAGCCTGTCCCCAGGGGACGTGTTGATGCGGCTCTCGGACACACCGGATGCCAACCAAAACGTCAACGCCAGCGTGCAGAGCAGTAAGAAGGGGGACTGCACCACCGGCCAGACGGTAGCGGTATCCGTCCAGGACCTTCAGGAAATGCACAATCATTTTCGCGAGCAACTCGATTCCGGCCTGAACGTGTTGACAGAGAATAGGGCGAAGGGCCTGCCGAACGGGCCTACGGCCGATCCTCGTCAGGTGGCGGAAGGCACCGCAGAGCCCGCCCCGGGCGCAGAATCGCAACTCGCGGCACAAGATAATGACGCGGCCAAGCTTGAGGCTCAAGTGAAACAGAATTGAATCGCGATTGAAAAAAGGGAAAGAGCAGGTTCCACTGCTGCCAAACGTGGGAGCGCCCCGCGGGAAGATTGCCGGCGCTCCCAGCTTCCAAACATCTTGGGAATTCCCTAAAGGCTGTCGCGATTGATGCAGAAAATAGGACCGTTCATTGCAGAGGAGGATTCTAAAATGGGGCGGAAAATCGTAATAGTAGTCGCTGTCGTATTTGTCGGTGTTCTTACTGGGGCTGCGGCAATTGGACAGAACCCTGCATCCCCTTCCCTAAAGGAACATCTCGATGCGCAATACAAGTCATCCAAAATCTCCACGGACGGCAGCGTCCAGGATCCAGGGACCATACTGGTCATTCAACAGAGTGGGGTTCAGGGTGTTCCCCTGACCGACGCAGCAATGCCCACGGCTGCGTGCAAGGATGGGGTGCTCCACAAACCCAGCGCAGGGTCCGGCTTTGGCGCGAGCCTTCTGAGCGGTATGGCACAACCCAACTCGACTACCAGCGGTACGCTCTCTCGGCCTTTTCCGGTCGGGGACAAGGTCTATCTTACAAATATTAACGTCAATCTGAAGCGGGACCGGATCACGTTTACGATCGCCGAATGCGCTTCCTGCAACGGGACCGACCCAAGCTCCGCTTACAAGGCTGCCGTATCGTTCGAGTTTGCCAAAGGTTCCCTGGCTACCAAGAGTGCGCCAGAGGTCGAAGATATGATCGCCAAGGTCTTCTCGATAGACACAGGCCAAGCCCAGGCGCAGCCGAACCCGCCAGAAGGCGCTCTACCGGCCCCCTTCCCTGGGGTGTACACCAGCCTCATTTCACAGGCGCAACTTCAGTTCAACCCCGATGGTACCTTCGCTCAACACGGCCCGGGCGCCTGGCAAAACTCTGGGACCTTTACCGTGAATGGCGATAAGGTGTCCTTGATGTATCCCTCGACTGGACTCTCGTCGACATTCAGTATTCGCGGCGGAACAATCTACAATGAGCGGGGACGACCGGTGTGGGCTCGGCAGGCGGATGCGCTAGCGCCGGCGGCGCCTGCTGCTGCGCCTGCGCCGCCTCCCGTTGCGCCGCTGAAACTTCCCGCGACATATGTCAACGCGCAAGCCCCGGCTGACCTACTCCAGTTGGGCGCTGACAATTCATTCTCGCTGCAAGAAGCCGGTCAGGCCTATCGCGGCACCTTTGTCGTCAATGGGAACAACTTGGAACTCACCATAGTGCCCGCGACCAGCAGCGAATCGAGCACCAAAACCACGGCCACGCTCCAAGGCAACAACCTCACGGACAGCAGCGGTCAGACGTGGGTCTTACGGGATCAATCCGGAGTCACTCCCCCCGGTGGAACGGTGCTCCAAAACGAGGACGTCATCAAAATGGCCAAAGCGGGTCTCGACGATGCGATTATCATCGCGAAGATTAGTAGCTCGAAATGCCAGTTTGACACTTCAACCGACGCGCTTATCAAGTTGAAGCAAAACGGCGTAAGCGCGGCTGTATTAAAGGCGATGGTCGGACCCGGCAAATAGCCCGTCCGGAGAAGACGGAAAGGGTGACGGAAAGGGTCAGGTACCCTTTCCACATCTAACCGCTATCATGAGCGCGTAGCCACAGTCAGTGCAGTTCTGATGTGGGTTCTTCCCTAGATGGCGAACACGCAGCCTGCGGGAATAGCTCCCTATGAGCCCGGTTCGGAAAGCGGAGAGAATCTAAGGTGTCGATGCGGCACCATAACAACGTCGTCGCGGATTTCGAACCGTTGGTGAAATTGCTCCCCCCCAGCGCCGTTGCGTCCCCGTTGCGTTCAACGGCGCCTTTGGTCGACTTTTGGCGGACGGCATCGGGTCCACAGATTACACAGATGGCACAGATTCAGCAGGGGAGAGAAAATCCTATTCTGGCATGGCGACATCAACTGCATGCCGGTATTGCACCCGACTTCCTTATGGTCTTCCGTGTGCCGAATCGGTGAAATCTGCGAAATCTGTGGACCGTGAAGTAGCCGTTGCGTCCCCGTTGCGTTCAACGGCGCCCTGGGTGGACTTTTGGCGGACGGCATCGGGTCCACAGATTACACAGATTGCACAGATTCAGCAGGGGGAGAAAAACCCTATTCTGGTATTGCTGACTCTACTGTAAGCCGGTATTGCACCCGACTTTCCGATGGTCTTCCATTTGCCGAATCGGTGAAATCTGCGAAATCTGTGGACCGTGAAGTAGCCGTTGCGTCCCCGTTGCGTTCCACGGCGCCCCGCGCCCCTGCCACAAACATGGATAGTCAGGATATTCAGGATGGTTTTGCGGGGGCCTTATATCCTGTCCATCCCTGTGAATAAAGCGGCTAGGCACGGCGACCACTACATTACATTCCCCTCCGCAAAGACATCCCTTCCCCTCTCCGCCCACGTGCGCCATAATGCTCTCGATAAGGCAATTACGATTCGTCCTCGTCAGGGTTCGCGATGAAAGCCACACTCGAAGTTATCAACGGGATGCAGACGGACGGAATCATCGGCAGATACGCCATCGGCGGCGCGGTGGGAGCGATCTTTTATCTCGAGCCCTTGGCGACCCTGGATATCGATATATTTGTATCACTGAAGAACCCCCAAGGAAGCCCGCTGATCACGCTCGGGCCGATTTACGACTACCTGACTTCGCGCGGATACAAAACCGAGAAGGAGTACCTGCTCATCGAAGGATGGCTGGTGCAGTTTCTCCCCCCCAGCGACGCTCTGGACGAGGAAGCGCTCCAGCACGCGGTGGATACCGAAGTGGAAGGCGTCCGCACCTGGGTGATCAGCGCCGAGCATCTTGTGGCCATAGCGCTGCGAACCGGCCGTGCTAAGGATCTCGCCCGCATCCTGCAATTCATTGAAGCCGGAGTTCTGGATTCGGGTAAACTCGATCTCATCCTCCAGCGGCATGGACTGCTGGAGAAATGGGAGCAATTTGGAGTTAAATTCCTCCGGGGAACTAATCCATCGGGGCGAGATAATTCATGAGCGATTGGATGCGCAAAGTCTTGGAAAGCAAGCGGGCCACTCGCCAGCGGCTCCGGCAGCTTTCCTTTTCCGAAAAGGTCAAACTTCTGGAAAAGCTTCGCGACCGCAGCCTGGCGATCGCACGGAACCCACTGCGCAAAGGCCGGCGAATCCAGGGTTGATCCTGTTGGGCGCGGACGCTCACTCTCCGTACTTGAACGACTTGTCGGGATAGGGCGGCGCCTTGGGAACGGGCCGCGGGTCCTTGCGAATCAACTCCTCGAGGTATTTCAGGGCGGCGTCAAGTTGCGCGTCACTGCCCTGGAACGTGGCGTGGGGAGGGTTGTCCACCACGATGTCCGGGTCCACGCCGTGGCCTTCGATCAGCCACTTGCCTTCGGGCCCGTACACACCGGACTCGGCGGCGGTGGCGATGCCGCTGTCGGCAAGAAAATTGCTTGAGGAAAGCCAGATCTCACCTCCCCACGTGCGCACGCCAATCACCTTGCCCAGTCCCAGGCGGCGAAAACCTTCGGCAAAGGCCTCACCATCGGAAGCGGTCTTTCGATCGCAGAGCACCACCATGTGCCCGCGAAACGCGTACGGCATGTTGGAGTAAGGATTGCCGACGCGCGGCTGCCACCAGAACCACACCTGGCGCAGCAACTTGGCGAGCAGCCAGGAATCGATGTTGCCGCCGGTGTTGTGGCGCACATCGATGATGAGCCCTTGACGATCGAAAACGGGGTAAAAGTCGCGCGCCCATTCCTCGATGTCGCTGGAGCCCATCGACCGCAGGTGAACGTAACCGATGTGCCCCTGGGAGGCGGACTCCACTTTCAGCCGTCGCGAGTACTCCCACTCCTTGTAGCGGAGGTTGCGCTCCTCCATCTCCGGGACCGGCGTGGCGATGACCTCGCGAATCTGTCCGGAGGTGGACTTGACGCGCAGCAGCACCTGGCGTCCCGCCTTGCCCCGCAGCAGCGCGCGCTCATCCGCAACGCCGAGCAAGTCGTCGCCATCGATACTGAGAATCACCTCGCCCTCATGCACGGTCGAGTCGGGCCGGGCGAGCGGCGGCGCCTCATTGGGCAGATCGGGATCGTGAAGGTAAATGTGCTCCACCACGAATCCGCCGGCGTGCTCATCGCGGCGCAGAACCGCGCCCAGCGAAGCCAGTCCCACCTGGTCGGCGGGCTCGCGGGCATCGCCGCCGCGGACGAAAATGTGAAGCGCCGAAAGCTCGCTCACCATCTGCGCAATCACATCGTTCAGTTCGTCGCGGTCCGCCACCCGGTCCACCAGCGGCAGATAACGATCGCGCATCTGCTTCCAGTCGACGCCCTGCATGTTGCGGTCGTAGAAATAGTCGCGCTCCAGCCGCCAGGCGTCGAGAAACAGCTCGTGGAATTCAACGCGCGGATTGGTATCAAACGTCCATCGCGAGAGGTCGATCTTCGCCTTGGAGAGCGTTTTGGGATCGCCCAGCGCGCCGGCTTTGGCGGTGGAATCGAAAATGTAGAAGTCCTCGCCTTTCGTCACCAGCATCTTTTTCCGGTCCAGCGACATCTCGTAATCCCGCACGCCGACGATTACGGTTTCGGGAGGGTCGCCCTTGTTGGCAATATCGACGCACGCAAGATTTCGACCGGCCCGCGCGCCCTCACTGCGGTCAAGCCAGCACAGCCGCTTCTCCGCCGCCTGGAGATCGGAATAATTGCCGGGAGGCACCGGGACCTCATCCAGCCGGGAGGCGAGATCCTTGAAGTCGATGTTTACGGTCACGGTGGCGGGCTTCTTCGCCTCGGCCGCGGGATTGGACTTCGTTTCGCCGGGCTTATCCGGCTTGGCCGCCGCCGCTTTGTCGGATTTCGGTTCCTCCGGCTTGGGCTCCGGCTTGGCAGGTTGCTCCGGATGCAGTTCGTCCACAGGCGCAAAGGGCGAGCGCACGCCGGGAGTAAGCGCCAGCTCGTAGACCTTCATGGAGCGGTCAAAGTGGGGGTCCGGTTGGCGCGTCCCCCAGGGCGACATCACCACCGTCCGCAACATGCGGTCGGAAAGGAAATAGAGCCACTTGCCGTCCGCGCTCCAGGCCGGGCTGCCGCTGTTGTAGCGGTCGGAAGTGAGCGCCTGAATGGCGCCCGTGTTCACGTTCAGCACTTTGATCTGATCGAAAGCGTTGGTGGCCGTTTCCACGTACGCCAGCCACTGGCTGTCGGGCGACCAGGTGAGATCCTCGAAGCCGCCCATCATCGACTGCGCGATGCGTTTCTGCTGCTTCGTCTTCGTATCGAACAGCCACAACTGCTGGTCCTTGTCGTGATGCGCCAGCCAGCGGCCGTCGGGCGAGGGCACGCCGTCCCAACGCAGCACCTTGGCGTCGTGCGTCCACTGCTCGGGCGCACCAATGCCGTTGGCCGGATATTTCCAAAACTCCGTCTCCCCGCTTTCGGTGGAAAGCGCGATGATGCTCTTGCCATCGGGCATGTAGCGAGCTTCGCGGTAGCGGATTCCGGAGTTGCCCGCCACCTTGACGATCCTTCCGCTCCTGGCGGGCAGCGTGAACACTTCACCGCGCGCGGTGAATACCGCTCCACTGCCATCGGGCGCGATGTGAACTCCCGTGAGGTATTCGAGCGGCCGCTTCACCCAGTGATCGCGCAACTGATCGAAGTCGGAAACCAGCGTGATGTTAATGACGGCGTCATGACCGGACTTCAGATCGAGGAGCCACAGGTCGGCGCCACACTGATAGGCGATGCGGCCGCTGGAGAGCGACGCCCACTGAATATCGAAGCCGCGATGATGCGTGTGCTGCTTCAGGCCGTGACCATTTCGATCCATGGAATAAACGTTCATCACGCCGTCGCGGTCGGAAAGGAAGTAGACGCGGCCGTCCCAGAACATCGGGTCGTGCGAGGTGCCGGGCCAGTCGGCCGTCAAAGGCACCGCCTCCGCACCGGCGTCGTAACGCCAGATGCTCTCCGCCGTGCCGCCTTTGTACCGCTTGGTGTGGCTTGACTGCGGCTCGTAACGCGTGAAGAACAGCGTGGCGCCGTCCGGCGTGTAGCTGGCCTCCGCTCCCTGCGCCAGAGGCACGAGCTCGCGGCGGCCGGAGCTGTCAATGGCCACCAGTTGGGGGTCAGGCAACGTGGAGTAGCGGCGGGTGCGGACCAGCACGCGTCCGTCCGGCGTCCAGCCGGCCACCGCCGCGTCGCCGTTCCAGGTGACGCGCTGGGGCAAGCCGCCATCCACCGGCATGGTGTAGACATCCTTCGGCCCTTCGTATTCGGCGCTGAAGGCAACGGTTTGGCCGTCCGGGGAAATGGCCGCCCCACCCTCGTGGCCGGGATTGGAGGTGAGCCGCCGCGCCGCGCCACCCTTCACGCTGACCGTCCAGAGGTCGCCCTCCGCCGTGAAGATGATCGTGTCACCGTGAATCGCCGGGTCGCGGTAATACCCAGGACGCGTATTCACAGTATCCGCAACATTCAGGCGAGCAACAAGCACGATGCCGAAGATGGCCGTGAGGACCATCGCCATCGCCCGGGCGCTACGCGGCGTAATGCCCATCCATCGATTAGTTTTCATAGGGTTGCCCTGATTTCCATTTTCATTTTTAAATAGAGGGGAAAGGTACACCTGAGCATCTCGGAATGCAAGGTCCAGACAGCCGAGTGCCGGACAGCCGACCCGCCGACCCAGTCGGGACAAGTTCCGGCTGAAAGCATATAATCATCCGAGGAGGCAATGATGAATACGCGCCAACTGGGGAATTCCGGGCTGGAAGTATCGCCCCTCGCTTTCGGGGGAAATGTTTTTGGGTGGACGGTGGATGAGCCCACCTCGTTCCTTCTGCTCGATGCTTTTGTGACGGCGGGATTCAATTTTATTGACACCGCCGACGTGTACTCCAAGTGGGCTCCAGGCAACAAGGGGGGCGAATCGGAAAGCATTGTGGGGAATTGGCTGAAAAGCCGCGGCCACCGCCAACGCGTGGTCATCGCCACCAAAGTGGGAATCGAAATGGGGCCGGGCCAGAAGGGCCTATCCAAGGCTTACATCTTGCGCGCCGTGGAGGATTCGCTGAAACGCCTGCAGACCGACTACATTGATTTGTACCAGTCGCACACCAATGACGCGGAGACTCCCCTCAACGAAACGTTGGAAGCGTACGCGGAATTGGTGAAGCAGGGAAAAGTGCGGGCCATCGGCGCTTCCAACTATCCGGCCGCGCGGCTGCGGGAAGCCTTGCAGGTGAGCCAAGAGTACGGATATCCCAGCTACGTAAGCCTCCAACCCAATTACAACCTCTACGATCGCGCGGAGTACGAAACCCAACTGGAGGCTGTCTGCCGCGAGAATGGCTTGGGCGTCATCCCCTACTTTTCCCTGGCGAGCGGGTTCCTGACGGGCAAATATCGCTCGGAAGCTGATTTGGCCGCGAGCCAGCGGGGGCCGTTCGTAAAAAAGTATCTCAATGAACGGGGATTTCGCATCCTCCGCGCTCTGGATGAGGTTGCGGACAAACTCCATGCCGCTCCCGCGAAAATTTCGCTGGCTTGGCTGATGGCCAGGCCGGGAATCACCGCCCCCATCACTAGCGCGACGAACCTGGACCAATTCAACGATCTGATCGGCGCCATCAACCTCGAGTTGGATCAAGCGTCGATCGAGCGGTTGAATCAAGCCAGCGCTTACAGCGACGCCGCCGCAACCCATTAAAAAATATGAAGGATGAAGGATGAATGGAGGTTCGCAATGAAACATGCCCCGGCATTCCTGATGCTTGTGGACGACGCCAAAACGCGCATTCGCCAGACCAACGCCCGGGAAGTCAAGCAGCGGCTGGACGCCCAGGAAGCCTTCACCCTGATTGATGTGCGCGAGGATGGCGAATGGGCCAACGGCCATCTGCCCGGCGCGGTTCACCTGTGCAAGGGAATCATCGAGCGCGACATTGAGAATGCCGTGCCCGCCAAAGCCACTCCCATCGTGCTCTATTGCGGGGGCGGGTATCGCTCCGCGTTGGTGGCGGACAACTTGCAAAAGATGGGCTATATCAACGTGCTCTCCATGGACGGCGGCTGGCGCGGTTGGACCGAAGCGGGTTTCCCAACCGTAAAGGACTGAGAAATGCAGCGGATGGTGGTTATGGGATAACGGGCAGCGGCGAGCTACTCGCCTCCATTCGCTGGCCACTAGCAACTGCCTTTATCTCTCAGCATCCACCACGCAGCGGAATCCTACCGTGGCGGCGCGGTCGGTGCTTGGACCGATCAGCAGATACTTCCCATGCTCATTCAGCTTGTAAGCTTGCGGGAAATACCACATTGATCCTTGCGGCTGGTAATAGCTTCCGCCCCGCAGAATGGCCGCGCGCGTGTGCGCGTCGGTGAACTCCTCCGTCCACTGCCAGACGCTGCCGACAAGATCCATTACTCCGAAGGGGCTTGCGCCTTGCGGGTAAGCGTCCACGGCGGAAGGTACGCCCATCACGCGGCCCGTATCGACGGCCGGCACGGCGGCGGCGTTCCACTGATTCCCCCAAGGGTAGAGTCGCCCGTCGGTTCCCTGCGCGGCATATTGCCACTCCCACTCATGCGGCAGGCGCTTCCCGGCCCACGCGGCGTAAGCGCGCGCGTCCTCGAGTGAAACCCAAGTGACCGGCTTATCCGCCCAGCCTTCCGGGTAGGCGCCATTCTTCCAGTCGCGAAGGAAATTGTGATCGTCCTTGGGGTGGTAGTGCGTGGAGTCAACAAACTTCTTGAAATCCGCGTTGGTCACCGGGAATTTATCAATGTAGAACGGCTTCATTTCCAGCGTCTTCAGATGATACCGTAGCGGCGCGTCTTCCCAGGGATATTGCACGTCCACGCCCACATCGTTGCCGCCTTCGATTTCGATGCCCGACACGTGGAAATCAAACCTGCCGCCCGGGATCTGCACCATACCCGCAGGCGCTGTGGCAGCGGGTTTCGTCGGGGCGATCGGAACAATCTGTTGCGGCAGGAATTTCCATTCGTGGGAAAAATCCCGTAAGCGCTTTGGGGAGAGTTCGCTCATGCGCGCCAGTAGCTTGGGCAGTTGCTCATCTGGCTCCCGAGTCGTGGCGAGCACGGCCCCGTAACCGTGCGCCTCGATCTCGAAGCTCAGCGTGGCATTGCTTCCCTGAACTTCCGGCTTCAGCTCGACGCCCTTCCACAAGTCGTAATAGCGCGTGCCCGGCGCATGCGGGACTTCGATCTGCCGGCCCGGCACCTCATATTCATTGCGATTGACGAGGGTCCACAGGGTTTGATCCTGCCCCGGGAACTTGCTGGCGAAAACGCCGTATCGCAGCGTGGGCGTATGCGGCTCCCAATCCTTGCTCACCAGCAGGGGAGCCATGGCGCGCTCGATGGTGGCAATGCGCCGCAGGGCTTCCGCGTCGCGCGGCGTAATTTCATTCCAAATGCCCCAGACATTTTCCCAACTCTCGTAACCCACGCCGTTGAAGAATGCATACTGGAGGTCATCGGTCTTGTCGCGGGCCCAACGCCGGCAAACGTTCACCATGTGCCGCGGCTCGAGCCATTTGTATTTGCTGATCATGGGCACAAAGGGATACTCCCAGTAGCCCCAACTCAGGTTGTTCCAAGGCAGGCCGAGGTCCACGGTCAGGCTCTCGGGTTCGAGCGCCAGCGGGTGACCCGTGGAGTCGGAAGCCGTGCGAAAGGCGCGTGGGACCACGTCGAGCGTGTCGCCATTCACACCGTCGGCGCCGACTTCCGCCAACAGGCGCGCCGTGGCCGTCCAGTTGGGAACGCCCTCGTCGCGCGTCCCCTGGTCCCACACCATCACGGGAAAAAGCACGCGCACGCCCCGCCGGTGAAAATCCGCGATCATCTGCCGCACGCCGGCGACGCCGCCGGGCATGTCGCGCAGCAGATCGTACTGGTTGCGGTTGTCGATCCCGATGTTCGGGTACGACTGCCAAATCAGCACACTGTCAATCCCGCCGTAGCGGCGCTGTAAATCGTCCAGGTAACGGTCCACCGTGTATTTGCCCGCCACCGGATCGTAGAAGGTGCGGTCATGAATCATCACCTGCGGTTGAATGAAGCTCGACTGCGTCCACGCCAGCTCCGGCCGGAGGTATTCCGAATCGTCATACCCGATGCGGATGCGCCGTTCCATGCGCCAATGCTGGAGGTCGGCCAGCCACTTGGGAAAATCTGCGCTGACGGCGGGCCCGGGAATCTGCGAACCCTGGGGCCGGTAATGGGTGTCCTGCGCACCGGCGATGGCGAGAACACAGAAGATGAAAACGAAAACGTACACGAGACGTTTGCTCATAGGTAGTTCCTGGAATGGCGAATTGTTTCCCGCCGCCCGCCAGCTCACCAGCGTTGATGCACAAGCTCGCGGATGTACTTGTCGTAAACCTCGCGCGCCCTTGCCATCTGCGCTTCGGTGAGGGGCGGAAGGTCCGCCGCGCCCGCATTGTCTTCCACCTGCAAGGGCCGCTTGGCTCCCGGGATGGCGCAGGTCACAGCTTCAAACATCAGGATCCAGCGCAGCGCGAGTTGGGCAAACGTAGCGCCGGGCGGAACGAGCCCGCGCAGTTCTTCCACCGCGGCCAAACCGGTCTCGAAATCCACCCCGGAAAAGGTCTCGCCCACGTCGAACCTCTCGCCGTGACGGTTGAAGTTGCGATGATCGTCAGTCCCAAACGATGAATGCGAAGTCATCTTGCCCGCCAGCAATCCGCTCGCCAGCGGCACGCGCGCCAGGATTCCCACCCGCCGCCGCTGCGCTTCCGGAAAGAACAATTCCGCGGGGCGCGTGCGAAACATGTTGAAGATAATTTGAATGGATTGAACGCCGGGAAATTCGATGGCTTTGAGTGCCTCTTCCACTCTTTCCACGCTCACACCGTAATAACGAATCTTACCTTCCTTCGTTAGGTCGTCGAGCGCACCGAAAACTTCCGGACGGTAGTAAACCTCGGTGGTGGGGCAGTGGAGCTGCACCAAATCCAGGCAATCGGTTTCGAGGTTGCGCAGGCTGTCCTCAATGAACTGCTTCAGGTTCTGCCGATTGTACCCGTCCGCGGTGTGCGGAGAGAGCCGCCGGCCCGCTTTGGTGGCAACGTAAATCGTTTCGCGCCGTTCTTTCCTGAGCCGCGCGATCAGCCGCTCACTGTGCCCCATGCCGTAGACGTCGGCGGTGTCAAAGAAGTTCACACCCAAGTCGACGGCGCGGTGCAGCGCCGCCAGCGATTCGTTGTCATCAACCCTTCCCCACATCGATCCGATAGCCCAAGCGCCAAAGCTTATTTCCGAAACCTTCCATCCGGTACGGCCCAGTTCGCGGTAACGCATGTGATGTAACCCCCATGACCCGTGGAGATACTTGCATTTTCAGACCGCGCGCGTGTGCCCCTTCGCGCGGGTCCGCAAATGCCCATGAAACGCCGCCTATGTTACTGTCGTCTCGCTGCGAAACCAACTGGAAATCCTGACAACTTTTTTCCGGCAGCCGTGTTAACCAAAATGCCGGGTTCCCGTCTAACGAAATGACGGTGACCCACCGTCGACTTGGGCAGCGGTGGTTTCCCCCAAGGGATCGATTAAGGTCGGGCAGCGGAAAGAGAACCCCGGATTTTTGAAACTTATCGGCGCTTCGAGACGTAGTTAACTTTAGAAGCAAGGGTTCCGGGCGAAGGGAGAGAACATGATACTCAAAATGAGCGGCCCCATTCGGATTGAAAACCTCCGGCATCATTCCACGGAGACAGTGGACAGGCTGCGCTGCCTGCTTGTGGCCGGCGCGCAAGCCAGCCCCGATTCGCGCCGCAAGGGCTTTTATGACCTCGCGGACGGGGATCGCGCTTTCTACATTCACGTCTCTCCCACCGGTTCCGTCCTCCTGCTGGCGGTCTGGCCAAGGGTGGTTGCGCCCGGCGCCATCCTCCACAAAGTCCCGCGCGCCGAGGCGGCAGCCTGCTGCAGGTGAAGCAGGGATCGCCACTTTCAAGATAAGGACACTACCGCCCAAGCCGGCGACCTTACGCAACCCTGCGCCTGCGGCTATAATGGCAGCCGCCTATCATGCCGGCTTTCCCCCAACCCGAGTCTCTTCGCGAAATCCAAACCGAGATCGAAACTCTCCTGGCGCGGCTTCACCATCCTGTTCTGGTGGAAAACGCGGTCGAGTTGATGGACCTGACCGCCGCCCACTGGCGACTGAGCGTGGAATTCGGCAAGCTGATCTTCAGCGCTTGGAATTCCGCGAAATCCTTTTCCCGGCGCGTGGAGGAAGTCGCCTACCGCGACCGGGACCGCTTCGGGATTTTCGTGCACAAGCCCGGGGGGCGAGAAACCACGACGTTGGAGTTTCGCGAGTTGCGCGCGCCGGCAAGCGTGGGCCGTGCCGCCGGCCGCACGGGCTTCCGCCAACAACTCACCTCCCTGCTGGAGCGCCAATACCGCGGGTGGAAATTCGAACGCGTCAGCAACCGTTCCGACCGCGAGCACTCTTTTTCGGCCTGGTACACCCGCGGGTTGGCGCGGCAAGGTCGTTCGGCCTGGGCGTTCCTGGGAATGAGCGAAGAGGAGGGGACCGCCGCCGCGGACGGCGTGCTGGCCTTCGGCCTCATCTGGTTGGATTGGCTGCGCGGGCAGGCAAGCGACGTGGCAATTACGCAGTTGAAGCTGTTTCTGCCACCCGCTGCCGTCAGCGTAATTGCCCATCGAATTGCCTATCTCAACCCCCGCGCCTTGGATGTGGAGATTTATGAATGGCGCGTGGGCCAAGCCGCCGCCACCCTGGTTGACTTGAAGGATTACGGAAATATTGAGACTCGCCTGGCGGCGCGACGCCAGGCGGAGTTGCTGAAGGAGAGCCATGCCCGCCTTATCTACGACCTCCTGGGCGACCTGGGCGCGGGAATCGATATCCTCCCCGACGCCGCCGGAACCTTCTCCTCTCTGCGCATCGCCGGTTTGGAAGTGGCTCGCATCGAGGGCCAACTAGCGCCGCGCATCTATTTCGGCCTGGAGGGGAGCGTGCGCCGGCTGGACGAATCGTGCCACGATGAGTTCAGAGAGTTTCTCCGCGAGGTTCGAAGGATTCGCTGCGCGGGCAGCCCCGACCCCCAGCACGGATTCTACCGGCTCCAGTCCGAGCGATGGCTGGAGAGCCTGCTCTTCCTGGACATCACCCTGCTGGATCCGGCGCTTTCGCCCGAGCACGTCTATCCGCAAGTTCCGGCGTTTTCGGGGACCGACCGGGGGATCATTGACCTTCTCACCACGACGCGCCGGGGACGGCTGGCGGTGGTGGAACTCAAGGTCCAGGAAGAAATCAACCTCCCCCTCCAGGGGTTGGATTACTGGCTGCGCGTGAATTGGCTTCAGCAACGCAATCAGTTCCAGGAATTCGGGTACTTCCAGGACTGCGAGCTTTCCGCGGCGGCTCCCTTGCTGTACCTGGTTTCGCCCGCGTTCCGCTTCCATTCCACCACGGAAAAACTCCTGCGTTACTTTGATCATAAGATTGAAGTTATTTTGATAGGAATAAACGATACGTGGCGCAAAGAAATCAAGGTCCTCTTTCGCCACCAAATCCCCGGCGCCGCTTCCATTTGAGACTTTGTTAGTGCGTTAAGCCTCACCTCATCGGGCAGGGCGCTTTCGACGCCTGATTTTCAGGGGCCGTGTCGCACCCACATTTCTCCATTTCTTCTAACTTTCCACTTGGCGTAATCAATAGAATCTGGTATAGGATTTAACGGGTCATACCCGTCTTGGTCTACAAAGGACTTACGTATGCGGCTAAGGTTTTGGGGAGTGCGAGGCTCTACTCCTACTCCGCAACCTGAGAATCTACGGTATGGAGGAAACACTCCCTGCCTGGAGTTTCGTTCGGACGCGGGCTCCCTGCTCATCGCCGATTGTGGCAGTGGTCTGAGAATGCTGGGTAAGTCGCTGATGAAAGAATTTGCGGGCCGACCCATCTGCGCCAACATCCTGATCACCCATTTTCACTGGGACCATATCCAGGGATTGCCCTTTTTCGTTCCGCTGTATAATGAAGCCAATCAATTCCACATTTTCTCATATCGGCCGCATGAAACCACCATGGAGCAGACCTTGGGGGGGCAGATGGCCAACCCCTACTTCCCCGTGGACATGACCGCCATGCGCGCCAAGCGGAGCTACACGGAAGTGGCCACCGAGGCATTCCAGTTGGACGATTTTCGCATTCAACCCGCCCGCATTAACCATCCCCAGGGGTGCTTGTGTTACCGCATCGAGAACAATGGAAAAGTGATCGTGTTCGCCACCGATAACGAGCCGGGAGATCCCCGGGGCGATCGAACCTTGCGCGAGATCAGCCGGGGGGCCGACATCCTGATCTACGATTCACAGTACGAGCGCCCCCAACTCGAGCGGGAAAAGAAAGGCTGGGGCCACAGTACCTGGGAAGAAGGGGTAAATGTGTGCCTGGAATGCGGGGTGAAAGAGTTGATCCTCTTCCACCATGACCCCGACAGCGACGATCGGGCCATTGATGCCTTACAGGATCGTGCGCGGGTTCGCTTCCCCAACACCCGCGCGGCTTTTGAAGTGATGGACATTACCCTATAGAACTTCGGGGCGCACACCCTCCTCGGAACTTCCTGAGCTGATATTTTTAGAACAACCGATCCGAGTCCAGGAGCAGGGTCACCGGCCCATCGTTGACCAGTTCCACATCCATCATGGCGCGAAACCGCCCCGTCGCGGTGGGAATTCCCCGCTTGCGCAGGGATTCCACGAAGCTTTCATAGAGGAGCAAGGCGCGGTCGGGCGGCGCAGCCTGGTCGTAACTCGGGCGCCGACCCTTTCGGCAATCGCCGTAGAGCGTGAATTGGGACACGCAGAGAGCTTCCCCCCGAGCTTCCAGGAGCGACCGGTTCATTCTCCCCTGATCGTCATCAAAGACCCGCAGATTGGCGATCTTTTCCGCCAAAGCCTCCCCGGCCGCTTCCGTGTCGTTCTTCCCTACCCCGACCAGCACGACGACGCCGAACCCAATCCGGCCCACCACCTCTTCGCCGACTCGGACTTCCGCCCGCTTGACCCGCTGCACCACTGCTCGCATTGCCGGAAAGGCCCCCCTTTTCGCGTCCGGGACACTGCGGCGTGTCCCGAAAGCGTTTAGTCTACCCTGAACTTCCATGTTGCGCACCCTCAACAAACCGGCTGATTTCGCCTCGCAGGCACCTAACCTAAAGTACTAGTCCCCCATCTCGCCGCGCCAAACCGGCTATGCTAAACTAGTGGCAAGTTTGCGAGGGGTTGTTTCGTACTCAGGGTCGGCCCGGTGGCAGCTCGCGAATCCCCACCCGGCAGAGCATCTCAGGAGGTGCACCATGGGGAAGACGACCAGTTCACTTCCGTTACGCCGTAGCGCGCGCGTGAATATCGGGTGTGCGGTAAGAATTTCAGGCATGCTGGCAAACAGCATACCCTTTGCGGAGGACACCCACGTTGTAACGGTCAGCAAGTATGGCGCGAAGTTGAAGACGCGAGTTCCGCTCCAGGTGGGAATGCAGGTGAAGGTACAGCCCCTGCACGGGAAGAATTCCGGGGTCTTCAAAGTCGTTTGGGTTGGCCGCGAGGGCACGCCGCGCGCCGGCGAGGTGGGGGTCGAGTACGGAAGGGAGATTGCCGGCGTCCTGGGAATCAATTTCCCCGACGCACCCGGACCCGCAAAATAAACGGACCCGCAAGGTAAGTGGCGGTAGAATACGTGCATCCATCAAGGGAGGAATTCACCCATGGTTACACGTCGCGTCGCCGTCCTTACGGGTCTTCTGCTCTTTACCTTGCAATTTTCCGGAACGACTTTTGCCGCTCCCCACTCTCCCGCGCCCACCCTCGCACCTCAGGATGAAAACAGTTTTACGTTGGAAGGTAAAATCACCGAGAAGACTGCCGGTAAGCTGACGGTAAGCACCGGTGAAAACATGATCTTCCACGTGCTCTACAACGACAAAACGGAAATCAAGAAAAAGGACGGGACCCCGGCCACCGCCCAGGATCTGCATACAGGGCTGCGGATTTACGTGGCGGGAGATCTGGCGGAAAGCGGAGAAATCACGGCCAAGAAGATTGCGATTGAGGGGGAAGGGTCGGGAAAGCAGTGACCGGCCTAATCAATTTCCAACTCTTTTCCTTTTCCCAATCGCAACGCCTCCTCGTAAATGAAGCCCGCGACGGCCACGTCCCACAGAGCGATGCCGTGTGATTTAAAGAGGGTGATTTGATCCACCAACGATCGCCCGGGGTGCTTACCGGTCACGACGGAGTGCAGCTCAATGACACTCTCCCATCCTTTCCCCAGGTTCGCCAGTCCGTGAATGAGGTCGCCCGATTCCTTGCGGCTCTGCTCCACGGAATCCACGGTGATTAGGGTGGCGCGCCGTATGGCCTCGTCATCGAGTTCGCGGCGATTGGCCATGTTGGCCCCAATGGCATTAATGTGTGTTCCGGCCTGCAAGTATTCGCCCTGCACCACCGGCTGTTGCGCGGTGGTGGCGGTGCTCACGATATCCGCAAAGCGCGTTGCCTCCTCGGCGCTGGAGGCAGGTTCCACAGGCACGCCCAGATCTTCCGACATTTCACGGCAAAAACTCTGCAAGCGAGTCGCATCGCGGCCGAAGGCTTTAACTCCCCTGAGCTTTCTCACCCGGGCGATGGCCTGAAGCTGCGTGCGCGCCTGCCGGCCCGTGCCCATCACCCCCACTCGCGAAGCATCCGGGCGCGCCAGATACTTGGTGGCAATGCCGCTGGCCGCCCCGGTGCGAATGCGCCCCAGATGGTCCGCCTGCATCAGGGAGAGCAGCCTGCCGCTCACGGCGTCATAAAGCAAAACCAGAAATCGGAAGTCACTGCGCGTGACGGTGTAGATCTTCATCCCCACATGCTGCGATTCCGGCAGCGCTCCCGCCATGTAATGTAACGACATATTGGGCAACAGAATGCGCTCGCGCGAGCGGTTCACAGCGCGATCGTTGCCCTGCGCCACAAAGCTCGCTTCCACACACTCCAGCGCGCGCTCCATCGGCAGGAGTTCGCGGACGTCAGATTCGGTAAGAAAGAGGGTCATGTCGGCCTCACCGCGGCACGCTGGTTCTCTCCTCGTAAGAAGTCAGCGTCTTGTCAAGTTCTTCCAGAAGAGCATGCCGCAGGCGCTTGATCTTTTTCGTCAAGGAGGGAATGGTGAGGGAAGTAAACAGCGCACGCGCCTGGGGCCGGATCAACCCCACGTATCTCCACAGGTAGGCGCCTGACACCGGCAAAGTCGGCGCATAATATCCCGCCGCGGCTCTGCCCCGCCAGTGGGCCACGAGCAGGATCTGGACCGTATAAAACGCCAGCGTCACCGCCGCGCGAAGTGTCCACTCCGTGGTACGGGCGCGGGGATTATCCCTTTTGAATGATCCCGCCAGGAAAAGCACCAAGACGATACCCAGATGATTCAGCAACCCATAGAGGGCAATCGGCAGGCCCAGCAGAGTCTCGAACCCAACGCGAGTCCGTCGCCATCCCGAGCGCGGCAGGGAGTCCGTCTCCTCGACTTCCAGTTCCCGCAGAGCGCATAGCCGCTGGAGGTGGCGATAGTCGTCCAGGGATTGGCGCAAGGTGACCAGCCGTCCGGGATTCAAGTAATTCGTCTGCTTCACCCACTCCGTTACCAGTCGGCTCAGCACAAAGCCCTCGGCGTCTTGTTTCCAGTCGGGTCGCGACGCCCAGTCCTCCTGCAAACCGGTGCGCAAAACCTCTTCCAGATCCGAGAGGAAATATTCCAGGTCCGCAGGCCGAAGCTGGAAGGCGTTTTCTTGAAACCGTGATTCGAGCGCGGCCACAAAAGCCTGCGGTTCGGCATCCGGGGAAATCGCCGCGGGCCTGGCCTGGGGGCGGTCCAATACCGAATCCACATAAATCAGAATTTCCCGCGAGGGGAGCGGTGATTCCGGCAGGAAAAGGTGCACGGGATGGACGGCCACGCGACGCCCCAGATGCTGCGCCTCCGCACGCCAAACCAGCGCTGCAGCGGAGGTGGCCAACGCGACGGGCGCGCCCGGCCCGGCCGGGGTTTGATCCGCGAACACCACCAGTGCTCCGCCGCTGGCCAGGACGTCGATGGCCTTTCGCAGAATCGCCTCAGACGTCGGCTTTTCACCCTCATGAAGGATGATGCCCAGGCGGCGGGATAAGAATCGGACAAGCGGACCACGGGCGAGACTTTCGGGCAGCAGACAATGGACCGGGCGCTCGATGGCCGTCGACAGGACCAGCGCGGGCAGGAACCCCGCCGCGTGACTCACGGCGAACATGGCCGGACCTTCCCCGGTCATGTCACCAGCCTGAAGCATGCGGATTTTTCGCCCGGTGAGCGCGAGCCACCCCCGGATAAGCCTGCGGAATAATCCTGGGCGGGGCGGAATTTCCGGACCTTTTTCCATGGGTGAGCTCAACCTCTTCCCCGCCCGGAACGGTGGGGGTGATGGTGCTCGGGCGCTGCGGGCATCGCATCGCTCTCCCATCCCGGCACCGTTCCGACGGCGCGCGTAATGGTATCAAACAGCCCATAGACCTTCTGGTATTTCTGCCCTTGCTCGTCCATCAAGCGAAGGCGGAAGTAGGGAACATCATCGACCACCGCCACGCGGATCGGGAAGTAACCGTTCAATTGGCTCTCCACGTAGGCGGTGACATATTTGTGGTCCTTGACCCACCAGGTAAAAACTCGAATATGCGAAAAGTCCGCCTCCTGGGTGCCCTCGCGGTCCGCCGTGAGATACTCCGGCACGGGCTGGCCCTCATCATCAACGGTCTTGAGGACCACCCAAGCCACCAGGTTCGTACCCTGGGCATACGGCGACAGCTTTTCGGGAATGTCCAGGGATACGAATCGTCCCAGCACCCAACCGGCGCGAGCGTTGGCGCGGATCAGGTACCATGCGTCCCGCACCTTGGCCGCGGAAGGCTGGCCATCGGGGGTGGGGCGATCCACCAAAGTCCTGCCAAAAACCTGCACCTTCAAGTTTTCGGACAACTGCGCAAGCTGCGCGGCGTCCCGTGAGGGTTCCAGGCGCAGATTCACTACGCCTCCTGTGTGGCCTTCCGCCTGCACGGGAATATCGAGCAGATCATGCAGCAGTTTCTGGCCGCCTTCGTAGGTCTGGGAATCGAGCAGGTCAACGTTCTCCACCCAACCCGTCAGGCCGTCGGACGTCTGAATATGCGCCCAGTTG
>Ga0326728_10008542_pt1 | contig 25362 bp, 24 predicted proteins | sample MB3enrmetagenome_FD_207602 | JGI IMG/M metagenome (GOLD analysis project Ga0326728, IMG submission 207602) | Lab enriched peat soil microbial communities from McLean, Ithaca, NY, United States - MB31MN | ecosystem: Environmental > Terrestrial > Soil > Wetlands > Peat | place: USA: New York... | reverse complement strand
ACCGGCGCCATGCCGATAATGCCGTTTTCCGATTGGAACCAGACTTCGATCCCCGCCGGCAGATAACTGGCCACCAAGGTCGGCAAACCGATCCCCAGGTTCACCAAATCGCCATCCTTGAGCTCCAAGGCCACTCGCTTGGCAATGAGAACTTTATCGTCCATTGACTTTCTCCCTTCCAATGAAGTGGTCTACCAGCACATGCGGCGTAACTACCGCATCCGGAGGAATCATGCCTACCGCCACTACTTCCAGCGGTTCAGCAATGACCTTGTCGGCGGCCAGCGCCATGAGCGGATTGAAATTGCGCGCCGTCAGTTGATAGTCGAGATTGCCGCGATAGTCGGCGCGGCGCGCCAGCAACAGGGCGAAGTCCGCCCGCAACGGCGTTTCCAGCAAGAAGACCTTACCTTGCACCTCGACCGTGGGTTTGCCTTCGGCCACTACTGTCCCCAGCCCGGTTGGAGTTACCACCCCGCCCAGTCCATAGCCGCCGGCGTGGATGCGCTCGGCTAGCGTACCCTGCGGACAGAGTTCGACTTCGACTTCCTTGGCGATCATTTGCCGCTGCGTCTCCGGGTTGGTGCCGATGTGGCTGACGATCAGTTTGCAAACCAGTTTGGCGTCAATCAGCCGGCCAATACCCCATCCCGGTCGGCCCGTATCGTTGGCGATGACTGTCAACTTTTTTTTGCCCTGACGTACGAGCTCCTCAATGAGCCGGTGCGGCGAACCAACGCCCATGAAGCCACCGATCATCAGACTCGCCCCGTCGGGAATCATTTCGATCGCACCAGCAACGCTGATGACTTTCTTCATGAATGCCCCCGCTTTCTCTGCGATAAAGACTTGGCTCCGTAGCTTGGAGCCGTTCGAAGGATTAAACGAGGCTGAGAACAGGTCTTTGCCCCCTCCCCTGCCCCGGAATTGCTTGGTTGTTAACGCTGTTTATCCTTTTCATGTACATCGAGTCTGTGATTTCAATCACAAATCGCGATGATTGCTGGTCAGCCCTGCGGCGGACTTGCTGGACCGCGGCCCTCGCTGGAACGCCATATGACTGTCCGTAACTAAATAAATTTAAGAAACTTATTTCATTCCCGATTTAGGAATTACAGGATCTCTGCGCTGTAGACTTTGCTGAATCTTCCAAGCTGCTCCGCCATCCAACCAGACTGGAATTAAAAGGTACCGGCGTGGTACAGTATCAATTAGTAATCGGTACCGTAACAGTACTGATTTAGAGAGCTCAGCCAGGTCGCCTGGACTGCGGCGATTTTGAGGAGCAGCAACAATGATTCGGCTTAGCAAGCTCACCGATTACGGAATTCTGCTGATGACGCAAATGACTCGTCGTCCGGAGCAGACGTTGCATACTGCGCGGGATCTAGCGGGCCAGACCCGGATACCGCTGCCCACCGTCAGTAAGATTCTCAAGCTGCTTTCCCAAGGCAGCCTGCTGCTGTCTCATCGGGGGGTAAAGGGCGGCTACAGTTTGGCCAAGTTGCCGTCGGAGATTTCGGTGGGGCAGATCATAGCGGTTTTGGAGGGGCCCATCGGCGTCACGGAATGCGGCGGCGTTCCGGGCTTATGTGGCATGGAACCGCACTGCCCGATGTCGGCGAATTGGCGGATCATCAGTCACGAGCTGCGCCAGGCGCTGGAGAATCTGACCCTTCCCGACCTGATTAACCCGCTGCAGATGATGGCCAAGCGCGGTCCGCTGATTACGGCTACAGATTTGACCTCAGGGAGAACGCAATAACCATGACGACACCGGCCAATACGATTCAGGAACTGGCAAACCGGGAATACAAGTGGGGATTCGTCACCAACGTCGAACAGGAGACGATTCCGAAAGGCCTAAACGAGGACGTGATCCGCCTGATCTCGGCGCGCAAGGGGGAACCCGAGTTCATGCTGGAATGGCGCCTGAAAGCCTACCGCCACTGGGCCAAGCTGGAAGCGGCGGCGGCCGAACCCCGGTGGGCCAACGTGAAATTTGGGCCTATCGACTATCAGGACATGATTTACTTCGCCGCCCCGAAGTCGGACGCGCAGAAACCCCGTTCACTTGAGGAGATTGACCCGGAGATCCTGCGCACCTACGACAAACTCGGCATCCCGCTGGAGGAACAGAAGCAGTTGGCGGGAGTTGCCGTCGACGCGGTGTTTGACAGCGTTTCCGTGGCCACGACTTTCAAGGAGAAGCTGGCGGCGGCCGGCGTGATCTTCTGTTCGTTTTCCGAGGCGGTGCAGAAACATCCGGAACTGGTGCAGAAGTACCTGGGCTCGGTAGTGCCCTACAGCGACAACTTCTTTGCTGCACTCAATGCCGCGGTGTTCAGTGACGGGTCGTTTGTTTTTGTGCCCAAGGGCGTGCGCTGCCCGATGGAGCTGTCGACGTATTTCCGTATCAATGCGGCGGAGACCGGCCAGTTCGAGCGCACCCTGATCGTGGCCGAAGAGGGCGCGTATGTGAGCTATCTGGAAGGCTGTACCGCGCCGATTCGCGACAAGAACCAGTTGCACGCGGCGGTGGTCGAACTGGTAGCGCTGGACAACGCCCAAATCAAGTATTCCACCGTGCAGAACTGGTATCCCGGCGATCCCGCCACCGGCAAAGGCGGAATCTACAATTTCGTCACCAAGCGCGGCCTTTGCGCCGGACGCAACTCCAAGATTTCCTGGACCCAGGTGGAAACCGGGTCCGCCATTACCTGGAAGTATCCCAGCTGCATTTTGAAGGGGGACCACTCGATGGGCGAGTTCTACTCAGTGGCGCTGACCAATAACTGGCAGCAAGCCGATACCGGAACGAAGATGATCCACCTGGGCAAAGACACCCGTTCGACCGTGGTTTCCAAGGGCATCAGCGCGGGGCACGGACAGAATACCTACCGCGGCCTGATCAAGATCGGCCAGGGGGCGCAAGGGGCGCGGAACTACACGCAGTGCGATTCCCTGCTGATCGGTGACCAGTGCGGCGCCCACACCTTTCCCTACATCGAGGTGAAGAATTCCACCGCCCGCATGGAACATGAAGCGTCCACTTCCAAGATCGGGGAGGACCAGCTCTTCTATATCCGGCAGCGCGGCCTGAGCACGGAAGACGCCGTCAGCATGATCGTCAACGGATTCTGCAAGCGGGTCTTCAAGGAGCTGCCGATGGAATTCGCGGTGGAAGCCCAGAAGCTGCTGAGCGTGAGTTTGGAAGGAAGCGTGGGATGACAAAAACCGCCGTCGGCTCTCGGTCGTCGGCTCTCGGCAAAACCACTCGCGGCTTTGCTGGCCGACGACCGACGACTAACGGCTAACGGCTGTTTGCGACCAACGAAAGTTTCATTCTGAGAGGCTAGGAAGACTGAGAACAATGGCATTGCTAGAAATTAAGAACCTGCACGCACAAGTTGAGGGCCGGGAAATCCTGAAGGGTCTGGATCTGACCATCGATCCCGGCGAAGTCCACTCCATTATGGGCCCGAACGGTTCGGGCAAGAGCACGCTGGCGCAGGTGCTGGCGCGGCGCGACAGTTACCTGGTCACCAGGGGAGAAATCCTGTTTCGCGGCCAGAACCTGCTGGATATGAAACCGGAAGAGGCGGCGGCGGAAGGCCTTTTCATGGCCTTCCAGTACCCCGTGGAGATTCCCGGCATCGGCAACGCCTATTTCCTCCGCTCGGCACTGAATGCGATCCGCAAGTACCGCGGCCAGGAGGAGATGGACGCCATGGACTTTCTGCCGTATCTGCGCGAGCGTATGAAGCTGCTGGATATGGACGAGAGCATGGTGGGCCGTTCGGTCAACGAGGGCTTCAGCGGCGGCGAGAAGAAGCGCAACGAAATCCTGCAGATGGCCGTGCTGCAGCCGCAACTCGGCATTCTCGACGAGACCGATTCGGGTCTCGATATCGACGCCCTGAAGATCGTCTCCCGGGGAGTGAATGCCATGCGCAGCCCGGACCGCTCTTTTCTGGTGATCACCCATTATCAGCGGCTGCTCAACTACATCGTCCCCGACTTCGTACACGTGCTGGTGGATGGCCGCATCGTCAAACGCGGCGGCAAAGAGCTGGCGCTGGAACTGGAAGAGAAGGGTTACAGCCGGATCGAAGAACCGATAGCAGCACTATAAGCAGCCGTCGGCTCGGCACAGCAACAAGCGGCAAGCAACAAGCCGCAAGCCAGGAAGGCAAGGGTTTTGGGTTGCTTGTGGCTTGTCGCTTGTGGCTCTTAGGTGGAACGTGATTACTACGACAGAAAAGAATATCGCTTGGCTCCAGACATTCGAACAGTTCAATGGGCGCCAACTTGGCCCCAGGTGGCTGCGTGAATTGCGCGAAGCAGCTTTCGCCTGCTTTTGGGAACTGGGGTTCCCCACCATTCACGATGAGGATTGGCGTTTCACCAGCGTGGCGCCGATTGCCAACGGCTCCTTTCGGCTGGCAGACGCAACTCACAGCCTGCAGCCGGCAGACCTGCATCCGTTCCGGCTGGAAGGTTCGGCGTGCCAGCTGGTTTTCGTGAACGGCCGTTTTACGCCGGCGCTCTCCCAAATCCGATCTCTTCCGAAAGGGGTGGTCGCCGGCAGTTTGGCCGCTGCGCTGGCTGAAGATGAGGCTGAGGTGCGGCGCCATTTGGCACAACATGAAGATTTCCGGCATGACGCGTTCACAGCATTGAATACCGCCTGGCTGCATGAGGGCGCCTATGTACGTGTGCCCCGTGGCACCGTGCTGGAGCAGCCGATTTGTCTTCTCTACGCGTCTACGGGGAACGAAGGGCCGCAGATGGTTCATCCGCGTAATTTGGTCGTGGTTGGGGCGGAGTCGCAAGTCTCCATTCTGGAAGATTACATTTCGTTCCGCTCCGGGGTGTTCTTCTCCAATGTTATTACCGAGCTTATCGTCGGGGAAAACGGAGTGGTGGACCACTACCTGGTGGAACGCGAAGACCGGCAGGCTTATAACATCTCGACTCTGCGGATCCAGCAGGAGCGGACGGCCAACGTAGCTTCCCATTCCGTGCTGGTGGGCGGCGCGCTGGTGCGCAACAACGTCCATCCCGTGCTGGCGGGCGAGGGCGGCGAATGCCTCATTAACGGCCTGTTTATTGGCGCCGGCAAGCAACATATGGACAATTACATGAAAGTCGAACACCAGGCGCCGCACTGCGGCAGCCGGCAGTTTTACAACGGCATCCTGGACGAACACGCGCGCGGGGTTTTTCACGGGCGCATCATCGTGCATAAGGGCGCGCAGAAGACCGACGCCAAGCAGACCAACCGCAACCTGCTGCTCAGCGACCACGCCCAGATCGACACCAAGCCGCAACTGGAGATCTACGCCGACGACGTGAAGTGTACCCACGGCGCCACCATCGGGCAGATTGAGGAGAATGCCCTGTTTTATCTGCGCTCGCGCGGCTTGCCTGAGAGGGAAGCGCGCCGGCTGCTGCTGTCGGCTTTTGCCAATGAAAGCCTGGACCGCATGCGTCCGGGCGTGATTCAGGATTGGCTGCGGCAATCGCTGGCCGGCTGGCTGCCGCAGGGAGGAAGTATCCAGTAACAGGTAAGAAGGAGGAAGTATCCAGTAACAGGTAACAAGTAACAAGTTAAACCTCTCGTACTTCCTCTTACTTGTTACCTGTTACTTGATACTTGTTACTAACTATGGCAACGAATCTAGCGAACCGCGAATTCTCAGAAGGTCTTCCTGCCGGTCCGGCAACGGCCCGGGCGGGCTTTGACGTGCAGAAGGTGCGCGCGGACTTTCCGGCCCTGCAGCAAACCGTGCATGGCTGGCCTCTGGTTTATCTGGATAACGCCGCCACGGCGCAGAAGCCGCGTAGCGTGATCCACGCTCTGGAGCAGTTCTATTGCGAAGACTGTTCCAATATTCATCGCGGCGTACACGAGCTTTCCGAGCGCGCCACGGAGTGCTACGAGTGCTCCCGCGGCAAGGTGCAGCGCTGGCTGAATGCACGCGAAGCAGCGGAGATCGTGTTCGTGCGCGGCACCACCGAAGCGATCAACCTGGTGGCCTATGCTTATGGGCACAAGTTCATCTCCGCCGGGGACGAGGTCATCATCAGCGCCATGGAGCACCACTCCAACATTGTTCCCTGGCAACTGTTGGGCGATGCAACTGGGGCCAAGCTACGGGTCATCCCCATGACCGACAGCGGAGAGCTGCGCCTGGAAGAATACGAGAAGTTGCTCGGCCCAAAGACCAAGCTGGTTGCCGTGGCGCATGTATCGAACGCTCTGGGTACGGTCAATCCGGTAAAGCAGATGGTTGCGATGGCGCACCGTTATGGGGTACCGGTGCTGATCGACGGCGCACAAGCCGCGCCCCACATCAAGGTGGATGTGCAGGAACTCGGTGCGGATTTCTATGCCTTCTCCGGCCACAAACTCTACGCCCCCACCGGAACCGGCGTGCTCTACGGCCGGCGCGAGCTGCTGGACAAAATGCCGCCTTACCAGGGCGGAGGCGACATGATCAGCTCGGTCAGTTTCGAGCGAACGACGTACAACCGGCTGCCCTACAAATTCGAAGCGGGTACGCCCAATATTGCCGGCGTGATCGGCCTGGGGGCGGCCATCGACTATCTGGAAAAACTCGGGATGGAGAACACCGCCGCCTACGAACGGGAATTGCTTGCCTACGCCCACCGGCGCATCTCTGCAATTCCCGGCGTTCGGATCATCGGAACCGCCGCGCAGAAAGCCGGCGTGATTTCGTTTCTGATTGGCGATATCCACCCGCACGACATCGGCACGATTCTCGACCAGGAAGGTATTGCCATTAGGGCCGGCCATCACTGCGCCCAGCCGGTAATGGCGCGGTTTGGCATTCCCGCCACCGCGCGTGCCTCTTTTGCCTTCTATAACACGTACGCGGAAGTGGACCGGCTGGCGGAAGGAATCGAGAAAGTGCGGGAGGTGTTTGCCTAATGCCAAATCTGCGCGAGCTTTACCAGGAGCTCATCCTGGAGCACAGCAAGCATCCGCGCAACTACCGGGTGCTGGAAGGCGCTACCCATACGGTGGAAGGGTTCAATCCACTGTGCGGCGATCATTTCACGATTTATCTGGAGACCGATGGCGAGGTGATCCGGAATATCACCTTCCAGGGTTCGGGCTGCGCTATCTCCAAATCGTCGGCGTCGGTGATGACCCAGGTGCTGAAAGGCAAGACCAAGGCCGAAGCCGAGAATCTGTTTCACCGTTTCCATGATTTGGTCACCGGCAAGGCGCGCGACAACAGCGTGGAGGCCCTGGGCAAACTTGCGGTCTTTTCGGGGGTTTCGGAGTTCCCGGTGCGCGTCAAGTGCGCCACGCTGGCCTGGCACGCGCTCCACGAGGCGTTGGCGGGTAAGAGCGCGGGGGTAACGACGGAATAATTTTGCATTTCGAATTTTAAATTTTGATTGCAGGTCGTCGCCTTGTCCCAACACCCAACACAGAACCGCAGAAACGCAGAACACGACGGGAGAACGGTTCCCAACTTGGTTCGTTCTGCGGTTCTGCGCTTCTGCGTTGGGTGTTAAGCCAAAATTCAAAATTGAAGGCTTTTGCCATGTTGGAATCTAATTGGGTCATCGTAAAGCGCGATATTGAGGTGGTCACGGTGCCCTTCGGCAGCAGGATGCCGCTTCCGGCGGGTTCTCAGGTACGGGTCACGCAAGCGTTTGGCGGCAGCTATACACTAGTGACCGATTTGGGGATCATGTGCCGCGTGGAAACCGCGGACGCCGACGCGATCGGCCAGATTGGGATGGAAGCGGACGCGAACGCGGATGCCAACGCGCCATTTGACGAGAACAACATCTGGGAACGCCTGAAGATGGTCTACGACCCTGAGATCCCGGTGAATGTCGTTGACCTGGGGCTGATTTACGAGCTGAAATCCCGGGCGCTGCCCGAAGGCGGCCACCGCGTGGAAATCAAGATGACCATGACGGCTCCGGGCTGTGGCATGGGCGAGATCCTGAAACGGGATGTCGAACAAAAAGTCTCCACTGCACCAGGAGTGAAAGAGACCAACGTCGAGGTTGTGTTTGAACCTCAGTGGTCGCTGGAGAAGATGTCGGAGGCGGCCCGATTGCAACTAGGACTGTAATGGGGCAGTGGCCAGTGGTCAGTGGCCAGCATCCGCTGCCGTGGCTAGTCAAGCTCAAAAGCAAAAACGCAACAGCCAGCCGGGCGCCCTACCCTCGGGCCGTGGGTTTCGGCGAGGGTGGGGGGGGAGTTTGGTTTGTTTCTATGCTCGTCCCGCAATCGCGTCCGTCAATGCCACTACGCGCTGTGCCATCTCGGCGTGCAGGCGCTCTACCATCCGGCCATCGATTTGCACAACTCCTTTGGTTTGGTTTTCAGGCAACGCAAAAGCGGCGATGATTTTGCGGGCCTCGGCAACTTCCTCGGGAGCGGGTGAAAATACCTCGTTGCACGGCGCGATCTGATTGGGGTGGATCACTGTTTTGCCGTCGAAGCCGAGGTCGCGCGCCTCGACACATTCCCGCAAAAAGCCTTCGGCATCCGCGAGATTATTGTAGACGCCGTCCAACACGTCGATGCCGTAAGTGCGCGCCGCCAGCACGCAGGTGGAAAGCCAGGCCATCATGGGCGCACGGCCGGCTACAATCCGCGCCCGCGTTTCCTTGGCGAGATCGTTGGTTCCCATGACGAAGCCGCCAAGCCGGGACTGCGGGCCGCGCGCGTGCGCGGCCAGCGCTGCCGCATTGACGATGGCCAGTGGGGTTTCGATCATCGCCCAGACACGGATGCGAGTGTCCGCGTGCAGCGCGAGCAGGCGCTGGCCGATCAGCTCGAGTTGCTGGGGAGTGGATATCTTCGGCACCAGGATGGCGTCCGGCCCGGCGTGCACGGCCGCCTCGATGTCTTCGGAAAACCATGCCGTGTCGATGCCATTGATCCGGATGAACACCTCACGCGGGCCGAAGCCGCCGGCTTTCACCGCGGCCGCCACTTGCCAGCGCGCGGTTGCCTTGGCGTCGGGCGCAACCGAATCTTCGAGGTCGAGAACAAAGCCGTCGGCCGGCAAGGTTCGGGCTTTTTCGAGGGCACGTACATTCGAACCCGGCATATAAAGCACACTGCGGTGTGGACGAATCGTCACGGTCAGACTCTCCGTAGGAGAAGAGCAAGTATAGCGCTGCCTGCACTTTTGGCTGGCAGCAAGCATAGGCATATGCGAAACTGCCAAGCGGCAACTCCGCCACACCCGAATCCTACAGCACAAGAATCCGCGCCAGAGGAGGTCTGCACCTGTGGCAACGCAGAGCACTAAGGAAGTCAAAGCGGGCAGTGCAAGTTCGTCCGGAGCAGCCCAGGAGAAGAAGGCAACCGGGTTTGAAGCCTGGGGGAAACGATGGGGGCTTCTGCTCGGTTTGGTGGTGGGGGTGGCGATCTGGTTGACGCCGATTGCCGGGGTCAACCCGGTTCAACACAAGATGTTGTCGATTTTCGGTGGTGCAGTCGCGCTCTGGGTAACCACCGGCGTCAATTTCGCGGTCAGTATCTTCCTTCTGAACTGCTTCCTGTACTTTTGGGTGGGTAACGCGACCGGCACCACCAAGAATGGCGCGCTCGTCCGGAGCACCGATTTCGCGCTCTCGGGATTCTCCGCCGCCTCGCTTTGGCTGATCGTAACCGGATTCGTCATCTGTATCGCGATGGTCAGGACCGGGATCGCGCGCCGGCTTCTGCTGCACGTGGCGCGGGGCATTGGCCGGACGCCGTTGGGCGCGCTGGCTGCCGGCGCCATGACCACCTATCTGATTGCGCCGTTTACGCCCAGCAATACGGCAAGATCGCTGGCCATGGTGCCGGTAGTGGAAGGCCTGGCGGAGGCTTACCAGGTAAAGCCGGGGGAAAGCAATTTTGGCAAAGGGTTGGCCTTGACCATGGCCTTTGCTAACAACATTACGGCTTCGGCGTTCCTGACCGGCACCATCCCGAATACGATGTTCATGGCCGCCATCCTTGCCACCGTGGGCGCTTCGAAGTACACCAGTTGGGCCTTCTGGACTTTAGCCGCCGCCCCCACCAATCTGATTCTTCTGCTGCTGGTTTGCTGGTTTTTGACCAAAATGTTTCCCCCGGAAATGAAGGAGATTGCCGGAGGAATCGGCAGAATCGATCAAGACCTGAAGGCCCTGGGGCCGGTTACCAAGGACGAAAAGAAAGCCATGGTCTTCTTTCTGGTCGCGCTGGCTCTGTGGGCGACCGACAGTCTGCACGGCTTCAGCCCGACCATGGTCGCCTTTTTCATCTCGGCGCTGATCTTTCTGCCCAAGCCAATAGGCGTCCTGGAATGGCGTGATGCGCAATATGCGCTGCCTTGGGAGCTGTTTGTCTATGTGGGCGGGGTCACTACCCTGGCCAACTGCCTGGCCCAGACCAAAGCCGTAGAAGTTGTCCTCAAAATGGGATTCGCCTCGCTGGGGCTGAGGCACGTTTCCTACTTCTGGCTGCTGATGCTGCTGATCGGATTCACCATCTTCAGTCACGTCATCTGGTCGACCACCACCACCATGACCGGGGTCATGGCGCCGATTTACATTGGCATAGCGCAGTCGCTGGGGTTCGATGTTGCCAAGTTCTGCCTACCGCTGGCCATCATGATCGGTTACGCTCTGTTCCTGCCGTTCAACACCACGGGCAACATGATCTTCATGCAAACCGGGCATTACAAGCCGAACGACCTGCTGCGGGCCTCCATCCCGATTGGCTTCATTACGTGGGCGGCCTGGATCATTACGGCTCTGACCTGGTGGAAGCTGATTGGATTGACGTAGGTCGGCAGGCGCGCTTTCCGGGGCACCGGTTTTTTCTGTACCATGTCAGCGTATCCACAATTGAGAGTCGCGGGGAGCCGAGATGGAGCACATTATCCTGTTTTCGTTGCTAAGCCTGGTGGTGTTGGGTGGTATCGCCATGATCGCCGAGCCTAAGCCGGCGGGTGAACCTCTGCCCGTGCCCGGTCGGTCCGTGGTAGCGACCAGATACGGCATAGTGGCGTCCAGCCAACCGCTGGCGTCGATGGCGGGAATTCAGATGCTGGAACAGGGTGGAAATGCGGTAGATGCCGCCATTGCCACCAATGCCGTCGTCGGAGTGACGGAACCCACCGGGAACGGGATCGGCGGCGACCTGTTCGTCATCGCCTATGAGGCGAAGTCCGGCAAGTTGTCCGGTCTGAATGCCAGCGGATGGTCCCCGAAAGGCTTGACTCCAGAATTTATGGCCTCCCAGGGAATTTCCGAAATGCCCCACCACGGAATTCATTCGGTCACGGTTCCAGGTGTGGTGGCCGGCTGGGCCGCCCTTCGCGAACGTCTGGGCACGCTTCCCCTTTCGACTCTGCTGGCGCCGGCCATCGCCTACGCCGAAGAGGGCTTTCCGGTGGCCGAGGTGACGGCCGGCCTTTGGAACCGTGCGCTGCCGCTATTGGCCGCGCATCCGAATTCGGCCGCGACCTTTTTACTTGGCAGCCGCGCCCCCGCCGCCGGCGAGTTGTTCCGCAATCCCGACTTGGCCGGCAGTCTACGGAGAATCGCGGAGAAGGGGCGGGACGGGTACTACACCGGTCCCACGGCGGAAGCGATTGTTGCCATTTCCCGCGAGCTGGGCGGAGCCTTCACGCTGGAAGATCTGGCCGGATTTCAGCCGGAATGGGTTGCTCCTATTTCGACCACCTATCGCGGATGGAAGGTCTATGAGATTCCGCCGAACACGCAGGGCATAGCCGCCCTCATCATGCTGAACCTCATGGAGCAATTCCCGCTCGGCGATTACGGGTTCCACAGCGCGCGCTCGCTGCACATCATGATCGAAGCCAAGAAACTGGCTTACGCCGATATGTTGCGCTATGTGGGCGACCCGCAGTTCAGCGATATCCCGGTGGCAGCCATGTTGGACAAGACCCACGCCGCCAAGCGCGCCCGGTTGATTGGCGAGCGGGCACAGCGCTCCGTGCAGCCGTCGCAACTGGCGCGCGTGACCGATGCTCGCGGCAACGACACCATATACCTGACGGCAATCGACAAGCAGGGCAATATCGCCTCGCTGATTCAGAGCAACTACATGGGATTCGGATCGGGCGTGGTGCCCCCAGAAACCGGCTTCATGCTCCAGAACCGCGGAGCCTTATTCACCTTGGAGAAGGACCACCCCAATACCCTGGCCGGGCGCAAGCGTCCGCTGCACACCATCATCCCGGGATTCATGGAGAAAGGCGACGTGCACATCGGTTTCGGCATCATGGGTGGCTGGAACCAGGCGCAGGCGCACGCGCAGTTTGTCGCCAATATCGTCGACTACGGTATGAACATTCAGCAGGCCCTGGAGGCAGGCAGGTTCACCAAGGGCACCTTCGACGGTTGCGACGTGACGGTGGAAGAACTGGTGCCGGAACGTGTCCGTCAGGAACTGGCCACCTTGGGGCACGAAGTTCAACCCTGGCCCCGGCGCACCAGCAATACCTTAGGCTTTGGACAAGCGGTAATGAGCAACGGCGCCGGCGTGCACTTCGGCGCCAGCGAGCCACGCCATGACGGCGCGGCCATCCCACAACCGGCGCCGGTCGCAAAACGATAGCGAGAAACTTTCACCGCAGAGGACGCAAAGGACACAGAGGAAATTTGGGATTTTGGATTCTGGATTTCGGATTTTAACGGGCACCTCGCGATTTCGCGCTCGGCTGCTTGCGACGAAGAGGAAATCCCAAATCCGAATTCCCAAATCCTAAATTCTGCTCTGCGTCCTTTGCGTACTCCGCGGTGAAGAAGTTCTGACTGACCACTGGCCACTGCTTCTCACCTTCCGTGATTCTCGCCTCCCGATTGATGCGATTGCGAAGGCGGCGATTGGTGAGACGGCTGCGATTGCGGCGGCCGAGGAATATTCTGGCGCTGCTGCTGCCAGTTCTGGTATTTCGTTTCCTCCTTGGCCCACTGTTGCGGAGTCTTGGGTTGTACCGGAGGAGCCGGTTTCACCAGCGGGTGAGGAACCGACGGCGGCGGCCCCTGCCGTCCCGCCATAGCGGATTGCGCAGGAGGTTGTCTCTTTGGGGGCTGGCCGGTTGGCGGCTGCGCCGGACGCGGCACCTGGCGGGCGTCCCGGTTGACCGGCTGAGCTGCCGGGGTTGACGGCCCGCTGCCAGGATGTGACAGCGAGGCTGTTACCGGAGCCGGTACAGGCCGGTTCGCGATGACCGGCCGGTTGGCTATCGCCGGCGGCGGAACGAACCGGGCATGTTCGCCCGCGCCCATTACACTGGCGCGGACGGGCGTTACCGGGGCCAGGTGCGTCACTGGAGCGCGCTCCAGCTCCTGAGGCGGAACAGGCACGATATTTCTGGCCACCGGACGGGCGTTTACAAAGGTGTCGTGCGACACCACCGTCACCGCATTATTTACATGCTGATTGACGTAGGTCACCCGATTGATCTCGGTAACCTTATTCGTGATGTAAGAGTTGTAAACGTTGGTTACCCGGGTGACGTTCACCACTGTATTGGTGACGTTCACATTGGTCACGTACACCAGGCTGGTGTGGTACATGGGGACAAACACCTCTCCCGGGGCCAGCGGGAACCAGGCCACACCCGGCCCGGCGCCGAAGGAAACGGAGAAGTTGAACCCCCCGCCGCCGACAAAGGCAACCAGCGCGGGGGCATAAACCGGTCTTACCACGGTGACCGGCCCTGGCGCCCAGCACCAGACTCCGCTGGCAAATACCCAGCGCCCATAATGGAAGGGGGCAAATCCCCACGGCGCGTCATCCACCCAGGTCCAGCCCCACGGGGCAATCCAGACCCAATGGCCGAAACGATAGGGCGCCCAGCCGGGCGGGACCGCCGCAGGCACCCAGACGGAGCCGTAGTTGGCCACGTAGCGCCAATGACCGTGGTCGTCGAGATCCTCGTACCCGGTCATCTCCCGGGAGACATAGTTGGCCGACTCCGAGCGGTCCTCCCGATCATCCTGTTGCCGGGCCCAATTATCGAAGTCATCCGCCGGCGGGATCTGCTCGATATCGAAATCGAGGGCCTCGGTTCCGGTAAAACGGACATGCTGGCCGGCGAGGACGGAATAGTCCTGCCCGCCGCCGATCGCCTGGCCGCGTCCCTGCAATACCGTGATGGTGGTCTGGTTGCCGTCCGGATTCACGGAGATGCGGTATTCGCCGTTGCGCAACAAGGTAAAGGCCAGGTTGGGGGTATCGACCTCAAAGGAATCTTCGTCGTCGATGTGCCGGACGCGGACAATCAGCGTGCCCAGCGCCAGCCGAAGCTGAACCGAGCGGTCGTTAACGGCCAGCAGCGTCAGGCTGGTTTCCGAATCCAGGCGGATGGCCGTGGAGCCGACGTGCAGTTCGGCGCGCGAGTTCTTATCGGCCCACAGATTGTCTCCCGTGATCAGGGGACGGTTGGGGACGGCCGTGACCCAATCCTGCTCACCTGCGGGCTGGAGCGAAATCGCACCTTGCGAATAATTCAGCCGCCCCACCCGGCCGGGAGGATCTCCTTCGTCGGCAGCCGCGATTCCAGGCGCCGCCCATAAAAGAGCCGCCAGTAACGCCGGCACTGCCCAACGTGTCAGTTTGTGAATGTTCATGATCGCCTCCTCCGCTCAAACGCGGCCGTCGCTTTGCGACCCCAGGTATGCGCCATAGCGTTTTCGAGCTTGCGTTTTTACCAAAGGCGCATACCTGGGCCACCTAGTGCTTAAACCCGGATTTCCCGCAGGAGTTCCTGAGCCGCAGCCCGGCGGCGCTTCTATTCACTCATAGCGCAAGGCCTCGGCGGGCAGAACCCGCGAGGCCGAACGCGATGGATATACCGTAGCTATAAAGGAAATACCCAAGGCCGCAATGGCAACGATGATACTATCCACCACGCGCGGCACCGAAGGCACGTAATCGATGGAATACACTTCCGGCGAGAGCGAGATCCAGTGATAGTGGCCCAGGCCCCAGGCCAGCCCATAGCCAATCACCAGCCCCAGCAGGGTCCCGATCAAACCGGTCATCATGCCTTGCGCGATGAAGATTCTGCGCACCTGGCTGGAACGCGCGCCCATCGACATGAGCACGGCGATGTCCCGGGTCTTCTCCATGACCATCATGATCAGCGAGATCAGGATGTTCAGCGCCGCCACCAGCACGATCAGCCCGATGGTAATAAACGTCACCACCCGTTCCAGGCGTAAAGCCCGGAACAGCGCCCGGTTCTGCTCCATCCAGTTGGTGGTCTGAAAGCCCGGCCCGGCCGCGGCCTCGATGGCGCGGGCCGCCTCCGGCGCCCGGTAAATGTCGTCGAGCTTGAATTCTATGATAGAGATCAGGTCGCCCAGGCCAAACAATCGCTGCGCCGCGCTTAGCCGGGTAATTGCCCAGGTATTGTCGTAATCGTAAAAACCCGATTGAAAGATGCCGGCCACCCGGAAGCGCACATACTTGGGCACCAGCCCAAAAGGCGTCAATTCCCCTTGCGGGCTGGTTACCAGCACGACCGAACCGACGGTCGCGCCCAGCTCGTCGGCCATGTCCTTGCCCAGCACGATTGGCGGCATCTCGTTCTGCCGTTCCTGGACCGCGGCCATGGAATCGGCAGAGTCAACCGGTGACTTGGAAATCGGGTGATCGGGTGATCGGGTGATCGGGTGATCCGAAGAACCGGGATGCATCTGGTCTAAGACACCCTGATCATGGCCGGGGCTCCCAGCAAGCCCGGCGTTGTCCCGCCCTGCGGGATGGGGTGGATCCAAAGCATCCGCGGAGCCCCATTTCACGGCTTGCAATAACTGGCTGACCTGGCTTTCGTAGGCCGGGATAACGCCCTTCAGGACCGCGCCCCGGGCGCGGGTTCCGCGGGAGATGAGGACCTGTTCGTAGATGGCCGGCGCATCCGCCACGACGTGTGGCTCATGGCGCAGCCGTTCCACCAGTGGCCGCCAGTCGCGGATACCGTCTCCTGCCGTGCGCATCAATTGGACGTGGGCGGTCGAACCCAACAACCGGGCCTGCAAGTCCTGGCGAAAGCCATTGTTGATGGCCAGAGCAATGATGAGCGAGGCGACTCCCGCGGCGACCCCGACGATGGAAATCGCCGTGATCACCCCGATCACCGCCTGACGCCGCTTGGCGCGCAAATATCGCGAAGCTACGAAAAGCTCGAACACCCGTTCTCCGTTATCCGTTATCCGTTTCCCGTCCCCTGTTTCCCGTTCGCCGTTATCTGTTGCCCGCTACCCTCTACCGTCCCAAGCTCCAATTCTGCTAAATCTTCTTAGACCACCCGATCACCCGATGCCTCACCAGATTCCGGGAAACATGGCGGCGGTGCGTTGGCGGTAGCGGCGGTATTCGTCCCCCAAGCGCAGCTCCAATTCCCGCTCTTCCGCCTGGACCATGAAATATCCGGTTAAAATCGCGAACCCGGTCATGCCGTAGACCACGGCGAGCCCGCTTCCGGCGCACCAGCCCGCCAGCTCGCAGAGATGCCCCAGATAATAGGGGTGGCGAAGCCGCGCGCGAATCCCGCCTGCCTGCAGCTTTTGCTCGTATCTATGCGGCTCCAGCTCGGCGTACCCCAGCACCTGTTTCCACGAGAACCCTTGCCCGGCAAACCAGTAAATCGCCAGGCCGGAAACGATCAGTAGCCCTCCGGGGATCCAGCTCCACGTCCGATGGTACAACGGGACCATCCGCCAGTACCAAGTAATGCCCGCCATCAGCAGCCACAGCAGGGGCCACAAGGGGCCGATCCGCGACAAACGCCGTCCCCCCTCCCGCGCCCAGCGCCGCGCCCGGGAATGAACGACCAGCCAGTAGGAAGGAACCGTGGAGTAAATAATAGCTGCCATCCACGCGACTGTGCGGAGCGCCGGCACGAAGTTATAGTACCCGTTTCCCGTTGCCCGTTACCCGTTTCCCGTTGGCCATTACCGGTTTCCCGTTGATGACGATTCGCCCACGCGTTTCCGCCCAAAAGGCTGTCGCAGTTACTCCCCTTGTCATCCCGAACGAAGTGAGGGATCTGCAGTTCGCTTCTCTTGTGACCCTAGAAAACTGCAGATCCCTCACTCTGTTCGGGATGACAAGCCAATGGGAAGCGGCAACGAAGATGGGAGAACGGAGAACGGGAAACAGGAGACGGGAAACGAGTAACGGGAAACGGGTAACGGATCTAAGACGGATTAAGGTCGCAAGCAGGGGATTATCCCCTATATACCCTAGTGCCTCTGGCTGCGTCTGCGGCTACGATCTGGCCAGGTTAACACTCCTATGCAAGTCCGTACCGTTACGCTATTGTGGGTGCTCGTGCTGTGCGTGAGCGCGGCCGAGGCAGTCGCGCAAACCTCCGCCACCTATCCGGATGCGCCGCATTTATTGACGGCGAGTCTGGGGGAGTTCGCTTCCCCGCCTGCCGACTTGTCCTCGGGAACTTTCAGCTTAAGCTCGGTGCTGCCTGCGCGGCCAGTGGCTGCCTTGATGGTGGCCGCCCCAACCATTCCCGCGGTGACGCAGCCCAAGGTGATGGACAAGAAATTTATCGCTCTGGGCGCGCTGGTCTTCGGACTGACGACGATGGACGTGGAATTCACCCAGCACTGCCTGCATCGCCACACCTGCGTCGAACTCAATCCGACGCTGCCCCACTCGCGTTTCGGAATGTATGCGGTGAATACCCCCATAAACCTGGGAGTCATGTACTTCAGCTATCGCCGTCGCGCCGCCGGCAAATGGGGATGGTGGGTCGCTCCCGTGGTCGACATCGGCTCCCACACTGTGGGGGTGGGGTCCAACATACGCTTCCTCGGCAAGTAGACGCAATTGGGGGTAGCGGTGCAGCTGTTTGAGTAAAGGGGTTACTTCTTTTCTGTTGCTTCCTGCACGCTCCCGGAAGCCGCCTGGTTCACGTCCTCGCGGCTTTTCTTTTTGGGGGCCGCTTTAGGCTGCGTGGACTTTTTAGCCGCCTTTTTCTCCCGTTCGGCCCAGTACTTTTCCATCTCGCGCATGTTCTTGGTTTTCATGAATCCAGATTGCCATACTGAGAGGCACCAACGCTACCCTGTTTTGGTTTTTGAATTTTGAATTTTGATTCAACACCCCACCACAGAGACCCAGAGGGAGCGGGGTCAAAATCGATCTCCCGTTCTGCTGCTCTGTGTCTCTGTGATGAGTGCGGAGAATGCGCGGAGGAGACCAGTTCGGCCGCAAATCAAAATTCAAAATTCAAAATTCAAAATTGCTCTATAATCCGCGCGCATGGACTCGCCTGAGCGGATGGCTCGCGTAATTAGCGACTTTCTGGCCGATGTGGATTCCGCCGTCGTGCTCGAAGACGGGATCCCGGTGTTTGATCTCAGCGAGGCCCGTTATTCACTTTCCACCGAACACGGCAAGTGCGTTTTGCACTTGTGGTCGGCGGAGCGCAATGCCGTCCGGCGGGTGGTGGAAACCGAGGTCAAACCGGAAGTGTTGCGGCTCAAGGTCTTGCGCTTCGGGCATTCCAAGCCGGGGAAGCTGGAAATCTGCCGGGGACGAGACCCGCGCACGCCTGCCCGGAAGAAGACCGCGCGTTCGGCCTATCAACGGCGGCTGCGCGCCGTCCTGGAGCGCCATTTTGCCCGGGCCACGGTGGAACAGCTCACGGGGAGCATGGATCTGGAGCGCAGCTTCAGTCCGGTATACACCCGCGGCCTGTTGCGGCAGGGGAACAGCGCTTTCGCCGTCCTGGGAGTAAATGCCCAGGAACCCCAGGCCGCCGTTGATGGCGCCCTTACTTTCGGTCTTCTCTGGTTCGATTACTGCCGCGCCCGCGCCTTCCAGGACCGAAACCGCTTGGGCCACGTTCAGGGCTTGAAACTGTTTGTGCCCGGGGGCCTTTCGGCCGTGGTGCGCGAGCGCATGGCGCACTTGGATCGCGGCGCTGCCGTCTGGCAGTTGTATGAACTCGACGAACGCGAGGGCAGCCTGCGCGAGCTGGACACGGCCGATCGCGGCAACGTCAGCACGCACCTGGTGCAATGCCCCGACGCTTCCGCCGCGCGGGAGCGCCTTGCCGGATCGATCCGGCAGGTGGCCGCCTTTTTGCCCAATGCCGACGTGGTGGTGCTGTCTGCCGCCGAGATAGCGTTTCGCCGCCATGGCTTGGAGCTGGCGCGCGCCCGCCTGGAAGCCGTGCCGGGTTCGTTGCAACTGTCGGAGCGCATTGAATTCGGTTCCGCGCCGAATGCCACCGTGCTGAACGGGCAGACCGCCGGGCTCTTCCGGGAGTTTGTCGAACATGTGCTCGCGGTTCGCCGGCCCGACGGACCGCGCACGGATCCGTTGTGGCGCATGGCGCCGGAGCGCTGGATGGAATCGGCCGTGCTCCGGAACTTGCCCGCCCTCGACGAACGCTTCGACCCGTTCTGCGTGTATTCGCAGGTACCGGCGTTTGCCGCCAGCGACCGCGCCATGATCGACGTGCTCGCCACCACCCAACAGGGACGGCTCGTCGTGGTCGAACTGAAGGCCGATGAAGACCTTCACCTGCCCTTGCAGGGAATCGACTATTGGGCAAGAGTGGAATGGCATCGCACGCGCGGCGAGTTTGAGCAGTTTGGCTATTTTCCCCAGCGGCGGCTGGCGCCGGAGCCTCCCCTGCTTTTGCTGGTCGCGCCCGCACTGCACGTCCATCCTTCCACCGACACCCTGCTGCGTTATTTTGCCCCGGAGATCGACTGGGAACTGGTGGGCATCGACGAAAACTGGCGCGAGCAACTGCGCGTAATCTTCCGCAAACGAACACCTACCACAGAGACACAGAGACACAGAGAATAACTTGGGATTTTGAAACCGGGATTAGGATTCGCTCTGTGTCTCTGTGGCTCTGTGGTAGGTTTTTAATCCCCCATCCTGCTCTGTGTCTCTGTGGCTCTGTGGTGGGTGTTCGGTCTCTCCCCGGAACACGCGCGAGATGCCGCGCACCACGCGGCGCAACGGCAGCTCGCCGTCGGCATCGGTGAAGAAGATTTCGCCCACCGGGGCGCTGCGATAGTACCAGCGTTTCAGGTACGCAAGCTGCTCGGCGGTCTCCAGCGCGGCGCCGGGCGGCAGGGGCGGCGCCGCCGCCAAAGTCTCCAGGAGGCGGGCCTCCATGGATTGCGGTTTGCCGGCTTGGACAGCCGATTTGTGCTGGAGCACAAACGGAATGGGTCCATTTAGCCGTCCCGCTTCGAGGCGAAACAGCGCTACGCAATCCGGCTCCGCCGAGGGTTGCACCAGGAGGCCGTGCAAGCGGTCGATGGGACGCACAATTTCCGGCAACTGCGCCACCACGGGCGCCAGCTTTTCCCGGCGCGCATGCCAAGCGGCAGCGCCTTCAAAATCCAGCGCCGCCGAAGCCTGGTCGCGTTGCGCCTCCAGCTCGCGCAGCAGCGACTGGCCGCGCGTATCCAGAAAAGCCTGCACCCGCTCCACCTCCAGGCGATACTCGGCGTCGGTGCATCCGCGAAAGCAGGGCGCCAGGCACATCTTCATCTCGGAATAGATACAGCCGGGAAAGGCCGGATCGGGACGCAGCTCGTCGGGGCAGCGGCGGATCTTGAAGAAATCCAGCGCGTCATTGGCAAACTTCTCCGCCGCCGGCCGGGTGGCAAACGGGCCATAATAACGCGATCTTCCGCGCAGGCTGCCGATGCGCGACGTCACCGTGGCGCGCGGATACTCATTTTCCAAGATGAGGCGCACCAGCGGCGCCGGCCGCCAGCGCAGACGATTGGCGTAACTGTGGGGAAACTCCTGCCGCAACAGCCGGTAGAGCAGCAGGCCCGATTCGAAATCGCTCCCGGTGAGCGCATATTCGATGCTGCGCACCTGCTGGCGCAGGTTCAGCCGTTTGCTACCGACTTGCGGGGGCGAAAGCAACCGCACCAGCCGCCGCCGCAGGTTCGCAGTCTTGCTGATATACGGTTCCGTCCCCGGCTCACCCCGCAACACAAATACCGCGGGCGCCGCGGCGGCAGCCGCAAAGACATCGGCGTCGCCTTCCGGCGCGAATTGCAGAAGGTGCGCGAGCACGAACCGATTTTACGGGAATTTGTAATTTGCAATTTGTAATTTGCAAAGTAAGCGAAGCGCGGCTTACTTTTGCGAGGTGTTGGCCCTACGCCTGCGCTATTCACCACGAGAATTGTCTATCCTGTCTGTAACGAAGTGTCCGCTCCGGCCCACTTCTTCTGCGGATCGGGGTGGGCGCGGAGTGAAGAACCTGTCCTGAGCGAAGCGAAGGAATCCATGCATTCTTCTGTGGAACCCAGGCGCATAGGTTTCCCACATGCGCCTGTTCCTCAATCCCTTGCATCCGGCCTCACGCACCAATGGCAACTATACACGGGGCCGATCCCGCCATGCGGGACTTCAGCCTCGCGCCTGCAACGGCGTTGCGACTGGCTAGGTTATTCCAGGCGCGTGGCTTCAGAATGACAGACATGGCTTTTTATCGCCGGGCTTGCGGGACGCTGAACTCTACGCCCCGTTCGTCGTTGGCACGAATGGAAGCGGGAATATCGAGTTCCGACAACTGTATTTTTCTGGTGTGATTCGTTTCCAAATCCAGCAGCGTGTTGCCTACGATCGCGTAATTCTGTACTTCCTGGCGCCGGCCATCGCGAAAGACCAGAACCGTGGCCGGCGTCGGCCGTTCGGGTACGGGACGGGCCGCGGGACGCGGCAGCGCCGAGGACTCGGCAGCAATTCGGTCGGCCTGCTGCCGGCGAAGTTCCTCTGCCAGTTGGGCATTCAAATTCTGCTGGTCCGCCAATTCCGCCTGGAGTTGCGCCACCGCCGTGTCATTCCCCGTGTAGTCACTGTAATCCCAGCCGTAAATCGGGGCGTACGCACCGTACCAATAGCCAAAGCGCGACCCGAATCCAGGCCGGCAGAAGAACGGATTGCGGGCGCAGTTGACCGCGAATCCCGGATGGAATCCGGGCGGAAAGAAAGGATGACCGAAAGAGTTGGGGACAAAACCAATACCCCGATGCGTGCCGGCGCCTCCCGCAACCAGGCCGCGCGGGGCAGCTATAGCCGCGGAACGCGCCCCACCCGCCATTCCGCCACCTGGAGCCATGCCGCGCTGCGCGAATCCCGGGAGTATCGCGGCAGCCAATAACGCGGTAATAACCAGACCGTAACGCATGTACAAACAATAGCACTTTTCCCGAGCTGGTTCTGTGACAGTCGCGAGCTGCGGGAAAAACAGCCACAAGCAACAAGCATCAAGCGACAAGCAAGAGCGGGTACGGCGGTTTAGTAGCAGCACTGCCGTCCCCTGCGGCGGGCGACGGGGACGGAATGTGGACCCGCCAGCGGGGCTTCTTAATGTCGCTTACTTTGCGGAAAGGTGGAAGCGTCGGGCTTCAGCCCGACGAACATAAAGCTTGCCTAACCTGGGCCTTCAGGCCCGATAGCGCAGGATCGACTGCCAACGCCGTGCGGGCCGAGTTGTAAGGATTGAACGTCCGAACTTCTCGGGAAGCCGGTTGCATAGAGCGCCTCCCAATCGCTGGGAACAGCATACACCGGGTCTAAAAAACCCGCGTCGAGGGAACCTTTTGTCACCGGGCTAAAAGCCCGGTGCTTCCACCTAAAGCCCGGCGCACCAAAGCCTGGTGCTTCCACCCGCGTGCGCCTGATTCGAGCTCGAAATGTAGAAACTCCAGGGCACGTCTAGCCGTGCCCTGAGCTGCAGGCCCCTTTCGGCTCCTGCGCAAGGTGCAAAAGTAAGTGACATTGGGCGGCGAAGATGCAGCCGTTACAGGCACAGCTTTGGATATTCTGCTCTGGCTTGTTGCTTGTTGCTTGTAGCTTGTGGCTCTTTTGGCTGATTGCTGAGTGCTGAATGCTGAGTGCTGGTTTTGGCTGGGTTTCGCTGATTGCTGTATGCTGAGTGCGGAGTGCTGGTTAAGGAAACCCAGTAAATTTTCCTATTTTGAGGTAGGCATGTCAGACGAAGTCCTGCAAGTCCCGACCGGATCCCGCCGCAACGAAGACATCGCTCTCGATCTGATGAAGTTCATTGCCATGACCACCGGCTATGGCAAGGTTGGTTCGCCCATGACTGGATTCCAGGGCGGGACAGCGCCGAAGGCGGAAGATTATGCCGGTCACCTGCTGGAGCTCTACACCCGGTGCCTGAGCACCGTGGCCGGGAAATAGATCAAGAATTCTGCTTTATCAATTTGGGATTTTGCTTGGGGAAGTCAGAAGTCGGAAGTCAGAAGAACCTTGGGTCGTCTGACTTCTGGCTTCTGGCCTTTGACGGCGGGAACAGAAATAAACATGCCTCGGCACGCACGTGGTGTGCGCGCCGAGGCGGACAGTGGTCGCGACCCGAAACTCGCTTACGCCTTACCGCTTCTTCTTCTTCGCCGCCTTCTTCACAGGCTTTTTGGCAGCTTTTTTGGCCGGCTTCTTGGCCGCAGATTTCTTGGCTGCTTTCTTGGTGGCCTTCTTGGCCGGTTTTTTGGGCGCTGCCTTTTTTGCCGCTTTCTTGGCCGGCTTTTTCGCGGCAGCCTTCTTCACCGCTTTTTTCTTGGCCGGCTTCTTGGCCGCCGCCTTCTTCGGTTCCGGCGGAGGTGGAGGCGGCAAAGGTACTGCTTCCTTCGTCACAGGACTCGGCTCGCCAGCCTGTTCTTCCTCTTCCTCTTCCTCTTCTTCGAAATCTTCTTCTTCTTCGTCGAGAGGCTCGTCATACCCGGCTTCGTCGAATTCCTCATTCTCGTCATCACGCCCGTAGAGGGTCTTGTTATCGAACATTTCTCCTCCTGCTAACGTTAGCCAATCACCACCAACCGCTTGCCTTGCCACCGCACGCCCGGATCACACCCTGGTACTAAGCAGAAACGGAACCGGCGCGGATTATAGCATAGCAGTTTTGCTGCGTGGGAATCCTCCATCGCACCCCCGAGTTGGCGGGCGGTTACAGTCGAAGTCTCGCGAGTGGCGACCGGGCCAGAAAGATCCCATACTCCTTCACTTCACCATATTAATTCGTAAAGTAATGTAGGGTTGGCTGCGGGAATCGAACGAACTGAGCGTCTTAACCTCGCTCTTCTTGCCTTTCCATTCGGCATAGACGCCGTAATCCACGTTCGGCGCCAGCGCCGGAAAACGGTATTTGCCATCGGCGGCGGTGATATACGTTTTTACCACCAGCGTCCTGCTGCTTTTGAGATACACAATAGCCTGATCCAGAGGCGCGTCCGAATGGTCCACCACTTGCCCGGTCAGTTCCCGCAACTGCGGTTGGTTTTTCTGCCTTTTTCCTCCGGAATCGAGCTGCGCCAGCGCGTATCCCACAACCAAGGCCAGCAAGCACGTTCCCAGCAGCAGCCGTTTCACGCGCTTCTCCTTTCTTTCGCCCCTCACCCATCGGCCTGGGCCGCAGATTTACGCAGATCAGGAAGGAGGTCAGGAGTCAGAAGTCAGAAGTCAGAATCAAAAGGAGACGGCTTCTGGCTTTGCCTCCTGGCTTGCATCTTCTTTGCCCATCCGCGCCAATCGGCGTAAATCTGCGGCGAAGGCTTTTTCAGTACTATTCCAGCAAGCGCAGGCTCACATTCTGCGGCTCGTCGTTCCTGATGTGCACGGTGACTTCGGTAGGCGTTTTCTTGCGTCCGTTGGGCTTGACAGCCACGATATAGTCCGCGGAGCCGGCCGGTACGCGCTGGGCAAATTCACCCTGCGAGTTGGAGATGAGTTCCCAATGCCGGTTCTTGTCGGAGACGTGGCGGATCTTCACCGTCACCCCAGGCGCCGGCTGGCCGTTGGCGTGCCAGACGGTACCAATAATCAGCGCATAGGGTGGGGATTTCGGCCCCCGGTCCGCAGCGGAAACGGCGGCTACGGCGAACAGTCCAACGACTACTGCTACGAAAACGGAACGCCGGCGTCCCTTCGAAGAACTCAGAGCAAACCCTCGCCGGCGGGCCCCTTCTTTTGCTACTCGCAGCCTGCCGCCGAGGACGGCGGCGCTACTAACCCCGGCGGGCCCGGCTGCGGCGCGTTCCCGAGACGGCGCGGCCAAATCAGTATCCATCTTCGCTCTCTTCTTCCTCTTCTTCTTCCTCCTCGCCGACCGGCCGCAGTTCCAGCGGGTTGATGGTAATCACCTCAAAATCACTGCCGCACTCCGGGCAGGACACGATCTCCCCTTCGTCGATTTCTTCTTCTTCGATGTCGAGATCGCTTTCGCATTCCGGACAAAAAACCATAATGCCTCCCAAAGGATATGAGCCACCGCTATAACAGCACATCCGTTTCGAAGCCGCCACAGA
>Ga0326728_10008541_pt1 | contig 25366 bp, 15 predicted proteins | sample MB3enrmetagenome_FD_207602 | JGI IMG/M metagenome (GOLD analysis project Ga0326728, IMG submission 207602) | Lab enriched peat soil microbial communities from McLean, Ithaca, NY, United States - MB31MN | ecosystem: Environmental > Terrestrial > Soil > Wetlands > Peat | place: USA: New York... | reverse complement strand
CGTCCTTCCCTCCCGCGCGAACGGGAGTTAACCCGTCAATCCACCCACTCGACCCGTTGTCGTGCAAGGGACAATGTTGCCCTCATTTGCACCAAATCCCGCGAGAGCCGACTTCCCGACTCATGTTATCAGGTTAACATTGCCGAGCCGCTAGCCCTTATGAGCTATTCGCACCCGAAACCGAGGCGAGGGCGTCCCGTTGGCGCACCGGGCCGATTGCAATTAAGCACTTTATTATCAATTAGATGAATCCGGCCGGCCCGGATCTCGATGCAGCCCTATTTGTGACAAAATGCACTATTGGCGTGCGCGGTACTCCGGCTCGGAATTACGGCGGCGTATCCCGTGGGGCCGCTTTGTGATTACTACCGCTCGAAATCTGCGCAGCTTGCGACGGTTTTGTGGGGCAGGTTGCCAACCTGCTCCACATCCTCGCGTGCAGTTTTCGGCTCTTCGGAGCGCGCCGCGGCGCGCTCCGGGGCTGACGGCTGATGGCTGATGGCTGATGGCTCTTTGCGGTAGCCTGATAGGGTGCAACGCAGACAGTTCTTGCAGACTTGCGCGGCGGGCGCGCTGACCTTGGGGATAGACGCCGAGCTATCCGCGCAATCCACGAGCGCCGCAACCCTCGAGGAAGCCTTCCGCAACCCGCCGTCCACCGCCCTGGCCCGCACCTGGTGGCACTGGATGAATGGGAACATCTCGGAGATCGGAATCACCCGCGACCTGGAAGCCATGAAGCGCGTGGGCTGCAGCGGGTTCCAGATTTTCCAGGTAGGCACGGGCATCCCCAAAGGTCCGGTGGATTACGGCAGCCCGCAACACATCGCGCTGCTGCATCATGCCGCCCGCGAGGCCGGCCGGCTGGGGCTGGACTTCGCCATGCACAATTGCCCGGGATGGTCGTCGAGCGGCGGCCCCTGGATCACGCCGGAACTTTCCATGCAGTCGCTGACATGGACGGAGACGTTCGTGGCGGGCGGCCAAAGGGCCGGGGTCGCGCTGGAGCGTCCGCCGGCGCGGCACGACTACTATCGCGACGCGATGGTGCTGGCGTTTCCGGCGGGGCCGGGCGAAGAGATGCGGCCCTCAATGGGCAACCAAGGCGCCTTGGAATTCGCCGAGCCCATCGAGGCGCGGTCGGTCACGGTCTACTGGACGCCGTCCGCTCCGCTTCCCATGGCCCGCAACGCTCCCGCAGTCACCGGCGTCTCGCTGGAAGTTTCCGAAGATGGAGTTACGTTCCGCAAGCTGGCGGATCTGGAGGCGGCGCCGGCGCCGGGGCGCGGCGGGCCGCTGGCGTATCCGCTGACGGCCAGCTTTCCGGCGACGCGCGCGCGCCACTTCCGCATCGCGGCGCCGCAGCCGTTGCAGGTGACCGGCGTGCGCTTTTCGGCGGCATCGCGCATCGCCAATTGGGTGGGCAAGGCGAGCTTCGCCGGCCACGCCAACACGCCCGTAACCGTGGAGGCGGGCGGGCGGTTTGTGGACGCGGCGCAGGTTGTCGACCTCACGCGGTTCATGGACGCGCAGGGACGTTTGGACTGGATGGCGCCGGCGGGCAACTGGCTCGTTCTGCGGATCGGACAAACCACCACGGGCGCCATCAACAGTCCCGGTCCGGACGGCGGCGTCGGCCTGGAGTGCGACAAGTTCAGCCGCGAAGCCTACGAATTCCACTTCAACCAGTTCTTCGGGCCCGTGCTGGACGCCATTGCGCCGCTGGCCGCCAAGGGCATGGCGGGCGCCACCATCGACAGTTACGAAACCGGGTTGCAGAACTGGACCGCGAAATTCCCCGCGGAGTTCCAGAAGCGACGCGGGTACGATCTGAAGCCGTACATGCCGGCCATGTTCGGCCGCGTGGTGGGCACGCCCGAGATCTCCGACCGCTTCCTGTGGGACGTCCGCAAGACGCAGGCCGAGCTGATGCAGGAGAACTACTACGGCGAGTTTCAGAGGCAGTGCCACAAGCACGGCATGAAGTCGTTCCTGGAGCCGTACGATCCCGGCAATTTCGACGAGGAGCCCACCGGGCAGTACGCCGACATGGTGATGGGCGAGTTCTGGCTGGGGCAGCCGAACCAGCACAGCATCAAGCTGGTGGCGTCGGTGGGGCATATTTACGATAAGAAGATCGTCGCCGCGGAGAGTTTCACCGGGTCGTCGAAATGGCAGGAGCATCCTTACTGCATGAAGACCACCGGCGACTTCATGTACACGCAGGGGCTGAACCAGTTCGTGTTCCACCGCTATTGCCACCAGCCGCATCCCGACGCCAAGCCGGGCATGACCATGGGCCCGTGGGGCTGGTTCTTCGACCGCACCAACACCTGGTTCGAGAAATCGTCGGGCTGGCTGAAGGGCTACGTGGCGCGCGCGCAAAGCATGCTGCGGCAGGGCGTTTTCGTGGCCGACATCCTGTATTTCACGGGCGAGGATTCGCCGCAGGTTTCGCCGGGATTGGCGCAGCTCGATCCGCCTCCGCCCCAGGGATACGACTGGGACACCATCGACGCCGAAGCGATTCAGACGCGCGTGAAGATCGAGAACGGGCGGATCGCGCTCCCTGGCGGACAGACGTACAGCGTGCTGGTGCTGCGGCCGGGGAAGAAGATCTCGCTCGCACTGCTGCGGAAGATCCGCGACTTGGTGAACGACGGCATGAAGCTGGTGGTGTCGTCGCGGCCGGAGCAGACTCCGGGGCTCACGGATTATCCGAACTGCGATGCGGAACTCACACGGATCGTAAGCGAGGTTTGGGGGTCCGGGGTGCTGGGCAAGGGGCGGGTGTTTGCGGGGCAGGATTTGCCGGCGGTCTTGCAGAAGCTCGGCCTGCAGCCGGATTTCACGGTCGCCGCGAAACATGCGGACGCGCCCATTCACTGGATCCACCGGCGCGTGGGCAACGCGGATGTCTATTTCGTGGCGAACCGTCGAAGGCTGTTTGAGGACCTGGTGTGCTCGTTCCGGGTCAGCGGGAAACGGCCGGAGTTCTGGGACGCAGCGACGGGCGAAATGGCAAAGGCAGTCGCCTACAAGAACAACGGCGACCGGACGGAAGTGCCGCTTCGCCTCGATCCGGCTGGCTCGATGTTTGTAGTGTTCCGTTCGCCGTCGCCGCGAGGCGACAGGTCGGAACCGGAAAGGCTCTCTATCGGTTCAACGCAGGATGGGCTCCCAGGTCCCTGGGACGAAGCGAAAGGCTTCACCATTAGCGTCTGGGTGAAGCCAGAGATGGACATGGGCCTGCCGCAGGTGGGCGGAGGGCCCGGCGTCGGCTCCTCCAGTGGCATGATCAACCCGACGTTCGCATTTTATCCGGCACCGGGTGGCTGCGGCCTGGCCGTGGGGCGCAACGGCGTCGCTCTGTATGAGCGGGCCACCGGGAATCCGATTCCGGTGGCCGTCGCGCACGTACCGCTGGTGGGGTGGACGCACGTGGCCGTGGTTTATCGGGACGGCGCGCCATCGCTGTACGTCAGCGGGAAGCGGGTTGGCGAGGGCCAGAAGTCGGGAAAGACCGTGCATGCGATCCTCGGCAAATCGCAGGATGCGCCCATGGACTTCATGGGGCAGATGACCGCGCCGCAACTGATCGTGAGCGCGGTTGACGATGCGCGCATTCAGCAGCTCGCGGCCGCGGGATTGCCGGACCCCGAGGAAGCGCCCGCATTCGAACCAGCGGCCGGCGCGAAAGCCGGGTTACTGTTCTGGCAAGACGGAGAGTACTCCGTGGGCGCCAAGCCGCTGCACATCTCCGGCATCGGCAAGCCCATCCTCATCCCCGGCCCCTGGACCGTAAAGTTCCCGCCCAACCTGGGAGCGCCGCCGCAGATCGTCCTGCCGGAGCTGAAATCGCTATACCGGCACGAGCTTGATGGCGTGAAGTACTTTTCCGGCACGGCGACTTACAGCACCCGCTTCCAAGTCGCGGCCGACGCCACCGCGAACGGCAAGCGCCTGTACCTCGACCTGGGGCGCGTCGAAGTGATCGCCGATGTCAAGGTGAACGGCAAGCCGGCCGGCAATCTCTGGAAGTTTCCGTATCGCACGGAGATCACCGGGCTGGTGAAACCGGGCGTGAACGATCTGGAGATCGAAGTCGCGAACCTCTGGCCGAACCGGCTGATCGGCGACGAGCAGCAGCCGGCGGAATATGAGTATGCCGGCCCGACGGGCGGGATCAAAGCGATCCCCGAGTGGTACGCGCAAGGGAAACCCAAGCCGCCCAGCCCGCGGGTGGCGTTCGCCACGTGGAAATGGTTTTCCAAAGACGATCCGCTGCTGGAGTCCGGGCTGCTGGGGCCGGTGAAGCTGCGGACGGCCATCCGGAGGGACGTGGAGGGGTAGTCGTAGATCTGCAGTCCCAGGCCGGTTACGGTACGCGGGACACATCTTCTACGCCACCCATGCCTCGCATGGGGTACAATGTCCGGTACGACAGTGGAGTACTGTGTCGCGTTCGAGAGGCCTGCTCAACGGGGGTATGCCTCTAGGTACTCTGGTTTGATTTGACTTGGTACTATTAGAACTCTACAATTAAGCTGAAACAAAGCGGGAAGTTATGTCTGACAACAATGCCGCGTTGAGTGGCTCCTCGTCGGGGACGGGTATACCTATGGGTTCCAAAATCCGGATTGTCGTAGCCGACGATCATCCGATATTCCGGGACGGCCTCTGCAAGCTGTTAGCCTTGGAAGAGGATTTCGAGGTAGTCGCCCAAGCCTCCGACGGGCGCCAGGTGCTCGATGTGCTGCAGCAATTCGAGCCGGACATTCTTCTGCTGGATCTGAAAATGCCGGGCCTGGACGGCTTGGCCACGTTGCAGCGCCTGCAAGCCGCCAAGAACAAGACCCGCGTGATTGTGCTCACGGCGTCCGACGATAAGAATGAATTCGTTCAGGCCATGAAGCTGGGGACGTCGGGAATCGTTCTGAAGCAGACGGCCACGGAGCTGTTGATCAAGAGCATTCGCAAGGTCCACGCCGGCGAGATCTGGCTGGATTCGCATACCACGGCCGCGGTGATCCGCCAGTTTGTGGCGGCGGAAGACACGCCGCCGCCGCCCCAGACCGCGCCCGGGCGGGACCGCGAACGGTCGCCGCTGAGCCAGCGGGAACGCGAGATTGTGGCGCTGGTGGCGCAGGGTTTCAAGAACAAGGAAATGGCCGAGAAGATGTTCATCAGCGAGCAGACGGTGAAGAACCATCTGCACAACATCTTCGACAAGCTGGGCGTTTCCGACCGCCTGGAACTGGCGCTGTACGCCATCCACAACAACCTGCATACGGGCCGATAGCAGCCTGCGCGCCGGCTATGTGTGCGACGAAGTTGCGGCGGAGGCCTGTCCCACTCCATATTCCTTCAACTTGTTGTGCAGCGTTTTGAGGCTGATGCCCAGGATGACGGCGGCGCGGGTCTTGTTATTGCGGGTGTGTTCCAGGGTGCGCAGAATGAGGGCTTTTTCGGCCTCTTCCACCGTGGTGCCCACCGCGAACCGCACCATGCCGGCTTCTTCGGAAGCGGCGGCAGCCGGCGCGCCCGATGGCGCCGGCGCGGCGGCGACGGGGACCGCGCGGGATTGCAGAAAAGCGGGCAGGTGGCGCAGTTCGATGCTGCCTTCGCCGGCCAGAATCACGGCCCGCTCCAGCACGTTGCGCAGCTCGCGGACGTTGCCCGGCCACTCGTGGCGTTCGAGCGCCTCCAGTACTTCCTTGGAAGGGCCGGCGACGCGGCACTCGTGTTTGCGGTTGAGGTCGGCGATCAGGGCCTCGGCCATGGCCGGGATGTCGTCTTTGCGGTCGCGCAGCGGGGGCAGGTGGATGTGGAATACGTTCAGGCGGTAGTACAGGTCCTCGCGCAGGTGTCCGCCGCGGACGGCCTCCTCCGGCACTTTGTTGGTGGCGGCGATGACCCGGACATCCACCTCGAATTCGGCTTTTCCACCCAGCCGGCGCACCTTGGAATCCTCCAGGATGCGCAGCAGTTTGGCCTGGGTCTGCATGGGCATTTCGCCGATCTCGTCGAGCAGCAGGGTGCCGTGCTGCGCCAGTTCGAAGCAGCCGGCGCGGCGCTCGGAGGCGCCCGTGAAGGAGCCTTTCTCGTGGCCGAACAGCTCGCTTTCGATGAGGGACTCGGGCAGGGCTGCGCAATTGATGGCCACGAAAGGTCCCTGGCGGCGCGGGCTGAGCGAGTGGACCGTGCGCGCCACCAGTTCCTTGCCCGTCCCGCTTTCCCCGGTGATCAGCACGCATGCCTTGGTTGGGCCGGCCTGCTGGAGCAGCGCGAAAAGCTCCTGCATCCGCGGCGACGTGCCCACCAGTTCGCCTAACGCGCCCTTGTAGCCGAGCTGGCGCTCCAGGCTGCGTTTTTCGGCGCGCAGACCGGCCACGCTGCAGGCGCGGCGCAGGAGGGTTTGCAGCGTGCCGGCCTGGATGGGCTTCTCCAGGAACCAGAAGGCGTCCATCTCGTGCACCACTTTGACCGCGGTTTCGACATTACCGTACGCCGTGACCACGATGGTGGGAGGCATCTCTCCGGATTCGCGCAGCCGCTCGAGGAACGCGAAGCCGTCCATGCCGGGCATATTGAGATCGGTGACGATGACGTCGATGGGAGATTCCGCCAGCTTGTCGAGGGCTTCCTGGCCGTCGGCGGCGGTGAACGGCGTCATGCCCCAGGCCGAAACCATGGCCGCCAGTCCGCTGCGCTGGCTGGCTTCGTCATCGACGATCAAGACTTTGAGGGGCTGGTCCACAGAGCGGCTCCAGAGGCCATGTTATTCCCAGACGCGTTTGGGAACGCCGCGGTCGCGGTCCTTCACCCGGTCGTACAGATAATACGTCGAGGTGGTTCCGAGCGAATCGTTGTAGTAGCTCTCCTGTCCGAGGGCTTCCTTGAGATCCTCCTCGAACTCGTGGAGCGCTTGCAGTTCATCCGCCAGGGCCGGCTTTTGCTGGCCGGAAGGAGCGCGGAAGAACTTCTGGAATCCGCCGTCCACGAGCGCGCCGATTTGGTTGCCGACGACGATCCCGGCCCGTCCCGAAGCGCGGATGCCCTGGCCGTCCTCCACCAGGTCGATGGCATATCCGCCGCGGCTCACGCGCACGGCGCCGCCCGGTTGCGGTGCGGCCGTCAGGCCCGCTTGCCTGAGAATTTCGAGGCGTTCGGCGAAGGTCGGCGTCTTGGGGCGCTCCCGGCGGAAGAACATATGCTCCATTATAACGGCGGGGGTGCGGCGATAACGGCGGGGGTGCGGCGAGCAATCTCCCGCGGCGTATTCAGGGGACGTCCGGCATGGTTCTGAATCCGGGCTTCCCGGCTTCCGTTTAACGCACCGCGGGAGTATGCTGGGCGAATGGTCACGGACCTGGCGGAAGTACGCCGGCTGGGCGAGGCCAAAGCGGCCGAGAACCTGGAGTTCCGCCGATACCTGTCGGCGCACCACCACCATATCGAACCATTCCAGATCCTGGCGGAAGAGATTCAGCGGAAGATCGACTGCACGGCCTGTGCGAACTGCTGCCGATGCCTGGCGGTGACGCTGAGCAAGGCGGACATCGAGAGGATGGCCGGTTCGCTCGGCATGACGCCGGAAGCCGTCACACAGCAGTACACGACACCCGATCCGGACGCCCCGGCACTGCGGATGCTGAAGAGCCGGAAGGACGGCTGCATTTTCCTGGACGGGACTTTATGCACCATCTACGAGGCGCGTCCGCGGACGTGCCGCGAGTTTCCGCATCTGAGGCTGGGAACCCACTCACTGGGCGGGCGGGTGTCGTCGATCTGCCGGCGGGCGGCGGTGTGTCCGATTGTCTATAACACGCTGGAGCAGTTCAAGCGCCGCGTGGGGTATCGTCCGGCCTGCCGATCTTAGGGCCTGTCGCGAAATAGCCAGGTCACTCGCGGGCAACCGAGCTGTCACCGTGATAAGGCGGGAAAAAACAGGCCCGTAAGCGGGCACGGCAGGCGACCCGTGGGGCGGTCGCCAACCTGACGGCCGGCGGCGCGCCGGAACAGGCGATCGGCCGGCTCGTGGCGTTCAATTTTTTCGATGTCCTGGGGACGCGCCCAATTCTCGGGCGCACCTTCACCGAGGAGGAGGACCGAGCCGAGCCGAATCTGGCGATCATCAGCTATGGCTTGTGGCAACGGCGATATGCCGGCGACCCCGGTGTTGTCAACCGTCCGATGGTCATGAATGGGATCAAATACACTGTCCTTGGCGTGATGCCGCGTGACTTCGTATTTCGCGACCGCGAGATCGACTATTGGTCACCCGCTCATTTCGCCCCGGCCGAGATGGCAGCTCGAGGGTCGCACTACCTGAACGTTGTCGCCCGGCTGAAGCCCGGTGTGTCGATGGCGCGGGCGCGCGAACAGATGACCGCCATTGCCAGGCGGCTCGCTCGGCGCCAGTCGCGGCCGGCTCATCGGCCAAATGGTCACCGAGGGCCTCCTGCTGTCGCTGGCAGGCGGTGTCCTGGGACTCGGCGTCGCGCGCGGGCATGACTCCGATGGCAAGACTCGTTCCGGCCGGGTTTGCCGCCGCGAACCGCGCGGGCCTGGACCTCGGCTTGCTGTTTTTTACACTCGGTCTGTCGCTGGCTGCCGGGGTGCTCTTCAGTATCGTCCCCGCCCCGCAGATTTCGAGGACATCGCTGAGCGATGGACTGCGCCAGGGCGGCCGCGGTAGCGTCGGCGGCGCGCGAGCGGGCACTCGCGATGCGCTGGTTGTGCTGGAAGTCGCGGCGGCCTTCGCGCTTCTGGCGGGCGCCGGCCTGACGCTCAAGACGATGGCGAAGCTGCGCGCCATCGATATCGGTTTCCGGCCCGATCGCATGCTCACCATGCGAACGACTTTGCCGCGTGAGATTAACCGCGATCCCAACAGACGCCTGGCATTTTACGACAGCGTAGTGGATGGTGTGCGCACCCTGCCGGGCGTCGAAAGCGCGGCGTATAATTCGGTGCTTCCGTTCCTCCGCGCCGGCGCCACCCAGGCATATCGCGTCGAGGGGCGGGACGCCGTTATGGCGCACCATCGTCGGCGTAGTGAAAGACGTGCGCGAGCGCGGCTACGATCGCGAGATGCCGCCAGGGGTCTATGTTCCGTACGCGCAGTTCGCTGGCTTCCATCGGTCTGTACGGTGTGATGTCCTTGGTTGTCACCCAGCGCACCCGCGAAATTGGCCTGCGCATGGCCCTGGGGGCGAACGCGCGCACAATGGTCGCTATGGTCGCCGGCCGAGGGCTGGCCTTGACTGCGGCCGGCCTGGCCATCGGGCTGGCGCTGGCGGCCGCCGCAACGCGCGCCATGAAGTCGATGTTGTACGGTGTCGACGCGGCCGACCCCGCTGCCTTCGCCGCTGTGTCCGTGTTGCTCGGCGCGATCGCCTTTCTGGCCTGCTGGGTGCCAGCCAGGCGGGCTTCGCGCGTCGATCCGATCGTGGCGTTGCGGGAGGAGTGATCCTTTGTCACTTTCCGCGCCCGGAAGCTCCTCTCCAGCGGCGTGGTTGAGGGCCTGAATAACAAAGCCGAACCCTGGCTGAGTGTGCTCGCGTGCGATCCGGGGAATCTCTGGCGGCGCTTGGCGCCGCCGAAGAGGATCGAGAACCGGCCGCCGGCCGGATTGCAGCAACATCTGGTGAAGGCCGGCGGTCGTCCGGAACGCTGGTGCGAAGGATCGCGCTCCCCCGGTGCGCGGCTCAGTCAAGAGTGCGCAGGATTCCGAGGCACTCCATCATGGCGCGGCCGTTGTGGTAGCCGGCCTTCCAGCCGTGCGCCTTGGCGCCCGACGGCTTCAAGTCCGGGGACACCGACTCCCACCACTCGCCCGTCTTCCAGTCGGTCTGGTACTTGTCGATGAAATCGTAGGTCTTGGCGAACACGTCCCAGTAGACGCGCTCGCGAGTGAGGCGGTACATGTAGAGCGCGCTCACACAGGCCTCCGCCTGTACCCACCACGTCTTCGTCCTGTCGCTGGCGGGTTGGTTGAAGGCGCCGGTGTTGTAGAACCCGCCGTGGCCGGCATCGTAGCCGTACTTCAGCGCGTAGGCGAAGAGCTGGCGGTAGAGGTCGACGAACGGCCGCACGGGGATGCCCGCGGCCTGGGAGGCGTCGGCGAGGAGCCAGATGTTCTCGAGGCCGTGGCCGTAGGAGACGAGGTCCCAGGCGGCGTTTCGCCCCAGGACCGGCGTCCAGTCACGCTCGTACTTGTCCGTGCAGGCGGTGAGCGGCTTGCGCACCACCGCGTTCGACTGGATGGCGATGAGCTCCATCAGCCGGTCTCGCGCCACCGCCGAATGCGACGCGCGATAGTACGCGGTCATCGATTCGAGCAGGTGCAGGTGCGTGTTCATCAGCTTCATTCCCGGCGGCACTCCCAGGTAGCCATTCTCGCCCGCGGGCGGCATGGACCAATCCCGGTTGAACGATTCAAGGTAGCCGCCGTACCGAGGGTCGTGGGCGTGCGTCTCGAAGAGGGCGAAGAGCCGGTTCGCGAGATCGAGGGCTCCGCGGTCGTTCGAAGCCGCGTAATACTCGGATAGCGCGTAGAGCGCGAAGGACTGGCCGTACATGTGCTTCTTCGGCATCAGCGCCTTCGTTCCCGCGGCGTCCACCTCCCAGTAAAAGCCGCCGTGACGCTGGTCCCACATTCTGTCTCGAAGGAATCGGAAGCCGTGGCCGGCGGCCGCGAGCATTTCCGCGGGACGGTAGCCTTCGCGCGCCAGCCGCGAGAACAGCCAGACCTGCCGCGACTGGGTGACGAGCGTCTTGGAGGCCCGCGGATTTGCCACGCCTCTGGCGTCGAAGCTAATGACGTATCCGCCGTCGATCTTGTCGATCGATTTTGGGTACCAGAAGGCGACGATATTGTCATGCAGGTTGCGCTCCAGGCGCGGGATGTAGGCGCGAACATCCGGCGCTTGCGCGCTCGCGGCAAGCGGGAGAACCAGTGCGAGAACGGCCGTCCGGAGTCGCATGTCCGATGATAATGCAGATCGGCCCGCGCCCGCGGGCATGCGCGGCCACCGAAGCCGGTTGGACGAATGATGAGCCGGGTCCAGGAGGTTGCCGGGTTCCGGAGGAAAGAACGCAACGGCTTTCGGCGAATATGGCTACGCTGTCGACCAAAGCGGGGATCGCTGGGCTACGGCCGTCAAAGGGGATAATAGAGCGGTAACGGTGTGCGGTCTTGGCCAGGGCAGAAGCACGCAACTCACTGTCTTTGTTGCCGGTTCCGCCGAACCACGATATTCACCATTCATGCCTTTTGGCGAACTCGCCGCGCGGCTTCTTGACATCGGGCGATTTTTTCACAGCTTCTGAAGGAGCGGTTGGTACAGTTATTTCAGAACGAGCCCCTAAGACCTGCCGGCTAATGCAACCACAGCAGCCAAGGCTCCGCGGACGGCTTGCGGATCTCCATCCCGACGGCGCCTTCCAGCGGGCGCGTGTTCCCGGTGCGCGGATCGAACCACAGGCCGGTGTAACGAGCCCCCGGCAGCGGCTTGGCCAGCTTGATCGACTCTCCGGCCAGCGAGTACAGCAGCACCGACTCGCTGGGATCGTCCGCCAGGCACCACTCCCGCTCGGCGTCCGCCGTCACGCCGTCGCGCGGAGACATCTTCATCAGGACCCCGGCCAGAGACCGCTGCACGAAACCGTCCAGCGGCGTCCGGTCGACCGTGGTTCCCTGCCCCTGGCCGGCCGACGGATTGCGCATCAGCGCCTCCGCGCCTCCGGCCATCAGCACCGGGATGGGACCCGCGCCGCCATGCCACGCCACAATCGCGATGTTCGGATACTTGTCGCGATACTCGCGCACCTGGCGATACACCTGGTAGGGCGTGGTGTCCGGCGGCTGGTCGCCGGCGCGCCCGAAATCGCGCCCGATCATCTCGCGAAACGCCAGGTTCTTCCCGCCTTCCGGCGCCCACAGCTTGCCGTCCGGCCGGTATTGCCAGTAGCGCATGTCGATCACCGCGACCTGGCGCGCGCGCGCCGGGTTCGCCAGGATGGCGTCGGTGATGTCCTTGCTGGTGGCCAGCTCCACGCGCGCCGTGCGGCCGGTCTTCTTCTCCCACTCCGCCACCGTGTCCTGGAAAAACTCCTGGAACGCGAGCGGACCGGAGAACTGCGCCCCCAGGCAGAAGAACAGGTTGTGCAGCCCGCCCAGCTCATCCAGCTCGTGCAGTAGAAACGCGCGGTGCAACTCGCGCCGCACCGGATTGGCGGTGTCGTACACTTCGTTGGCCACGTGGATATGGTTGCCGGGCTCGACGGGCGGCGGCTCCGGCAGCCCGGTATTATTGATGTTGTTGGCCGGCCGCCACGGATAGTCGAACCAGTGCGGCGGAATCTCCAGCACGTTGTGGGTGTTGTACATGTTGTGGTGGAACACCAGGCCGTTGCGATCGCACAACTCGCCGAACTCGCGGGTGCGCTCGTAATACCAGGCGTTGAAGCGCGCGAGGTCGAACTTGCTGAGCCCGTCCGACGCCGTTCCCTCTCCGCTGCGCGCCCACGGCATCTCGTAAAACGGAGCCCAGACGTTGGCGTCGGGACGCATGGTGGTGGAATGTTCGTCGCGCCGCCGGTCGTACCAAAGCCCGGGGATCGACTGGTAGAACGGCGTGCCCTCGGCCACCATGCGCGCCGCCAGCGCGGCCAGATCTTCGGTAAGTCCCGGACCCGTGCGGCCCGGCATCCAGCGCGTGATCGAGACTCCGCCCACCTCCAGCGCCGTGGCCGGAACTTCCTGCCCGCGCCACCAGCCCTCGTTGATCACGCCGCCCCACAGCGTCTTGCCGCCCACTACGAAGCGCCCGTTGACGATCTCGACTCCCGTGACCGGCGCCGGGCGCGCCGCCGGAGCGATCTTCGCCAAGTGAAACTCCTTCACCCGCGCCGCGCTCCGCACCGGGACCTGCGGCACTGCGAGCTTGGCATTGGTTCGCTTGGCCAACTGCGTTTCGTAGAGTGGGTCGGGCGAACGCTTGACCACCGCGACACCCGGTCCGTCCACCACAATCTCCACGGCGGTCGAGTTCCATACCAGCGAATTGGCCGCGGTCCAGCCGGCGCCTTGGGCGCGCGCGCCGTCCTTGGTCAACCGGATCCCCGACCCGCCAATGTTCACGCGCTCGTACAGCACGCCCGACGACCAGCTTTCGAACGACCCGCTGGGGCCGAGGGCGGCAACCGCCGTCGAATCCAGGAAGACATTCGGACCGCCCGCCAGCAGGCCGCTGGCGAAGTCGTTCATGCCGTTCTCGCTGGCGCATTTGCGGACCAGCACCTGCTGGCCCTCCACCAGGAAGCTTTGCCGGCGGTATCCGGCGGGCTCCGAAACCGGCTGTTCGCTGCGCGAGAGCACCACGCTCACCCGCCGCGCGCGCCGTCCCACGCGCACGGCGGAGCCGGCGAAATGGCGCGCCACCACGCCGTTCACGAAGGCATCCTCCACGTGGTCGAGCGACACCGCGGTCCACGAGTGGTCCTCATCGCGCGGATTGCCGAGGTCGTGATCGCTCTCCAATAGCAGGCCTTCCAGCCCGATGTGCGTCAGCGGCGGATTCGAGACCACCCGCGCCACCGTGCCGCCTCCGTAGCGCCGCTCCAGCGCGGTGGTGATGGGCGCATCCACGGCGATCTGGTTGTGCGCGGCGTCGATGGCCGTAATCGTGCGGTCCCAGACCAAGTTGCGCGAGCCCGGCGCCCAGTCCAGCCGTTGGTTGGCGTAGTTGCCCGGGAGGCCGCGCATGCCGAGCGCCGCGATCCACTCCGCCGTGCTGGGTCGAACGATCTCGACGCGGTCGCCGATCCGCAACGCACCGAGTTTTTCCAGGGTGAAGGTGCGCCCGCCGTCCGGCACGGTCTCGTCGGTGACCTGCACCGCGGCTTCGGTCCGCGGATCGCCGGCGTTGCCGATCTCGATCAACGTGCGCCGTCCGGTACCTGTGGCCAGCAGGGTCGCGACTTCCTTGAGGCCGGCCAGCACCACCCCGCTGGCGCGGATCTCGAGCCGCCCCGCCACGCGATATCGCCCGCCCCGCAACAGCACGGCGCCGCGAAACCCATCGGGACGAAGCGGCATGGCCGCCACCGCGTCGATGGCGCCCTGCAGCAGCGCGGTGTCGTCGCGGCCGCTGGGCTGCACCGAGAGAACGCCCGGAACGACGGGAATGGCGACTCCGCCGCCTCCGTAACCCGCGTACGAGAAATCGATGGACGGCTGCGCGGCGGCAGCCAGGCAGAAGAGGATTACCAGCGGAAAAGATCGCACGCAGTCATCTTAACAACCCTGCAAAGCGGCCCAAAATGGCGCCGTGCGGAGATTAGCGCCCGTCGGGAAATAACCAGTTCACTCGCCGGCAAGCGCGGCCCCATTTCGCGGCCTCGGGAGCGATAGGATAGAACCTGGATCGCCTGCAACGGATGATTTCGATTACCCGCAGTCGCGCGTTGGCCGCCAATCGCCGCCTGATCCTGATGGCGGGCTTCGGCGGTCTGCTGTTGCTGATGGCCTTCGCCGAGTTCGACGGCATGCAGGCGCTCACCAAGATTCAGCGGAGCGACGACGAAATCCGCGAAGATTTTCTGCGGCAGACGCGGGTGCTCGACCGCATTCGCGCCGACCTCTACGTCTCCGGCACGTACGTCCGCGACTACCTGCTGGAACCGGAAAGCGGCAAAGCCGAAGGCCACCGGTACAGCCTTCTGGAAAGCCGCAGCGACACGGACGCGGCGCTCAGCGAATACCGGAAACTGGTGAACGGCGCGGAAGCCGTTCCATTCCAGGTGCTCACGCGGAATCTGGCGTCCTATTGGAGCGCGCTCGAGCCGGTCCTGGCATGGAGCGCGCCGGAACGCCGCCGCGACGGCTACATCTTTCTGCGCGACGAGGTCTTCCCGCGCCGCCAGGCGATGCTGGGGCTGGCCGACCAGATTCGCGCGCTCAACGAAGCCCAACTGAACGCCGGCAGAGTGAGGGTGGAGGCGACCTTCTCCCAGTTTCGCCGCCGCCTCGCGCTGATCCTGGGACTGACCATCGGACTGGGCCTGTTGCTGGCGGCTGCGAGCATGCGGCGCATCCTCGGCCTGGAGAGCCAGACCGCCGCGAACCTGGAAGAAATCCTGCGGGCGCGGGAGGAACTGAAGGCTCTTTCCGCCAAGCTGGTGGAGGCGCAGGAAGAGGAACGGCGATCGATTTCGCGCGAGCTGCACGACGAGGTGGGCCAGGCGCTGACGGGAGTGTTGGTGGAGATGGCCAATCTCTCCACGCTGATCCGCGATGGCAAGCGGGAAGCCATGGCGGAAAAAGCGGCCGGGATCAAACACGAGGTGGAGAATTCCATCGGCGTGGTGCGCAACATGGCGCTGCTGCTGCGTCCCTCGATGCTCGACGACCTCGGCCTGGTCGCGGCGCTGGAATGGCAGGCGCGCGAGGTTTCCAAACGCAGCGGCTTGTGGGTGGAGGTTTCGGCCGATGGGGTTTCCGAAGAGCTTCCCGAAGAGCACAAGACCTGCGTCTATCGCATCGTGCAGGAAGCCCTGCACAACTGCGGGCAGCACGCCGGCGCGCGGCACGCCCAAGTCGCGGTGCGGCAGGAGCCGGACCGCTTGCGGCTCTCGATCCACGACGACGGCCGCGGATTCGACGCCCGCCGCCATCGCGGCATGGGGCTGCTGGGCATCGAAGAGCGGGTCAGCCACCTGGGCGGCGCCTTCACCGTGGATTCGGCGCCGGGATCGGGCACGTCCATTGAAGTCGTGCTTCCGCTGCGCCAGCCCGTGGCCCCACCGGTGGAGGAGACGGCATGAAAACCATTCGCATTCTCCTGGCCGACGATCACACGGTGGTGCGCAAGGGCCTTCGCCTGCTGCTCGAAAGCCAGCCCGGCTTCCAGGTGATCGCGGACGCCGCCGACGGCCGCGAAGCCGTCGCATTGGCCGAGCGGCACACACCGGACGTGGTGGTGATGGATGTCGCCATGCCCGTGCTCAACGGCATCGAGGCGGCCCGCCAGATCGCCGCCAAACAGCCGCAGATCGCGGTGGTTTTCCTGAGTATGCATTCCGACGAAGGCTACGTGCTCAAAGCCTTGAAGGCCGGCGCGCGCGCCTACATTCTGAAGGATTCCGCCGAGCACGACCTGATTAACGCGGTCCGGGCGGTGAGCGACGGCAAGGCTTTCTTCAGCCCGGCCATCAGCAAAATGCTGGTGGAAGACTACATGCGGCAGATGCGGGAGCGCCAGGTGGAAGACAGCTTCGACCTGCTCACCGCGCGGGAGCGCGAGGTGCTGCAATTGCTCGCCGAAGGCCGGAGCAACAAAGAGGCGGCGACGATTCTCAACCTGAGCCTCCACACCGTGGAAACGCACCGGGCCAACATTCTTCAGAAGCTCAACCTGCACAGCGGGGCGGAGTTGATTCTGTATGCAATTCGTAAAGGCGTGATCAGTTGAACTAGCGCAGCACGCCGGTCTGGAAATCGACGTTGATGCGCTGCGCCTGGTAATCGTACCGGGCAGTGGTGTTGGCGATCTGGGCGGAAGTGAGGTTGAGCTGCGCCTGGCTCAACTCCACGATGGCGGCGAGGCCCAGGTCGTACCGGCTCTGCGACAGGTCCATGGCAAGCTGCGCCTGGTGGAGCAACTCCTGCGTCAGCGCCATGCGGTCGTAGGCCGTGGTGGCGTCCAAGTACGCGATGCGGACATCGCGCATGACGCGGTTCCGCAGATCGTCGACGTTTTCGCCGGCGGCCTTGGCCTTTAGCTCGGCTTCGGCCTGGCGGGCCTTGAAGAGGCCGCCATTGAAAATCGGGATGGAGATATTCATGCCGATGGCGCCATAGCGGCCGGGTATCTGCGCCTCGGCGGCGGGGGCGAAACCGGCCGTGCCCAACACCCCGACGCTTGGAAAATACAGGGCGTGCTCGGCCTTGGCCAGGCGCTCCGCGGCGCTCTGCTGAAGGCGCAGATCCTTCAACTCGGGCCGGTTCCGAACGGCGGCGTCAATCAAGTCCTGGACGCGGCTCGGCATGGCCGGAGGCAGAGGCTCTTCGGCCAGCACGAAGGACGGCTCGCCGGGCAGTCCCATGGCCGTCGCGAGACGGGCTTCGGCGGCTTTGAGTTCGTTCTGCGCCTGCACTTGGAGCAACCGGGCGCCCGACAGATTGACGTTGGCGAAGCTGACGTCGAGCGTCGATCTCAATTTGCTTTCGGCGAGAGCGGACACCTGGTCCACCACCGTCTGGCGGGCTTTTACGGTCTCATCCACCACCTGCAAGACGGATTGGGCGCTGAGGACGGCGAAATAGGCGCTGCCGGTGGCCAGGAGAATGTCGGCGCGGGTGGCTTCGGTGAACTGGTCCTGGGCGGCGGCTTGCAATTTGGCCATGCCGATGAGATTGCCGGTGCGGCCGAAATCGGTGATGAGTTGGCTGATGGTCAATCCGGAACCGACCCGATCGTAAATGATCGGGTTATTCAGCGCGCCCGCGGCGATACGGCTTCCGTTGTCCGCGCCCACGGCGGTGAAGTTGCCGGAGAGGTTGGGTTGCAGACCGGCCCTGTACTGACTGGGCGCCTGGTTGGCGGCGGCGGCGGTGTACTTGGCCGCGGAGAACCGAGGGTTGTTTTGGATGGCCAGGCGCTGCGCGTCGGCGAGGGTGAGATGCATGGTCTGCTGGGCTTGCGCCGCGCCGAAAGCGACCAGGGCGAGGAGAATGGAGCATCGCATATTAGTGGGACCTGTCATAGATCAGCACGTAGGCGGCTGGAACCAGGAAGACGGTGAGCGCCACGGAGACGCTGAGACCGCCTAGAATGGCGCGCGCCAGGGGCGCGTAGGCCTCGCTGCCGGCGCCGAGTTTCAACGCCATGGGAAGCAGGCCGATGATGGTGGCGAGCGACGTCATGAGGACGGGACGCAGCCGGACGCGGCAGGCCAGCGCCACCGCATCCCGCACGCTCATTCCGTCGGCGCGGAGATGGCGCGTGAATTCCACGATCAGAATACTGTTGGAGACGGCGATCCCCACCAGCATCACCACTCCCATCAGAGACATGACGTTGAGGGTTGTGCCCGACAGCCAGAGGACCAATATCACGCCCGTCAGTCCGGGAGGGACCGCCAGCAGAATGATGAACGGATCGAGGAACGACTGAAACTGCGCCACCAGAATGAGGAACAGCAGAATGACGGCCAGCCCAAGCCCCAGGGTGAAGCTGGTAAAGGACGCCCGCATGCCCTGCACCATGCCGCGCAAGGTGACGGTGAGACCTTCGGGAACGCGGGTCCGATCGATGATGGCGTCGATGGAGTTGGCGATTCTTCCGAGATCTTCGTTCAACGGCCGGACGTAAACATCGATGGTGCGGCGCAGTTGATAGTGGTCGACTTCGGTGGGCGACTTGATTCTTTGCACGCTGCTGATCATGTCCAGCCGGGTGGATTCGGCGCTATTCGCCGAGCGCAGCGGAATGGCCTTCAAGTCCGACAGGGTTTTCACCTGATCTTCGGGATATTGCACGGTCAGCATATAGTCGTTCCCGGTCTTGGGGTCGATCCAGAAACTGGGGGCGATCATCTGGTTGGAGGTGAGCGCGGTTATGACGTTGTCGACCACTTCCTCCTGGTCCAGTCCCATTTCGCCGGCGCGGGTGCGCTCCACATCGAGCTGGAGAGCCGGATAATCGATGTCCTGGGGGATGAACACGTCGGCCACGCCGTGCACCTTTTGAATCTGCGACGAGAGCTTCAAGGCGGTGGCGTAGGCGTCTTCCATGTTGGACCCGGCTACCTGCACGTCGATGGGAGCGGGTAAGCCGAGGTTCAAGACCGCATCCACCAGGCCGCCCGACTGGAAGTAGGCGCTCAGCTCAGGCAGTTCCTTTTCGATCTGCCGCTTCACCTGGGCCATATAGGCGTAGCTGCCCACCTTGTGATCCTCCTTCAGGCTGACCTGCACGAAGGCCGTGTGCATGGCCGAGTTGGTGGTGTAGATGGCGGAGAAGTCCGGAGTGGCCCCGATGTTCGATACGATCATGCCCAGATCTTCGGGCGAGACGACGCGGCGGACCAGAGCTTCGACCTTGGCGACTTCGCTCTCGGTGAGGCTCAGCCGCGTTCCCGCGGGGGCCTTCAGGTTGATCACGAACTGACCGGCATCGGTGCGCGGGAAGAAGGAAAGGCCCAGCAGGGGAAATATCGCCAGACTCAGCGCGAACAGGACGCCAAATGAGGTCAATGTGACGGCCGGCCGCCGCAGCGTCAGGCCGACCAGCCTGTCGTACAGTTTGAGAAACCTTTCGAAGCGGGCGTTGAACCAGACGTTGAAGCGGTCCGCGAGAGACCACCTGCGCCTGGCGCGATTTACAGAAATTGGCTGTTCGGAGGAAGGAGTGCCGTGGTGCGAAGGAGCCTTGATGAAGCGGGCGCAGAAAAGTGGAACCACCGTCATGGCGACCGCGAAGGAAGCGAATAGCGACAGCGCAACCGCCAGCGCCAGGGCTGAAAACAGGAACTTACTCACGCCGTAGAGGAAGGTAACGGGGAAGAAGACCACCACCGTGGTCAGAGTGGCCGAGAGAACCGGAAGCGCCACTTCGCGCCCTCCCTTTACCGCCGCATCCTCGGGTGTTTCGCCGAGTTCCAGGTGGCGATAGATGTTTTCCAGCACCACCACGGAGTTATCGATCAGGCGGGAAAACGCCAGCGCCAGGCCGCCCAACACCATGCTGTTGATGGAGCCTCCGCCCAGCGAGAGCGCAATGAAGGCCGCCAGGGCGGAAAGGGGAATGGAGAAGAAGACCGCCGCGGTGGCGCGCATGCTGCCCAGGAAAATCAAAATCATGACGGACGTGAGCAACAGGCCGATTCCACCCTCGTGGAGTAATGTCTCGATGGCGGTCTTCACAAACAGGGACTGATCGAAGACCACTTTGGTGACTAATTCCTTGGGCACGTCGAACAGGTGGAGCACGGACTCTTTGATGCCATCCACCACGGCGATGGTGTTGGTGTCGCCGCCCTGCTTCAAGACCGGAACGTAAACCGAGCGTTGGCCATCGACGCGAACGATGTTGGTCTGGATTTCGTGGCCATCCTCCGCGTAGCCTATGTCCGCTATCCGCACGGAGGCTTGACCGACCATCTTAATGGGCAACTGATCGATTTCTTTCACCGTCCGCAACTGGCTGTTGGTGTAGATGTTGTAGTCCAGGGGGCCGATCTGAACGTCGCCGGCGGGAAGAATCAGATTGGAATCGTTGACCGAGCGCACCACGTCCATGAGGCTTAACTGGTGGGCCTCCAACTTATAGGGATCGGCGTAGACCATGATCTGGCGGTACTTTCCGCCAAATGGTTGCGGCACGCTGGCGCCGGGAACGCTGGCGATCTGGTTCCTCACCTGGAACTGGGCCAGGTCGCGCAACTGCGTCTCGTTCAGTCCTGCACCCTTGAACGTCACCAGGCAAACCGGCAGGCTGGATGCGTCGAACTTGAGGACCACCGGCGGCAGGGTGCCGGGCGGCAAGCGGCGCAACTGGGCCATGGCGAGGTTCGAGATGGTGGTGACCGCCGAATCGGGATTGGTGCCGGGCTGGAAATATACTTTGATGACGCTGACGCCGGGGAGCGAGCGGGATTCGATATGTTCGATGCCGGCGCCCAAGGTGAAGAAGCGCTCGAAGCGGCTGGTAATGTCGGTTTCAATCTGTTCGGGCGGCATGCCTGAGTAAAAAGTCGCCACGACGACCACCGGAATGTTCATGGAAGGGAACATGTCGACCGGCATTCGCACCAGGCTGGTAACTCCCACCACGGCGATGATCAGACAGACCACCACGATGAAATAAGGGCTCCTGACCGCGAAAGAAGACATCAGTAAGTTACCTCCCCGGGTTGCCGAAAATCGTCTTTGCGATACGCCACATAGTAGGCCGCGGGGACCATAATGACGGTCATCATAAGAGACACGCTCATTCCACCCACTACGGCGCGGGCCAGCGGAGCGTAAGACTCGCTGCCGGCGCCGAGCTTGAGCGCCATAGGCAATAGCCCGATGATGGTGGCGAGCGAAGTCATCAACACGGGGCGCAGACGGACGCGGGCCGCCGTCACCACGGCCTGCCGCACGGGCATGCCGTGGCCACGCAAGTGACGGGTGAATTCCACGATCAGGATGCTATCGGAGACCGTCATCCCGATGAGAATCATGAGCCCCATCAGCGACATGACATTGAGGCTGGTGCCGGTGACGTAAAGAATCAGCAAGGCGCCGGTGAGGCCGGGCGGCACGGCGGTGAGAATCAGGACCGGATCCAGAAAAGAGTGGAACTGCGCGACCAGAATCAGGTAGAGCAGGACGACTGAAAGGATGAGGCCGATTCCAAAACTACGGAAACTTTGCCGCATTCCCTGCACCAGCCCGCGCAGGGTCACAGTGACTCCAGGGGGGAACTGGGTTCCGGCGGTCAGGCGGTCGATGGCGCTGGCGATGCGGCCCAGATCCTCGCCGACCGGCTGCACATAGATGTCGATCACGCGGCGGAGCTGGTAATGGTCCACTTCGGTGGGCGACTTGATTTGATGCACGCGGGAGACGGCGTCGAGACGAGCGGCCTGCGCGATGTTCTTTCCGTGAACCGGAATGGCGCGAAGATCGTCGAAGCTGCGTATCTGCCGCTCCGGGTACTGGACGGTCAGCATGTAATCGTTGCCGGTATTGGGGTCGATCCAGAAACTGGGAGCGATCATGGCGTTGGAGGTCAAGGCGGTGATGATGTTGCCCACGACTTCCTTTTGAGTCAGCCCAAGCTCGCGCGCGCGGGTCCGGTCCACGTCCAACTGGAGCGCCGGGTAATCGATATCCTGGGGGACAAACGTATCTCCCACGCCATCGATCCCGCGGATCTGCCGCGCGAGCTGCAAGGCGGCGCCAAAGCTGTCGGCGAGGTTGGAGCCGGAGACCTGGACGTCGATGGGCGCGGGCATGCCCAGGCTGAGGACGGCATCCACCAGGCCGCCGGATTGGAAATAGGCCGTGATCTTCGGCATCTGCCTGGCAATTCGATTCCGCACCAGCGCCATGTATTCGTAGCTGCCGATCCGGTGATCTTCCTTCAGGCTGACCTGCACGGTTGCGGTGTGCATGCCGGAGTTCGTGGTATAGATGGCGGAAAAGTCCGGCGTGGAGCCTATATTGGAGACGATCATGCCCAGATCTTGCGGAGAGACCGTGTCGCGCACGAGCTGTTCCACCCTCGCGACTTCCCGTTCGGTCTGACTGAGGCGCGTGCCGGAGGGGAGTTTGATGTTCATCATGAACTGGGCCGGGTCGGTGCGCGGGAAGAAGGATAGATCGAGCAGCGGGAACAAGCAAAGGCTCACCATAATGATGCCCGTGAGCACAAACAGAATCGCCACGGGGCGTTTCAGGACCACGCCGATGACGGAATCGTAGAAATTCAGGAAGCCTTCGAACTTGGGATTGAACCAGCCGTTGAAGCGCTCCAGCAGGCCGCCCCGCCGGCGATGCGGGGGCGTGGCGGACGCCGGATCGGGGGATTCACGATGGTGCAGGACGTGTTGCGGCTGGATGAACTTCGAGCAAAACAACGGCACCACGGTCATGGCCACCGCGAAAGAGGCCATCAGCGAGAGGACCACCGCCAAAGCCAGCGCCGAAAACAGGTACTTACTAACTCCGTAGAGCAGGGTTACGGGAAAGAACACCACGATGGTGGTGAGGGTGGATGCCAGCACCGGCAAGACGACTTCCTGGCCGCCTTTACGGGCGGCTACTTCGGGTGTCTCCCCCAGTTCCAGGTGCCGGTAGATATTCTCCAGCACTACCACCGAGTTATCGATCAAGCGGGAAAAGGCCAGCGCCAGGCCGCCCAGAACCATGCTGTTGATGGAGCCGCCGCCGAGCGAGAGCAGGATGAACGCCGTGAGCGCGGACAGCGGGATCGAGAAAAACACCGCCAACGTGGCGCGCATGTTGCCGAGGAAGATCAGGATCATTACGGAAGTCAGGAACAGCCCGATGGCGCCTTCGTGGAGCAAAGTTTCGATGGCGGTCTTCACAAAGACGGATTGGTCGAACACCACCCGCGTGACCAGGCGTTTGGGCACATCCAGCAGATGCAGAACCGCGTGCTTGATGCCGTCGACCACCGCGATGGTGTTGGTGTCACCGCCTTGCTTCAGGACCGGGACGTACACCGAGCGTTGGCCGTCCACGCGCACGATATTGGTTTGGATCTGCTGGGCATCCTCGGCATGGCCGATATCGGCCACCCGAACCGGCGTCTGGCCCACCGTCTTGAGGGGCAATCGATCGATCTCGCCGACCGTTCGCAACTGGCTATTGGTATAGATGTTGTAGTCCAACTGGCCCAACTGGACGTCGCCGGCGGGCAGAATGAGATTGGCTCGATTCAGCGAGCGGACCGCGTCCATCAAGCTCAATTGGTGCGCCTCAAGCTGGTACGGATCGGTATAGACCATGATCTGGCGGTACCGTCCGCCAAACGGCTGGGGCACGCTGGCGCCAGGGACGCTGGCGATCTGGTTCCTCACTTGAAATTGCGCCAGGTCGCGAAGCTGGGTCTCATCCAGTCCTTCGCCCTGGAACGTCACCAGGCAGACCGGCAGACTGGACGCATCGAATTTCAACACCACCGGCGGCAATGTGCCGGGCGGCAAGCGGCGCAACTGCGCCATGGCCAGGTTGGAGATGGTAGTAACGGCGGAATCGGGATTGGTGCCGGGTTGGAAATAGACCTTGATCACGCTGACCCCCGGCAGGGAGCGCGACTCGATGTGCTCAATGCCGCTTCCCAGCGTGAAGAAACGTTCGAAGCGGCTGGTGATGTCGGTCTCGATCTGCTCCGGCGGCATGCCGGAGTAGAATGTCGCCACGACCACCACCGGGATGTTCATGGCCGGAAACATGTCCACCGGCATGCGCACCAGGCTGGTAACTCCCACCACGGCGATAATGAGGCAGATTACGACGATGAAATACGGGTAGCGAATGGCGAAACCGGACATCCAACCTCCAAACTATTGCGCCGATCCTTCCACGGCCGCGACCTGAGGCTTGACTTCCTCGCCTGGTTGCAGGCCCGATCGGCTTCCGATCACCACCAGGTCCCCCTCGTTCAGGCCCGAGCGAACTTCCACCCGGTTGGCGGTTTCCAGCCCCAGATCGATCTTGCGGAGCTCGACGCGGCGGTTGGGAGTAATCACCATCACGCGGCCCACGGCGGGCGCGTCCGATGCTCCGTTTTGCGGCGCGGACTCGGCGTCGACGTCCACCGCCGTGATCGGAATGGTCAAGACCGCATTGTGCCGCGACAGCGTCAGAGTGACTTCCGCGTACATTCCGGGTATCAGAATCAGGTCGGCGTTGGGGACGTCGACTTCCGTGTCCATGGTGCGCGTTTCCAACGACAGTTTGTCCACGAACCGCGCCACTTTCCCCGGAAAGGCGCGATTCAAGGCCGGCACCCGCACCTCCACCGCTTGGCCGATGTGGACGGTGGGGACGGCGGATTCCGGAACCGGAAGAATCAACCGCAGCAGCCCGTTTTGGGAGAGCCGCACCACCGGCATGGCCTGGGTTTGCGAAGCGGTGCCGGCCTGGATCATGGAGCCCTGGTCGGCATACCGTTTGGTCACCACGCCGGTGAAGGGAGCGGTGACGCGTTCGTAGTCGATCATGGTCTGCACTCGCGCGGAGGAAGACTGGTCGACATCCACCTGCTGTCGGGCGGCCGCCAGGGCGGAGTTGGCGGAGGCGAGCTGGGCTTCGGCGACCAGGTCTTTGCTTTGGGCGTCGTCGATTTCCTGTTGGGCAATCAGGCCGGGACTTTTCTGCGATGCCTGGAGCAACCGACTGTAGGAAAGATGCGCGATATCGTGAGCCGATTTGGCGCGCGCGATCTCATCCTGGGCGCGGGCCACTTCGGATTGGCTGTGCCTCACGCCGGCTTGGGACTTTCTGAGGTCGTCGGCCATTTCGGGGACTTCCAGGGTTGCCAGCAGGTCGCCCTCCTTCACGCGGTCGCCCACGTCCACGCGGATCTCCTTGACATAACCGGAGACCTTGGCCATCACGTCGACTTCCTGAAACGGCTTGAACTCGGCGGTGAGGACGAGATCGCGCGAGAGGTCCCCGGTGACGACCCTGGCGACGGCGACGGTGGGGATTTCCGAGGCGGCCAAGGCGCTGGCCTGCGCGTCTTTGTTGCCGCCACAGGAAGAGCTCAGAAACGCACCCGATGCGGCGAGCAGCAAGGGCAGGATGGGAGCGGCGGATGGGCGCATTCAGTTT
>Ga0326728_10008538_pt1 | contig 25373 bp, 22 predicted proteins | sample MB3enrmetagenome_FD_207602 | JGI IMG/M metagenome (GOLD analysis project Ga0326728, IMG submission 207602) | Lab enriched peat soil microbial communities from McLean, Ithaca, NY, United States - MB31MN | ecosystem: Environmental > Terrestrial > Soil > Wetlands > Peat | place: USA: New York... | reverse complement strand
CTGGGTTGAACCTCTAACCAGCGCGTTTTGAAAGGCATAATTCTCATGCATGGCGCCCTCCTGATGGGAACTCCACGGCAAGTTCACATAAGAGACTGTAGCACGATCCTGAGAATGGTAGCATGATTATGTGATTGAGGGAGCGCCGCCACTCGTGTCTTCTTCATATGGAATCCGTCCTACATGAGGTAGTCAATGTCCCGCAACGTCCGAACTGCCGGTACCGGCGTCAAGAGCAGAATCGTTGGCATCTATATGGTTCTGCTTGCCTTCAATGGGGCTGCCTGGCTCTGGGCGTTCATGGCCTTTCGCCATTTTCCGCTGCTGTTGGGGACGGCTTTCCTGGCCTATAGTTTTGGACTGCGCCACGCCGTCGATGCCGACCATATCGCTGCCATCGACAACGTAACCCGCAAGCTGATGCAGGACGGCAAGCGCCCAGTTGCGATTGGATTCATGTTCTCGCTGGGGCACTCGACGATTGTGGTCATTGGATCGGCGGCCATCGCTCTGGCAACTGTTTTCCTTCAGAACCGGATTGAAGCCATCAAAAACGTCGGCAGTGTTGTCGGCACACTGGTCTCCACGCTTTTTCTTTTTGGGATAGCGTTCGCCAACCTTTTGGTATTGCGCTCGGTCTACAAGGCATTCTCGCGTGTGCGCAGGGGACTGCCTTACGTCGAGGAGGATCTCGACCTGTTGCTTGCGGGAGGAGGCTTCCTTGCCCGCATTTTCCGCCCGGTGTTCGCCCTGATCCGCTCGAGTTGGCAAATGTATCCCCTCGGCATTCTCTTCGGGCTGGGTTTCGATACGGCTACCGAGATCGGATTGCTCGGTATCTCTGCATCGCAAGCGTCGAATGGCCTTCCCATCTGGTCGATCATGGTCTTCCCTGTTCTTTTCGCGGCAGGCATGTCGTTGATCGACACCACGGACAATATCCTGATGCTTGGTGCTTACGGTTGGGCGTTCGTCAAGCCCATCCGAAAACTCTATTACAACCTCACCATTACCTCGGTTTCTGTGTTTGTGGCCTTCGCTGTGGGTGGCATCGAGGCGCTTGGATTGCTTGCCGGACAGTTCGGCCTGAGTGGTTTCTTCTGGGAGATAGTGCGCCAGCTCAACGACAACTTCGGTATGCTCGGCTACTGCATCATTGCGCTGTTCGCGGCCAGTTGGATCCTCTCGCTTGCAATTTACAAGTGGAAGCGATTCGACGAGGTTGCGCTGGAGGGAAATATCAATGCCGCAGATCTTTCGGCGGGGGACTAAACCGAAAGCGCGCTTTATGGGAATGCCTCGCAGTTGCGGGATCGTCCAGAGAAATAGCCGAAACCAAGCAACCATGCCTATTCTCACTCGGAACCGCGCTCCGGAAGCGCGGCAACGCTCTGCCCGGAGGAGAGCAACGTCGTCTCGATGCCCGCTTCGGCGAACATAGCCTCCGAAAGCGGTGGACGGCCCCAGCGCTCGTTATCGCTGGGCGTGAAGACGATGCGCGCAATGCCGGACTGAACGATCACCGCCGCACATTGTGGGCACGGCATGTAGGGAGTCACATAAAGTGTGCAGCCGCGAATATCCTGACGGGCTGAAAGAACCGCGTTGACCTCCGCGTGAAGGATTGTCGGATACTTGATCTCGCGGTTTTCCAACCGCTCCGCGCTGTCGGCAATTCCTTGTGGAAATCCGTTGAAGCCAACCGAGACCACAAACTTGCCCCGCGCGATGACCGCACCGACCTGGGAACTGGGATCTTTGCTCCAACTTGCCACCAACCGCGCCATCTCCATGAATCTGTGGTCCCATTTCTCCGTGTGCGTCATTTCGTTCTCTCCCAACTAAGACATCCGGTGACTCGAAGGATTCACCCATGAAAAATGTCCAGGCTTTGCTAGACCTGAGTCTAATTTCTCACAGTGAGGCTGGCATTCATGCCAACGGGAGCGGGGAGGAGCGCCTCACCAGGCGCTTGGGCGGAATAGATGCGGATTTCCACAGTAACCGCAACGGGTACGCCTTGCGCCCGGCATGTATCCAAGATATAGTGGTTTCACTTTGTGGTTTTTTGCGTGTTGACGCAAAGCTAAGATGGGAATCCGGTGTGAATCCGGAGCTGCCCCGCAGCGGTAAGCAGGAACGAACGCCCACCATGGCACTGACCGAAAAACGGTTGGGAAGCTGGGCCAGTAGGCAGCCTGCAAGTCCGAAGACCTGCCACAGAGACATTCGCTTACGCCTCCGAGGGGGGGCGAGGTGGCAGCGTTTCCCCATGCGTCCCACACCCGGCGCATGACAAGCTGGCGACTCGCATTTCTTCTTCCGAGGCCAAGGAGTTCCTCCATGGCCGCTCCCGCATCCCATTCGCCGGTCTTGCCAGGCTTCCCCGAGCCGGAATTATCCCCCACCATGCATGTTCGCAAGCGAAACGGCGCACTCGAGCCGGTCGACGTGAACAAGATCGTTCGCGCTGTTCACCGCTGCGCACACGGCCTGCAACATGTCGATGTCATTCGCGTTGCCTCAAAGACCATCGGGGGACTCTATGACGGCGCCAGCACGCGGGAACTCGACACCATCTCCATCGATACCGCCGCCTCGCTCATCGCCGAGGAGCCACAGTACTCGCGCCTCGCGGCCCGTCTGCTGATGGGCACTATCGTCAAAGAGGTCTCGTTGTTCAATATCTACTCGTTTTCGCAGTCCGTGGAATATGGCTTTGCAAGCGGGCTCATCAGTCAGGCCACCATGGACTTCGTCCGCTTCTACAAGCGGAAATTGAATGATGCCATTGACGACGAGAACTCCGGTCGGTTCGAGTATTTTGGCCTGCGGACGGTCTACGACCGCTACTTGCTGCGCGACCCTGAGTCGCGCCGGGTCATCGAGACGCCGCAGCAGTTCTTCCTGCGCGTGGCCTGCGGCCTGGCGAAGACGCCGCAGGAAGCAATTGAGTTTTACCGGCTGATCTCGTCACTATCCTATCTGCCGTCGTCACCGACGCTGTTCAACTCCGGTACGCGCCATGCGCAGATGTCTTCCTGCTACTTGCACGACTCTCCGGAGGATTCTCTGGACAGCATCTATGACACCTACAAGGATGTGGCTCTATTGTCGAAATTTTCTGGCGGCATCGGACTGGCCTTCCATCGGGTACGATCCGAGGGCTCACTGATTCGTGCCACCAATGGACTCTCCAACGGCATTGTTCCCTGGCTGCGGACATTGGACAGCTCGGTCGCTGCCGTCAATCAGGGCGGCAAGCGCAAGGGCGCGTGCTGCGTCTACCTTGAGCCATGGCATGCGGATATCCAGCATTTTCTTGAGTTGCGCGACAACACCGGCGATGCGGCACGCCGAACGTACAACCTGAATCTAGCCAACTGGATTCCCGATCTGTTCATGCGCCGCGTGGAGGCGGACGCGCATTGGTCGCTTTTCGATCCGAAGGATGTGCCAAGTTTTCCCGATCTCTACGGTGAGGAATTTGACCGGGCCTATGAAGAGGCCGAGGCGAAAAAGCTCTACAAATCGCAGATCAAGGCGCGCGATCTCTACGCCCGCATGATGCGCACGCTTGCCGAGACCGGCAATGGATGGATGACCTTCAAGGATGCGACGAACCTGAAGTGCAACCAGACGGGCAAGTTGGGCAACGTGGTTCATCTGTCGAATCTGTGCACCGAAATCACCGAGGTGAGTGCAACGGACCAGACCGCGGTCTGCAATCTTGGCTCGATCAATCTTGCGCGACATGTGACCCGTGTTGAGGATGGGACATCGCGCTTTGACTTTGCCAAGTTGGCCGAGACAGTCGCCATCGCTGTGCCGATGCTCGACCGAGTTGTCGATATCAACTACTATCCCATCGAAAAAGCTGCGAGATCCAATGCCCGCTGGCGTCCGGTCGGGCTGGGACTAATGGGATTGCAGGATGTGTTTTTCCAGTTGCGCCTGCGCTTCGACTCACCTGAGGCTCTGGAACTCTCTACGCGGATTCAGGAGGAGGTCTACTACGCCGCGCTCGAAGCGTCATGCCGCCTGGCTGAGGAACTCGGACCTCATGAAAGCTTCGCGGAGACACGGCTTGCTCAGGGCAAGTTCCAATTCGATCTCTGGGGTGTGGTTCCTCCGGATACGGCCAGATGGGAGCTGTTGCGCAACCGAATTCTCAAGAGCGGCCTGCGCAACTCATTGTTGATCGCGATTGCGCCGACGGCGACGATTGCCTCCATCACCGGTTGCTACGAATGCATCGAACCGCAGATTTCCAATCTCTTCAAGCGTGAGACGCTCTCGGGAGAGTTCCTCCAAGTAAATCGCTATCTCGTCGATGACCTGAAGAGGCTCAATCTATGGAACGATTCCATGCGAGTCCGATTGAAGACTGCCGAAGGATCGGTCCAGGGAATTGAAGAGCTTCCTGAAGACCTTCGCCAACTCTACCGCACGGTGTGGGAGTTGCCGATGCGTGCGCTCATCGATATGGCAGCCGCTCGCAACGCGTACATCGATCAATCGCAGTCCCTCAACCTGTTCGCCGAGTCCCCCAATATCGGAAAGCTGAGTTCCATGTATATGTACGCATGGAAGAAGGGCCTGAAGACGACCTACTACCTTCGTTCCCGGCCGGCAACGAAGATCGCTATGACCACCGTTTCCTACGCGGGTCGAACCGCGAAAGCTCCGGTCGCTCCTGCCGAAGCCATCGCTTGCTCGCTGGAAAATCCGGGATCCTGCGAAGCCTGCCAATAGTTCCGCTGCATGGACTGCCAACAGTCCAGAAATGAGAAGCCATGCCTCCCGCCGAGAAGTCTTTGCTGAATGCCTCATCAGTTGAATTGCCGGAAAGAATCCTCGATCCAGGCCTTTGCCTTACTCTTCGTCCAATGCGCTATCCGGTCTTCTATGAAATGTACAAGGACGGGATCAAGAACACCTGGACCGTCGATGAGATCGACTTCCAGACCGACTTGTCCGACCTGAAACAGAAGTTCACGCCGGCCGAGACGCATGCCATCCAGCGCTTAGTGGCCTTTTTCGCGACCGGCGACAGCATTGTATCGAACAACCTGGTTCTGAATCTTTACAAACACATCAACTCGCCCGAGGCGCGGCTCTACCTGTCGCGCCAGCTCTTCGAAGAGGCCGTGCACGTGCAGTTCTACCTGACCCTGCTCGACAACTACGTCCCCGATGCGGATGAGCGCGCCGCGGCCTTTGCCGCAGTGGAGAATATCCCGTCGATTGCGAAGAAGGCCGAGTTTTGCATGAAGTGGATTGACTCCATCCAGGAACTAGACCGGATTGAAACGCGCGCGCAGCGCCGCGAGTTTCTGCTCAATCTCATTTGCTTCGCATCCTGCATCGAGGGCCTGTTCTTCTTCGGGGCCTTCGCCTATGTCTACTTCTTCCGCTCAAAAGGTCTCCTGCATGGTCTGGCCGCGGGCACCAACTGGGTCTTTCGCGACGAGAGTTGCCACATCGACTTTGCCTATGAGGTGGTTCGAATCGTACGCAGCCAGGAGCCGGATTTGTGGGATGCCGAATTCGAGAAGCAGATCGTACAGATGCTCGCCGATGCAATCGATGCCGAAGCCCAGTTTGCCGAGGATCTGCTTTCGGGCGGCGTTGCCGGGCTCTCGATTCGAGAGATGCGCCAATATCTTGGCTTTGTGGCCGACTCGCGCTTGCGGCGGCTAGGGATCGAGCCCGCATTCCGCTGTTCCAATCCGTTTCCATTCATGGAGCTTCAGGATGTGCAGGAACTGACGAACTTCTTCGAGCGCCGAGTCTCCGCTTATCAGGTATCTGTGCCAGGAGAAGTCGCGTTCAACGAGGATTTCTAGTGGCGGAGCCGGACTTGGGAAAGGAATGAAATGAGTCATTGGCATCGGCCTCCTAAGGTCATCTCCGTGCGTGGGCTGATTCAGCGTTGCGCAAAATGCGTTGTGATCGATCGTGCTGTCGAGGCATCGTGCTCATCTGTGAAAGCACTCTCTGCCGAAGTCATGAAGGTGGAGGAGATGGACCCGGCGGGCAAACTCTCCCTGGCCGACATTGTTCGGCTTTGCCAGGAAATGCGTGCTGTGCTGATCACTTCGAACTCCGAAGTTCTTGCCGCTCTGATGGCGGAAAGCAAAGCGCCATGGGGTGCGATTCTGTTCCCAGTGGACTGTGAGCAGCAGGCGGACGGATTGCGGAGACTGACGGCAAACCAACTAAATGTGAGATCAGGCGGCGATTTGGATTTCATGATCGCGAGCTGCCAGCAGAACAGGATGATTGTGGATATGCGCCAATCGCGACCGACGATTGGTGTCTACTTTTCTGCTTCTCGATGTCACGCAAGCAATTGATGATACGAGTGTTATCGACGATGAGGGCCGTAGAGAGGCGGCCAATGGCCGTGGGTTGGCATGGTACCATGAAAACACTTTGGGGTGTTTGCTGAGTACTTCAGCAAAGAAAAGGGAAGCGGGTGAGAATCCCGCACGGTCCCGCCACTGTAAGCAGCGAGTTCGTCGCAACTGATGCCACTGTTCCAAAAGGGATGGGAAGGCTGCGACGGTCGATGACCTGCAAGTCAGGAAACCTGCCTCGAAAGTGAATATGCGCCCCGCTTCGGTGAAAGGCGGAAGGCGAATCGAGGACGGTTTCGAGCTTTAACTCTCCTCCTTTTCGGTCCTCCTTCCTTCCAATCTATTGAGGCGTTGCGCACCTTTGTACTTTGAGGCGTGGACTCCTCGACGATGCTTACTTTAGTGATTGGCGGCGCCCGTAGCGGCAAAAGCAGGTTCGCAGAATCTCTTTGTCTTCATTCGCCCAAGGTTGCGTACATAGCAACCGCCAAGGTCAATGACGAAGAGATGCGTGCCCGCATTGCGCGGCATCGCCAAGATCGACCGGCGCATTGGGATACCTTCGAAGAGCCATTGGCAATCGCACAACTCCTGCGCAAATTACGGCAGGAGTATGACGTTCAGCTTTTGGACTGCCTCACCGTGTGGCTGAGCAATTCGCTCTTTCACTATCGCCGCCAATCGTCAAAAGACATTGAAGACAAAGTGCTCACGCAACTCGATGAAATCGTCGGCGCGGCAGCCGGCATTCATCTGGTTGTCGTAGCCAATGAAGTGGGCAATGGAATTGTTCCCGCCACAAAGGTTGGGCGCATCTTCCGTGACCTGCAAGGTTTGGCCAACCAGCGCATCGCCGCTGCCGCCGACCGTGTCTTGCTGACGATTGCCGGTATTCCGATTCAAATCAAGCCGCTCACGAGCGGAATTCCCATGTTCCCGGAGAGACCCGAATGAAATGGACGTCAATTGTAAAAAACAGCGTGTGCTTGTTTGCACTGACCAGCGCGATAGCCTGGGCGCAAGGAAGCATTAGTATCGGCGGTGTAGTCAAGGACCCAGATGGAGCCGTAGTTGCAGGCGCGTCAGTAAGTCTGATATCGCAAGACAACACCACCCGAGTGCTGGCGATCAGCGACCAGCGCGGGCATTACGAATTCGACCACCTTTCCCAGGGCAGATACCTGCTTTCAGTAACTGCAAATGGAATGGAATCCTCTCTAGCTCGTGTCGTCGATACTACAGCCGGCCCACAAGCAAACGTGGACCTGCAACTACGCCTGCTCGCGGTAACGACAAGCGTCTCCGTCACGGCATCCGGTACGGCGCAGACCTCCGATGAGACCGCAAAATCGGTTTCCGTGGTGGACTCCGAAACCATTGAAAATCTGGACACGAATACGGTTGCCGATTCCCTGAATTACGTGCCAGGCTTGCGGGTCCAGGAACAAGGTGGTCCTGGTGGACTCGTCTCGATCAAGACTCGTGGACTTCGCGACCAGGATACGGCCGTATTGGTGGATGGATTCCGTTTGCGAGATGCGTCCGCGATCACCTCGGATGCTTCCTCGATTTTTCAGGATCTGCTTCTGACGGATACCGACCGGATTGAGGTTCTTCGCGGCACAGGCTCGTCCCTCTACGGCACGGATGCTACGGGCGGCGTCATCAACGTTATTACCGGCACTGTAGGTGGAAAGACGCGCGGTTCTGTTCTCTTGGAAGGCGGGTCCATGACTACCTTTCGAGGCCGCGCCGGGATCTCTGGTTCGGCACTGAACAGCAAACTGGGATATAGCGCAGGTATCGCTCATCTCAATGTTGTTCAGGGCCTTGATGGAAGCTTGCCGGACAGGACCAGCGGCGCTCAGGGAAGATTCGATTATGCCCCCGGTAGCCAGACTCACATCGCAGGCAGGCTCTTTGTGCTCGATTCGTACGGGCTCATGACGCAGAGCCCTTCCGCGCTCCCCTCAGCGTCAAGCACCGGAGTCACGAATGCTGTAGCACTCTCAGCTTCGCAGTTGCGCTTGTATGAGAATGGAACGCCCATCAAGTCGCTGAGCCTTGGTAACGCGAACTTCATCCCCGACTATGATGATCCCGACTCCACTCGTGCGGCCCGCATATACTCCGGCGCACTGACCGTGAGTTCTCATCCCAGCGATTCTCTATCTTTGGCAGCAAACTACCAGGGGCTCTATACACATCGTAACTTCACGAACGGCCCTGCCGGCATTGGCTACCAGCCGTATGGCGGCAAGGAAATCGATCTCTACGACGGTCTCATTCATACTGCATCGGGACGGCTCGATTGGCGGCTGGGGAAGCATCAGCTGATCAACGCGGGTTATGAGTTCGAGAATGAGAACTACCAGGAAAACACGACCATGCCGAGTGCGGCCGACAACTACAGTACCAATGTCTCGCAGCGCTACAACGCGTTCTTCGCACAAGATCAGGTTTACCTGCTGGACGGGCGTCTTCAATTGGCTGCATCCTATCGGAGTCAGTTCTTCAATCTGGGCCAGCCTACCTTTGTGCCGGCGAGCGGGAGCCCCTATGCAGGATTGAAACTGAACTCGCCACCGACTTCGAATACTTGGGACGCTTCCTCCGCATATCTGTTCCGCCAGTCTGGCACCAAACTGCGCGCCCATGTCGGAACCGGATACCGCGCGCCTTCTCTCTATGAGCGTTTCGGCACGTACTACGACAGCTATTACGGATACTCGAACTATGGAGATCCAGAGCTTCAGCCCGAACGGACAATCGCTGGCGACGGTGGAATCGATCAGAAATTCTGGAATGGGCGCGCCGAGGCGTCGGCGACCTATTTCTACACCCGGCTGCGCAAAGTGATTTTCTTCAGCGAGTCACTTTCTTCAACCGATCCGTATGGCCGATACATCGGCTACACAAACACGAACGGTGGAATCGCGCGCGGCGTCGAATCCAGTTTTGCCATCACGCCTGTACGAAAGCTGAATGTGCGCGCCTCCTACACCTTCAATAACGCGCGAGAAACCACACCCTCGGTTGCTCACATCTATCAAACCTTCCGAATCCCCGATCATCAGTTTTCGCTGCTGGTGACAGGACAGCTTACGCCGTCATTCTCCGTCGTCTTCGGAACGGTGCTCACCAGCAATTATCTGGACCCGGTGTACAACTCAGCAACCTACTCGAGCCAAGCTTTCCGGTTCCCGGGCCAGCGCAAAGGGCAACTCGGCGCCGACTACCGTCGCTCGCTCGGGGAATCGCGCGCTGTTCGCCTCTTCGTCAACGTCAACAATGCATTCAACCAGGCGTATTACGAAAGCGGCTACCGTACGCCAGGGGCAACAGCGATGAGTGGCTTGCAATTTGACTTCTAATGCATCGAAAGCCTCAAGTATGGTTCCTTTCGATTCTTCTGTGGGCGGTCGCGGCGTTCGCTGCGCCGCCGCAGAGGATCGTCTCTGTTTCTCCAACTCTTACTGAGATTCTTTACGGACTCGGCGTCTTCGATCGAGTTGTTGGCGTAACCGACTTCTGCACCTATCCGCCGGAAGCGATGACAAGAACTCACGTGGGCGGCTGGTCTGACCCCAATCTTGAACGTATCGTCAGCCTTCATCCGGATCTGGTGGTCTTGACGGAGGGTCAGACACCAACCCTTGAATTCAACCTGCGTAAACTTGGGATAAACTCCGTCAAAACCAGAAGCCAGACTGTTGCCGACGTGTTCACGGCGATCGGCGAAGTTGGGCGGGCGGTTGGCAAAGAGCACGAAGCGCAAGAGCTGATTCGCTCAACGCAGACTGCGCTGGATAAAGTGCGCAAGCGAACCTCCGGCACATTGAGGCCAACCGTGGTCATCGCCGTTGACCGCGCTCCTGGGAGCCTGCGCGACCTTTATATTGCAACACAGGGAAGCTATCTGGCGGATCTCGTCGAGATGGCTGGTGGGCATGTCGTGGCTCCTCCAACGCAAAGCGGCTACAGCAAAATCAACAAAGAAACTCTGGTCGCCCTCAATGCCGACATCGTACTGGAGTTGCGGCCGGGCTCTCTGGCCAAAGACGCACAAAACGCGCACTCCGATTGGGAAGAGCTTCCGGCATTGAAGGCCGTGAAGAATCATAAAGTCTACGAGTTGACCGAGGATTTTATTCCGCACAACTCGCAACGGGTCGCCAAAACGGTTGTTCTGCTGGCGCACATTCTGCATCCGGAGATCCCGCTCCGCGAATTGGAGACTCCATGACGGCGCCGATCCTCGAAGCGCGAGAGTTGAGATTCGTATATCCTCACTCCAAGCCCCTTATCGATGGCTTCTCGGTTGCGATCCTGCCGGGAGCCCTGTGCGCCATTATCGGCCCCAACGGCGGCGGAAAGTCCACGCTGATTCGATTACTGGCAGGCGTCCTCAAACCGGCATCGGGCGAGGTGTTGTTTCGCGGCCGTAGTTTTGAAAAGACGCCCAGGCGGGAGATCGCCAGGCGGCTGGCATACGTTCCTCAATCCTGGTCGATGGTGTTTCCCTTCACTGCGCTGGAAGTTGTTCTGACGGGACGAAGTCCACACAGGCTGCCATTCCGCTTGGAGAATAGCGAAGACTGCGAGATCGCCATGGAGGCTCTCGCGCTGGTAGAAGCATCGCATCTTGCCGAGCGTCCCGTCACCGCACTTTCGACTGGCGAACAGCAGTTGGTGGCAGTAGCTCGGGCACTGGCGCAAAAGCCTGAATGTCTCCTGCTCGATGAGCCCTCTGCCTCACTCGATCTGCGGCATCGCGTGGCGCTGATGCGCACGCTGACGCGTCTGCGGGACAACCTCGACCTGTCCATTTGCGTGGTCACGCACGATTTGCACTTGATCGATGGCGCTTTTGACAGGGTTCTGGCGCTAAGCGACGGCCGTCTGGTGGTGGATGATCGTCCGGAAAGAGTGCTCAACGATCTTGCGCTTGCCCGCGTGTATGAAGACCCAAGCATTCGCACAAAAACCGTGGAAGGAAGAACGCTCGTATGGTGCGAATAGCCACTGTTCTTGCGGGAAAATCGAAATCCATCGCTGTTCGACTCTTGCGGGTCGTGCTGCTGCTTTCGTTTATTCTCGCCCTGGTCGCAATCGGCGCAGCTTGCATCGGGACCGAATCGATTGACTTTTCCCGCGTGTATTCCGATCCGACGATGCACACGCTGTTCTTCGAACTTCGATTTCCGCGTGTCGTCATGGCGGCGATGATCGGAGGTTCACTGGCGATTGTCGGGGCCGCATTGCAAGCGCTTTTTCGCAATCCTTTGGCCGACCCCTTCATTCTGGGAGTTTCCGGCGGTGGCGCCGTGGGCGCCAGCATCACCATCGCGTTCGGCATCGACCGGCTCTTCGCAGGAATACCGTTTCTCTTCCTCTCGGCATTTCTTGGTTCTCTTCTCGCGGTTTTCCTTGTGTACCAAATCGCGCACGCCGGACGTTCGATTCTTCCAGGCGCGCTGCTTCTCGCCGGAGTTGCCGTCAACCTGATCGCTTCGGCCGCGGTGATTACGATTCAATTTCTTGCCGACCCGAATCGCGCCCACCAGATTCTGCGATGGACGGCGGGAAGCCTCGATGTCGTTGGATTTGCAACCATCCGGCACATGGCGCTGTTTCTCATCCCTTCCTGGATCGCATTGTTGGCGATGGCCGATAAACTTCATTTGCTCGCCATTGACGAGGATACAGCCACCACGCTCGGAGTGAACGTGAAGCGCAGCGAGTTGGTGATTCATCTGCTCTGTTCGTTGCTGGTCGCGGTCACCGTCGCGGTAGGCGGTTCGGTTGGTTTTGTTGGCCTCATTGTGCCTCACGCCATTCGGCTCCTGTTTGGTGAAGATCTTCGCATCGTGCTTCCTGGTTCACTGCTGCTCGGCGCATCCTTTCTGGTTGCCGCCGACACGGTTGCGCGCACCGCGCTCGGCTCGACGGAATTGCCGGTAGGCGCGGTCACGGCATTGCTGGGCGGCCCAGTGTTCCTGTTCCTGCTGCGCAGACGGCAGAGGTATTCCGCTCTATGAACAGCGAGCACGGTCACCGTACTCCCGCCCTGATGGTGCTGGGTACAGGCTCCCATGTCGGCAAATCGATCCTCACAGCAGCTCTCGGCCGCATCTTCTCGAATGCCGGCTATCGCGTTGCTCCGTTCAAGGCGCAGAACATGTCGCTGAACTCCGCGGCGACTCCTGACGGACGTGAGATCGGACGCGCTCAGGCTCTTCAGGCGGAAGCCTGCAGGGTGGCTGCCTGCGCGGAGATGAACCCGGTGCTGATCAAGCCCTCCTCGGATGCGTCTTCTCAGATCGTTGTACTTGGAAAAGTGTGGGGACAGGTAAGCGCCGCTGATTATCATACGAAGCGCGTTGAAGACCTGTTTCCATGCGTGCTGGAGAGCTACCGCAAACTCGCCGCAGAACACGAAATCATCGTAATCGAGGGAGCCGGTTCTCCCGCGGAAATCAATCTTCGCGAGCACGACATTGTGAACATGCGCATGGCTCACGCGGCCAACGCTGTCTGTCTCTTGATCGGAGACATCGATCGTGGGGGTGTATTCGCTTCGCTGTTCGGAACAATGGAACTCCTGGAAGAGCATGACCGGCGGATGATTCGCGGTTTTGCGATCAATAAATTCCGTGGCGATCAATCGCTGCTGGAACCGGGAATTCGCATGATGACTCCACGAATGGCCATTCCGTGTGTGGGTGTTATTCCCTATTTGCACAATCTTGATCTGGACGAGGAAGACGGCGTCAGCCTGGAAGACCGCCGCACTGTTGCAAAGCAGTGGAAGCTACAAAATGACGATTCCTGTTCCAGCCGGCTCATCCGCATCGGCGTGGTGGCGTTCCCACATCTCGCCAATTTCACTGACTTCGACCCGCTCGCCGCTGAGCCATCTGTTTCTCTTGCCTACGTGGAGCGACCGGAAGATGTCGCAGCTGCGGATGTTGTAATACTTCCAGGCAGCAAGCAGACGCTTCAGGATCTGGACTGGCTGCGGCGTTGTGGATTCGATCGCGCCCTCCGCGAGGCCACCCAACAAGGAAAACCGCTGATCGGCATCTGCGGCGGTTTTCAAATGCTCGGACAATCCATTGAAGATCCGCAAGGGATGGAGAGCAACGGTCTCCCAGCTTCGAGCAAAGGTCTGGGGCTTCTTCCGATTCGCACGACTCTCGATACGGAGAAGACAACTCGACGGATAACCGGCACATGCCATGCCGCAGTATTTGGCCAACCCGTAATTGCCGATTCTTTTCATGGCTACGAGATTCACCTTGGTGAAACTTGTTACGGAGACAATCCGGGAAGATTTGCCGTCATCCAGCGCGAGAGCGAGCAAAACTCGATTGAGGATGGCGCAGTCAGCTCAAACGGACGAATCTTCGGCACCTACATTCACGGCCTTTTTGACGATGATCAGTTCCGCCACACATTCCTGGACACCGCGCGAGTGGCCTGTGGACTATGGAGACCGGCAGATTATGCCTACGTTGCCCGCGACAGGGATCAACGCCTGGATCGCCTCGCCGAACATGTGATGCAATCCTTGGACATCGGCCAGATCGCCGGTTGGCTGGGCCTCGATCCCAAGCGGTTCGAGGAGATGCAATGATCAAAGCCTGGAAGCTGGCGGCGGCCTATGCACTCGACTGGATTGTCGGTGATCCCGAGGCGTTGCCTCATCCAGTTCGCCTGATCGGCTCTGTGATCGACAGGGGCCACAAGCAGTTCTTGTCACGCCACTGCAACCCTGCGTGTGAGTGGGCGAAAGGCGCAGCGCTTTCGACGGCCGTCGTTGGAACGACCGCATTGCTTGGACGCGCCGTTTCCGGAACAAACGTTCTATGCGAGGTATTCCTGGCCGCGACAACACTGGCAACAAGAAATCTGCTCGACGAGGCAAGTAATGTCTTGAATGCTCTCGACGCCGGGGAACTGGGACTCGCTCGTGCAAGGCTGAGTCGGATCGTGGGGCGGGACACGGCGAATCTGACGGAGAGTGAAATCGCACGTGCCGTCATCGAGACCCTGGCCGAAAGCACTTGCGACGGGATCGTGGCTCCCATGTTTTATCTTGCTCTGGGCGGTGTTCCGGCCGCACTGGCCTATAAGGCGGTAAACACTCTCGATTCGATGATTGGACATCGCGAACCTCCGTATACCTACTTTGGCCGATTCGCTGCCAGGATGGATGACGTGTGCAATCTGCTGCCAGCGCGCATTGCAGCTGCGTCGATTGTTTTGGCTGCTCCGCTGGCCGGCGAACTTGGACCGGCGCGCAGGACTTGGCAAGCCGAAGGGGCTCATCACGCAAGTCCCAACGCTGGACAAGTGGAAGCAGCCATGGCAGGTGCGCTCGATGTGCAACTTGGGGGCACAAATTTCTATGATGGGACTCCTTCCCACGGATGCATCTTGAACGAAGTTGGCAGGCGCGCCGATTGTGAAAGGGCGCGAGCAGCGATCCGGGTGGTGGCCATCGCGTCGGCACTGACCTTCGCCGCGGCCTTCGCGTGCTGCCTTTGGAGCGATCTGCGAAGGAACAAGGACACGCCCAATGCATGAAGTGGAAGTTCACGGCGGAAATGTCTCGAAGGTCGCGGCCGATTACGGTGTTGCCGCCAATTCCTTGCTGGACTTCAGCGCCAATATCAATCCTCGGGGACTCCCGTCCCGAGCGTTGGGGCAACTGAGACGAGCAGCGGAAAACCTGAGCTTCATCTCGGCGTATCCTGAACCCTCTTACCGGGAGCTTCGCATTGCCCTGGCCGAGAGGGAGAAGATTTCTCCCGATGCAATTCTGATTGGCGAAGGCGCGGATGCCTTGATTGGCGCAACTCTGCGTGCTATCCGGCCCGCTCGCTGCATGATTCCGATGCCAGCTTTCAGCGAATATGCGCGGGCTTGTGCGACTGCCGATGCGCAGGTTGAAAGCTTTCAGCTTGATTGGAAAAGCAATTTCTTGGTAGTCGAAAAGGACTATGTCGAACGACTCCGCGAAAGCGCGTGCGATTGCGCCATCCTTAACAACCCGCACAACCCCACCGGAACATCCTTGAGCCGAAAATCCGTGATTGGCTTGGCGAAGCATGTGCGCGCAGCCGGGGCCTTTTTCCTGATTGATGAAGCGTTTATCGACTATATGCCTGGTCAGACGGCTATATCATATGCCTCGACAACGCCTGGCATCGTGGTCATCAGATCACTGACGAAGTTCTTTGGCTGTCCCGCGCTGCGAGTAGGATATGCGGTCGGGCTGCCTGAAACCCTGCGTGCCATCGCTCGATTCCTGCCCACATGGCCAGTAACGACCTTGGCGGCATATGCGCTTGAAAAGGCTATTCGCGATCAGCCATATACTGAGAAAAGCCTGGTCGCAAATCAGAAGGAGCGGGCGAAACTTGCCCAGTCTCTGCGGGGTCTTGGCGCGCATGTCATTCCGTCTGCGGCGAACTTCCTTCTGATTCGTCTGCGGGAGGATTGGCCGGACAGTTCGGCGACACGCGAGTATTTGATTCGCCATCATCTCATTCTGGTGCGCAGTTGCGATTCATTCATCGGCCTTGAGAAGGGCCGCTATATCCGCGTCGCAGTACGCACGGCGCGCGATAACAGACTTCTTGTGGAGGGACTACGAAAGCTGTGGAAGAGTCCAAGGCTTCAAACGAATTAGTCATTGTTGAAACGTTGCGGCGGATTGAGCCGATTGATTCGCGCCTGTTGGAACAGGCCGCCGAGCGGCAGCGTCATCTCACCAAGCCCGAGGGCAGCCTTGGCCGACTGGAAGAGGTGGCGAATCGCTGTTTTGCTATCTTCGGCGGCCAGATGCCTTCCGTGCCCAAGGCGCGCATCGTGGTCTTTGCTGGAGACCACGGCGTATGCGCCGAGGGCGTGAATCCTTATCCACAAGCGGTTACCACACAGATGGTATTGAACTGCCTTCAAGGCGGAGCGGCTATCAGCTGCCTGGCTCGAGCGGGGAACATAGGCCTCAGAATTGTCGATGTCGGTGTGATTGGCCCTCTGCCCGATCATCCAGAGCTGGCAAGGCGAAACGTGGCGCGCGGGACCGCGAACTTCTGCACCGGCCCGGCAATGACGAGCCAGGAGCTATACGCTGCTCTTCGCGTGGGCATCGAGATGGCGAACGATGCCGTGAACGATGGGTGCGAGCTTCTTGGGTTCGGCGAGTTCGGCATCGGGAACACGACTTCGGCAAGCGCGGTTACGGCCGCACTGACAGGGCTACCAGCGAAAGAAGTCGTGGGACGCGGAACCGGTGCCGACGACGATTGTCTGCGCCGGAAGATTTCAGCGGTCGAGCGGGGACTCGCGCTGCACGCCGAGCACGCAGGAGATCCGCTTGAGGTTCTGAGAAGACTTGGCGGATTCGAGATCGCCGCCATGTGTGGATTCTGTCTGGAAGCCGCGGCCAACCACCGTCCCGTTCTCACAGATGGCCTGATCGCAACCTCCGCGGCAGCGCTTGCCGTGCGGATGAGGCCGGAAGCAAAAGACTATTTGTTCGCAGCTCATGCTTCGACTGAGCCAGGACATCAAGCGCTCTTGCAGCAGATTGGCCAGAAGCCGCTTCTGCAACTCGATCTGCGTCTCGGCGAAGGAACCGGCGTCGCGTTGGCGATGAAGCTGGTCGAGGGGGCGGTTGCAGCCTTCAATGGCATGGCTACATTTGAATCGGCTGCCGTGTCGGACAAAGAGACTGAAAGCACAAAATGAAATCCCTTCTAGCCAGTATTGCGTTCTGTACCCGCATCCCGATCCGCCTTGCATTTACCACAGAAGATGTGGGGAGGGCCGCTCGTTGGTTTCCCGTGGTGGGCGCCTTGCTCGGTCTCATCTCTCTCGCCCTGTCACGAGGCCTGACGCCGTACTTTCCATCCGCAGTCGTGGCGGTGCTTATCCTGACGGCGGAAGCGCTCATCACCGGTGCGCTCCACCATGACGGTCTTGCCGATGCGGCGGACGGCCTCGGCGGCGGAAAGACGCGCGACGATTGCCTGCGCATCATGCGCGATCACGCCATCGGCAGCTACGGGGCAACCGCGCTGATTCTTCTCCTCGGGCTGAAGGCCGTAACGATCAGCGCTGTGGTTGCGGCCAACCGCTGCTCCGTCTATCTCATTCTTGCTCCCGTCATTGGACGGTGGTGCATCGTTCTTCTCTCACACTGGCAACCTTACGCGCGTTCTTCTGAAGCGGTCTCCCGTCATGTCGGCAAAACGGAACTCATCTGGGCAACGATCTTCTGCGTGGCGATCGTATTGCCGCTTGGGAGATGGCATGGCGCCGTTTGCTGGGGCGCGGCGGCTCTATCTGCGATGCTCTTCGGTCTATATTGCCGACGCAGGATTGGCGGCGTCACCGGCGACACGCTGGGAGCCTCGGAGCAGATCAGCGAGGCCGTCGTCCTATTGCTCGGCGTTGCACTTCGATAGGTGGGATCGAGATATGGAACCGATTACGCGAATCTGGCTCATCCGCCACGGAGAACCGTGCCCTGAAACCCGTGGCCGCTGTTATGGCCATCTCGATGTGGAACTTTCCGCAGATGGGCGGAGGCAGGTGCAGGCGGTTGCCGACCTGATCAAGGAGGAACCGCTTTGCGCCATCTATTCCAGCCCGCGCCAGCGCGCGCTGGAGAGTGCTGCCATCCTTGCCAGAGCCTCGGGATGTGCCGTCGCTTGCGAAGATGGATTTCGCGAGATCGACTTCGGAGACTTCGAAGGGAGATCCTACGATGAAATCGCCCAATTGTATCCGGAAACCTATCGCCAGTGGATGGAGCATCCCACCGAAACGCAGTTTCCCAATGGAGAGAGCTTGAAACAGATGCAGGTCCGTGTGATCGAAGCGGCCCGCGCACTCTACGCCAGGCATCGCGGGGAGACGTTTGCAATCGTCTCCCATGGAGGCGTGAACCGCATATTGCTGGCAAATGCCCTTGGTTTGCCGAATGAGAATATCTTTCGCATATCGCAACGCTTCGCCGCAAGAAATCTGGTTACATTCATTGGCGACTATCCACTGGTCGAATTAATCAATGCGTGATCGCGCTGGGTATGTGCGCGGGATATAGGGGTTATAGAAGAGGACCGTGAAATCCAAATTGGAAGCCTGCATGGCGCACAGCAGGAATGAAGCATCACTTTGGTCAAGCCATCCGGCGGCAAGAGAATATTCCACTGATATTTCGCAGGCTGCATCTTATCCCCTGTTCGACTGGTGCAACTTGGCGAGTTCAACGAAGGCCTGAAGATAGTCAATGCCCGCATCTGCTTCTCTATATCCCAGATGAATTTGTTTGGCGATGCCGTCAGACCCTAATCGAACTGGCGCAACATCGAAACGTGCGGCTTCTTCTTCAACCAGCCAGCGGGGTAAGGCTCCCACGCCACGGCCACTCGCGATCATTTGCAACATAATGTCCGTAGTTTCAATGAGTTTGTGACGTTTGGGACTGGCGCCGGCAGGCGTAAGAAACTTTGTATAAATGTCGAGCCGGTCGGTGGTGATCGGATACGTGATTAAAATTTGATCGGAAAGTTGCTGAGGCGAGATCCACTTCTCCTTGCGGAATGGATGATCCAGACCGACGACCAGAACCTGCTCGTAATCGAAAACAGGCTCAAAGACGAGTCCGGCCTTGAAAAGCGGATCAGGTGTGACAAGCATATCGATCTCGTGACCAAAGAGCGCGCCTATGCCTCCGAATTGAAACTTCTGAATCACATCGACATCGACACGCGGCCAGGATGCCAGATAGGGAGGAACCACCTTGAGCAGCCACTGATAGCAGGGATTGCACTCCATTCCAAAACGCAGCGAACCGCGTTCTCCCTGAGCGAATTGCTTGAGTTGCACCTCGGCAAACTCGAACTGCGAGAGCACCCTTTCAGCAACAGCCAGAAGATATTCCCCTGCCTGGGTTGGACGCAGACTGCGTCCCTCACGATGCCAAATGGGAGTCCCGAGTCGGTCTTCGAGCTTGCGAACCGTATGGCTCAATGCTGATTGCGTAAGATGTAGTTCTCCTGCGGCAGCCGTAAGGGAGCCCTTCTGATCTACTGCTCGAACAATCTCCAGGTGAACACGGTCCAGTACAGCCATGAATCTCTCCATGAGAAATAGTAATCGGTTTATGAAATATTACCATTTGTATTCATGGATCAAGCTCCCTACGATAGAACAAAATTTTGTTTCTGCAGGATGCACATTCATGGCTACGACCCACAATCTCGGCTTTCCCCGCATTGGCGCTCAGCGCGAACTGAAGTTTGCTCAGGAGTCTTACTGGAAAGATCAAATCACACTTGCCGACCTCAAGGCCAAAGGCGCCGAACTGCGCCAACGCCATTGGCAGGATCAGTCCACTCTCGATCTGGCGCCGGTGGGCGACTTCTCGTTTTACGACCAGGTCCTGGATATGAGCTTTACGCTGGACAATCTTCCTGAGCGAATTCGCAATTACGGCGGCGATCCACTCGACAACTATTTCCGCATCGCTCGCGGACGCACAGCCCAGCCTGTTGACTTTCATCCTCATTGCACAGGTTCGGTTGCTGCTGGCGAAATGACCAAGTGGTTCGATACCAACTATCACTACATCGTTCCTGAATTTACTGCGCAGACCGCGTTCAAGCTGGATGCCAGCCGCCTGCTCGAACAATTGGATGAAGCCTGCGCGCAAGGCGTAAAGGCAAAGCCTGTCATCATCGGACCGGTCACCTATCTTGGACTTGGCAAAGCGAAAGACAGCTCAGACCGGCTGGTTCTTTTGCCGCGTTTGTTGCCGGTTTACGCGGCACTGTTGCAGGAGTTTGCAAAAGCTGGAGTCGAATGGGTGCAGGTTGATGAGCCTCTGCTGGTCACTGAACTCAGCGCTGAGTGGCAGCAAGCATTCCGCACTGCTTATGACTATCTACAGGGCAGCCGGGTAAAGCTCCTGGTTGCCTCATACTTTGGCCAGTTGCTTGAGAATCGCGACCTGGCCGCCAGTCTGCCTGTTGCGGGTTTGCATCTGGATGCAGTCTATGGCCGTGAAGATGTACTGCCAGTTGTCGAACAGCTTTCGGATGACAAGATCCTGTCTCTGGGAGTGGTGAATGGCCGCAACATCTGGAAGAGTGATCTGAATGAGACGCTCAACTGGCTGGAACCGATTGCAAAACAACTTGGAGATCGCCTGTGGATCGCGCCCTCGTGCTCGCTGCTGCATGTTCCGGTAACCCTTGCAAGCGAACAGAAGTTGGATGCCGAGATCAAATCGTGGCTGGCCTTTGCGGTTGAGAAACTCCAGGAGATTGCGGTTCTGGCAAAGGCATTGAATCAGGGCCGAGATGCGGTGAAAAACGAGTTGGCCGAGAATCAGGCAGCGATTCAGTCTCGCCGCCAGTCGCCGCGAGTCAACAAACCCGCCGTGCAGGCAGCGCTGGCTGAAGTAAACGCAGATTTGGGCAAGCGCAAAAGTCCATATGCGGAACGCGCGCCGAAGCAGGCCGCACACCTGAAACTGCCCAAGTTCCCCACCACGACAATTGGTTCGTTTCCGCAGACTGCCGCAATCCGTCAGGCGCGCAGCCAGTTCAAGAGCGGCCAGGTCGATGCAGCCACCTACAAAACCGCCATGCAGAACGAAATCGCGCGCTGCGTGCGTGAGCAGGAAGCGCTCGGCCTCGACGTCTTCGTGCATGGTGAGGCCGAGCGCAACGACATGGTGGAGTACTTCGGCGAGCAGTTGGATGGCTACGCATTCAGCCGATTCGGCTGGGTGCAGTCTTACGGTTCGCGTTGCGTCAAGCCGCCCATTCTCTTTGGCGACATCAGCCGCCCAAAGGCCATGACGGTGGAGTGGATCACCTATGCGCAATCGCTGACCCAAAAGCCCATGAAAGGTATGCTGACCGGTCCTGTCACCATTTTGAACTGGTCATTTGTGCGCGATGACCAGCCGCGTTCCGTCTCGTGCCAACAGTTGGCGCTGGCCATGCGGCAGGAGGTTCTTGATCTGGAGAAGGCTGGTGTACGCATCATCCAGATTGATGAGGCAGCACTGCGCGAAGGTCTGCCGCTGCGCAAGTCTCAGTGGAAGCAGTATCTGGACTGGGCGGTGGAATCGTTCCGCATCACCGCTAATGGCGTAGCCGATGAAACCCAGATCCACACCCACATGTGCTACTCCGAGTTCAACGACATCATTGCCTCGATTGCCGGGATGGATGCCGATGCGATCACCATCGAAACCTCGCGCTCGGATATGGAGTTGCTGGAAGCCTTCAACGACTTCAAATATCCGAATGAAATCGGGCCGGGTGTCTATGACATTCATTCACCCAACATTCCCAGCGAGGAACACGTCATCAATCTGATCCGGAAAGCTGCCGAGCGTATTCCTTCCGAACGGTTGTGGATAAATCCGGATTGCGGTCTGAAAACACGGCAGTGGAGCGAAGTGATTCCTGCCCTGACCAACCTGGTTTCCGCAGCCAAAAAGCTGCGCGTTGAGTTGGCCTAACCGCAAACCGACACTACAGAGCCTCGGCCTTTGGCCGGGGCTCTTGCATGCGGGAAAGACACTCTGTTTGAGCGTTCCCGTTTTACTGTTGAACAGTTTGATCCGACCACTCTTGGCTACTGCTTGCCCGTCCGCAGTTTCCCACTCGCCCTGCAAAGAAAGATTGACATAGAGTTGCAAATTGGCTACATTCAGTAGCGTTACGGTTCTCCAGATACCCAACATCTGGGGCTAAGAGGGAAGTTGGTGGAAGCCAACGCTGCCCCCGCAACTGTAAGCGAAGAGCCGCTATCCGCTTATGCCACTGCTCCTTGACGGGGTGGGAAGGCTGGGTAGCTGCCGCGACTCGCGAGCCAGGAAACCTGCCGTAATCACAAGAACGTCCACGGGCGGGGTGCACCGGCGGGTCGCTTGCCAGGTCTTTTGGCGTTCCGCCATCTCCTTCCTCGCACAGCGTCCTTTGCTTGGCATCGCTGGTCCGTTTGAGGGAGCTTCGATGTCGAACGCAGTCATTCAATCACCCTTGTCCGTCCTCAAGCGCAGCGGCGTCACGGTTCCCTTCGACGGCGAGAAAATCCGCTCCGCCATTGAACGGGCCGGTAAGGCTACCGGAGCATTCGATGCCGGCGAAGCCCAGTTGCTCACCATCCAGGCACTGAAGGTCATTGCGCACCGCTTCAACGACCGCTCCCCGCACATCGAGCAGATTCAGGACATCGTCGAGCAGGTCTTGATCTCCGCCAACCACTTCTCGACCGCCCGCGCTTACATCGTCTATCGCGAGCAGCGTTCCCGGCTGCGGCGCGATCAGCGCACCATCGTCGATGTCGCTTCTTCGATCAATGAGTATCTCGATCGTGCCGATTGGCGGGTCAACGCAAATGCGAATCAGGGCTACTCGCTCGGCGGGTTAATACTGAATGTCAGCGGGAAAGTGGTAGCCAACTACTGGCTCTCGCACGTGTATTCGCCCGAGATCGGCCGCGCCCATCGCGAGGGCGACATCCATATCCACGACTTGGACATGTTGGCAGGCTATTGCGCTGGTTGGTCGCTTCGCACTCTTCTGCTCGAAGGCCTCAATGGCGTTCCGGGCAAAGTCGAAGCTGGTCCGCCGAAGCATCTTTCCAGCGCGGTCGGCCAGATCGTCAATTTTCTCGGCACGCTGCAAAACGAGTGGGCCGGAGCCCAGGCGTTCAGCTCGTTTGACACCTACATGGCGCCGTATATCCGCAAAGACAATCTCTCGTATGAGGATGTGCGCCAGGGAATACAGGAGCTGATCTACAACCTCAATGTGCCATCGCGTTGGGGGACACAGACCCCCTTCACAAACCTGACCTTCGATTGGACCTGTCCCGAGGATCTACGCGAGCAGCGGCCCGTCATCGGCGGCGAGACCATGTCCTTCACCTACGGCGATCTTCAGCCGGAGATGGACATGATCAATCGCGCCTACATCGAAGTGATGACCGCCGGCGATGCCAAGGGGCGCGTCTTCACCTTTCCGATACCGACCTACAACATTACGCCCGAGTTTCCCTGGGAGAGCGAGAACACCGATCTTCTCTTTCAGATGACAGCCAAGTACGGGCTGCCGTACTTCCAGAATTTCGTGAATTCCGAGCTGAAGCCGAACATGGTGCGTTCCATGTGCTGCCGCCTGCAATTGGATCTCGGCGAACTTTTGAAGCGCGGCAACGGCCTGTTCGGCTCGGCCGAACAGACCGGGTCGGTGGGCGTTGTGACAATCAACTGCGCGCGGCTTGGGTACCTGCACCGCGGCGACGAGGCCGGGTTGCTGGCACGACTCGACGAACTCTTGGGGGTTGCCAAGACGAGCCTTGAGATCAAACGGAAAGAGATTCAGCGCCACATGGACAACGGGCTCTTTCCGTATACCAAGCGCTACCTCGGTACGTTGCGGAATTTCTTCTCGACCATCGGCGTCAACGGATTGAATGAGATGATTCGCAACTTCTCGGCGAACGCGGACGATATCACCACCGAACACGGCCGGGCACTTGCCATCCGCTTCCTCGATCACGTGCGCTCACGCATCGTCGCGTTTCAGTCAGAGACCGGCCACATGTACAACCTAGAGGCTACGCCGGCCGAAGGCACCACGTACCGCTTCGCCCGCGAGGACAAGAAGCGCTTTCCCGACATCCTGCAGGCAGGCACGGCCGAGGAGCCTTTCTATACCAACTCCAGTCAGTTGCCTGTCGGTTACACCGACGACGCTTTTGAGGCTCTCCAATTGCAAGAGGAGTTGCAGAAGAAATACACCGGCGGAACAGTGCTTCATCTCTACATGGGCGAGCGGGTTTCTTCCTCCGAAGCATGCAAAAAACTGGTTCGACGCGCTCTTGAGAACTTCCGTTTGCCGTATATCACTATCACTCCCACGTTTTCCATCTGCCCCAAACACGGCTATCTCGACGGCGAGCATGTCTTCTGCCCGAAGTGCGACGCCGATCTGATTGCCCGCAAACAACTGGCCAAACAGGCCTGAACACAATCGAACCGGAGTAGGAGAACTCATGCAGACAGCACTCGCCCCCCAAGATGAAGTCGAAGTCTCCCTTTTGAACGATTCCGAACGCCAGCCCTGCGAGGTTTGGACGCGAGTGATGGGATACCACCGTCCGCTCTCATCCTTCAATCGCGGCAAGCAGGGCGAATATCACGAGCGGAAGTGCTTCGTTGAACAGAAGTGCGACTGACCTGAAAGTCGGCGGGCTGACGCGCCTCTCCACTTGCGATTGGCCGGACCAACTCGCCGCCACCGTTTTTTGCCAGGGCTGCGCCTGGGACTGCCCGTATTGCCACAATCCCGGGCTGCGTTCGTTGCAATCAGACCAACTGATCTCCTGGTCTTCGATTCTCGATTTTCTTCGCAGCCGCACCAAACTCCTGGATGCAGTCGTCTTCTCAGGCGGTGAACCGCTCATGCAACCTGCAATCGTCGATGCGGTTGCGGAAGTTCGCAACCTTGGTTTCCGCGTCGGGTTGCATACAACAGGGATGATGCCGGAACGTTTCGCGGCTTTGCTCCCAAAGCTCGACTGGGTCGGCTTCGACGTCAAGGCACCACTTGCTGCGTACTCTCGCGTCACCGGAGTTGAGCACAGCGGCGAAAAGACCTTTGCTAGTCTGAAAGCCCTGCTTGCGAGTTCTGTCCTCTACGAGGTGCGGACCACACTGCATCCCGCGCTCTTAGGCATGGACGAATTACTCAAATTGAAAGAGGAACTGCTCGGGGAAGGCGTAACGCACTTCGTCGTGCAGCACTTCCGTGCGCAAGGCAGCCGGGTGGACCGACTCCCTGCGAGCTACGCAACGCCTACCCTCCCACCGGGCATTGGCAAGGATTTCTTGAAATTTCAGACTCGGTAGAATGGCCTGGAGGAGCGGAGATTCGGTGCTGAGGGAAGTAAACATCCGGTTCA
>Ga0326728_10008537_pt1 | contig 25376 bp, 21 predicted proteins | sample MB3enrmetagenome_FD_207602 | JGI IMG/M metagenome (GOLD analysis project Ga0326728, IMG submission 207602) | Lab enriched peat soil microbial communities from McLean, Ithaca, NY, United States - MB31MN | ecosystem: Environmental > Terrestrial > Soil > Wetlands > Peat | place: USA: New York... | reverse complement strand
GGGTAATCGTCCTTGTTCTTGGAGGGTTGGAGATGGAGTTCTTTGCCCGTTTTGACCAGCAAATAGACTTGGCCTTCTTTCGTTTCCCAGTGGTAGTGCAACTGGAATCGGTCGACGAGCGCGGACAAGAGCATCTGCCGCTGCTCGGCATCGAGAGGCGCCTTGAAACTCGAGGGAATCGCTTCGGCGGATGGAGAGGACACTGGCGGCTTGCCTACGAGATCGAAGCGTTCCTCGCGGGTCCAACGCGGAGCTCCGGAAATCTGAAACGGCTGGACGTCGAAATGCCTGCTGGATCAGGTAGTCGACCGGGCAGTAACTCGCCTCTACGCTGCCGCCCGCAAAACGGAAAGACTCCGATGCCATAATGGCCCGAGGTGGTCGGGGGTTTGATGGAAACGACTTCGAAGGCGGGAGTAACGGCGGACTGGGCGGCGGCATAGCCCGCGCAGGACAAGCTGAAGCATGTCCCACAAAAAAAGGCCCCTCGGGTTGCTTTAGACAAACCGAAGAGTAGCGGCATCGCCGGCTAGCAGCAAGTATGGCACACCCCATTGGGCCCGGTCCGCGAGGTCCCAATCGCCGGCGCCGGCCGGTTGGAGGCGAAGACCCCATTCGCCACCGACCACCAGATAGCAGGCGCCGTCGCCGGAGTCCTCGACGAGACAAGCGGTCGCGGGGCACGCGGCGCCGCCCTCGCCGATGCCGGTGACGGGACATCATTCCATGCCGCCGGGACGTTCGCAGAGGATGTGCGTCACCACGCGCGCGGCCGAGCGGCACTGGAAGACTTGGGCGTCCATGGCATCGCAATTGGGATTTTCGGGAATCTGTAGAAGGACGGGCACGGCGGTCTCCAGTCAAGCCGTCGGCGAGTGGCCGCGCGCGATCGCCTCGCCGAGGACGCGGCGCACTCTATCGATGACCGCGCGCACCTGTGCGCCGCGCGCCACCGGGCCGTGACCCATGACGACGATCCCGGGCTTGAGCGCTTCCAGGCGATCGATAGATGCCAGCCAGATCTGCCAATCGGCCGGCTTACCGGCATCGAGATTGGGAAGATATTCGGCTATCAGGCAGTCGCCGGTATAAAGAACGCCGTCGCCGGGCACCCAGGCGGAAATATTGGTGGCGGTGTGGCCGGGCGTCAGCAGGATTTCGACCGCGCAGTTGCCGAGATCGAAGCGGGTGTCGCGCTCGATGGCGCAATTGGGATTGGTGAGTTGCGTGCCATGGAAGAAGGCGGCAGCTTCGCCGGCGGCACGGCGGTGCGCGTTGGGGATGGCGTCGTTGAATTCGGCTATTTCGGCCTGGAATTCGGCGGGCGTGCGCGCCAGCGCATGGTGTCCCCAGATGTCGATGCCCTGCGCGCGAAAGAAGGCGTTGCCGCCGATGTGGTCGAAGTGCTTTTCGGTGTTGAGCACGCGCAGGCCGTTTTGGGGACGGACGGCAGTGGCGTATCCGTGCACGGTTTGGCCGGCGAGCGCGTTGCCTCCGGTGTCAATGACCAGTGTTTCGGCGTCCCCCGCGATAAAGCCGGCGTTGACGCACCACGGCGGGGAATAGGCGAGGCCGGTGACGGCGTAACAACACGGCGAGAGGCGCACGCCATCAGTATCGCAAGGCGGGGACAAACTGAAGAAGCACGTTCCACGTGCCGGCAAGTCGCAACCGGAAGACGGTCTCTCGGTAGCGCACGCACAAATCAACTCTTCGGGGGACACCAGTGAATCGATAGCGTGACAGGTCCCACCAGGTGCGGGGCTCCCGTGCCGCTGGCGTCCCGCGTGAAAACGGCCGGCAGAATCCCGCTGACGAAGAAGCGGCCTCGAAAAAGCCTTGGGGCGGCTCAGTCCACCCTTTGATAGCTCTTTAGAGCCATATATTGTTAGCTCTTTTGAGCTATTTAAGAAGAAGCTCATTTTAAAATGCTTGGCTTTACGAAATTGAGGGTTTCCGGGTAACGGTGTGCGCCTGGGTTGCGCCATTCACAATATCTCTGGAACTTACCTGCGGTTTTAGTGAATCCGGGTACATTTTTGCGAGGAGGGGGACCGGGAGAAGGGCTGAGTCATGAAGGGAATCATTGTAGCTTTCGCGTTGCTCTGCGTCGAGCATTCGATGCAAGCACAAACCGCGCCCCGAGCGCAGGTTTCGGGCACGATCGGGAGTGTGGCCGCATCGGCCAATCAGCTCGTCCTAAAGACTGACACAGGCGACAGCATTGCCGTGACCACCACCGAGAAGACCGTCATTCTGCACTTTCCGCCCGGTGTCACCGACCCGGCGAAGGCCACCAAGATGGCGGTCGGCGAGCTGCAGGCGGGGGATCGCGTGGTGGCTTACTATCGCGGAGCCGCCGGCGACAAGCAGATCGCGGCGACTACTCTGGTGGTGCGGACCGTAGCCGATTTGAGCGAGATTGCCAAGGCGGAACTGGCGGATTGGAAGAAGCGCGGGATGGCGGGGAACGTCACGGCAGTGGACTCCGCCGCCAAGACGATTACCGTGAAATCCGGGCCGCGGACGATCACGGTGACGACGACGGACAAGACCGAATATCACCGCTATTCGGCGGATTCGGCCAGAGCTGCCGATGCCAAACCCAGCGATTTCGCGGCTATCAAGGTCGGCGACCAGGTTCGCGTGCTGGGAAACAAGAATGAGGATGGCTCGGCGGATGCCGCGGAATCGATTTATGCCGGTGAGTTCCGCCAGTTGGCCGCCACGGTGGTGTCGGTGAACGCGGCATCCGGGGAAATGCATGTAAAGGATTTGGCGACGAAAAAGGCGCTGACCATCAAGGTGGATGCCGACTCCACGTTGAAGAAGCTGGACCCCCAGATGGCCGCCATGCTGGCGCGGCGGTACGGTGCCGGCCGGGGCCAGGGCCAGGATGGACAGCCGGGCGGCCCGCCGGCGGGCGCTGAGGGCCGAGGCGGCGAGGGACGCGGTGGCGCATGGCGCGGCGGCCGGGGCGGTGGGGATATTGGAGCCATGATCGACCGCTCGCCCGCCATTCAGGCAACCGACTTGAAACCGGGAGACGCGGTGCTGGTTTTGACCACCATTGGAAGCGATCCATCGCGCGTGACGTGCGTTCAACTTTTGGCCGGCGTGGACCCGATTCTGACCGCGTCGCCGAATTCCACGCGCGATCTGATGGGCGGCTGGAACCTGGGTGGCGGCGCCGCGAGCGAAGGCCAATAAGGGAATCGATATGCGTAAGACAGCAGCCAGTATCGGAGAGGGTAAATGAATCTTTTGCGCAGAATAATGCTTTTATTTATAGCGATTTCCGGGGCCGCCTCTTTCGCCGCGGCCCAATCGTCCACGGGAACCATCAAGGGTGTTCTCACCGACAATTCGGGGGCCAGTATTCCGGCTGCGTTCCTGACGGTTGCGAATACCGCCGGAAAGCGCCAGGCCCAATCGCAGGCTGACGGCAGCTATACGTTTGTGGGGTTGCCACCGGGCGATTATACGCTCGCGGTGACGTATCCCGGGTTCGGGCCGTTCAGCAAGGTGGTGACGGTCAGCGCCGGCGGCACCGTGAACCTGCCGATTCAGTTGGCGGTGCTGGCGGAGAAGCAGGAAATCACGGTGAACGGCGAGCCCGGCCCGAGCGTGAGCGTGGAACCGGACAATAACGTGGGCGCACTGGTGATTAAAGGCGACGACCTGATGGCGCTACCCGACGACCCCGACGATCTTTCGGACGCTCTGCAGGCGCTGGCAGGACCGGGCGCCGGTCCCAATGGCGGCGCCATTTACATCGACGGTTTCAGCGGCGGCCAATTGCCCCCCAAGGAGTCCATCCGCGAAATCCGCATCAATTCGAACCCCTTCTCGGCGGAATTCGACCGCCTGGGCTTCGGGCGCATCGAGATCCTCACCAAACCGGGCACGGACAAGTATCACGGCACGGCTTATTTCAACGATACGCAGTCCGTCTGGGATTCGCGCAATCCCTTCGCCAGCAACAAACCCTACTTTTCCAACCGCAATTTCGGCGGTAACGGCGGCGGACCGATCAATCACCGGACGTCCTTCAACTTCGACATCCAGCGGCGCGACATCCAGAACAACGCGATTACCAACGCGTTCTACGTCGATCCGACGACATTTCAGACGATTCATTTGACCGACGCGCTGGTCACCCCGACTTACAATCTCACCATCACGCCGCGCATCGACTATGCCATCAGCGATAAGAACACTCTGACGGTGCGCTTTGAGGAACGCATCAACTCGGCCGATAACCAGGGACTGGGGCAGCGCGCGCTGCCGCCATCCTATAGTGTTCCCGACTTCCCCAATGCGCTGGCATATGACACCAGCAGTAATGCGCAGAATCTCATGGTGACCGAGACATCCATTCTGAGCACCCACCTGGTGAACGAGACGCGCTTTCAATTCCAACGCAGCTGGTCCGCTACGCCCGGCAATTACGATCCGGAAATCAGCGTATCCAACGAGTTCTTGAGCGGAGGCAACGGGATCGGCGACAAAACCGATCTCACCAAGCATTTCGAGCTCACCAACACCAGCACCATGACGCATGGGGCGCACACCTTGCACTTCGGAGCGCGCGTGCGCCGCGATAGCGACCAGAACAACAATCCGGCGGGATTCAATGGAGAATTCCTCTTCCAGGGCACCACTGCTTGTGGCGCTGCCGGTGAAACCCCTTGCCCGCAAGGGGCCGGAATCGTCATCCCGGCGCAGACAGCGCTGCAGCAATATGCTCTCACCCTGCAATTGATGAGTCAGGGCATTACGGGACAACAGTTGATCGATATGGGCGCCGGGCCGAGCAAATTCACCATCCAGGCCGGCGAGCCGTATGTGAGCATGGTCCGCCGCGACGGCGCGCCGTTTGTGCAGGACGACTGGAAGGTCCGCTCCAATTTCACCTTGAGTCTGGGCTTGCGGTACGAATTCCAGAACCTGATTCACGACAATAAGGATTGGGCGCCTCGTGTCGGCTTCGCGTGGGCCCCCGGTTCGTCAAAAAACGGCCCCCCGAAAACTGTGATCCGCGGCGGCGCGGGAATCTTTTACGACCGCGTCAGCTTCACACCCTACGAGAGCGCGTACCTCAACAACGGCGTCCGGCAACTCGACTACACGCAGGACTTCCCCACGTTTTTCCCGAACATTCCGCCGCTTTCCACGCTCAGCCCGGGCACCAATCTGACTTATCTGGTGGATCCGAAATTCCTGGCCGACTACAGCATTCAGAGCGCCATCGGCGTGGAGCGGCAACTGCCGCGTAACACTACGGTTGCCTTGACGTTCACCCACAACCGGCAGGACCATCTGCAGCAGCTGGTGCCGATCAACACGCCCCTTCCGGGAACTTACAACTGGAACGCGCCGCTCGGCCCAACCAACGGTGTGTATCCGTACGGCTACAACGCCGGCCAGTTGATGGAATACGAATCGGGCGCTTTCATGAACCAGAACATTCTGATGTTCAACTTCAATACGCGCTTCAGCCGGAGGGTTTCGCTGCAAGGCAACTATCAGTACACCCGTGCCACCGATCTTCCTGGAACGCCGACCAATCCGTACGATTTCATGCAGGACTACGGGACGTCCAATTTGAATCGCCGCTCGAACCTTTTCATTATCGGCGTGATTCAGGCGCCGGCCAAGATCTACATCGCCCCGACGGTGATCGTCCACTCCGGAGCGCCTTACGATGTGACGGTGGGCACCGATATCTATGGCGATAACGGCACAGCGCGCGGGCTGTTCGCCCCAAGCGGGGCCGCGTGCGATCCGCAGGGCGGCATCTACTGCACACCGTACGGCAACTTCAGCACGAATTACACTACGGGGATCCTGGGTAGCGGCACGATTCCGAATCTGGTGCCGCGCAACTACCTGACCATGCCGGAGGTGGTGTCGGTGAATATGCGCATTTACCGCGTCTTCGGGTTCGGCGCCAAGAAAGCGGGCTTCGCCGGCGCATCGCCCAATTCCGGCATGGGCGGTCCTCCCGGTGGCGGATACGGCGGACCGGGCGGTGGCGGATTCGGCGGACCGGGCGGCGGCGGCCGCGGCGGTGGGGGCGGTATGAGTATGGGTCCGCGGGGCGGCGGTGGAGGCGGCATGGGCGGCGGCACGTCCGATCGCCGATTCAGTCTGACTGCCAGTGCGACCTTTACCAACGCACTGAACCACTTCAATCCCGGCGGCTATGACGGCGTTCTCACCTCGACCCAGTTCGGACAGGCGACCAGCGTCAATACCGGCTTCGGCGGCGGCGGACCGGGCGGCGGCGGATTCGGCGGACCGGGCGGGATGGGCGGCTCTACGGCCAACAATCGCCGCATCGACCTGTCGCTGCGGTTGATGTTCTAACGGCGCACGAGTTCGCAAAGGGAAGTCAGGCGAGGCAGGCCGGAATGGCTGGTTTCGTCCGGCTTCCTTTTTTGTTTGCCCGAACTTTCCGCCCGCTGATCTGCGGCCTGAAGATTTCCACTCGAGCCGCACTGTCAGCTTGCACGAGATTCGCGTCCACCGTGGCGAGGGGCAGACCGAGGCGCTGCGCCAATTCCAGACAGCTGGCGTCGTAGGTTGTTAGCTGGTGTCCCTCGGCAAGCGCCAGCACCTGGTCGAAAGCACGTTCAGCGGGCTGATCGAGATCCACGAAGGGGCGAAAGGCCGCGATCTGTCTCGCGTAATCGAACAGTTCGTCTCGCGTGATGTGCTTTCGGCGGAACGCTTTCACAAGCGCATTGGTGACCTCCAGCGGCCAAATGTGAGGCACGTGCGCCGGCAGACCTTGCGACATGGCGTCCAACACGCCGATGGCGTAAGGAGTCTGGATTTCTTCGAAGCACCACGACACCGCCGTCGAGGCATCCAGCACGAGCGCAGTCAAGACCGCCGACCGTCGTCGATCGGCTCGCGGAGCGTGGCTCCGCCAATACTCTTGCCTTTGGCCAGTTCGCGAATGCGAGCAGCGGCTTTGGCGAGCGGCGCGGTCTCCTGCTGATCCTGCCCGTGAACGATGAGCTCGAAAGCCTCGTCGTTCCGCAAGGTCCGGCCGAGCAGCCGCTCCAGCGCTATACGCTCGTCGGGTGCAAGATCGCTCGTCTTGAATGCCTGTGGCATGGGTCGTACACCTTTATTGTCACCTCACCCCTTCGGGTCGATTCCCAACTTGCGCATCTTCGCCTGGAGCGTAGTCCGCTTCATGCCGAGCCGTGCAGCGGCGCCCTGCGGCCCGCCGACGCGGCCGCCCGATTCGCGCAGGGCGCGCTGGATGGCCTCGCTTTCGGCGTCCGCCAGCGTGACCGCGCTCGACGACGGAGCGGTCTTCGGGCCTTTGAGCTCGCGCACCGGGGCCTGTAGCATGGGACCGGGCGACACGATGACCGCGCGCTCGATGAAGTTCTGCAGTTCGCGGATGTTGCCGGGCCATTGGTAGCGCGTGAGCGCCTGCATGGCGTCGGCCGGGATACTGGTGATGCGCCGGTTCATGCGGCGGGCGAACTGCTGTACGAAATAGCGGACCAGCAGCGGAATATCTTCGCGGCGTTCGCGCAAGGGCGGCACGGTGATGGGAAAAACGTTGAGGCGATAGTAGAGATCGGCGCGGAACTGGCGCTCTTCCACCAGCGCCTCGAGATTGCGATTGGTCGCCGCCACCAGGCGGGCGTCGGTGCGGATGGTGCGCGAGCTGCCCAGGCGCTCGAATTCGCGCTCCTGCAGGACGCGCAGCAGCTTGGTCTGCAATTCCAGCGGAATCTCGCCCACTTCATCCAGGAACATGGTGCCGCGGTCGGCCAGCTCGAAGCGGCCGATACGTTGCGCGATGGCGCCGGTGAACGCGCCTTTCTCGTGGCCGAACATTTCGCTTTCCAGTAATCCGGTGGGGATGGCGGCGCAGTTCAGTTTCACGAAAGTTCCCTGGCGGCGCGAGCTGAGCTCGTGAATGGCGCGCGCCAGCAGCTCCTTTCCGGTGCCGGTTTCGCCGTAGACCAAGACGGTGGAATCGGTGGGCGCGACGGTCTCCACCTCCTTGAGCACCGCCTTCAAAACGCGGCTTTGGCCGACGATCTCCTCGAACCGGTTGTCGGTGCGGATTTCGTCCTCGAGGTAGACCTTCTCTTCTGAGAGGCGCTCGTTCAACTCCTCGATGCGCTGAAAGGAGAGAGCGTTTTCGAGCGCGATGGCCACCTGGTCGGCCGCCTGCAGGAAAAATTGCAGGTCGCCGTCAGTGAAGAACGCCTCCCGGCGGGAGCCCAGATTGAGCGTTCCGAGGGCATTTCCATGCGACACCAGGGGAATGCAGCAGATGGAGTGCAACCCCTCGCGCCCCATGATCTCGCCGGTGGATTGCGAGATGGCGGCGACTTCCGGCAGGCTGAATACGCGGCCCTGGCGGGTGCGGAAGACATATCCGGCAACGGTATCTTCGAGCGGAACGATGGCGTCCTCGCGAATGGCGCCGGTGCCATGGGGAAGATCGGCGGTCTGCAGGCGCAGCGCCGCAATGCCGGCATCGTAGATCAGCAGGCTGGCGTAATCGAGCCCGAAGGTCCGCCGCAGAGAGGCAGAAATGGCGTGGAACAGCGGCTTCGGCGAAAGACATGTGACCACCGCGTTGTTGATTTCGAGCAGGGCGCTCAGACGGTCGCGCTCGCGTTTGAGTTCATCTTCGTAGGCGCGCGCCGCTTCGTGGTTGAGAGCGTTGTCGACGGCGACGGCCACCTGGCGGGCCACCTGCTGCATGAATTCGATATCTTCGTCCGAGTACGCGTGGGGCTCGACGGCGCCGAAGCTCAATCCGCCGAGGTCGCGTTGCGCGGTGACCAGCGGCAGCACGCAATAGGACTGGACCCCGTTGGCGCGCAGGAGGTTCTCGAGGATCGGGAACCGGCTGGCCTCGGACACTTCCCGCACGTAACACGGCCTGCGGGTGCGCAACGCCTCGCCGGTGGGGCTCTGGTCGAACGGCGTTTCGGCTGGCCTATCGCCAACTATTTCATGGTCTGTCTGCAGGATGTGCAGGCGGAAAACGTTGGCTTTGGCGTCGAGCAGGGTGAGACTGATGTAGTCGAAGGAGACCAGGCGCCGGAGGCACCGGCTCAGATCGGCGAACAGGGTGGATAGCTGGCGGTGGGACGCGATCGATTCGGCCACCTCCAGAAGGGCTTCATAGCGCGCGCCGGTGGGGTGCGGCTGCGGGAGTTGCGTCTGGGACATCGGGACGTTGCGCCGGGGCTCCTTCAACCGTAGCACACCGGCCGCCGCGCTCAATTTCCTGCACTACTTCGCGAATCAGGGGGGTGATTGCCTTGAGGTGGACGCCGCGCTGAAACATTTCCGCCAGCAAGGCCTGTCCGTCGGCATCCACATAGTCCACTTCGCCGAGGTCCAGAGTGGTTTTGCGCTTATGCGCGGTGGATTGTGCGGTCAGCCAGCATTGGCGGAGTTCGCCGACCCACGCCCCCGAGAGGCGGCCTTCCAGGCGAAAACGCAGCTCCTCGGCGCTGTCGTGCAGCGTGATTTTCAGCATAACCGCGGTGACGATGTGCACGGCGGGTGCCAACTCGCCTGCTCCGCAAAACAAAGGAGCTGCCGCGATTGGAGGCGGGCCGCGAACGCTGGCGTGCCCATATTCCGGCAGCGAACTTCGTCAGCTCGTACACTGTAGGTTTATGGAACAGAGAGTGGGCATCTCGCACAAGCTGGCGCTGGCGCTGCTGGCGCTGGCGGCGATCATGGCGTACGCACCCACGCTGAACCTTCCCCTGCTCGAGGACGATTACCCTAATTTGTTGTTGGCTCAGCAGTTAGGCGGGCCGTCGACACTTCACGCGCTGGCTCACAATGCGGTCTTCCGGCTGCGCGCCACCAGCTTGTGGATCATGTTTGTGCTTTGGCATGTGGGCAAGGTGGCTCCGTTGGCGTATCGGCTGACCAGTCTATTTCTTCACATCGCCAACACCTGGCTGCTTTACGGAATTTGCCTGGCCTGGCCGCGGATGCGGGCGGCGGCATTCTGGGCGGCCGCCTTCTTCGCCGTCGCGGAGGGCCACCAGGAGGCGGTGATGTGGTTTTCCGCCATCAACGAGCTGCTGCAATTCCTGTTCGGCATGGGAGCGGTATGGTGTTGGCTGCATGACGGCGGATGGAAAACGCGGCTCGCCGGGGTGGCGCTCTTTGGGTTGGCGCTGGGCTCCAAAGAGTCGGCCGCAGTGTTTTTGCCGCTGTTTTTGTTGGCCGATTCGCGGAAAGCGCCGGAACGTCTGATGCCATATTCGATAGTGGCGGCGTTCGCGGTGGCGTCGATCGTGGGTTCGCGGGAGATTTCCTTCCGGTTTTCGGATGGAAGCTTCAGCTTGCACGCGCCGTTCTGGCTGATCTTGCCGGGCAATTTCCTGCGCATCTTGTGGATCTGGGGGCTCGCCGCGATTGGGGCGATCCTGCTGGCGCGCCAACGGGTGCTGCGGGGTTCGGCGCTGGTAGCCCTGGCGTGGACTGTGATCGGTCTCGCCCCTTACAGTTTCCTGACCTATTCAACGCGCATTCCCAGCCGCCAGACGTATCTCGCCAGCGCCGGACTGGCGATGCTGGTGGGGCTGGCGGCGGCCCATTGGCGGGCGCGCGCGGGCGCGAAGAGAGGCGCCATAGCGGCGGTGGCCGCCGTGGTGCTCTTCCACAACGTGGGATATATCTGGATCAAGAAACGGCATCAGTTCCTGGAGCGCGCCGAGCCCACCGAGCAGCTCATCGCCGTTGCGCGGAGAACACCCGGTCCGATATGGATTCAGTGCTTCCCGCGCAATCACTACATCGCCGAGGAGGCGGTACATCTGGGCGCAGGGCATCCGGTGTCCGACGTGATTTGGGATGAGGCGGAAGGCAAACGCCGACAGGCGGCGGTGTTTTGCTACCGGGAGGGGTCACACTAGGTCACGGCGGGCGACGAGCCGCCCGCCGTGAGTTTCTCGCGGACTACTTCGCGCGATGATGCATCTTGCAGCAACTACCGTTGCAGCAGGGTCCGCCCGGGCAGCAATTCTTCGCGGCCGCGAAGCCGCTGCCGATGGTGATGGCCGCCAACGCGGCGATGCTCAGAACGACTTTCGTAATTCTTTTCATTGCAATTCTCCTTTTTGATTTCACTGGTAGTTTCTGAAATGGCTGTCGGGTAGTGCAGCCAGCCTCAGATCAGGAGAACGCGATTGCGCAGGTACAAATCGTGGGAGGGTAGGATCTCAGGGAGGACGGCACTGGCGGCCCGGTAATGCGGCAGCGGCGCCGGCATCGCCATTAGCGCCGGCGGCACTAACGCGAGAGGGACCGGAACGGACTTGGCCCGTTCCAGCAGCGCATACGGACAGGTCTGGCTGCTGGCATCGCAGGGCAGTGGGCCCCGTTGATGCTGAGACCGTGGGCAGCAGGAATGCCGGGCGACGGCGACATCCCGCCGATCGCACAGCAATGTCGGGCAGAAGGCCGTAATCGCCGCCAGTAGCGCGATGGCGAATGCTGCGGCCGGCCTTCTGGATTCATACTGCATAATCTGAATCTGCCTGCTGCCACTATATCACGATGTTTCCGCCAGCTTGCAAACGTAGCTCCGGGTGGAAGATCATCACTAGATTAAGGGAAATCGCTTTTATGAATGAGCAGTGTCTTTTCCGGTTCGCTTGCGGTGTGTTTTTGCTGGCGGGGCCGTCCCTCGCCCAGGCCCAGATGACGCAGGCGGCCGCCAACCCGCAGTCCACGCCGGCCGCTCCACAGGGTTTTCTGAATAACTACGGCCAGGCCACCAGCATCTTCCCGAATTTTTGGCGCCCGTACGTCCAGCAGAGGATTCCGCTGCCCGTGCTCGAAAACTCTCCCCGCCTGCACGACCTTATTCATGACGGCAAACTGGAGCTCTCGCTCGCCGATGCCGTGGCGCTGACCCTGGAGAATAACCTCGACATCGTGGTGGGCCGGTACGTAGTGCCGTTTTCGCAGACCGATATCCTGCGCACTAAATCGGGACAGGCGGCCCGTGGATTCACTGGGGCCCTGTTCCCCGGTGAGTTGAACTCGGGGGCCATCGGCGCCGGTGTGACGAGCTCGGGCAGCACAGGAGGCACGGGCAATGCGGGCGGCATTACCGGCGGCGGCGGTGCGGTATCGATCGGTCCCGCGGGCGCGTTCGATCCGTCGGTCGCCTTCGGATTCAGCTACGATCACGTCACCAGCCCGCTCAACTCGCTGGTGGTCTCCGGCATTCCAACAACCACCAGCGAAGCGACCTCATTCTCCTTCTCCTACGCACAGGCTTTCACCAACGGCGCCAGCTATTCGGTTTCGCTCAGCGCGCTGCGCCAGAACACCACCCAGCAGAATACGCTCTTCAATCCGGATGTCACTTCCCGCCTGGCCATCGGGTTCAACCAGCCGCTGCTCAACAGCCGCGGATATCTCCCGAACATGCGCTTCATGTACGTGGCGCGCACCAATTTGAATACCGCCATGGAAGTGTTCCGCCAGCAGGTGATCGCCAGCGTCACCGCGCTGGAGAACGCCTATTGGGACCTGGCGGCGTTCCAATTGAACGTCCGGGTGGCGCAGGACTCGCTCGCCGTATCGAAAGAACTGCTGGAGGAAAACCGCAAGCAGGAGCAGATCGGGACCATGTCGCATCTGGATGTGGTGACGGCCGAATCGCAGGCTGCCGCCGCCGCGCGCGACCTGATTCTCGCCGAGACCAATCTGGAGCAGCAGGTCACCACGGTCAAGCAGTTAATCAGCAAGAAAGACGACGACGCGCTGGATGCCGCTACCATCGTGGTGACCGACCAGTTGCCGCAGCCGCGCGAGTCTGACCTGCCGCCGATGAAGTCGGCTCTCGAGACCGCGCAGAAGAACCGCCCGGAGATCCACGAGGCGCAAAACAACCTGCAAAACCAGGATGTCGCCATCGCGTACACGCGCAACAATCAACTTCCCACATTCTCGGTGTTCGGGCTGGCCGCCGGCTCGGGTTTGCAGGGAAACACGGCGCTTCTCACCGCTGGAGCAGGCGCATCTTTGGACCAGACGTTCACCGCGCAATACCCCGAGGGCGCGTTCGGAGCGACCTTCGCGGCGACCATCCGCAACCGGTCCGCGCAGGCCGACAGCAGGCGCGCGCAACTGGAGCGCAACCAGCTCCAGGTCGGTTTGCAGAACACGCGCAATCAGGTGGCCATGCAGGTACAGCAGGCGCGCATCGGCATCATTCAGGGCAAATCGCAGGTGGAGGCCGCGCAGGAGGCGGTGCGGCTGGCGCAATTGACGCTGGATGGAGAGCGCAAGAAGTTGGAAGTGGGTATCTCCACGTCGTATAACGTGGTCTTGCGCGAGCGCGATCTGGTGACGGCGCAGTACGCCGAAGTGCAGGCTCTCGATGCTTACGTCAAAGCTATGGTGGCGCTCGATCAAGCCACCGGAACCACACTCGACCGCAACGGAATTCAGTTGAACGATGCTTTGAGCGGGACCGTTTCCGAAAAGCCGGTTTCACCGTTCCGTGCCGATGCGCCGCATCTTCCGCAGGGAGCCAATCGATGACGCGAGGGCTCCTTATCGGGGTATTGTGCGGCGTCTGCGCCGCAGGGGCGCAACCGTCGGACGGTTCCCTGCCGGACTATTCCCGGCCGGTCCCTGTCGCGTCGATTTTCAAACCTTATTTGTGGCGGCCGATGCAAGGGCCCGACCTCGCCAACAGCAAAGACGCTCCATTGGTGGTGCGGGATGGAAAGCTGCGGCTTTCGATGGCGCAATTAGTGGCAGCCGTGGTGGAAAATAATCTGACCATCGCGTCGGCGCGCTACTATCCGTGGATCGGCCAGACGGACCTGATGCGGGCCAGGTCGGGCGCTTCGCCGCGCGGCGTGGACGCCACCACCATTCCCAGCGGGGTATTCGCCGGCGCCGAAGGCGGCAGCATTCTCGGCACGGCCGGCGGCAGCGGCGGCGGGTCTTCTAATCCCGGCGGCATCACCGGCTCGGCGGGCCGCGTGAGCATCTCTCCCTCCGGTATTTTCGACCCAACTTTCCGCATGAGTTACAGCCTGGACCACACGTCCAGCCCGCTCAATACGGTGGTGGTCGCGGGCGTGCCTTCGGTGACAACCACCACGGGAGCATTTTCGTGGAGTTACGTAGAGGCCTTTTCGAGCGGCACGAGCTTCACCGTGTCGTACGCCATGCAGCACCAGAAATCCACACAGGAACATCTGCTGTTCAACCCCGATGTCACGCCCGGCTTTACGGCAACCGTCAGCCAGCAGATGCTGAACGGCTTCGGTTTCGCCGTCAATCGCGCGCTCATCAAAGTGGCGGAAAATGAGCAGAAGATCGAGCGGGAATCGTTTCACCAGCAAGTGAACGCCGCGCTGGCGGCGGCAAAGAATGCGTACTGGGACCTGGTAGCGGCTCGCGAATCTGTCCGCGCGGCGGAGGCTGCGCTGGGCGCGGCCCGGCAGCTCGCCTACGACAATCAGAAACAGCTCGATGCCGGCACCATGGCGCCGCTGGACGTGGAGACGGCGCAGTCCCAGGCGGCAGCCAGCCGGCGGGACCTCATCATCGCGCAGACCAACCTGCAGCAAGCCGAGCTGCAACTGAAGACCATGTTCAGCAAGAACCTGGATGAGCCGCTGGCCTCCGCCACCGTCGAGCCCACCGACGCATTTCCCGACCCCTCGCAGGCGATTCTGCCATCGCTCCGGGAAGCGACGGCCATCGCGCTGGCCAATCGCCCGGAAGTTCCGGTCGCCGAAGGCAATATCAAAAGCCAGAAGGACGCGATGCCGTTCATCCGCAACGCGCTGACCCCGAACGTCAACCTGTTCGCGCTGGTGACCACGGTGGGTTTGTACAACGCGTTCGGCACGTCGCTGTGGGAAGCGGTTCGCTTTAAGTACCCCGAAGTCGCGTTCGGCGTGACGGTAAGCTTTCCGATCCGCAATCGACAGGCGCAGGCGGATGAAATACGCTCGCGGCTGGAAATGAATCAGTCGCAGGACACGCTGGTGCGAACCAAGAGCCAGATCGAAGTCGACGTGGAGAATGCGCTGATCGGCCTGACGAATTCCAACGCGCAAGTGAGGGCTGCGGTGGAAGCGGTGCGGTCGGCGAAGGAGACGCTGGACGGCCAACAGAAGAAGCTGGCGGCGGGACTGGCGACTCCCTACGACGTGGTGCTCGCGCAGCGTGACTGGCTGACGGCGCAGTTGGCCGAAGTGCAGGCGCGCGATTCGTATGCCAAGGCGAAGGTTACTTGGGATCAGGCGCTGGGAGTGACGCTGGAGAGCAGCAACGTGTCGCTGGACGATGTGCTGCGGGGGAGAGTGAGTACGAGGTAGGTGAGAGAAATCGGGCCTTAGAAGCGCTGTTGGTAGCGCGCGCTGATCCGGGACAGCGCCGCCTTATAATCCAAGCGCGTTTCGTGTGATTGTAATACTCCTCTTCTCATCGAATTCACTAGCGTCGTTTCTAACTTGAGCACGGACAAGGCAGCCCTGTTACGTGCCAATGTGCTTCACCTGATCGACCCGACAGATCGTTGGTTGATCGTGGCATCCTAGCCGTAGGCCCTGCCACTGCTGATGATTCAATGCCGGGCTACCGCCGAGGTTCCCACCGAAGTGCCGGCACCGCCGGAGAATACAATCGCGAGGCGATGTTGTTTGAGTCGAAGCGTCGAGATTCCCGCTTGGCTTGAGCGTGGTATAGTGACTCCACAGGGATGTCGGGGACCGCTCAGAGCCTTCGAATCGCGCGCAGCGCCGTGGCTGCATGTATGGCTCTCCTTCTGTCCGTCGCTTCCCTTGCGCCGATCACCCTCGGCGCTGCTGGTGAATCGAGGTCTTCCTGCTGCCGGGGCCACGGCAAGTGCTGCTGCAAGAAATCGCATGCCAAGCCGCCCGCCGGCCCGACGTTTGCCAACCCGTCGTGCGGTGGTGATTGTTGCCAGCCGGCGATCGGCGTCACCAGCGCGGACCGGTTCATCACGCCATCCTGCCGGCAGACAGCGCTGACGTACGGAGTTTTCGCCCGGCTTTCCGCTTTCGGGCCCGATGCCAGCGGGCGATTCTCCGACGGTGCCCACCGGCAGCGTCCGCCCCCCGCTTCTTCCCGCCACGCCGCTTAATCAGTTGTCGATTTCGTGGTAAGACCGGGGTGCGCTTGCGCCTCGTGATGGAAATTTCTTGATAGCTATCTGCAAACCAGGGGCGAAGTTTTTCATCCTACGCCTTCTCGGCCGTATAGTCCGAGCCGCGGGGGTGGGAATTCTTGCGCTCGCGCTGCTCACCCCTATCCTCGAAGAATTCGTTTCTTTGCAGGCGGCCGAATCGACGTGCGGGATGAGCTGTTGCAAGTCTGGCAGGAACTGTTCCTGCTGCCGCCGCTCCACTCAGCGCGAGACGCGTCGCAGCCCGCTACCGGGTGCTGCAGGGGGCTGCCAAGGGCTTGTCGGCCGGGGCGGGTGTCACCGGCTTCGGCTCACGCGAGGACACCTTGCCGAACACCGTGTCGACGCCGGGTTACGCGGTGTTCGACGCGCAAGCCGCGTACGATTTCGGCCGGTACACAGTCGAGGGATCGGCAGTCAATCTGGCGGATCGCCACACCTTCGACCCCTACGAGTACCTTGGCTTGGCAGTCATGATCCCGAACCAGCCGCTCTCCGTCTACTTGACGCTGAAAATCCACTTTTGAAGGAAACCAGAATATGACCGAAATAAACCGCCGCAAAGCAGTTTTGTTGGCGCTCAGCGCCCCTTTTGCCCCTTACGCCATTGGTGCCGCTGGCGAGCAGCCGCAGGAGCCCCAGCATAAGATGCCCGATACGGGCTCGGTGCACTGGATGGGGGACGAGCAGATCGCAATGCTGATGTACCCGGGGATGACTGTGATGGACCTCATCGGGCCGCACTGCATGTTCGGCGCGCTCATGGGTGCAAAGATATTCCTTGTTGCGAAGTCGCTAGGTCCGGTGACAAGCGACGCCGGGGTGACGATAACGCCCACCGCAACCTTTGAGACCTGCCCCCGAGACCTCACTGTGCTGTTCACTCCTGGCGGCACGGACGGCACACTGGCTGCGGCTGTGGACCCTGAGACGCGTGCCTTCATGGCCGATCGGGGGGCACGGGCGAAGTACGTCACCAGCGTATGCTCGGGGTCGCTGATCCTTGGGGCGGCGGGGTTGTTGAAGGGCTACAAGGCGACCTCGCACTGGTCGGTGCGCCATGTGTTAGCTGGATTCGGTGCGATTCCAACCGAGGCTCGCGTTGTGCGCGACCGCAACCGCATCACGGGCGCGGGCGTGACCGCCGGGCTCGACTTCGGCCTCACGATGGTCGCGGAGCTGCGCGACCGTATCTATGCCGAATGCTGTCAGCTCATGAGCGAGTACGACCCCGACCCGCCCTTCAACGCCGGCTCGATGAAGACGGCTCCCGCGGAGGTGAAAGCCCCCATGGTCCAATTGCTCGCAGAGTTCGTGAAGAAGTCCGAGGCGTTGGCGGCCGCACACAAGGGCTGACCGTGACGTAATGGTGTGGGCGGCCTCCGGTCGGCCACGCTAGCGGGAACCTCATCGGAGTTCGGAAATCGATGCAGCTCTTGAAAGAGCTTCAACAGCACCATCAGGCTCAACCGAGATCCAGGCGATCGAGCGGTCTTTATAGTGAACTCGATCTCTTCTTCACCTGGGGGAGAGTGAGCACGAGGTAGGTGACAAAAATCGGGCCTTAGAAGCGCTGTTGGTAACGCGCGCTGATCCGGGACAGCGCCGCCGCATAATCCAAGCGCGTTTCGTTATAGTCTTTCCACTCGAACGGGTAGGGCGGCGCGTTCGTCGCCTTGAACGGAAGGATCAGGAACTCGTCGAAGTCCGGTGCGGCCGCGGACCGCAAGCAAACGTCGCTCGGCCTCTGGCGCTTCTTGGAACGGATGAAGGAATCCCTGTTTCCCGGTAGTCGGAAACGGCCGGTCATATTGCGGCGATGGGCCGTCTGTCCTTCGTGATCGTGCTCTGTCCGGTCGGGTCATTCCGAAGATCGGCCTCGATCTGCTCAACGTTATTGTACCGTCGTCTCCTTTGTTTGCACACATCCTTCTGTCTTATCGACGCGCAACGGCCGACTCTTAGCTCTTGCACGCGAGTACAATGGCGTTCATGGCGAACGTCGGCCGTCGGGCCTTTCTGTTGAGCGCGAGTGGCGCGATCGTCGCGGCGTCCCGGCTTGGCGCGCAGGTGGAGATCGGCCTGTCGGTGCCCGATCAGGTATCGGTGTTGGCGGAAGGCGGCCCGATCAAACTGACGCGTTCGGGCGATCGATGGCAAGCCGGCGACATCGAAGTTTCGACCGAGCGTCGCGACAGCGACCACGGAATCGCGGTTGCCATCGCCGCGCCGAAGACCAGGCTGATGAAGGTAAGGCTTCGCTGGCATGCTTCGTTCCCCGCGGGAGCGCGTTTTCTTGGCGATCATTGGGAACGCTCGTACGGCGATCTGGAATGGCGCGGGCTAGTGGGCGAGCGCCTCATGCCTTGGTATTTCCTCGAGTCGATCGGCGGTTTTACTCACGGTTATGGCGTAAAGACAGGCGCGTCATCGATCTGCTGCTGGCAGGCGGATGACGGCGGGATCACGTTGTGGCTCGATGTGAGCAACGGCGGGGGCGGGGTTGAACTGGGATCGCGCCGCCTGGAAGCGGCGACCGTCGTGATGCGCGTGGGCAAATCTGGTGAATCCGCGTTCGACGCCGCGCGCGCTTTTTGCCGCTTGCTCTGCGACAAGCCAACGCTGCCCGCACAGCCCATCTATGGCAGCAACAACTGGTATTACACGTACGGCCGAAACACCTCAGCTGCCAGCGTCATGAAGGACGCCGCATTGATGGCGGAACTCATGCCCGGCAGTCCGGCGAATCGTCCCTACGTGGTGATCGATATGGGATGGAGCGCCGCACCGGAGGGAGCCGGCCCGGTGTCGCAGTTTGCTCCCGGATACCCCGACATGGCGGACCTGGCGCGGCAGATGAAAGGCGCGGGCGTGCGCCCCGGCATCTGGACGCGGCCCCTGCTCACCATCGAAAAGCGGGCCGAAGCCTGGCGGCTGCCGCCCGCCGGCGGACGGAGGGGCGGCGATCCGATCGCCATCGACCCGAGCATTCCCGAAGCTCTGGCATACATTGGCGAAAGCATCGCCACCATCCGCTCCTGGGGCTACCAACTGATCAAGCACGATTATTCGACGTTCGATCTCACCGGCCGCTGGGGATTTGCCATGGGTCCGGATCTCACGGATCGCGGCTGGCATTTCCACGATCGCAGCAAGACCACGGCGGAAATCGTGCTCGATCTCTATCGTACGATTCGCCGCAACGCCGGGGACGCGGCGCTCATCGGCTGCAATACCATTGGGCACCTGGCTGCGGGGCTGGTGGAAGCGCAGCGCATCGGCGACGACACCAGCGGGCGCGAATGGACCCGCACTCGCAAGATGGGCGTCAACACGCTCGCCTTCCGCTTGCCACAGCACAACACCTTCTTCGCCGCCGACCCCGATTGCGTTCCGCTGACGCGCGATATTCCGTGGGATCTCACCAGCCGGTGGCTCGATCTGGTGGCGCGCAGCGGCGCGGCGCTCTTCATTTCCGCCGACCCGGCCGCCGTGCGGTCCGAACAGAAGCCCGCGTTGAAAGCCGCGCTCGCCGAAGCGTCAAGCCCGCAGGAGCCCGGAGTGCCTCTCGATTGGATGGAGACCACCACTCCCGAACGCTGGCGTTTGAATGGGAAGGAAATTCGCTACAACTGGTATCCGGACGAATAAGGCGCGCGCGTCAGCAAGCAGTCGCGAATCCGATCGGGACCGCTCCCTCTCACGGTCGCGGCTCGGAAACGCCCGACACCGCTACATCTTTGTGCACCGCGTCGAGCACGCCGTTGACGAATTGCACCGACTCTTCGTTGGAAAACTTGCGCGCCAGCTCCAGCGCCTCGTCGATGGCAACCGCCGGCGGAGTGCCCCCGCACTTGATTTCGTAGACCGCCAGCCGCAAGATATTGCGGTCGACAGCGGGCATGCGCTCCATGCGCCAATGCTCGGCATGCTTGGAGATTTGCCGGTCGACTTCGGCCACGTGCTCCACCGTGCCGCGGACCAGGTCCGCCACAAAGGGGTCGCGCGCGGGTTGCTCCTCGGAAAGCAGCGTGTCGTAATACGCGTCGATCACCTCGTCGACCGGTTGGCGGCGGGCATCCCACAGGAACAGAATCTGCAGCGCGCGCTGCCTCGATCTGCGGCGGGTGGCCATTACGTTACCTGGCGAAGCGTGCGCAATAAATTAGCCGTTTCGATGGCGGTCATGGCCGCGTCGAAGCCCTTGTTGCCGCCCTTCGCGCCGGCGCGGTCGATGGCCTGTTCGAGGGTGTTGGTCGTCAGGACGCCGAACGCTACCGGCACGCCGGTGTCGGCGGCAACGTGCGCCACACCTTTGGCCGCCTCGGCTGCCACGTAGTCGAAATGCGGAGTCTCGCCGCGGATCACGCAGGCGAGACAGATCACCGCGTCATAGCGATGCTGGCGCGCCAATTCGCCGGCCACCAGGGGGACTTCCCAGGAGCCTGGCACTTTGACGACATCGATCATGTCTTCGGCCGCGCCGGTCCGGCGGAGCGCGTCCATGGCGCCGCCCAGCAGCCGTTCGGTGATGAAGCTGTTGAACCGGCTCACCACCACGGCGAAGCGTAAACCGGTGGCCGATAACTGGCCTTCAAATACTCTTCCCATGTTTCACCTTCCCGCGAAGGCCGGCTTTCTCTTTTCGAGAAACGCGCGTGTTCCTTCGCGACAGTCGCCGGTAGCTGCGCAGAGTCCGAAGGCGGCTGCTTCTAACCGCAGGCCTTCCTCGATTCCCGCGTCGAGTCCGGCGTCCACTGTTTCCATCACCAAAGCCAAGGCCAGGGGCGCGTTGGCCAGCACCTTGGCCAGCCAGGCGCGGCTGAATTGCAAAAGCTCCGATGGCGGCACCACGGCGTTCACCAGCCCGATGCGATGTGCTTCGGCGGCCGTGATGGGGTCGCCCGAGAGCAGCAGTTCCAGCGCGCGCCCGCGTCCCACCAGTCTGGACAGCCGCTGCGATCCGCCATAGCCTGGGATCAGGCCTATCTTCACTTCCGGTTGTCCCATGCGGGCATTGTCCGAAGCAAACCGCACGGTGCAAGCCATCGCCAATTCGAGCCCGCCGCCGAGCGCGAAGCCGTTGATTGCCGCGACGCTTGGTTTCGAGGAAGTTTCAAGCAAACGAAAAGTTTCCTGCCCACGCTTCGCCGAATCGCGCATTTCCATCGGCGAAAGCGCTTCTAATTCCCGGATGTCCGCGCCCGCGACGAAGGCCTTTTCGCCCGCGCCGGTGAGGATCGCGGCGCGGATTGCCGGATCTTTCCGGATGTGTTCGAAGACGTCCCGCAGTTCCGCGATTACGGCCGCCGAAAGTGCGTTGAGCTTGTCCGGACGGTTGACGGTAACGAGAGCGATCCCGGCCGTATCCGTCTCAATTAGGACATTTTCGTACTGCATCATGGATCAGTGTAGCATTGGGCCGATTGGGGTTCACCGCCCAGTCCGCCATGGCAACCCGAGTCTGACCGCAACCAATCCATATTCACCACAGAGGCACGGAGACACGGAGAAAGCAAAGCCAAAGGCAAAAGCTAAACCAGAGTTCCGGAGGTGGCGGAGGCCACGGAGGCGTCGGGCTCGGGTTGGATAGGCAGTGACGTTCGCGCGGACGTGTGAGGGCCGGCGGTATCCGGGGGTGCCCGGGTAAACGACGCTTCGCGAGGCGGGCGACCGGCCAGGCAGGTCGCCAACTTGCCTGTCACGCGGTCGCCCAACCCGATAGGACGCTCAGGCCTACCCTACCTCTCCGTGGTCTCTGCCACCTCCGTGACCTCGGTTTTTGCCTTTGGCTTTGCTTTCTCCGTGTCTCTGTGCCTCTGTGGTGAACCTCTTTCACGCTATATTGAGAATTCATGGGGCGTGTGCTAGCGGCCATGCTGCTGACCGCCGCGGTGGCGGCGGCGCAGCGCGAGATCGTCATCGTCGACACCGATTCCGGCCTGTTCGGCGACGACGGCGCCGCGCTGGTGATGCTCCTGCGGAGTCCCGAGCAGGTCACGGTTGCCGGCGTCACCGTCGTGCCGGGGAATGTCTGGGCGCCGCAGGGCGCGGAGTACATGTTGCACATTCTCGACCTGCTCCGGCGGCCCGAAGTGCAGGTTTTCACGGGCGCCGAGACGCCGCTCGCGAACAGCGTCGCCATGGCGCGCGAAGAAGAGCGCCGGTGGGGAAAGATGGAATATATCGGCGCCTTTGCGCAAGACCCGAATGCCGTGATCCCGGCGGTGGGCGCGAAGCTCACCGGGCGCAAGCCCCACCACAACGCCGCGGTGCAGTTTCTCATTTCCGAAATCGAGCGGCGGCCGGGCGAGGTCACCATCCTGGCCATCGGACCGATGACCAATGTCGCTCTCGCGCTGCGCCTAAAGCCCGCCATCGAGACCAAAATCAAGCAGATCGTCTTTATGGGCGGCAATATCAAGGCGCCGGGAAATTCCTCGCCGTGGGCCGAATTCAATTTCTGGTTCGATCCCGAAGCCGCCCGCATGGTGCTGCGTTCGCGCATTCCCAAGAAAGTGATGTTCGCGCTCGACGTCTGCAACACCGCGCCCATACGGAAAGCCGAATTCGACCAGATCGCTTCGGCGCACACCCCCATCGCCGACCTTTTCCGTGAGGACCTCGGCAATCGTTATCCGGGGTTTCTGAAGCATCCCGACGGCGTCGCCTACATGTGGGATTCGCTGGCGGCGGCCTATCTGATCGACCCCTCGTTCGTGACGAAATGGGAGACCGAGCACCTCGACGTGCAATCGGCCTGGGACCGTTTCTACGGCGCGACCATCCCGCTCGCCCGCGGCGTCGCTCCCGACGCGACCCCGGTAAGCGTGGCCACGGAGCTGAATTTCCAGCGCGTCTTCGCCATCTATAAAGACCGCCTCACGCGCCGGGAGTAATGGATGCAGATCGTACACGTAGTCACCGCGGACCAACTGGCCGAGGTGCGCGCGCTGTTCGAGGAATACTGGACCTCGTTCGGTTTCACTCCGTGCTTTCAGAATTTCTCCGGCGAATTGGCGGGGCTGCCCGGCAGCTACGTGCCTCCCGGCGGGCGGCTGGCGCTGGCGCTGGTCGAGGGCCAACCGGCGGGATGCGCGGCGCTACGGCGCTTGGATGACGTACGGTGCGAATTCAAGCGCCTTTACGTGCGCCCGCAATATCGTGGCATGCGATTGGGGCGCGAACTGCTCGCCTGGATTATCGCCGAAGCGAAGGCTGCCGGATACCGGGAACTGGTGTGCGACACCATGCCGGCGATGGCCGACGCGCTCGCCATGTACCAACGCGCCGGCTTCCAGCGCACCGAGCCGTACTCCGACCACCCGACGCCGGGCGCTATTTTCCTGCGGCTGGCGCTGGCGTCTTGAAGCGCTCGTCGATTTCCACCTGATAACCGCTGGACAGCCGGTTGGTCTCGTTGGCCATCCCCACCACGCCCATGAGTTCGGCGAACATGGCGTCGCTCATGCCGGCTTTGCGGGCGCTGGCGGTGTGGGACGCGATGCAATAGGCGCACTGATTGGACGCGCTCACTGCCAGGTAGATCATCTCTTTGGTGAGAGGTTCTGACGCGCCGGGCGCCATGATCTGCTTGATGCTCTCCCAGGTGCGCCGCAGGGTGGTGGGGTCGTGCGCCAGGGCTTTCCAAAAGTTATTGATCCAGTCGGTCTGCCGGACCGCCATGATATCGTCATATACGGCGCGCACTTCGGCGGGAGCGTCGGCGTATTCTATGAGTCCCAGGGTGGCCATACGCCCGATTATCGCACCGGGCTATGTTGCGCACCGCCCGAATCGGATCTAAACTGTCCAAATGATCGCGAGGTTGCTGCCCCTGATGTTTTGTTCCCTCGCGTTCGCGCAACCGTACGTTAACTACCGCGGCGTTGTGAATGTGGCCAGCTATATGGCCCCGGGGCTTCCCGCGGGATCGCTGGCGCAGGGCGGAATGGTTGCTATCTTCGGACGGAACCTGGGACCGGCGGCAGGAGTTCCGGCCACCGCCTTCCCTCTCGACACCACGCTTTCCGGCGTTTCCCTTACTGTGACGCAGAAGTCCACTGTCGTGAGCGCTTACCCGGTGTATGTGAGCGCGGGGCAGATCAACGCCATCATTCCGTCCAATGCGCCGCTGGGCAGAGCGACCATTCAGGTGACCGTGAATGGGGTCGCCAGCAATCCTTCTCCGGTGAACGTGGTGGCAGCGAGTTTCGGAACCTTCTCGGTCAACAGCGGCGGCTTCGGCCCCGGCATCGTGCAGAATTACAGCAGCGCCGGTGCGGTAATCAATTCGACTCAAGCCACGGCGATGCCGGGACAAGTCGAAGTGTTGTGGGGGACGGGTTTGGGGCCGGTCGTGCAGGATAACGTGGCGCCCACGGTCGGGAACCTGCCGGTGCAGGTTGAGGTCTTTGTCGGCGGACAGACCGCCAGCGTTTTGTACTCCGGACGTTCGAGTTGCTGCGCCTCCATCGATCAAATCAACTTCACGGTGCCCGCGGGTGCGCCCGCCGGTTGTTACGTTCCTGTGGTCGTGCGGTTGGGTGGGAGCGTGGTAAGCAACACGGTTACCATGGCGATCGATCCCAAAGGCACTCCTTGCACGGATCCGGTGAACCCACTGGGCGCGGTATTCCGAGCCGGTGGAAAATTCGGCGCGGCTTTGTTGAAGCACGACAATCTCCAGTTCAATGTCGACGGCGCGCCGCAGAGTTACACGGCCGATTACGGCAGTGTTTCGCTACGCCAGGAAGCCGGCGGAGCGTGGGCCTTCAATCCGTATGTGTCGCTGCCTCCGGTAGGAACGTGTACAGCCTATGGCATCGCCGGCGACTTTGGAGTCTTGAACGATCTTCCCGGGATGGCTGCATCGGTGAAGGACCTGAATGGCGGCGCCTCGTTTTCCATCACCGGGTCGGCGGGAACCGTGAGTTTGCCGCAGGGCACGACTTCCCCGGTGCTCTACTCCGCGCTGTTTGCGACGTCGGAGGGTCTGCCGGGCGTGCTTTCCTCGTTTTTCACACCGGGAACGGCCAGCAGTCTGACTGGGACGGGCGGCCCGGATGTGGGACCGTTTCAGGCCACCGTCACCACAGGCGCCGATTTTACCTGGACGAATCAGGCGGCCGTCACCAGCGTGACGCGCTCGGCCGGGTTCACGGTG
>Ga0326728_10008535_pt1 | contig 25382 bp, 23 predicted proteins | sample MB3enrmetagenome_FD_207602 | JGI IMG/M metagenome (GOLD analysis project Ga0326728, IMG submission 207602) | Lab enriched peat soil microbial communities from McLean, Ithaca, NY, United States - MB31MN | ecosystem: Environmental > Terrestrial > Soil > Wetlands > Peat | place: USA: New York... | reverse complement strand
TTGCCGCCGGTCCCGGCGGCGCCCAGCGGCAGCATCGGCGGCGGCAAGTGCTCGGGGGCGATTGTCCCGCCGCGGGCCAGGATCATGGCGTGTTCGATGGCGTTGTGCAGCTCGCGGACGTTGCCGTGCCAGTCCCTACGGCCCAGCTCGACCATCGCCTCGGCGGAGACGGCCGGCCGGGCCGTGGCGGTCTTGGCCGCCAGGGCGCCCAGAAAGTGCTCGACCAGCAGCGGAATGTCCTCCCGCCGCCGCCGCAGCGGCGGAATCTCGATCTCGAAGGTGATCAGCCGGAAGTACAGGTCGTGGCGAAACAGCCCCTCGACCACCCGCCGGCCGAGGTCCTGGTGCGTGGCCGACACGAGGCGAAAATCGCTCCGCACGGGGCGGTCGGCCCCGACGGGCAGGATCTCGCCGTGTTCCAGCACCCGCAGCAGCTTAACCTGCAAGGCCAGGGGGATCTCGGCCACTTCGTCCAGGAAGATCGTGCCGCCGTCGGCCTGTTCCAGCAGTCCCTTGCGGGTCTGCTCGGCGCCCGTGAATGCGCCGCGGGTGTGGCCGAACAGCTCGCTCTCGGCCAGCGTGGGGCTGAGCGCGGCCATGTTCACCGCCACGAACGGCCCCCCGGCGCGGCGGCTGTAGCGGTGTACGGCGCGGGCCGCCAGCTCCTTGCCCGTGCCGCTCTCGCCCCGCAGGTGGACGCAAGCGTCGGAGGGCGCGACCAGGGCAATTCGCTTGAACACCTCTTGCATGGCCGGCGAAGCGCCGACGATCGGTCCTGCAGCGGCCGGGGCGGGCAAATGCCCGGGCGGCGCGGGGGTGCGGGCCGCGTGCTCCAGCGCCCGCCCGATCACCCGCTCGGCCACCGCCAGATCGAACGGCTTGGCCAGGTAGTCGAAGGCCCCGTTGCGGACCGCCTGCACGGCCGTGGCCAGCTCACCGTAGGCCGTCATGACCAGGATCGGGACGCTGGGCCCGGCCACTTCGCGGAAGTGCTGCATGGCCGTCAGCCCATCCATGCCCGGCAGGCGGACGTCCAGCACGATCACGTCGGGCCGCTGTTTGCGGGCCGTCTCGAGGCCCTGCTCGGCCGAAGCGGCGGTGGCCGCGGTGTGCCCCAGCTCCTCGGCCAGCTTCGCCAGCCCCCAGCAGATACTCTGCTCGTCGTCGACGATCAGCCAATGGGCCATGGCAAGATTTCCGGGTTCAAGGCAGTGGCACGGCGGACATTCCATTGTAATATATTCTCGGCAGCCTTGGGTCCTTTCTTGGCCCGGTGCCGCCAAGGCACATCTCTTGCCCAAATCCAAGGATGGTTGGATAATGGAGGGTAACTCCTTTCGCTCCTCGCGAGGCAAATCGCCCGGACCCACCGGAGACCCTTGTCCATGACAACTCGATCGATGGATCCGGCATCCCATCTCCCTTTGGTCTCAGCCGGCGCGGCCGAGCCTCCGATTCCCGAGGAGGTCATGGCGGCGGTGGCACGTCTAGGCCTGGCCGAAGTATTTCCCCAAGTGGTCGAATTGACACGGGAATTGTTCGGAGGTGCGTTCAAGGTGAGCGTCGAAGAGGACCCGGAAATATCGAATTGGTCCGACGTAGTGTTGACCGTCCACGCTCAGAGCAGCGTCGACGAGATTCTTGAAAAGAACACCCTGTGGCATCGGCGGCTGCCGCACGAGACCGCAGAGGCGCGTGCGGCTTTCTGCCTATCAATCGAGGCGCCATTGTGACAGGCGAGGAATTCGTCACCCTCGCGGCGAAACTGGCGGACGGCGCCGCCGCCGAGCGGCGGACCTCGATTAGCCGCTCCTATTACGGCGCCTTCCATGCCGCAATGGGACTGCTTGCCGACGCGGGCGTGCACTTGCCTGCCAGCCCGGAAGCGCATCGGAAGGTCAGGTTCTGTCTCCTGGAATGTGGCGAGCTTGCTGCAACGGAGGCTGGCGCGAAGCTCGAGTCGTTGCGCCGGCAAAGGAATCTTGCGGATTACGACCTGGAGCATCTACAATGCGAAGCAAGGCAAAACGCCCTCGTTCAGCTCCGTGTCGCCCAGGAGATCCTCGGCAGCTTGGAAACTTGCCGCAGCGAATCCGCGTGGCAGCGAGTCCGCACCCGAATTCGGGCCTACGCTACGGAGGTGCTACGTTTGACCCTGGTGGACTGAGGCCGGGGCTTTGTAAAGCGGCAGTTCGACGATGAACTCGGTCATGCCGTCGCGGCGGGCCCAGCGGATCGACCCGCCGTGGTCCTCGGCGATCTGGCGGGCGACGAACAGGCCCAGCCCGCTGCCGCCGGGCTTGCCGCTCACGAAGGGCTCGAACAGCCGCTCCACGACCGCCGCGGATGGCCCCGGCCCGCTGTCCCGCACGCAAATCACCCCCCGATCGTCCCCCAGGCGTGCCAACTCGATGGCGACCGTGGCCGGCGGCGGGCTTTCGGCGGCGTCGTCACAGGGGCGTCCCGTCCGGCAGACGGGACCTACGGGTAGCCGTGTGCGGGTGGCGGCGTCCACCGCATTCAGCACCAGGTTGATGGCCAGTTGTCGCAATTCTTCGGGATCGCCGCGGACCGGGAGCGCGTCGGGCGGCCGGGCCACCGTCAGCTCGATGCCGGCGTGCAGGCAGGCCGGACGCACCAACGCGGCCACTTCGTCCAGCAGGGGACCCAAGGGCACGGTTTCGCGGCTGGCGCGGCGCGGCTGGCTGAGCGTGAGGAACCGCTGCAAATACGATTCCATCAAGCGGAGCTGCCGCAGGGCCACCTCCAGCGACTCGCGCCCGGCGGGGGCCTGGCAGTCCCGCTGGTGCAGCTCGACGGCCATGCGCCCGCCGGTGGCCGCATTGCGGAGTTGGTGGGCCATGCCCGCCCCAAGCTGCCCCAGCGTGCGGAGCTGCTCGCTGCGGCGGACCTCGCGCCCGTACTGGGCCAGCCGCTCGGTCATGCGATTGATCGCCAGCGCCAGGTCGCGGATTTCGTCGTCGCGGGGCGCAACGGCCACGGGCGTGAAATCGCCCTGGGCGATGGTTGCCGCCTGGTCGCCCAGCCGGCGGATCGGCCGCACGAGCCGCGCGGCGAGGATCGCGGTCACCACCACCACGGCCAGGGCCGCCAGGACCCCGGCGGCCAACGCCGTGTAGCCGGCCTGCCGCACGGCCGCCGACCAGAGGTCTTCCGAGTACAGCACCAGCAACCGGCCGGCAATGTCGGCGGGCGGGCGGCCCGGCACAGGCACGATCTCAGCCAGGTAGGTCCGCCCGGCAAGCGCAATCTCGCCCGGGGAGTGCGTTTCCTCGCGCCCGTCGCGCTCCAACAGCCGGTCGAGTTGCCCGCGGCCCTGCTCGTCCAGGGCCAGCGTGCGGGCGCGAATGTGGTCTTCTGCGTCGAGAAAGATGAACTCGGCGCCCGACAGGCCGCTCATCTGCCGCAACACGGGCTCGCTGAGCGGGAATTTGGCCTGGCGGAGTGTGCCGGCCAGCCGGCGGAGGTGTTCTTCCTGCAACTGCCGCGCCCGCACCGCCCCCAAGTACGCGCTCGTGCCGCTGGCCAGCACGATGGCCAAGACCACGACGCCCAGCGTCGGCAGCAGCAATTGGAGTTGGATCGGCCGTCGCATGGGGAGTTCACGCGGGACTGAGTCGCCACCGCCGCGCTTGGGCCGCCAGGGCGGCGACATATTCCGGCCAGTCGTGCAGTGTCGCAGGATCGAAGTCCGCGCCGTTGGGCCAAACCAGTGTATGGGCCTCGGGGTCGATGCGGACCTGATTGAAAACAGCCAGATCGGCCAGCGGCCCGAACAGCTTGCCGGCGAGCACGGGGCGAAAATCGATCACCTGTTCGGTTCCGTCGTCGAAGGTCACGCGGAGCGTATAGGGCCCGACGACGGCAACATCACAAACGCGAAAAATCGGATGGTTCATCGTCTCTCAGCCCAGCGGTGCAATCGGCATGGGAGGTTCACCGCCCTGCAAACGCTGCCAATCTTATTCTAACCTCAGCCAGAGGACTGCCCCAGTGGTCGGGCCAGGAGCCGGCTGTCGGGGGCTTCGACACCCGTGTTGCGCGGACCGACACGCCCCGCCGACCGGGAGTTCCAGCCCCGGCGACGAAAACCGTTGACAGGCGTGCAGATAGGTCAATCGGCCTCCGACCGGGAAGTCTCGGCACAGAAGATGCTTTCTGGATGGGCGGGTCTTCGACCGACCCGCAAACAGCCGGCGGCGACCATGCTTCGCATGGTGCCCGATCGCCGGCCCAAGCCCCGTCACTCGGCGCCGGAGCCAACGGATGGTCCGTGCCCACTCCGGCCCGAGTGCCGGGACGAAAATCGCTTAAGGGATTCTGGTTCTCACCGCCACGCGTGTTTCGCGGAGACTGACATGAGCCACCGGCGTTCGCAAGGCAATCGCAAGGCATTCACCCTGGTCGAATTGATGGTGGTGATTGTGATCATCGGAATGTTGACAGCCCTGTTGTTACCGGCAGTCCAGGCTGCGCGAGAAGCGGGGCGACGCTCGTCGTGCGGGAACAACCTCAAGCAGATCGGCCTGGCGATGCACAATTACGAGAGTGCGTACAAGGGGTTTCCACCGCGACGCTATGGGCCCAGTTGGACGCCGCCGGCGCCCAACAAGGGATACTGCGGCTGGGGAGCGATCATCCTGCCGTACCTGGAATTGAAGAACGTCGAGCGTCTCTACTATCTCGACTACAACTTCTACGATCCGCAGAACGCGGAGGCCATTGCCAAGTCCATTGCCGTGTATTCCTGCCCGGCCACTCAGCCGAACCGCAGCATGACCGTGTGCGACCCGACCCAGACGATCACCGGGACGGGGATCGCGGGCGACTATTTTGGTCCCAACAGCGTCAGCGCGTGGTGGTTCTCGGACTCGGCGACCAACGCGGCCTACTCGAAGAACACCGAGACGGCCATGGCGGACAACCGCAACAAGGCTCTGTCTGAAATCACCGATGGCTTGAGCTGCACGCTGCTGATTACGGAGCAGGCGGGACGGCCCGACTGGTACATCAAAGGCGCAAAGCAATTGACTACGACCACCACCCCGAATGACGCCACCACCGCGATCGACGGCGTCACCTACTCGCAGTCGAATCCCGCGTGGTGGGGATGCTGGGCGTCGTACCAGGTCTTCTCGGTCTGGACTTATTCGGACGACGGCGTGACGGAGGGCGGCAACAACACGATCAACATGAACAACTCGCAAGGCATCTACAGTTTCCATCGCGGCGGCGCCAATGCCGTCTTCTGCGACGGTGCCGTACATTTTCTCGGAGAAGGCCTGACCCCCCAGGTGCTCGGCGCCATCGTCACCGCGCGGAGCGGCGGCGTGGACACCGCGGAAGTCCGCTCGGCCGAGTCCCTTGGTGGCACGGAGTTCTGAGCCGTTTTTCGCCAATCCGCCGGCGTGAGGAGCAAACCCCATGAGATTCTTGCACGCAAGCTTGGTTCTCGGTCTGTGCCTGGTGGTTGCGGGCTGTGGATCGAAGCACGGCGATCGACCGCCGGTCCATCCGGTCGGGGGCAAGCTGCTGGTGGCTGGAGCACCCGCCGCCAATGCGGACGTCGTTCTGTATCCGGTCAACGGCCAAGGACTCTCCATGCTGCGGCCGCACGCCACGGTCGAAGCGGACGGCTCCTATCATCTGACCAGCTTCGCGACCCGGGACGGCGCGCCGGTCGGCAATTTCGCCGTGACTGTGGTCTGGCCGGGACCGCCGGGCAAGAATCAGGCTGAGGACGAGCCCGGGCCGGACCGCCTGGGGCGACGCTACGCAGACGCCAAGAAACCGGCCGCAAGCGTGCATATCGGGCCCGAAACCACGGAACTGGCCACGATCGACTTGAAACCCGTGGGAGAAAAGCCCCAGCGAGCGGCCGGCCCGACGCCGGGCCTCGAACCATAAATGACCTTGCACGATCTTGGGAGGGTTCCCGTGTGCCACGACCCTGCCGACCACGCTTCGCGCGGTGCCCGATGGTGCCCGGGATCAAGCGGTGTCCAACCCGCGGGACGCACTGCTTCTGCGAAGCAGCGGCACACGGCGGTTGGCTCGGCATAGCCGCGCGACTTTCTTGCAGGAGTCTCTTTCGTGTCGACAGACGTACCAGCGGGCAGGTTCCCCGTTCGCCTGGAAGGCGTGACCAAACGCTTTCGTCAGGGCGAGACGGTCGTCGAGGCCATCAGGGACGTGAGCCTTTTGATCGCAGCAGGGGAGTTCGTCGCCGTGATGGGAGCCAGCGGCTCGGGCAAGAGCACGCTGCTGCACGTCATGGCGGGGCTCGCTCCGCCCGATGAAGGCCGCGTGCTCATCGACGGCGCCGACCTGTCGAGCATGTCGGACGGAGAACTGACGCGGTTCCGCCGCCGCAAGATCGGTCTCGTCTTTCAGGCGTTCAATTTGATTCCTTCGCTGACGGCCGACGACAACATCACCCTGCCCATTCTGGCCGGCGGACACAACGATCGGAGCGGCGCGCGGGTCCAGCGCCTGTTGGATCGCTTGGGGCTGGTCCCGCGGCGGCATCATCGGCCCGACGCGCTCAGCGGCGGCGAACAGCAGCGCGTGGCAATCGCCCGCGCGCTGGTCAACGATCCGGCCTTGGTCCTGGCCGACGAACCCACCGGCAGCCTGGATTCGGTCAGCGGGCAGCAGATATGCCGGCTGCTGCGCGAATTGTGCGAAGCAGAGCGGCGAACGATCGTGGTCGTGACCCACGAACCGGCCGTGGCCGCATGGGCACAGCGCGTGGTGGTGATGAAAGACGGCTGCATCCTCACGCAGTTCGGCACCGGTGAATTCAAGGACGCGCAAACGCTGGCGGCCCATTACCAGGACGTCGTGAACGTCGCCGGCCCGGAAACTCTGGCGACCCCCTGTATCCCATAGATCCCGGAAGCGGCTATGCACACAGGAGAGTTTGCGGTCGTCGGCAAGCTGGTCGTGGCCGACGTGCGGCGGCGGCCCGGGCGACTGTTGCTGACGATCCTCGCCACGATCGCTGCCGCATGCGTCGTGGTCTGGGTGGTCAGCGGCTACGATGCGCTGGTGGAGAAGTTCCGGGAATTGAGCGAGAAGTATCTGGGCAGATACGAGCTGATCGTCCTGCCTGTGGGTCCCGCGGATTCTCCGTTGCCGCCTCTCTCCAAGGAGTTGCTCGGCTTGCTCAGGCAAGACCCGGCCGTGGCCGCGGTGGATCCCGTGTTTCAAGCCCGCGTGAAGATCAGGACCAAGGTCGCCCCCGAGCGAGCCGGTTCGGGCCGGGCGGGAGAGGCGCCTGCCGGCAACGCGCCCGCGGCTCCCGGGGACGCCCCGACACTTGTCGGCACGGATGCCGCCGAGCCGCCGTATCCGCTGGTCCAAGGCAAGTGGATCGCTTCGGGACGGCCGCGGCGCGCGGAAGCGGCCATCAGCAAGGGCTTGGCGGAAAAGCTGGGCGTAACGCTGGGAGACGACGTGCTCGTTGCCAACAACGGAAGCGAGGGCGAGTTCCCGCTGAAGATCGCCGGCATTGTCGAGCAGCGAAAGAGCGTTCCCAGGGAGAGCTTCATGATCGGCCTGCCGCCGTCGCGCGGCCCGCCCCTGACCCACGGACCGGCAGTCGCCGCTCTCTATGTGCCCTGGATGGTGGCTGAGAAGCTTGCCGGCATTCCGGCGAAGATCGACTTCGCCGGCGTCGTCCTGACCAAGGGCATCAAGCTCGGGGAGTTTCGCGCCCAGTGGGCCGAGCGGTTTGCCCACGCGTCTCCGCCTGCGGAGATGCAAGCCCAGGAAGACGTGGGGGCCGAACTCCAGCAGAGTTCGACGGCGGAGAGCGTCCGCGGGCAGGCCCTGTCGGCCACCGGCATTTCGCTCGTGGCGGCGCTGTTCATCATTTTCAGCACGCTCAATATGGGCGTGGACGAGCGCATTCGCCAGTTTGCCATGCTGCGCGCGGTTTCGCTGACGAAAGTGCAAGTCGGAGCCATGCTCGCCCTGGAAAGTCTCTTCCTGGGGCTGATCGGCTGGGCGGGCGGTCTGCTGGCCGGTTGGGGATTGCTGGAAATCGTGAGCTGTTTTCGGCCCGCGCTGTTCCCGATGGGCGTGTCGCTGGGCTTCTGGTGCATCGCGCTCTCGGGCATTTGCGCATTGGGCGGATCGCTGGCGGCTTCCGTCATTCCCGCGTGGAGGGCCACGCGCGTCAGTCCGCTGGAGGCCATGGCGGTGCGCCCCCGTGCGCGGTCGGCGCACTTCTCATGGGGCGCCACCCTGATCGGCTTGCTGCTGATCTCCGTGAACCCGCTCGTCGTGTTCTACATTCCGATGCCGGACACCGCGCGGTATGCCGTCTCGGCGATCGTGGGTTGCCCCGCGATGGCTCTTGGATTCGTGCTCTTGGCGCCGCTGACGATCACGTTCACCGAAAAAGTTCTCGGGCCCGTTATCGCCCGGTTGGCGGGGGTCAACTCACGGTTGCTGGCCACGCAGCTTACGAGCAATCTCTGGCGGACCGTGGGAACCACGGCGGCGCTGACCATCGGTCTCGGGCTGTTCGTCGCCATGCAAACCTGGGGCTATTCCATGCTCGCACCGTTCATGCCCGGCGATTGGGTTCCGGAGCTGGTGGTCGGCCTGATGCCGGTGGGCGTGCCCGCTGCGGAGATTGAATCGGTCCGCCACGTGAAAGGGGTCGTGGCCGATCAATGCGTGCCGCTGGCCGTCGAGCAGACGAAGTTCGCCGAGGATTACACCGGGGCCCGCATACGCGCGTCTTCCTCGCGCCAGGACAACTGTGTCATGTTGGGCGTCGATCCCGAGATGGCGCTGGGGGGCGAGAAGCCCATGTTCGACTTCCAATTCGTCGCGGGATCGCGCCGCGAGGCCCTGGAGAAACTCAAGCGGGGTCGTTACTGTCTGGTTCCCGATCACTTTCAGCGCGAGAGCGGCCTGGGAGTGGGCGACAGGTTCGCCGTGATCCCGCCCGACTCGCCCGGCGAGCGCGTCGAGTACGAAATCGCCGGCGTCGTGTCGATGACCGGCTGGCATTGGATGAGCAAGATCGGCCTGCGAAATCGCGACGGGGGCCGATCGGCCGGGCTGATGTTCACTCAGTACGATCAGGTGCGACGCGACTTTGCCATCAACCGGGTAACCTTCTTCTGGATGAATCTGGACGGCACGGCGAGCGAGGACGAGATCAAGGAATCGCTGCAAACGATTGCCCAGCGGAACTTCGACATCAACCTCGCCAAAGCCAAGCAGCGCGGGCGGGGACCGATGGGCGACAGGGGGCCCGGCGGTCGCCGGCGGGATTACACGGCGAGCGTGAACCTGCAATCAGCCGAAACGGTTCGCAAAACAATCAACGCGCGCGCGGACGGCATCATCTGGACCCTTAGCCTATTGCCGCTGGTAACGCTCGCGGTAGCCTCCCTGGGCGTCGTCAACACCGTGCTTTCGTCGATCCGTGCGCGACGCTGGGACATGGGGGTGCTGCGCGCGATCGGCGTCACGCGTGCGGGACTCTTCCGGATGATCCTGGCGGAAGCGATCCTGGTCGGCGTCGTGGCTTGCCTGCTGAGCCTCGGCTTCGGCGTGATGGCCGGCTATTGCGGCACGGGCATAACGCGTTACATCAATATCCGCGGCGGGCAGATCGTGCCGCTCGTGGTTCCCTGGGCCAAGTTGTCGATTGGCTTTGGCGCCACGCTTGGCTTGTGCTCGCTCGCAGCCCTGTGGCCCGCCATCACCACGGGGCGCAGTGAACCCTTGAAGCTCCTGCAAGCGGGGCGCGCTGCTACATGACTTGCGCCGACGCTCGGTTGGGCGGCATAGGCAAGCTATGCGGGCCACCCGCCCCTACCCACAAAACGGATGCCCGCCCGCGGGATTCCGCGACTCGGCGGCGGAAGTCCGCGATTCTGTATTGCGGCCAGCGTGGCGGCCACACGGCATCTTCGTCTTAACGCCTTGCGGCGCAATTACTTGGCAATTATTTTTCAGGTGCGCCCTCCCCCCGGAACGTCGATTGCTATATAAACGCGGGGTGCCATGCCCAGGCTTGCGTGGGCACGTGAAAAATGCCGCACGGCCACGCGGGCGTGGCCAGGGCACCCGTTGGGTAGCAGGTGGGAGCTGTCCCCCCTGCCGCCCCGATTGACCAAGGCCGTTTTGGAGGGAAGCCGATGACCGCCGCTCACGCCCGGGTGAAGCCGGAACTGGAATTCTTGATGCAGGTCCCCCTGTCGCCCGATCGCAAGACGATCCTCGACTGCATGCAGTGCGGCATGTGCAGCGGGAGTTGTCCGTTGGGCGATGCGATGGAGTATCCGCCGCGGCAGATGATCCTGGAGGCCCGCTCGGGCGGGTTGGAAGCGGTGCTGCGGAGTCCGTCGCTGTGGATGTGCATCGGCTGCGCCACCTGCTCGCGGCGTTGTCCGCGGGGGATCGAGCTGACCGACGGCATGTGGCCCGCCATGCGCGACAAGGCGATGCAGGACGGGATCCAACCGCCGGCGGAGCTGCAGGAGGCGTTTCAAAACGTCTTCAAGTACGGCAATTCGCTGGGCCAGTCGCCGCGCAAGCGGCTGGCTTGGGCGGAGAACCTGGAGGTGCCGGTCCGCGACCTCTCCAAGGAACAGGCCCCGGTGGAAGTGCTCTGGCTGGTCGGCGACTACCCCTCGTATTATGCCCGGAACCGCACGGTTACGCGGGCCTTCGCGCGGATCCTGACCGCCCTGGGCGTTCGCTGGGGCGTGCTGGGAAACAAGGAGCGCACGATCGGCGATTGCGACCGGCTCTTCGGCGAGGAGGGGCTGTTCGAGTCGCTGGTCGAGTACAACCGCGCGCTGCTGGACCAGCAGCAGTTCGAGAAGATCGTGCTCCTGGACCCGCACAGCTACCGCGCGCTGGAGCGGTTCTATCCGCGCTTCGGGGCGAAGTATCCGGTTGAACATTACATGACCTTCCTGGCCGCGCGGATCGAGCAGATCAAGGCCCTGGCGGTCAAGCCGGTCCAGGCGACGGTGGCCTATCACGACAATTGCTGCGTGGGCCGCCGCTACGACTGCTTTGATCCGCCGCGGGCCGTGCTGGCGGCGATCCCCGGCGTGAACCTGGTGGAAATGGAGCACAACCGGCAGGACGCCTTGTGCTGCGGCGGGGGGGGCGGGGGCATGTGGCTGGACGCCCACATCGCCGCCCACGGCGGCACGCGGCTGGCCGAACGGCGGGTCCGCGAGGCGGCGGCCGTCGCGGCCGACGTGCTGGCCGTCTCCTGCCCCTTCGAGCTCTCGCGCTTCGAGGATGCCGCCAAAGTCGCCGGCCTGGAAGGCAGCCTGAAGGTCCGCGACCTGATCGAACTCTTGGCCGAGTCGCTGGATTTGGGTGAAAAGGAGACTGTATGAAAATCGCTGTCGTGGTGCGGCAAGTGCCGGACCTGATCGAACCGGTGGAGATCGCCGCCTCGGAAAAGACCGTGGACCTGGGCATGGCCACCTTCCGCGCCAACGAGGCGGACGATTTCGCGCTGGAGCAGGCGATCTTGCTCAAGGAGAAATCGGGCGGCAGCGTCGCTGTCGTCGCGCTGGATTTCGGGGACGTGCAGAACACGCTCTACACGGCGGCGGCCAAGGGGGCCGACCGCCTGATCACGATCCCCTACGACGCCGATCTGCCGCCGGCGCCCAAGGAGGCGGCCGCCGCCTATGCCCAGGTGATTCGCGGCCTGGCGCCCGAGCTGGTGTTGGTGGGCAGTTACGCGCATGACGAGCTGGAGAGCACGCTGGCCCCGCTGCTGGCCCGCGAGCTGGGCCTGCCGTTCGTGGGCGTGGTGCGCGGGGTGCGGCCGGCGGCCGACGGCGGCACGGCCGTGGTCTTCAAGGAATTCCCCGCCGCCGCCCTGGCCAAGATGACCGTCAAGCTGCCGGCCTTGCTGGGCATTCTGGGCGCCGACCAGCCGCCGCGCTACGTGCCGGTCAGCCGCATCCGCGCCTTGATGAAAACGGCCAAGATCGAAGAGCAGGAGGCGGCCGTCCCTGACGCCTCTTCCGCCGTGACCGTCCGGCGGTTGTATCACCCGGCGGCCGGCCAGCGGGCGGAAATCCTCGAAGGCCCGCCGGCAGACGTCGCCGCCAAGATCGCCGGCATTCTCAAGGAAAAAGGAGTCTGCAAGTGAGCTCACAAGATGTCCTCATCGTGGCCGAAACCAGCCGCGGCCAGTTGGCCGACGTCTGCGGCGAGTTGCTCGGCGCCGCCCGGGCGCTGGCGGCGCTGACGGGCGGGAAGGTCGTGGCCGTGCTGCCGGGGGCCGACGGCTCCGTTTTGGCCGGGGGCCTGGCGGCCGCCGATCGTATCCTCCTGGCCGACGCCCCCCTGCTGGGCGGCTTCTCTCCCGAGCCGTATGTCGCGGTGCTGGAGAACATCATCCGGGCTGAGGGTCCGCGGGCCGTGCTGGTGGCGAGCACCTCGGTCGGACTGGATTTGGCTCCCATGCTCGGCGCGAAACTGGCCGCGCCGGTGGTCAACGGCTGCCGGGCCGTCTCGGTCGCGGACGGCGCCTTGCAGGTGACGGCGAGCTTCTATGGCGGCAAGTTGCTGGCCGACCTGACGGTAACGGCCGCCCCGGCGATCTTGCTCTTGGCCCCCGGCGCCTTCCGGCCCACGCCCGAGAAGGGCGCCGCGGCGGTCGAGACCTGGCAGATGCCGTCGCCGCTGGCGGCCGGCGCGGTCGTCTTCGAAGAAATGATCCTGCCCGAAGGCGGCGACGTGGACCTCACCCAGCAGGAGGTCGTGGTGGCCGTGGGCCGCGGCATCCAGCAGCAGGACAACCTGGAAGTCGTGGAGGAGTTGGCCGCGGCCCTGGGCGGAGCGGTCGCCGCCTCGCGGCCGATCATCGACCAGGGCTGGCTCCCCGCCACGCGGCAGGTGGGAAAGTCCGGCATGACCGTCAAGCCGAAGTGTTTTCTCGCCCTGGGCATCAGCGGGGCCCCCGAGCACGTCGAGGGGATGAAGGACTCGGGCTTGATCATCGCCGTGAACACCGACCCCGCCGCCCCGATCTTCGAGGTCGCGCACTATGGCGTGGTGGCCGACCTGCTGGAGGTCGCACCCGCATTGACCCAAGCCATCAAGGGAGCCTAGGAGAAGGGTGATGCTCTGCCACGAAAGCTTCTGGCCCCTGGCAAGCCTGCCGACCGCGGAGAAGATCTGCGGCGTTTACGGGGCCGTCTGGCTGATGATCCTGGCGGCGCTGGCCGCCGCCGCCTTCGCGCATCGCATGTTCCGCCTGATCCGCGTCCTGGCCAAGGGCCGGCGGGAGAACCGCCTGGACCACATCGGCCAACGGATCGCCCTGTTTCTGAAGGAGGTGGTCGGGCAGTCGCGGATGTGGAGCGGCGAGTCGATCATCAATTGGGCTCACCCCCTGGTCTTCTGGGGATTCTGCTGCTTCGTGCTCGCCTCGGCGTTGATGTTCACCGGCGGGATGTTCGATCCCTTCCTGGCCGCCGTCTTGCCCGCCGGATGGCACGTCCCCCAGGCCGAGGAGATTCCGCTCTTGGGGACGATCGTGGACGTGTTCGCCGTGCTGGTATTCGCCGCGCTGGTGGCGTCGTCGATCCGCCGCTACATCTTCACTCCGCCCGGCTTGCAGCGCACCTGGGACGCCTCGATCGTCGTGTCGCTGATTGCGGCGCTGATGGTCACGTTCGTCTTGTCGGAGGCGGGCGGGCACGTCCGCGAGCCGGCCGGCCAAACCTGGCTGCCCGCCGGCACGCTGACGGCCAAGGCCCTGCTGGCGGGCGGCGCGGCGCCGTCGACCGTAATGCACATCGGGCTGGCGTGCTGGTGGACCCACTTGTTCATCCTGCTGTTCTTCCTGGTGTACCTGCCTTACTCCAAGCACATGCACCTGATCTGGGCCCCGTTTGCCGTATTCTTCGGCGAGTTGCCCGGCAAGAAGGGGACCCTGGAGCCGCCGGCCGAGGCGGAGCCGGCCGCGGCGACCGAGGCAGCGGCCGAAGGGACTGGGGCGGCGGAGCCCGTGGTCCGGCAACTGGGCGCCTTCACCTGGCGGCAGCTCATGAATGCCTATACCTGCGCCGAGTGCGGGCGCTGCGAGCGGCAGTGCCCCGCCTTTGCCAGCGGTGCGAGTCTCTCGCCGCGGCAGATCGTGCACGACCTGAAGGAATTCGTGCTGGGCGAGGGGTTGGCCGCGGTGGGCGGCGCGGCCGGGGCACCCGCGCAGCGGGTCGGCGGCAAGGCGCTGGTCGGCCAGGTCGTCAAGCCGGAGGTCCTCTGGGGCTGCACGACGTGCTACGCCTGCATGGAGGCCTGCCCCGTGCGCAACGAGCACGTGCCGCTGATGGTTGAGATGCGCCGCAAACTGGTCGAGCGCGGCGCGGTGGACGCCCGCCTGCAGGAGGCCTTGATGTCGCTGCAGCGATACGGCAACTCGCTGGGCGCCTCGCCGCGGAAACGCTTCGACTGGGCCAAGGACCTGCCCCAGCCGATCAAGGACGCGGAAAAGGAGCCGGTGGAAACGCTCTGGTTCCTCGGCGATTATGCGGCCTTTCACCCCTCCTCCGCCCGCGTCTCGCGCATGGTGGCCCTCTTGTTCCAGGCCATGGGCCTGAACTTCGGCTGCCTGCTGCGGAGCGAGAAGTCGGCGGGCAACGACGTGCGCCGCTCGGGCGAGGAAGGGCTGTTCGAAATGCTCGCCGAGCAGAACATGAAGGCCCTGGGCAAGGCCCGCTTCCAGCGCATCGTCACCACCGATCCGCACACCTACCACGTGCTGCGGCACGAGTATCCGCGCTTCGGCCTGACGCAGCCGGTGTACCACTATTCGGAAATCCTCGACGAGGCGATCGGCCAGGGGCGGCTGGCGCTGCGGCAGAAGCTCGAGGGCACCGCGGTGCTGCACGACGCCTGTTACCTGGGCCGCTACAACGGCATCTTCGATCCGCCGCGGCGCGTGCTGGATGCCCTGGGCCTCGGGCGGCGAGAGATGCCGCGCAGCCGCGAGCACAGCTTCTGCTGCGGGGCGGGCGGCGGCAAGATCTGGATGGAGGAAGATGCGGCGGTCCGCGAGCGGCCCGCGCTGCTGCGGATCCGCGAGGCCCTGGCCATGCAAGGCGTCACGCACTTCGTCGTGACCTGCCCGAAGGACCTGGGAATGTTCGAGGACGCCGTGAAAACGGTGGGCGCAGAGGGCCGCCTGCGGGTCGTCGACTTGGGGGAGCTGGTTTTCGAGGCGACGTAGTAACTACAACGGACAACTTGCATTGGGGATCGCCCATGCCCGAAAAAATCGGCGTGTACATCTGTCACTGCGGCAGCAATATTGCGGGCACCGTCGACGTGCAGGAGGTGGCCCGCTGGGCGGGCGCGAACCTCAAAGGCGTCGCCGTGTCGCGGGACTATAAGTTCATGTGCTCCTCGCTCGGCCAGCAGATGATCGAGGAGGACATCCGCTCGGAGGGGCTCACGCGGGTGGTGGTGGCAGCCTGCTCGCCGCATCTGCACGAGAAGACCTTCCGCCGCGCCTGCGAGAACGCCGGTCTGAACCCCTACCTGCTGCAGATGACCAACATCCGCGAGCACGTCTCCTGGGTGCACACCGACAAGCAGGCCGCCACCGCGAAAACCAAGGCCCTGGTCGCGGCGGCGGTCGGGCGGGTCGCCCAACAGGAGTCGCTCGAGCGGACGTACGTCGAGGTCAACCCGGCCACGCTGGTGGTCGGCGGCGGCATCGCCGGCTTGCAGGCGACCCTCGAGCTGGCCGACGCCGGCTACCCCGTCTATCTCGTCGAACGCGAGCCGTCCATCGGCGGCCACATGGCCCAGTTCGACAAGACCTTCCCCACCCTGGACTGCGCGGCCTGCATCCTCACGCCCAAGATGTCGGAGGTCGGGCAACACGACAAGGTCACGCTGCTGACTTACTCCGAGCTGGAGGAGGTGAGCGGCTCGGTGGGCAACTTCAAGGTGAAGATCCGCAAGCGGGCCCGCATGGTCGACGCCGCAAAGTGCACCGGCTGCGGCATCTGCATCGAAAAATGCCCGCGAAAAGTCCGCGACGACCAGTTCGAGGCGGGCATGGGCTTCCGCAAGGCGATCTACACCCCCTTCCCGCAGGCCGTGCCGCGGATCCCGGTCATCGACACGGCCAACTGCACCTTTTTCAGGACGGGCAAGTGCCAGATCTGCGCCAAGGTCTGTCCCACCGAGGCCGTCGATTACCAGCAGCAGGACGAGATCGTCGAGCTGGAGGTGGGCAACATCATCCTGGCCACCGGCTGGAAGCAGTTCGATTGCTCGCGCGTGGGCAGTTACGGCTACGGCCGGCTGCCCAACGTCTTCAGCGCCTTGGAGTTCGAGCGGATGTGCAACGCCGCCGGCCCGACCAACGGCAAAATCGTGCTCCGCGACGGCAAGACCGAGCCCAAGAGCGTGGCCATCATCCACTGCGTGGGCAGCCGCGACGTGAACTACAACGCCCACTGCTCCGCCATCTGCTGCATGGCGGCGCTGAAGTTCGGGCACCTGGTCATCGAGAAGACCCAGGCCGAGGTCTATTCCTTCTATATCGACATGCGCACCAACCAGAAGGGATACGAGGAGTTCTACCAGCGGCTCGGGGAAGAGGGCATGCAGTTCATCCGCGGCAAGGTCGCCGAAGTCAGCCAGGCCGCAGGACCGGCGGAGGAAGCGGGCAAGCTCGTTTTGCAATTCGACGACACCCTGCTGGGCCGCCAGCGGCGGCTGCCGGTGGACATGGTCGTGCTGATGGGCGCCCTGGAGCCCCAGGCCGACGCCAAGGAGTTCGGCCTGCGGGCGGGGATCTCGTGCGCCTCGGGAGGCTGGTACATCGAGCGGCACCCGAAGCTCGACCCGGTGGCCACGATGACCGACGGGGTCTTCGTGGCGGGGGCCTGCCAGGGGCCGAAGGACATCCCCGCCTCGGTGGCCCAAGGGGCCGCCGCCGCCGCCCGCGTCGCCGGCATGATCAGCAAGGGCACGGTGATGATCGAGCCGATCGTGGCGGCAATCGACGAGGAGGAATGCTCCGGCTGCCGCATCTGCAACACGATGTGCCCCTACAACGCCATCGAGTTCGACGAAGAGAAAGAGGTCAGCCGCGTGGTAACCGCGCTCTGCAAGGGCTGCGGCACCTGCGTGGCCGCCTGCCCGGCCGGCGCGATCACCGGCGCCCATTTCAACAACCGGCAGATCTTCGCCGAGATCGAGGGCGTCCTCTGCGACGCGATCCATGGCGACGGCCAAGTGGCGGCGAAAGAAGCGGTGCCGGTGTGAAGGGGATGATGAGCAAGAACCCTGGAATGTCTCGTCCCCACGCTCTGCGTGGGGACGCACTGAGCGGACGCTCCGCGTCCCCGAACCTGAAGCAGATATCCCCGAGAGGGACGCGGAGCGTCCTCCCAGCCCGTTCCCACGGAGGACCGTGGGAACGAGGAGACCGACTACTGAAAACTGATAACTGATTACTGAAAACCTCCCATGCCCGACGAAATCTTCGAACCGAAAATCGTGGGGTTCTGCTGCAACTGGTGTTCCTACCGGGCGGCGGACCTGGCCGGCACGGCGCGGATCAAGTACGCCCCGAACGTCCGCATCCTGCGCGTGATGTGCAGCGGGCGGGTCGACCCGAGCTTCGTCTTGAAGGCCCTGGCCTGCGGCGCCGACGGCGTGCTGGTGGCCGGCTGCCACCCCGGCGAATGCCACTACATCGAGCAGAACTACAAGGCCATGCGCCGCTACCACTTGCTCAAACACACGCTGGCCGGGCTGGGCGTCGAGCCGGACCGCGTCCGCCTGGTCTGGGCCTCCGCCGCCGAAGGCCAGCAGTTGGCCGAGGCGATCGACAAGCTGGTCGAGGACGTCCGCAAGCTCGGGCCGCTCCGCTGGCCGGGCAACTGGGCGGAAAACGGCCACCGCCAGGAGGCCATCGCCGCCATCGCCCAGGAACACCAGGAAGCCATCGAGGTGCCGTCATGAGTCAAACCACCGCCCAGCCCGCCAAGACCAAGGGCACGCTGGCCATCTACTGGGCCGCTTCGTGCGGGGGCTGCGAGATCGCGCTCTTGCAGATCGATGCGAAGATCCTCGACGTGGCCGCGGCCTTCGACATCGTCCTCTGGCCCTGCGCCACCGACGGCAAGGTCCACCAGATCGAACAAATGGCCGACGGCAGCATCGACCTCTGCTTCTTCAACGGCGGCATCCGCACCAGCGAGCAGGAGTACATGGCCCAATTGCTCCGCCGCAAGGCCAAAGTGCTGGTGGCTTTCGGCTCGTGCGCGTCGGAGGGCTGCATTCCCGGGCTGGCCAACCTCAACGACCGGCAGTCGATCTTCGACACCGTCTACAAGGAAGGCTCGGCCACCGCGCCGGAGAACCCCGGCGACCTGCGGCCGCAGCACGCGACGCAGATGCCCGAGGGCACGCTGCACCTGCCCGTCTTCTACGACACCCTCAAGACGCTCGCGCAAACGGTGGAGGTGGATTATTTCCTGCCGGGCTGCCCGCCGGAGGCCGAGCGGATCTGGGCGGCCGTCGAGGCGATCCTGGCCGGCAATCTGCCCCCGCGCGGCTCGACGCTCGGATTGACGACCACCGTCTGCGACGAGTGCAAGCGGAATCGCGGCGAGAAGAAGATCAAGAAGTTCTACCGCACCTGGCAGATCCAGCCGGACGAGGAGACCTGCCTCCTGGAGCAGGGCCTGATCTGCTGCGGGATCGCCACGCGGGCCGGCTGCGGCGCGCTCTGCCCGCAGGTCAACTCCCCCTGCATCGGCTGCCACGGCGGCAACGACGGCGTGGCGGACTACGGCGCGCGGTTGTCCAGCGCCGTGGCCTCGGTGATCGACTCCTCCGACCCGGACGAGATCGAGCGCATCATCGCCGACGGCATTCCCGACCCGGTCGGCACGTTTTATCGCTTCAGCCTCGCCGGCAGCCTGCTGCGGCGGAAGAAGAGGGATTCCTGAACCCCGCGACGCAGTCGCGGGGCTTTCCAAATCCCCAAATCCCCAAAACCCCAAATCCCCGACCCCTATGAAACGCATCTCCATCGACCCGATCACGCGGCTGGAAGGCCACGGCAAGATCGACATTTTTCTGGACGAGGCCGGCGAGGTGGCCAATGCCTACCTGCAGATTCCGGAGCTGCGCGGCTTCGAGAAGTTCTGCGTGGGGCGCCCGGCGGAGGACATGCCGAACCTGACCGCGCGGATCTGCGGCGTCTGCCCCGAGGCCCATCACCTGGCGGCCACCAAGGCCCTGGACGCGGTGTTCGGCGTCGAGCCGCCGCCCACGGCCAAAAAGCTCCGCGAGCTGTTCTACAGCATCTTCTACGCCACCGACCACACCACGCACTTCTACGCCTTGGGCGGGCCGGACTTCGTCGTCGGCCCCGACGCCCCGCCGGCCGAGCGCAATATCCTCGGCGTGATCAAGAAAGTCGGCATGGACGTGGCCGGCAAGGTCTTGAAAATGCGGCGTGACGGGCACGCGCTGATCAAGATGATCGGCGGCCGCGCCGTCCATCCCAACTGGGGCCTGCCCGGCGGGGTGAGCAAGGGCATCGACGAAACCCAGCGCGCGGAAATCGAGGCCCGCGGCCGCGAGGCCGTGGAGTTCGCCCGCTTCTCGCTGAAAATCTTCGACCAGGTCGTGCTGGCCAATACGGCCTACGTCGAGTTGATCACCGGCGACGTTTTCGTACACCGCACCTACAACATGGGCATGGTCGACGCCCAGAATCGCACGAATTTCTACGACGGCCAGATCCGCGTGACTAGCCCCAGCGGCAAGGAACATGCCAAGTACGCCCCCGCCCGGTACCGCGAGTTCGTCGCCGAGCGGGTCGAGCCCTGGACTTACCTGAAGTTCCCCTACCTGCGCAAGATCGGCTGGAAGGGGCTGGTGGACGGCGAGGACTCGGGCGTGTACAAGGCCACGCCGCTGTCGCGCTGCAACGTGGCCGACGGCATGGCCACCCCGCTGGCCCAGGCCGAGTACGAGCGGATGTACGCCACGCTGGGCGGCAAGCCCATCCACCACACGCTGGCGACTCACTGGGCCCGGCTGGTCGAGCTGCTCTATGCCGCCGAGCGCTGGGTGGAGCTGGCCGCCGATCCCGGCATCACCGGCAAGGATTATCGCACGCTGCCCACCGCGACGCCCAGCGAGGGCGTCGGCTGCGTCGAGGCCCCGCGGGGCACGCTCACCCACCACTACGCCACCGACGAGCGCGGCATCCTCACCAAGGTGAACCTGATCGTCGGCACCACCAACAACAATGCCCCGATCTCGATGTCGGTTAAGAAGGCTGCGCAGGCACTGATCCACCACGGTCAGGTCCGCGAGGGGCTCTTGAACCGCGTCGAAATGGCCTTCCGCGCCTACGACCCCTGCTTCGGCTGCGCCACGCACAGCTTGCCCGGCCAGATGCCGCTGGAAGTCACGCTCCGCGGCCCGGACGGCGCGGTGCTGCAGCGGCTCAGCCAGAACGTGTAGCCGCTTGCGGCTTCGCAGGGCTCTTGACCCGCATCCGCCGGAGGGATACCCTTTCCCAACAGTAGACCTTCAAGAAAGGGAGATCCCATGCCTCCACAACCCGATCCGCGTCAGGGCGACCCGGACGAAGGTCGCCGTTCACCCTTGTCGGATCCGGGGCACAACGACGTTCGCGACCTGCTCCGCACCATTGGGCCGCTGGTTGTCGGCGTCGGCGCGATCTTCACAATCATCGGTATCGGCAGCTTCTTCGCTGCCTTCGGCACTTTTCAGCCGCCGCGGTACTTCTGGTGCGCGTTTATCGGCCTGCCGCTCGTGGGCGTCGGCGTGGCCATCTGCAAATTCGCCTTCATGGGCGCCGTCAGCCGCTACATCGCCGACGAGGTTGCCCCGGTCGGCAAGGACGTGATCAATTACATGGCGGAAGGCACGCAGGACGCCGTCCGCAGCGTGGCGAGCGCGGTGGGCGAGGGCCTCCGCGGCGGCGCGCCGGGACATGAGGCGCAGGGCATCCACTGTCCCAAGTGCAACACGGCCAACGAGGCGTCCGCCAGCTTCTGCAAGGGTTGCGGGGCGCCCCTGGCGCGGTCGAAGCCCTGTCCTAGTTGCGGCGAGCCGAATGACCCCGATGCACGGTTCTGCGACCACTGCGGCAAGGCGCTCGCCTGACGGCCCGGCTACCGCCGCGGAATGACAAGTTGGTCGCAAATCGTGCGTGCGGTCGTTTCCTTGATTTCACGATGCCTTGGGACGGGTGCACACCTCCCGCTGGCGGGGTTTCGATAAATCGAATGGTGGGCGCCTTCGCGGTCGAGATAACAGCCGTGGTCCTTGATGTGCTGGATGAGGTCGCGGCGTTTCATCGTGCGGGAACTTCCACGGAGAGAGTCTCCCACATGGCGTTGCCGGGAAGGTCCTTGGCAGCGTTCTCGCGGTAGGACTGGAGCAGCAATTCGACCGCCTCCTTGATATTCGCCCGGGCCTCGTCCATATCGCGACCCTGGGTCACTGCGCCCGGCAACTCCGGCACCGTCGCCATGATCCAGCCGTCCTCAATGACCGTATAAACGACGTGGTAATCGTGCCTCATCGCCTCAACCTCCCGATCGCTACGAACTCGATATAATTGATTATACCGCGGCGGCGCCCGAACCGGCAGGGGTTGGCACGCCGCCTACACGAATGGCTCGGGGCTGTGTGCGGCCCCGACCCGGTGCGCTTGCCTGCGATCCGTCCCCAATCCCGGATCCCTCCCGTGAAGACCCTGATCCTTGGCCTGGGCAACCCGCTGGTGACCGACGACAGCGTCGGGCTCCGCGTGGCGGCCGAGCTGCGGGCCCGTTTGGCCGGCAGGGCGGACGTTACCGTGGCCGAGGACTACTGCGGCGGGCTGCGGCTGATGGAGCAGATGGTCGGCTACCAGCGGGCGATCGTCATCGACGCAATCCAGAGCGGCGCCCCGCCCGGCACGCTGCACCACCTCGGCCCCGGCAACATCCCGACCCAGCGGAGCGCCTCTTCCCACGACATGAGCCTGCCCACCGCCCTGGCCTTGGGGCGGCAGGCGGGGCTCCGCCTGCCCGAGGACCACAACATCCTCCTTGTTGGGATCGAAGCGCAGGATATACTTAATTTTGGGGAGGCTTGCACGCCTGCCGTCGCGGCGGCCGTGCCGGGCGCCGTTGCGGCCGTCCTCGCCGCCCTGGACCGCGTTTGATCCAACATTTTCGCACCCCCCCCGCCGCCCCACCTGCTCGAGACGCGGCTGGCGGAGGCCGTGTCCAGTCGACCGCCGTCGAGTAGACCATGCACGAATTGTCCATCGCCGAGGCCCTGATCGAGCAGGTGCAGCGGGAGTTGCACCGCGCGGGGCAGCAGGGGCCGGTCAAGTGCCTGGAACTGACCGTCGGGCGGCTTTCGGGCGTCCACTCCCCCTCGCTCCGCTTCGCCTTCGACCTGATCTCGCCCGGCACCGTGGTCGAGGGGGCCAAGCTGGAGATCGCCGAGGCCGCCGCCGTGTGCCAGTGCCGCGGCTGCGGCGCCCGCCAAACTATTGAAGACCTCGTGGCGGCGTGTCCCCAGTGCGGCAGCCCGGAAATCACCATCGCAGAAGGCCGCGATCTGCTGTTGCGAGGCATTGAACTCGAGGAATCGGCATGAGGATCGTCGTCGCCAAGAACATTTTGAAGGCCAACGACCAACTGGCGGCGGCCAACCGCGCCCGCTTCGAGACCGCCGGCGTCTATGCCGTCAACGTGGTCGGCTCGCCCGGCTGCGGCAAGACGACGCTGCTGGAAGCCGTTTTCCGGCGGCTGGCCGGGCGGCTGCGCCCCGCCGTGATCGAAGGCGACATCGCCGGGTCGATCGACGCCGAGCGGATCGAGGCCCTCGGCATCCCCGTGGTGCAGATCAACACCGACGGGGCCTGCCACCTGGACGCTATGATGATCGCCTCCGCGGTCGGCGAACTCGATCTGGGGGCCGTCGATCTGCTGGCCATCGAGAACGTCGGCAACCTGGTCTGCACGGCCGGGTTCGATCTGGGCGAGCACCTGCGACTCGTGCTGCTGGGGGTCACGGAGGGGGACGACAAGGTGGTCAAGTACCCGGCCATTTTCCAGGGCTCCGACGCCCTGGTGCTGACCAAGACCGACCTGGTGGCGCACACGAACTTCCGCGTCGAGCGGATCGCGGCCGACCTGCGGCGGCTGGCCCCCAAGGCCCCCGTGTTTCAGGTCTCGGCCCTGGGGGGGGAAGGCATCGCGCCTCTGGTCGAGTGGCTGCTGGCGAAGCTGCCGCGGACAGGGGGTTGACGGGATGTATGGACGATGGGTTGCTGAGTTGAGGGGATACCCCGTTTTCCCAGCACATTTCGCCGCTTGCGGGCGGGCGAACGTTTTCCTATACTAAGGGGTTCGCTCTCCCAGGAGACCTACGACTATGACCATGGACAAGAGCCTGCGGATCCGTCGTGGTTCGCTCCGCGCCCGCAGCGTGTTGACCCGCCAAGAGCGGATCCAACGCCTCAAAGCGGCCGACCGTTGGCAGGAGGGCGACAGCCCTTTTGGCCTGGCGAAGGTACGAGTCTATAAGCTGGCCATGAAGAAGAAGAAAAAGAAGAAGAAGGAAGAAGAGGGCGAAGGGGCCGAAGGGGCCGCCGCCCCGGCCGCTGCCGCGGCTCCCGCCGGCAAGACGCCGCCCGGCAAGAAATAGTCGACTCAGTCCCCTCCGGGCACCATGCGAAGCATGGTCGCGGGACAGGGTTGAGGCGAGGGCGGTTGGCTCGTAAAGCGCGTTGCGCCGCTTGTGTACCTTCACGGCGCCCTCACCCCCGGGTACCCTCTGGGTGGCTCTCCCAAAGGGCGAGGGGGACGAATGGCGGGCTGGCGGATGGCGATCAGCGTCGAGCAGTTCATCGAGCGGCTGTCCGAGAGCGGCCTGCTGTCGGCGGCCGAGGTCTCCGCCTTTCAGGACGGCCTGCCGCCGCACAAGCGGCCCCGCGATGTCCAGACCCTGGCCGCCGGCCTGGTCAAGGCCGGCAAGCTCACCAAGTACCAGGCCCAGGCCGTCTACCAGGGCAAGACCAAGGGCTTGGTCTTGGGCCAGTACGTGGTCTTGGACAAGCTGGGCGAAGGCGGCATGGGCGTGGTCCTCAAGGCCCGCCACCGCCGCATGGATCGCCTGGTGGCCATCAAGGTCCTGTCCTCTGCCGCCGTGAAACAGGCCGGGTCTGTCGAACGGTTCCACCGCGAGGCGCAGGCGGCAGCCAAGCTCTCGCATCCCAACATCGTCACCGCCTACGACGCCGACGAGCACCAGGGCATGCACTACCTGGCGATGGAGTACGTCGAGGGCCGCGACCTGGCCAGCATCGTCAAGGAGCATGGGCCATTGGGCATCCGGGAGGCGGTCGAGTGCACCTTGCAGGCGGCCCGCGGACTCCAGTATGCCCACGAGCAGGGCATCGTCCACCGCGACATCAAGCCGGGCAATCTGCTCTTGGACAAGAAAGGTACGGTCAAGATCCTCGACATGGGCCTGGCCCGCATCGCCGGTACCGAGATGGCTGCGGACGGGCCGGAACGGCTCACGACCACCGGCCAGGTGATGGGAACCTGCGATTATATGGCCCCGGAGCAATCGCTCGACACGCACCAAGCCGACGCCCGGGCCGACATCTACGCGCTTGGGTGTACGCTCTACCGGCTCTTGACCGGCAATCCGCCCTACCGGGCCGAGACGTTCGCCAAGCTGTTCCTGATGCACCTGGAGGCGCCGATCCCCTCGCTCGGCGACAGCCGGCCTGAGGTGCCGGAAGTCCTGGACGCCATTGCCCAACGCATGTTGGCGAAAAAACCGGAGGACCGCTACCAGTCGATGGCCGAGGTGGTGGCGGAGTTGGAGGCGGTGCTGGCCGCCTTGTCCGGCCAATCGGCGATGCCGGCGGCGGTGAAGGCCGAATCCTCCAGCGCAGCCCTGTCCAGGAGCTTGGCATTCCTAGAGGCAGACAGGCCACTCGCTACGCTGGGCAAGCAGAAGAAGCCCGTGGTCGTCGAAGAAACCCAGCCGAGCGTCAGTCAGCAGGAGACTGGCACGAACATTCTGGGCAAGGTGAAGCGGGCGGTCGATAAGGTCCGCCGCAGGCCGCTGGTGCTGGCGGGCATCGCCGGCGGCCTGGCGTTGCTGCTGGCGATCCTCATGGTGCTCACCCTCCGCCACGGCGGCCCGTCGCCGAGGACTGAGAGGCTGTGAATCAAATGCGGTTTTCCGCCCGTTCGGTTGCGTGCCGTTTTGAGGCGCACTCGACAGTCTCCTGTCGAGCGAGTTCGTCTCGTAGG
>Ga0326728_10008533_pt1 | contig 25384 bp, 18 predicted proteins | sample MB3enrmetagenome_FD_207602 | JGI IMG/M metagenome (GOLD analysis project Ga0326728, IMG submission 207602) | Lab enriched peat soil microbial communities from McLean, Ithaca, NY, United States - MB31MN | ecosystem: Environmental > Terrestrial > Soil > Wetlands > Peat | place: USA: New York... | reverse complement strand
CAACCCGGCCAATGCCAGGAAAACGATCAAGCTCAACGGCGTCCTGCTGCAAAACCAGACCAACGCCGCCGGCTGGTTCCCCGGCGCCAACCAGTCCGGCTCCTTCCTCCTGCAACCATAGTCAGAGCAGGGCGGCGAGGAGGTCGTCGAGTTGTTTTATTGAGTGTTCGCTTGACACGACGAACCGATAATATCCGCCCTCCGGCTGGCCCGGATAATGGATGAAGGAAGGGAAGACGCCGCGGGCGAGCAGACGCCGGCGCAGGGCCGCGGCTTGGGCGGCGTCGCGCGGGACGATGCAAACGATGGGAGCGGGGGTGCGCGGGGAGGCAATGCCGCCGGCGCGCAAGGCGTCTTTGAGGTAATTGAGATTGCGGCCCAAGCGGGAGCGCAGGCCCGGATCGCGCCGCAACAGGTCCATCCCCGCCAAGGCCGCGTTGACCAGAGGCAGGGGCACGGGGGTGGCGCCGGCGAACATCCCGCTGCGAGCGATGATTTTGCGGCGCAAGGAGCGTCCGCACAAAATGGCGCCGCCAAAGGCGCCGAAGGCCTTGCTCAAGGTCACGGTCTGGACAATGCGGCGGCGGGAGAGGCCGGCGTACTCGAGGGTTCCCTGCCCGCTGGCGCCAATGACGCCCGCCGCGTGGGCGTCGTCCAGCAGGATCAGCCCGCCGGGCGGGAGAATTTTCAGATAGTCCCGCAACGGGGCGATTTCCCCGTCGCGCGCGAACAAGCCGTCGGTAAGCACCAGCGGCCGGGCTTGGCGGGGCAGGCGGCGCAGTTGGCGGGCGAGGCTTTGCGGGTCGCGATGTTTGAACTCCAGCGGGGGGCGGTCGAAGAAGCGGCAGGCGTCGCGCAGGCTCAGGTGTGCACGGGCATCAATCAAGACATGGGAGAAGTCGTCCCGGAGGCCCTGCGCGGCGATGAGATTGGCGGTGTAGCCGCTGCCGGCCAAGAGGGCCACAGGCGCGGTGAAGAATCGGGCCAGAGCCTCTTCCAAGCGGGTGAAAAGGAGGTGATTGCCGGTGGTGAGGCGGGAGGCGGCGACGTTCAAACCGCATCGGTCCAACCCCTGCTTGAGAGCGCGGAGGATGGCCGGATGGCTGGAGAGGCGGAAATAATCGCAGCCGGCGAAGTAAGAGAGCCGGCGCTTGTTCCAGAGCACGTAAGTGCGGTCCACCTGCTGTAATTCGTCAGTCATGCCTGTTTTTAGCGAATGGCGGCGGTTTTGGACAGCCTTTAGTTGGCCGGCCCGGTCGCTTTGATTGGGTTCCGCCTTCGCCAAAGGCTTCCGCCTTCGCCAAGCTGCGGCGCGACAAGACGGCGCGACAAGTTGATTGGGTTTGATTAGGTTTGATTGGGTTTGATGGTGAATCCGGCGGTTGGATTTTATGAAAAAACCGGGAGCCACAGATGGACACAGATGGACACAGATTTCTCTCAAACATGACGAGAAAATTTTTTTATTTGGTTGTATTCACCGATATTCACCGATATTCACCGATATTCACCGATATTGGCAGCGGCTGAAATGCAGGCGGCCGGGTTACAGAAGACGCCGCCGGATAGAAGGCAATCAATGGCCGCAAAAAGGCGCAAAAAGCGCAGAAGTTCTTGTGGTTGTGTGCCTTTGGCGATTTTTCGAGGCCATTCCCTTGGCCTCGCGTACAGTCTATGCCACCGACTTCTCAGAACCTCGTGGATTTTCGAGCCGGCGTTTGCGGGGCTGTCGCTGTGCCGTGGGGATCTCCACGGCCCATTGCCGATTGAACAATTCTTCATGTTCATGCGGCGAGTATGGCACATCTGGGGACGGACAAAAAACCTACGGTAGTGTTTTAGGCACGATTTTTTTGGGGCTGTTTTTCAGATGCAAAGGCCACCGTCTCAAGCGGATGCGAATTCCGAGACCGAAAAAGCGGCTGCAAAAGTGTCATTTTTTTGTCGTTCGACCCCGCATTTCCTGCCAAAACGGGCGGAATTTGAGCGGCGGAATTTGTAAGGTGCTGAATTCCAAATGCTTCCATTTCGTGGCGAGGGCCAAAAAAACGGAAAAACGCGAAATCTGGCGCGAAACCAAAATCTGGCGCGTCGCCTGGCGGAAATCGAAAGCACGCGAATCGGCCAGGACGGTGCGCTACGCCCTTAAAGATCGTTCATTTTCGCGAAGATTGGGCAGGAATGATCGGCAGAGGAATGGGGAGAAGAATGCAGTCTTATTCCTCAGCCCGACATTCCTTTGCCCATTCCCGCGGTTGCGCCGCGCTTTGCCCTGCATCTTCGCTTTGAGTGCGGCTGGCCGTGCTGCGACCTCTAACTGTCCCATCGGATATTGGTTGTTTGGTTTGACTATGAGACCTGGAAAAATGAAACTGACTGGAGCATGAGGAATTTGAGGCAAATCCCAGCCATATTCTGCGTGATTTGCTTGGCATGGGGTCCACTTGTTTCTGCCGAGAGCGTCGAAGAGGTGGAGTCGCTGAACAATCGAGTATCGGCACTTTACGACCAAGGCAAGTACGCGGAAGCGGTGGCGTTGGGCATCAAGGTGCTGAAGATTGCGGAGGAGTCCCTTGGGCCGGAACATCCGACCACGGCCACCAGTCTGAACAATCTTGCCGTGATGTACAAGGCCGCGGGCGACTACGCCAAAGCCGTGCCGCTTTCAGAGCGCGGCTTGAAAATCCGCGAGAAGGTCCTTGGGCCGGAACATCCATTTACGGCGAGGAGCATGAATAACCTGGCCAATCTCTACGGGGAGATGGGCCAATACACCAATGCGGAACCACTGTTCCAGCGGGCATTGGCCATCAATGAAAAAGTGCTCGGCCCAGACAATGAAGCCGTCGCCATAAGCGCGTCCAGTTTGGGTGTGCTTTATCTGGAGATGGGCGAGTACGGCAAAGCGGAACCCTATTTGCAGAGGTCTTTAAAGATCAGAGAAAAGGTGCATGGGCCGGAAGGTTTGCAAACTGCGACGGCCCTGAACAATCTGGGAGCGCTGTATGGGGCCATGGGCGATTATGGCAAAGCGGAACCTCTTTTCCAGCGGGCGCAGCAAATCCGCCAGAAGGTTTTGGGGCCTGAGCACCCGGAGACGGCGACGGGTTTTCAAAGTCTAGGCACGTTCTACGAGACGATGGGTGACTACGCCAAGGCGGAGCCAGCCTATCAGCAGGCACTCAAGATTCGGGAAAAGAGCCTCGGGCCGGAACACCCGGGCACGGCGAAAACTCTCAAAGGCCTGGCGATGCTCTATATGCAAATGGGTGATTATGGCCGGGCAGAACCACTTCTCCAGCGCGCGCTAAAAATTCAGGAGAAAGCGCTCGGGGCGGAGCATCCAGAGACAGCAAAAACTCTTGCCAGTCTGGCGGGTCTCTATGCAAGCGCTGGTAATCTATCCCAGGCAGAACTGCTCGACAAACAGGTGTTGCAGATTCAGGAGAAGGCCCTCGGTCCATGGCATCTGGACGTGGCGATAGGCCTCAGTAACCTGGGGATAGTCTGTGAGAAAAGAGGCGACTACACCAATGCGGAATTGCTCCAGCAACGGGCCTTGAGGATACTGGAAAAAACCCTGGGAAAGGAACACCCAGCCGTAGCGACAAGTCTGAACAATCTGGGTTCGATCTATTCAGCGCTGGGCAAGTACGACGAGGCGGGACGGCTTGAGCGACGCGCGTTGAGCATTAATGAAAAGGTTCTCGGCCCGAATCACCCCAATACGGTATTGAGCCTCAAAAATCTGGGATACCTTTTTTTCGATACGCAGGAAAAAAGCGAGGCGCTGCAAATGGCGGATAAAGCCGGACAAGCGGAATTGAGGATGATGGCGAACATGCTGTCCTTTACGTCGGAGCAACAACGCCTGGTCTATCAAGCGCAATGCAATCCTTATTCCCTCTTCGCCAGCTTGAAGAGCGGGCCGCGGATCGCCCTGGCCATACTGCAAAACAAGGGAGTGGTGCTGGATTCGTTATTGGAAGATCGGCTGGTGGCGGAAGCGGGGCAGAATCCCGCAGATCGCGCGCTGATCGAACAGATTGGCCCTGCCAAACAACGATTAACTCAATTGCTCATGGAGGCGCCAAAGGACATGAGCGAACAAGCCCGGCAAAAACGAGCCGAGGCGCGCGAGAAATTGGCCAGCGAAGTCGAGCAACTGGAAGGCGCTCTGGCCAGAAAGGTTGCCGGGCTGGGGCACGCGCGGCGCGCTTTGAGTGTAACGGTGGAGCAAGTGCAAGGGGCCATCCCGGAGAGGGCGGCCTTGATTGAATTGCTTCGTTATCATCATTACCTCGGGCGGCGGGCGTGGGAGGAGCGTTACGGGGCGGCGGTCATAACGCGCGCGGGAGAGCCAAAGTGGGTTTGTCTCGGAGCCGCCGCGGCGATTGAGACGAATGTCCTGTGCTACCAGCAATGTGTTCGCAGGCGAACCGGCGAAGCGGGCCTGGCCTCCAATCTGCGGGCCTTGTATCAGCAGCTTTGGGCGCCGCTCAAAGCGGTTTTGCCTGCCGAAACAAAAACCATCATCATCAGCCCGGACGCCGCACTGAATTTTATCTCCTACGCCACGCTCTTGACGCCGGACGATGAGTTTTTTGCGCAGCAGTATTCCATTCGTTATGTTGCCAGCGGTCGTGATGTCTTGTGTCCGGCCAAAGCGCCGCAGACAAGAGAGATGGTCATCTTTGCGGCGCCGGATTACTCAGGGGGCAAAGCAAGTGCTCGTCGAAATCCAGAGTTGTATCTGGAGCCGCTGCCCAATTTAGCGTTGAATGCGGCTGCATTGGAAGCCCAGGCCAAATCGTGGAACTGGCCCGTTCATGTTTATTCAGGCGCCGACGCCAGCGAGAGCCGCGTGCGAGCGGTCCATTCTCCGCGAATCCTGCATTTAGCCACCCACGGTTTTTTTCTGCCGGAAACAATTCGTGGAGCGGGGCGTTTTTCATATTTCAGCTCCATCCTCGACCCGAACGGTTTCAAAAAGGAAGTGGTCTTGCGGAATCCGATGTATCGCAGTGGGGTGGCTCTGGCCGGGGCACAGGTTACGCTGGACGCCTGGACCCGGGGTGAAATTCCGAACACGGACAATGACGGCATTCTGACCGCCGAAGAAGTTGGCAGCCTCGATCTTCAAAACACCTGACTGGTGGTGCTTTCCGCCTGTGACACCGGCATCGGAGAACTGAGATACGGCGAAGGAGTGATGGGTTTGCGACGTGGTTTTGTTCAAGCCGGCGCGCAAAACCTTCTCATGACTCTGTGGCCCGTATTCGACAGGATGAGCGGCGATTTCATGTTGGATTTTTATGCAGCCGTGCAAAAGAGCGGACATGCGCCAGGAGCATTGGCAAATGTCCAGCGAGACTGGCTGGTCAGATTGCGGAAAAAACACGGATTGCTCCCCGCTGTAGTTCTTGCCGGCCCATTCATTCTTAGTGCGCAGGGTCCCGTCGAATAATCGGGCCAAAATTTGAACGGAAAAGGACTTGTGAAGGGAGCGGGAATCGGAGACGGTTTCAATCATGAACAGGCTCAATGCGGCCGCTGACTGCCGATTTTCACGACGGCTTTTTCTCAAGCGAGTTGGCGCGACCGGCGTCGGATTGGCAGCGTTGGGCGGGCCGCGAATTGGGTGCTCCTGGTTGGACGGCGCCGAAACACCGGCCAACGAATCGGATTGGGTTCATCGCATCAGCGATCCGGAAATCCGGGCCGGGGTGGAGGCGGCGGTGTTCAAGAATCTTCTTCCGGCGGCAAGCGAACGAGTCTATCCGGGCCATTTCACGATCACTGCGGACGGCGGCGGTTATGGGAATGACACGACCTGGCCGGGGCTGGACTCGTGGCAGATGATCGGACCGTATCTGCAATTGGGCCGCAAGCGCCTGGTACTGGATTACTTTGAATTCGTGCGGGCCTCGCAGCGGAAGGATGGCAACATCCCGTTCGCCATCTTCAACGGCGACACGCGGCCGGGAGGATGTCTGCGGGGCCTGAAATACCCGGACGACGTTTTCACTTACACCCCCCAAAAGCGCGAAGGGTTGCCGGCTGGGAGCCAGGAGAAGCGCCAGTGGATCGGGCTGTTCGAGCATTGGCAAACGAAAGGCTACCCGTTGAGCACGCTGGGTTCCATCTGTTACGTGCTCACGGCGGCGGAGATTTTCGACGCGATTGACTCAAAGTTGTGGCTGAAGGAGCGGCTCGGGTCGGTGGAAGCCGCCGCACGGTTCCTGCTGACCCTTCGGCAGAAGGGCGGGCTGATCGGAGGCTCTGGATTTTACATGGAAGCGCCGCCGCGGGAAGGTTGCGACGGCGTGGCGCAATGCTACGCGGTCCAGGCCTTTCGCCAACTGGCGAGGCTGTTGCGCGCCAGCGGAGAGACGACGAAGGCAGCCGATTGGTCCGGTCACGCCGACACGTTGGCGAGGGCATTCCTCGAGGCATTCTGGCGCGATGATCATTTCGGCGAGTATGTTCATCCAGAGCATGGCCTGGTGGACACACACGGGCTGTCCGACGTGAACTGGGCGGCGGTGGCGTTCGGCCTGGCGGATGAACGGAGACTCGAACGGCTGTGGCCGCGCCTGATGGGCGAGCCGGCGTTCTGGGCGGGAGACATGCCGACACAGCTTGTCACAAAGCCGTTCGCCTACGAGAAATGGGAATTCAGCCGGTCGGCGGATTGCCCCGGAGACCCGCTCAACGACGTGGCGGCGATGGGACGGGTCTGGTATCTGGAGGCCCTGGCGTGCCGGCGGATGAAGGCTGACGCGCGCCTGTTGGATTCAGCGCGCAAAGTGTGCCGGGCGGCAAAAGGGGACGGCTATTGGCGCGAACGCTATCATCTCAGGCCGGACGGGTCGGTCTCGCCGGACGGCACGGAGAAGTACTGCGAATACGCGGCGGTTCTGGCGCGGGTGGTGTTGGGCAGCCGGGAGAGCTTCTTGCTTGTCGAACCGAAGCATCGCGGCTAAAGTGGGAGCATGAACGTGAGTGACGAGATTCTGGATTTTCTGGTCGAGCAGATTCCGAGGCAATCGCTGGCGAATTTCAAAGCTTCAGAGGAGGCTCGCCAACGAGTTTGGGCCTTGATTGCCAAGGAAAAGGAATCCGGGCTTCTACCGGAGGAGAAGGTGGAGTTGGAGGATTATTTGAAGCTGGAACACTTGGTGGTTTTGGCGAAGGCCAAGGCTTTGGCGGCCCAGCATGGCTGAGGCGATCAGCCAGCAGCTTCGGCGCGAGATTCGGGCACGGGCCGGCGGGCGTTGCGAATACTGTTTGGTCCGCGAGACGCTGCTGCTGGCGGGTTGCGAAGTGGACCACGTTGTCAGCCGCAAGCACGGCGGCATGACGGAATTGCCCAATCTCGCCCTTTCCTGTGCTCGTTGCAATCGCGCGAAAGGAATGGATGTCGGTTCGATTTATCCCGGCAGTGGGGCATTCGTTCGACTATTCAACCCAAGACTGGACCGCTGGGACGAGCACTTCGTGATTGAGGGCGCTCGAATTGTGGGACTGACGCCGATTGGACAAGTGACCGCCACCCTGCTCCGCCTAAACGACGATGAAAGGCTCCTCGAACGCAGTTTGTTGCAGCAAGCCGGACAGTATCCAGGAGCTTGAGTAACGAATTACTTTCCGTCCGGGGATTTGGAACTAACGCAAAGCGGACGCCGCAGCGCGGCTTACCTCATCCTGCCATTTATCCTGCCAAAATGGCAGGAAGCGGCGATGAAGAACGATCTGGCCGCCAATTCACTCCAATTGCCCAAGACAGTTGGTTGGGACGAAGGAGATTAGGATTAAGATTATGATAGGGATTCACAAAACTCACTTTTTAGGATTTGACCCTGGCGCTGGGGCGCGCAGAACCTCGGGCACAAGATTGGAGATGAAGCGGGCTTTGTCGCCATGACCGAGGCTCTGGGCGGCCAAGGCCACCAACAACACGGCGATGTGGGCAATCGTGCAGTGATTGCGCACACTCCTCAGACCCCGGACGCTGGGCTCCTGGAGCGTGAGGCTCAGGAGCCGGCTGAAGATCCGCTCCACCGCCGTGCGGCGATTGTAGTGGCTTTGGAATTCCTCGGTGCCATAAGGGATTTGATCCCGCAGGGTGGAGGTCAGGCGGCAAAGATAATTACAGCCCTTTTGCCGGCTGAACTTGGGATGGGTGGCCGGGCAGAACAACAGGTCCCGGCGGGTGCCATAATGCAAGGGGCACCGATACTGGAGGTAGGTGTTGCCTTTGACGGTCATGCGGCCAGAGCGGTACATGGAGAGGTTGGCTGGGCAGAACACCTTGTCTCCCTGGCGCCGGAAAGCGGATGGGTCCTGTGTGCGGCGGGGATTTCGGGGGACATAGGCCTTGGCTTTGAGGTCCTGGAGGATATAGCGAAGGATGCTCTCCGCGTCGTATTCGCTGTCACAACAAACCGACTCGGGATGCAACCCCAAGGTCGTGACCGCCGTGGAGAGCAAGGGGATGGCGGTGGTCACTTCTGCGACGGAGTTGGGATGAGTGATCTCCCACAAAGGCAATTCAGCTTCCAGGTCCGCCAGAGTATGGTTGCGATAACCCCAAAAATAGTGGGCCTCGCTTTTGTTCGGAAAGGGGTAATGAATGCACAGGCCCAGACGCGCCTCCGGGTCGCCCTTGGGCGGAGCGGTTTTGTCGAAGCGGCTGGAGCGCAGGCAAGTCTTGAGGTTGTTTTCCCGCACCCAACTGGCGATGGGACAGGAATCAAAGCCCAAATGTCGGGCCGGCAACGCGCCGCTCTGGAGCAAGTTCCGGGTCAACTGGATTCGGATGTTTTCCAACACGCCATGAGGCGTATCGGACAGGAAGGAACTCAACCGTTCCAAGCTGGGCGGTTCCTGATAGGGATCAAAGCCCAAGGCCGACAAGAGGGCAGGACTTTCCAACAAATGGCGGCGCAAGTCCTGCAAGAAGCGGCGCCGAGTCAGACGCTGGTAGATGGCGGCTTTGAGCAAGGCGCTCCGGTCGCAGGGTTTGCGTCCTTGTTGGGCCGGGGCTTGGGGCCACGGTGGCAGGAACTCGAAGAGCCTCTCCCACCGCAACCTGGGCGCCAGGTGTTCGGGGCGGAGTAATTCCGGTTGGTCTTCCATGCGATGAGTTTTGTGAAACCCCGCGGAAAAGAAAGGCGCTTGAGCATGAGCAGCGCTGGGTTTAGGATGTGGAAATGCCTGAACCAGCGTGTTTAAGGAATGTTCGAGGTGAAGGTTTCACAAAATGAGCTCATCCTAAACCAAGGCCAAAAACATGCGATTGGGGCTTTGAAATGACCGGATTTTGGCCTATGCTGACAGAGATGGTTTCACAAGTGCTTGAGGAGCAGCAGCTTGCAACGTTTAGGAAACGCCCCAAAACGACCGGCGCAAGTCATTGTATATCAGTCACTTAGAATTTTGTGAAACCCTGTCATTTTGGATTAAGATTAGGATTAGGATTAGGATTAGGAGGCGGCAAAGGCGAACCAACCAGCTCATTTTGGATTAAGATTAGGATTAAGATTAGGAGAGGCTACCCAAAAAAGTGAATGGCACCTGGTCAGATGGGGAATGGGCTTGCCGCGGCGGGAGAATCGTGCGATATATCCTGACGGTGGAGAGATGGCAGAGTGGTTTAACGCGCACGCCTGGAGAGCGTGAGTGCCTAAAAAGCACCGGGGGTTCGAATCCCCCTCTCTCCGCCACTTCTATCTGTTGGAGAATCCGCCCGGCAGCGGCGGCTGTCTTCCGGTCCGGCCGCGCGGGTGAAGCCGGATGGGCGGAGGGATGGGCACAGCCCGCGGATGCAACGGCGGGGGCGCCGCCGGGGGCGCCAGCGGCGGCGGTGACGGGGGCGGAGGCGGTGCCACAGGCGGCGCAATGGGCGCACGCGGATCGGACGCCGGATCGCGCACGGAAAGCGTCTGGATGGCGGCGGAGGCCATGTCGCCGATTTTTGATTCGGGAAATTTCATTTCGCCAAGGTCAAAGGCGGCGCGGGCCGCCAGGTTCTCCACGGCCGCCCCCAAGGAGGGGAGGGACAAGGGAACCGGAGGCGTGGCCGAGCGTTCCAAGGTCTCGTAGCCGTTGACAATCCATTCGAGGAGGCCGGATTGGATATCAACCATCAGGCCATGCACGGGAATGCGCGGTCCGATCAGGGGGCTTTGGCGGACAAAATCAACGCCGCGAATGACGTTCTGGCGTTCGCTGGCAAAGACGCCAAAATAGTCGGTGAGATTCTCCGGCAACCGCTGGCGCTCGACGCCAAGGGCCTTGAAGAGGTCGGTCAGCTCGCTGATGGTCACATGGCTGATTTTGCAGTCGGTGTGGCCGATGACGGCGATGTCGCGTCCGCCCTTGACAGCGCAGGCGACGGCGATGGAGCGCATGGTGCTGCTGAGGGGGCCGGTGATGATGTTGCCGGCGTTGCGCAGCCAGATGAAATGCTCCTCCGGCAGTCCGAGGACGCCGGGGAAGAGGCGGTTGAGGCGCGGGTCAATGCAGGTCAGGGCGATGACGGGAAGTTCGGCGACATAGTCGGCGACGCGGACGCCGGCCGAGGGGTCGCCGGCGACCGCGCGATGGTTGGCGTCAAGAATGGCTTCAAACAGGCGCATATTACGATCGCGGATTTCGCCGCCAGTTCCTGTAATCCTCGCGTGTGGCGGCGAGAAATTCCGCGTGAGTCATTTTCAAATTATGGCCGTCGAGAAATTGCTCCAGCCGGGCATGAAACCTAGCATGAAGCTCGGTCTTGACGACCGGATCAATCTCCATATCGCGTTCCTCCCGCAACCGGAAGATTTCTTCCAACGCCGGATGCACAATCAAGCCAAAAAGCCGGCCAGTGCTTCACGGTGGGCCGGCAGGGCCTCGCCGTGCCAAGTATGCCAGGAATCGCGCAACGTCCCAAGAAACGCATCCACCTGATCCAACAACCGCGTCTTTTCCAGGTCCGTTACGGACGGATTGCCCATCAGATGAAGCGCCAATTCTTCCCCGTGCGTCATCAATAAGAACAGCAAGTAACGGTGTTGCCGCAAGACCAGGGGTGGAGGCGCCTTTTGCGCGACGATTTTGTCTTGTTCCATCTGCTGAAACTCCGCGCAGGCCTTGCGCCATTCTGCAAATTCGAAATGCCACTCGGCCATTGGCTCATCGGGATGCGCCAGACGGGCCGCGACGGCGCGAATATCGCGGCTGGTCAAACGGGCGTCCAAGAGAGGCATGTCCGGCAGTTTCATAGGCTCAACTTAAACTCTTTTCAGGTTAATCGCAATGTTTTCAGTTCATCAGCCGACCGGTGGCGGATGGACCGGACGCGCCTCACCCAGCGGGTGGCGTTTGGGATGTCCGAGCAAGAAATAGAGCAACGCGCCCAAACAGTGCAGAAAGATTATCACCAAAACCCAGACAATCTTCTCCGTGCTGTTCAGCCCATTGTTTTGGATGGCGGAAACAAGCATCCATATCCAAAACGCAAACAGAGCCAAAACCAACGGGATCAGGAATAAGAGCAGTGCGATTCCAAAGACACTCGTGGTTGATTGGGCCTGCACCACCGCCACCGAGCCCAGGAATAAGAACATTGCGATTCCAAAGACACTCGTAAACATATTGGTTTGTTATTGTTTTTCTTCCGGCGTCTTTGCCATGGCGTTCTTCAAGGCCGGGACCTGTTCGAGCAGCTTTTCAAATTTGATGCCGGTCAGGCTTTCCACGATGGGCGGAAGCTGGCTGATGATTTGCGTCACGTCGCCCGTGAGCTTGCTGGCGCCGCCGCCGACCCCGCCGCCGCTGTTGATGATGACGATCTTCTCGGTCTTGGAAAGCGGCTCGCTGACTTTGCCGGCCACTTCGGGCAGGACGCGCACGATCATTTCAATGACGGCGGCCTCGTTGTATTGCTTGAAGGAGTCGGCCTTGAGTTTCATGGCTTGGGCGGTGGCGCTGCCCTGGGCCTCGATGATGGCGGCCTCGGCCAGACCGCGCGCCTTGTTGGCGTCGGCCTCGGCCAGACCGGTGGCTTTGACAACGTCGGCGGCGGCGAAGCCCTTGACCTTGGTGGCGGAGGCGGCGCCGGCGGCTTCGGTTTCCAATTGGAACTTGGTGGCGTTGGCCAGGGTTTCGACGCGGTAACGTTCGGCGTCGGCCGGTTTTTGCACGTTGGCCTCCAGCTCGCGCTGTTTGCGCATGATTTCCTGCTGCTGCAACTCGATCTGCTTCTGCTTTTCGATGATGTTGACCTGGACTTCCTCGGCCTTGACCAATTGGCCGGTCTTGAACTTCTGCAAATCGTAAGCCAGGTCGGCCTCGGCTTTCTTTTGGTTGACTGCGGCCTGGTAGCTGGCGACGTTGGTTTGGTAATTGCGCTGCGCCTCGGCGATCTTGGTGTCGGCCACGTATTTGGCCTCCTGCCCGGCCTGGGTGGCTTGGGCCGAGCGGATGGTGGCGTCGCGGTCGGCCTCGGCCTGGGCGATGGTGGCGTCGCGTTTGACCTGGGCGATGCGCGGTTTGCCCAAGGCGTCGAGGTAGCCCTGGCCGTCGCGGATGTCGCGGATGGTGAAGCTGACGATGCCCAGGCCCATGTTGGCCATGTCGCCGGCGGCGACTTCCTGTACTTTGGAGGCGAAGGCGTCGCGGTTCTGGTAAATATCCTCGACGGTCATGGTGCCGAGAATGGCGCGCAAGTGGCCTTCGAGGGTCTGGGTGGCGACGCTTTTGATTTCCTCAATGGACTTGCTGAGGACTTGCTCGGCGGCGGTGGCGATGGAGATGTCGTCGCCCTTGATTTTGATCTGGGCCACGCCGTCCACTTTGACCGGGACGCCCTTGCTGGTATAGACTTCGGGAGTTTGGACGTCAATGGTGAGCAATTCGAGGGAAAGGCGATCCACCTTTTCAAAGATGGGCCAGACGAAGGTGCCGCCGCCCTTGACAATGCGGAAGCCGCGGAATTGGGAGGTGCCATCCGGCTCGACATATCTGTGCTTGCGGCCGGAGACGACCAGGACCTCGTTGGGGCCGACCTTGGCGTAGCGGTTGGCCCAGATGGCGGCCAGGAGGACGATGACAATAACCAGGCCGACGACGGCCAGGGTGACCCTGCCGAGGCCACCGATGTTGTCAAGAAGGGCGAACATGAAGTGATGCATTTTGTTCCTTTGGGTTGCGGGGTGGATGAGGGAGCGGACTGCTTAGAGTGTTGAGACGAAAAATTGCGATTCGGCAATGCGGGTGATTTTGACGGTCTGGCCATTGGCCACCGCGACGCCGTTTTGCTCGCGCGCCGGAGCAGTATAGCGGCTGCCGCCCTGGACGTAAGCGATTTCTCCGACGCCCGAGGGCGGAATGGGGGTAATGACCGTGGCCGTGGCGCCGACCAGCGAGGAAATGTGGCCTTCGCTGGAGCTCTGGGTCTTATGAAACATCAGGCTGAAGAGCGAGAGCACGGCCACGGCGACCAACAATCCGCCGAAGAGGGACAAGGGCGTGCTGACCCAGACATTCTTGGTCGCCGGAATGCTGGAGAAGATCAGTCCAAATCCGCCGAAGGCGGTGATGAACAAGCAGATGGCCGTGGGACTGAACATTGAGATTCCCGGCATGCCGGAATGTTCGAAGCCCGCTTCGGCGTGGCCGCCGGTGCCCAGCTCAAAGTGGCCGTCACCGCCGAAGTGGTGTCCAAAGAAGGCGCTGCATAAGGTAAAGAGGAGGCCGAACAGGAAACAGCCGAAATATACTTTCTCTTCCATAATCGTATTCCTTTATATGCAGCCGGGGTTTTATCCGGCGACGCAAGAGGATTACCACAGGGCGGGCGGAAAAGCAGCTACAAAATGACCCCGATGTTTGTAATGACCTGTCAACCCTTCCAACCGGGGCGGTTGATCCGCTTGACGAAGCGGGCGGCCTCCGGGCAATTGGGCGATTTCATGCGCGGCCCGTCCCACTGCATTGGTCTTCCGACGCCCACGCGCAAGGCGACGCAACCGAGGAGGATGATCTCCGTCAGGCGGGAGGCGATGTCGAAATTGGAAAAGGCAGGGGGGCCGCCGCGCATCATGCGAAACCACTCCTCGCTGTGGCGCCAATCCTCGTTGTGGCCGGGTAAACGCGGGATGGAGTGCGGGACGGCGCGGGCGGCTTCATGGTTGTCCAGGGCCGAGTAACTCTTCTCGCCCGCCAGGATGAGGAGGGATTTTTCGCCGTAATCGTTGGGCGAAAAGAGCTTGCCCTTGTCGCCGACGAGCAGGCAGCCGCTGGCGGAGACATCGCCGTAAACTTCGGCAATTTCCCCGGTCAGTTCGGGCGGCGGGCGCAAGGCGGGCGTGGATTCGTCGCCGGGGTTGCCGTCATACCACCAGAATTTCAAGGGGGGGAGACCTTGGCGCGCGGGAAAATCAAATCGGATGCGGGAGGTCTTGGGGAAAGTTTCTGGGAAGAGCTGGGAGGATTGCTCGCATTCGACGACGGTGGGATAGCCCATTTTCAATGCGCGAAAGGGCATGTTGACGGTGTGGCAAGCCATGTCTCCGAGCGCGCCGGTGCCGAAGTCATGCCAGCCGCGCCACTTGAAGTCGTGATAGACGCCGTCTTTGAAGGGCCGCATGGGGGCGGGGCCAATCCAGAGGTCCCAATCCAGGTAAGGCGGCACCGGGTCCTGGCCCGGAGGGCGGTCGAGGCCCTGCGGCCAGATAGGGCGGTTGGTCCAGACGTGAAGTTGGCGCACCGGACCAAGAAGGCCGGCTTGCACGACCTCAATGGCGCGGCGCAAGCCGTCCATGGCGCTGCCTTGGTTGCCCATTTGGGTGGCGACTTTCTTTTTGGCCGCCAGATCGCGCACCTGACGGGCCTCAAGGATCGTCTGGGTCAGCGGTTTTTGGCAAAAGACATGTTTGCCCATGGACATCGCCATGAGGGTGGCGCCGGCGTGGCCGTGATCGGGGATGGAAACGGTGACGGCGTCAATCGTGCGGCCCATTTGCTGGAGCATCTGGCGGTAATCGCGGAAGAGCCTGGCCTTGGGGAAATTTTGCGCCTTGGCCTTGAGGAAGTTCTCATCCACGTCGCACAGGGCGACGATGTCGCCGCCGCAACGGGCGGAGTCGTCAACGTCGCTGTCGCCTTTGCCGTGGACGCCGATGCAGGCGACGGCGATTCTGTCATTGGCGCCGAGGACATGGCCGACAAAGGGGAAGGAAAGGGCGGCGGCACCCAGAGCGCCTGCGCGGATGAGATGGCGGCGGGACAATTGGCCGGCGCGCGGGCGGATTTGATCGGAGAGAGTGCCTTTACTTTTCATAATGAGGATGTTGCACTGATGACTCCTGTTTCGTCAACTCTCCTTGTAGTTTTGTTTCCGTTCCTCGGGCGGCAATTCGAGCGCAATACGGGCTAAATCTGCTGAACCCATGCCCCAATCTGAGATGGCTGTTGCTCCCATGCAAGCGGGAAAAACGGGGTCCTTTTTGGCAACACCAAAAAGAGATGCGCCGGCATGATTTCGGGTGTAATATTTGGAAGCAATTATGGAAACGGCTCTTTTGAGAGGCCGGGCGCGCGGCCAATGGCCGTGCTGGCTATGGGCGGTTTTGGCACTTCAACTGACAGCGCGCGCGGACCAGATCATTTACGATGACGCGCTGGAAAATGGGTGGCAGAATTGGAGTTGGGCCACGGTAAACCTGGCCAACGCATCGCCGGTGCATAGCGGTTCTGATTCCATCAGTGTGACGGCGAACAACACGCCCAGTAACTGGCAGGCCCTTTACTTGAGTGTTTCGGCCATGAATACGAGCGGCTTTATCAATCTGAGTTTTTGGATAGACGGCGGGGCCTCGGGAGGACAACAAGTGCAAGCGCAAGGCATATTGGGGAGTGCCGCGCAACCGGCGGTTCAAATCGGGCCGCTGCCTGCAAACTCCTGGCAGCAGGTCACTTTGTCCCTGTCCGCACTGGGTGTGGCGAACCAGACAAATTTCACCGGCTTTTGGCTGCAGGCCGAAGGAAGTTCGCCCGTGCCGACGTTTTATGTGGACGACATATCTTTGGTGACCAATGCCGTCGTGCCCGGCACCAACGCGCCGGCGGGCATCACGGTGAACGCGCAGGCAAACCGGACACCCATCAGCCCTTTAATTTACGGAGTGGCGTTCGCGTCATCGAATCAACTGGCGGATTTGAATTTCACCATGAACCGGTCGGGAGGAAACAACGAGACGTGCTACAACTGGCAGATCAACGCGCATAACCTCGACGCCGATTGGTATTTTGAAAGTTATCCCGACGCCAGCGCGACAGCCGGGGCGACGGCGGACGCCTTTGTGGCCAACAGCCAGGGCGGGGGTGCCCAAGCGATGATCACGATTCCGATGATCGGCTGGTCGCCCAAACTGGGAGCCAATCGCAGCATCCTTTATAGTTATTCGGTAGCCGAATATGGACCGCAGACTTCGACCGATCCCTATTTGCCCGACGCCGGCAACGGAATCAGCATCACCAACAACACGCCGATTACGTGGAACAATCCCAATGAAGCGTATTTCCCGACCAATGTCACTTTTCAGCAAGGCTACGTGCGACACCTGATAAGCCAGTGGGGATCATCCACCAATGGCGGCGTGCGTTATTATATCATGGATAACGAACACAGTCTCTGGAGCTCGACGCATCAGGATATTCATCTGGTGGGGCCGACGATGCAGGAAATCTGGGGCGACATGCTGACCTACGCGAGCATGGTAAAATCGAACGATCCCAACGCGCTGGTGATAGGGCCGGAAGAATGGGGCTGGCCCGGCTACTTTTACAGCGGCTACGACCAGCAATGGTCCGGGGCGCACAAGGATTACAATCCGGCGGATTATCCCGACCGCGCGGCCAACGGCGAGTGGGATTATATTCCGTGGTTGCTGAATCAGTTCCATCAATACTCCATCACCAACCACCAGCGATTACTGGATTACGTCACAGTCCACTGTTATCCGCAGGAAGGGAGCGTCAGCGGGAGTGCGGTTGACTCCGGGACGGAGTTGTTGCGGAACCAAGCAACCCGTGTGTTCTGGGACACCAATTACGTGGATCCGAGTTGGATTGACAGCATCATAATGCTCATTCCGCGGATGAAGAACTGGGTTGCGACCTATTATCCGGGCACCAAGATCGGGGTCACGGAATACAACTGGGGGGCGGAAGCTGACATCAACGGCGCGACCGCCCAGGCCGATATTCTGGGCATCTTTGGGAGTCAAGGACTTGACCTGGCGACACGCTGGACGACGCCTGACTCGAGCACGCCCACCTATCTGGCGATGAAGATGTACCGCAATTATGACGGCAACAAATCCACCTTCGGTGACACGAGCATTCTGACGGCCGTGCCCAACCCCGACGACCTGTCGGCCTTTGGCGCGGTGCGAAGCAGCGACGGGGCGATGACGCTCATGGTGATCAACAAGGACCTGAACAATGCAACGCCCATCACAGCGACCATCACCAACTTCAACGCCATCGGGACCGTGCAACGCTGGCAACTGACTTCCGCCGACGCCATCACCCCGCTGGCGAACCTGACGCTGACGAATCCCGTTCTGAGCGATATTGTGCCGGCGCAGAGCATCACGCTTTATGTTTTGCCTGCCGTGAGCGCCTTCAGTTTGCGAGCCGGCGCGGAGAACCCGGCCGGCCAACTGACGCTTTGGCTCGATGGACAAGCGGGGCAAAAATATATTTTACAGTCTTCGACGGACCTCGTTCACTGGGGGGCTGTGAGCACCAACACGCTTTCCAGCAATTCAGCCAGTTTTCTGGTCGCCACGACGAACGGGGCGACAATGTTTTATCGCGGACTTCTCAACGCACCGTAAGGTTTTCCACGTAAAGGTGTGAACCAAAAAATACAATGTGGTCATAAGTGAACAGCGATTCCGTTCACGGTTGGTCTGGCAAATCACGCTTAAAATACTGTGGCCAAGCATCTTATGACTTAAATGGGGCGGCGGCATGGATCGTGCTGGGAGCTTCGCCATGCTGCGTTCGTTAAGACTATTTTAATCCGTAATGGTTCGCTTTTAATGATCAAGAATCAAGGAGCAGCCATAATAATGACTCGCGGCGGCAAGATGAAAGCAGAGAACGAAAGCAAATACGAGGGTCAACGCAAACCGCAACAATAAGAAAGACAATCAACAAAAAATGAAAATCATCGTAAGATTCACGCGAGGGAAGTTCCGTCAAATGGCTCTGGGTCTGGCTGTTGGATGTCTGAGCCTGGCCTCCTCTGCCGGCGCGGCGGACCAAACCAATGCCCCGGCCGCCACCAATGCCCCGGCGGCCCAGCCCTACGGCAAGAAGCCCAAGGAAGGCTTTTTTCGGCGGCTCAATGAGGCGGAAGCCGAGCAATTCGGCACGCCCTGCTTCAGCCCGCCCGACACGAACAACCCCGCGCCAGTGCGCCGCATTGGTCCCACGCCCTTTGATTCGCCGCCCTATCCGGACGGGGATTGGCAGATCGGCGGAGGGCCGAGCGTGATCGGCGACCCCGGCGCCCTGCGAGACAGTCCCTACCCGCTGATGCAGGCCATCTATGACGGCCCCAACGGCAAAGCGTGGTACGACAGCCGCATTCAGTTTTACGGGTGGGTGACGGTGGGCGGAAACATCAGCACTTCGCACAACTATGCCGCCGGTTCCACGCCCAATTTCCCGGAAGTGTATAATGAGCGGTCGGACCGGGTGGAGAACGACCAGGACGTGCTCTACATCGAGCGGATGGCCGATGAGAACCAGACCGACCACATGGACTGGGGCTTTCGCCTGGCCATTCTCTATGGATTGGACTACCGTTTCATGGCTTCGCGCGGCTATCTCAACGACGTGAACCTGCTGGAGAACAACCATTTCTCCGGCTTGGACACGCCGATGATGTACGCCAATCTTTACATTCCCAAAGTGGCCGAGGGCATGAACATCATCCTCGGGCGCATCATATCGGAGCCCGACATCGAGCAACAGCTTGCGCCGAACAACCTGATGATGAGCCATTCCCTGGTCTATAGTTTCGATAACTACACGATGTGGGGCCTGTGGACCTCGACCAAGCTCAACGCCAACTGGCTGCTGCAGGTGGGACTGGCCGATGGCGTTGACATCGCGCCGTGGGAGCATCAGGACCCGGGCGACCAGCCCACCGGATCGGTCATGGTGCAGTATATCGCCCCGGGCGGACATGATTCATTTTACGTCGGGATGAACTCGTTCAACAACGGCACCTTCGGATTTAACAACCTGCAGGAGTGCATCGAAAGCTATACCCACAAGTTCAACGACACATGGTGGACGACGTTTGAGGGCCAGTACATGTACATGAAAAACTGCACGACGACGCCGACGGCCACCGTGCCCTACCAGGACGGGTTCTACCCGACGAAGAACGGCACGGTGGCGGAGGGGGGCATTGTCAACTACACGATGTGCCGCACTTCGGCCAACTCGTTCCTCACCTTCCGCAACGAATGGTATGACGATCCATTCGGCGCCCGGACGGGGTATTCCTCCAGTTACTATGAGGGATCCATCGGGATGCAGTGGTGGCCCAACAAGCTGTTGATGTTCCGGCCGGAGATTCGCTACGAACGCTGCTTCGCGCAGCATGGTCTGGCCAGCGCGACCGCCAGCGACAACCCGACCGGCGCCCCGTATCCGGTGAACGGCGCTTACGACAACGGCACCAAGCACCAGCAGGTTACCCTTGCGGTTGACGTCACTTATCATTTCTAACCCAGCCAGATGAACATCGGAACCCCCCATTCTCCTATTCGTTGACATGAACGACCTTGGCGGGGGCGAAGCCGTTGAACCAGGTGGCGGAGGCGTTGCTGTAGGCGCCAATGGCTTCGCAATAAAGCAGGTCGTCCAATTGCAGGTCGGGCAAATCCTCGGAAAGCGAGATGGTGTCCAGGGCGTCGCAGGTCTGGCCGAAGACGGCGCAGATTTCGGGCCGGCCGCGCTTGAAGGCTTTGAGGTGGTACTGGCAGTGATCGAAGATGATGCCGGAGAAGGTGCTGTAAACCCCGTCGTCAATGTAATAACAGGTCTTGCCGTCGCGGCGGGCTTTGCCGATGACCTTGGCAATGGAGGTGGCGGCGGAAGCGACCACGAACCGGCCCGGTTCGGCGATGATGTCGGTGTCCCTGGCAAAGAGGCGTTCGATCTCGGCGTTGATTTTCCGGGCGAGGACCTGGATGGATTCCACGTCGCGATGATAGGGGGCGGGGAAGCCGCCGCCGATGTCGAGGATCTTGATCTTGTGGCCGCGGGCCTGGGCCTCCTGCATGACGCTGGCGGAGATGTTGAGCGCCTGAACGAAGTTCTCGAAATTCATGCACTGGCTGCCGACATGGAAGCTCAGACCCTCGACGACCAATGCAAGGTCGAAGGCCGCTTGAATGAGGGACACGGCCTCGCTGGGGTCGGCCCCGAATTTGGAGGAGAGTTCGACGACCGAGCCGGTGTTGGGCACGCGGAGGCGCAGGACGACGCCGGCGTGAGGAGCGAAGCGCTTGATTTTGTTCAGCTCGTTGAGGTTGTCAAAAGTGACCAAGGGTTTGTATTGATCGAGGGCCTCGAGGGTTTCGCGCGGCTTGGTGGGATTGGCGTAAATGATTTTGTCCCAGATGAAATCCTGCTGTTCCTTGGCGGGCAGCGGCTTGATGTTCTCGTACACCAGCCTGAATTCGGCCAGCGAGGCGACATCGAAGCTGGCCCCGATCTTGTAGAGGCTGCGGACGATGGCCGGGTCGGGGTTGGCCTTGACGGCGTAGTAGGCCTGGACGCGGGGCAGGTGCCGGTGGAAGGCCTTGTAGTTGGCGCGGACGACGTTGTGATCAATGACCACCACCGGCGTGCCCTCTTTGCGGGCGATCTGCTGTAACAGCTTTTTGGTCATTGTCCTAGTGTGCTGTTACAGACACGCCTTGACAACGAACCCCTCTCCCGGCCTGCGGCCACCCTCTCCCCGCAAAGCGGGGAGAGGGCAGGGAGAGGGGTTCGCGCAATGGTTTCATTGAAACACTCCACTAGATCACCGGGTCGGAACCGTCAATCATTTTGACCTTGTTGTGGGCGAAATACTCCCTGGTCAAGGCCCTGAGCAAGCGGGGCCGCTGGTCATAGAGGCGCTTGAGGGGACGTTTGGCGTGACGGGCCAGCGCGTAATGGGTGATGATGGGCAGGGCGATGCTGGTGTCGGTGTAGCAGACGACGGCATCGGGCAAACGATCGGGGTCAACCTTGCCCCAACTGACGGCTTCGCTGGGTGTGGCGCCGGAAAGGCCGCCGGTGTCCGGGCGGGCGTCGGTGATCTGGAAGAAATAATCCTGGCCGTATTCCCGCATGCGGAGGACTTCCTGAATCTGCGGCTCGGTCTGGAGCATGAAGTTTTTGGGACTGCCGCCGCCCAGGAGCATGACGCCGCTCTTGCCGCCGGCCCGCTTGGCGGCCAGGACAAGGGCGGTGGTTTCATTGACATCAATGGAGGGATTGAGCCGCAGCTTGTTGCCGCGCAGTTCGACGCCGGCGACGTTCATGCCGATGGTCGAGTCGCCGGGGGAAGAGGTGTAGCAGGGGACACCGGCGCGATAGGCGGCGGCCATGACGGAGACATCCTTGAGGCCGGCCTTGCGCTCCCATTCGGCGGCGTAGGCGCCAATCAAGTAGTGCAATTCGGCGGTGCCCATTTCCTTCTGGAATTCAGGCTGGATAAGAATGCGGCGGAGGATTTCGTCGGTGGCCATGAGGCAATCGCTGTAGCCGATGAGGACGTCGTAAACGCGGACGATGTCGTTGGTGCGCAGATCGGTGTCATCAAAGAGGTGGCTGCCGACATGGACGGGGAGATTGAGGGCGAAGTGCAGATCGTGGTAGAGAATGGCCCCGGTGCTGACGATCCAGTCCACGAAACCGGCTTTGATCAACGGGACAATGGAGGAGCAGCCCAGGCCGGCCGGGGTCAAGGCGCCGGACAAGCTCATGCCGAGGGTGACATCGGGCTGGAGCATGCGCTCGGTGAACAAGCGGCAGACCTCGCGCAAGCGGGCGGAATTGTAGGCCAGGAAGCAATCATCCATCAGGTCGGGGAACTTTTCCCTGCCGGTGATGCCCTTGGGCAGGATGCGCTTGCCGGCGAGGTATTTCTCGCGGTGCGGGCATTTCTTTTTCAACAACCAATCGGGCGCCTCGGACAAATCCTCGCGGTGACGGCTCGTTCTCTTCGTGCTCATAGTTTTCAATTCAATCCGTTTTCTGGATGGGGCGGAGAATAGACGCGGCCTTCGCCGGTTGCCAACTATTTTCAAAGTTCAAAGTTCAAGGTTCAAGGTTCAAGGTTGAATCAGTCTTCCGGCTTGGCCTGGCGGCTCCGGCGCGGCAAGCGACGAGTAGTGGCGAGTGGCCACTGTGAGTTCGTGGATGGCAGGTGTTTTTTCACTTTTCATGCGCCTTTAAATTTTTTTTGGTCGGATTTAGTCGGATTTAGTCGGATTTGGTCGCATTGGCGGGCTTTCCCTTCGATCCTGCCCGGCCCTGCCAGGACAGGCAAAAATTGCCGGTTCGGTCCGTCCTCCGGTCCGATCAAACCTTGTTGGGAGCCTATTTTCACTTCCGCCTTCGCCATCCGCCGTCGCCGAGGCTTCCGCCTTCGGCAAGGCTACGGCGCGACAAGTTGGTTGGGTTCCGCCTTCGCCAAAGGCTGCGGCGCGACAAGTTGATTGGGTTTGATGGGCAGCCGAAAGGGCGGTTTCATCAAAGGGTCGAGAAGGGACAAAAAGGACCAAAGGGACCGAAGGGACGGAATGGGACCGATATGACGGGTACGGGCGTTGCGGGTCTTCCGGTTTCATCATAAGGCGGGGCCTGGCGGCGGAAGGCCACCGATTCTGCGCACCCTCGTTCCCGGCCTGTCATTTCGACATTCATGGGGCGATTATGGCACATCGCGGAACGGACAGAAAACCTACGGTAGTGTTTTTGGTATGATTTTTTTTGGAGGGGTTGGATCGGCGGTTGTTATTGAAAGGCAACGGCTTGCAACGGAAAAACTCCCGAAAAAACGGAAAAAACGCTTGCAAACACGCAAAATAATTTGGCGGAGATCCCCGTTTATCTGCATAATGCCCCGCCAAAAACGGTCCATTGAAAGACGCATGATTTGCAAGGTGCTGCCGTTGTATGGGTTATCAACGGTTCAGGCGCCTGATGACCGCAGAAAAAAATACGCAGACGGGGGGGAGCCGGATGGCAATGGCCAACGGTTCAAATCCCACTCGCTCATCGTCAATTGGACGAAACGACGGGTACCGCCTTTCTCTGCATTGGCCGCAAAAAGTGTCAAAAGTGAAAACTGACACCTGCACATGCACACTGCACTCCTGCACCTGCACTGCACCTGCATGCGATTTGCGTCGGAATACGCAATATTGGAGGTTGCCAAAAAAGAAATCCGCGAAAAATTGAGAACGAAGGGGATTCACAACGTCACCATTAGGGCGAACGGCTTTAATGGCGATAGTGCCAGTTTCACTTTTTCCGGCGAGGCCGAAGCGATAAAGAAGGCGAAGGAGTCTTTGGGTTTTAAAGACTGACACTGACGCAAACATTTATGTGATGCACATTGAGGGTCAGCCCTGTATCGCTGGCCACATGGTGGAGAATATTTTTTACCTCGTTTTCTTGGACAGGGAGCAAAAATTTTGGGAATTATCCCGTGACGGCAAGTATTTTAGTTCAGCTAATGCCTGTCATTAGCGGCGGCGGGGTAATCGTTTCCAGCGTTTGATAAAGCTTGCTTTCCTGGTCGGATTAAACTTTAATGGTGGCGTGCCGTTCTGTAATGTGGCCCGACGTTGCAGAACGGCGGAATTGATGCTATTGTATTGAAAGAGGCAATGCGGAAACTATTGAGCGAGAGCACGTTATGAAAACAGACACCATTACAGAGAATGATTTGCAGTCGGAAATTGAGGCTTACGACGCAATGCGGCAGAACTTGGAGTCTAAACATACAGGTAAATGGGCGCTCTTAAAGGGTGGTAAACTGATAAACTTGTATATATCATTTGATGATGCGGCCAAAGATGCAGTGCGGCTTTACGGTCGCGGCCCATATTTAATCCGCCAAGTCGGTGCGCCGCCCATAATTTTACCTGCATCATTGATGTATCACATAACCGGTTGAACTATAAGCCGTTATGCCACAAACAAAGTGCGGCTTTGATGATGTTCCTGGTGGCGCTTCCGGTGCAGTCTTGCTTGTGGCTCACGGGCCCACCCTATTGGTTAATATTGGCTTTGACCCTAATTTTACACCTGGGCCAACGTTATCTTTACCCGTCCCTGGTATAACTGGGATAAATGCCCTTGTTGATACAGGGGCCGGAGATAACTGTATTGACAGTTTGCTTGCTGCCCAGCTTAACTTACCGATTGTTGACCGCCGCGCGATTTCTGGCATTCATGGACCCCAAGACGCAAACATGCACCTGGCTCAAGTGTATGTTCCTATATTGAATCATCTGATTTATGGTGTGTTCGCGGGTGTGCATCTCGTTGCAGGTGGTCAGATTCACAGGGCGCTTATCGGAAGAACCTTCCTCCAAAATTACACGATGGTGTACGAAGGAAGAACTGGCACGGTTACGATTTCAAATTAAGACACTGCCCGATTTTCCTTGGCTTTGCCACAAAGTGTCTTGAATATCCTTCATGGGCTCTTCTTAAAGGGCACGGCTTGGTCGTCGCACTATGGACAAAACTAATGGGTGGCCTCTTCGACAGGCTTCAGCCCTTCCGCGCTCAAGAGGCGTGCTTCGTAACTCCACCCAGCCCACAGTCGGTTGCAAACGATGGGACAACATCCTCAACGGCAGAGACTCCGTCGAACCTTGACGAAGGCCACAATCGCAGGCAGCGGGAAAACCAGTCACGGCTCGACGCCCGCCCTCGCCAAAGGCTATGGCGCGCCAAGGAGTCTCGCCCAACCGTGTTGGACTTATGCGGGAAGGCCAATCGGCGAGGCGCCGACTGGAGCACGCGAGGCGCGCGGGGCTGATGAAAACCAATTCCGGGTGCAGGTTGCACGACGGAGATTAGGATTAGATTCTTACCGTTGAAATGCCGTTAAATTGTCTCTCACATTTGGGCGGCGCGGCAGAGACTGTCTCAAAACTCAGACCATTTTTTTGAACAATTTATTTGACTGAGCGTCTAACTGCGTATGGCTCAACCCATCGCTCCTGATTACGGACAACAATTCCTCTTCCCCCCGGCCCTGGAAGACTGGGTGCCGGCCGATCATCCGGCC
>Ga0326728_10008532_pt1 | contig 25385 bp, 18 predicted proteins | sample MB3enrmetagenome_FD_207602 | JGI IMG/M metagenome (GOLD analysis project Ga0326728, IMG submission 207602) | Lab enriched peat soil microbial communities from McLean, Ithaca, NY, United States - MB31MN | ecosystem: Environmental > Terrestrial > Soil > Wetlands > Peat | place: USA: New York... | reverse complement strand
CCGCCTGTAAGCTGTTTGTTGGCAATGATTCAGGCATCGCCCACCTGGCGGCGGCAGCCGGATGCCCGACGCTGGCGCTGTTTGGCGTCTCTGACCCCGGCGTGTGGGCACCCCGCGGACGTGCCGTGCGTCTGGTGAAGGCACCCCGAGCTGACCTTAGGACACTTTCAAGAGAGCTAACTTTTTCGGAGTGTCTTGGCTTCCTGCGGCTTGAGACATTTTAGACGCCGCGCGAGAGGATGGTCGCATCACCCTCTCGCGCAGTAAAGACCTCAGCTCTTACGAGCAGTCTTCTTGGCCGCTTTCTTCTTCGCCGTCTTCTTGGCCGGCTTCTTGGCAGCCTTCTTCGAGGTCTTCTTCGCTGTCTTCTTTACAGGCATGTTCGCCCCTTTCATCCCATGAGATAAACTTCGCCTCTAGCATAGTGCATGGCGCTTGAGTTGTCAAGGATTTCTCCGCGAGGGAGAGCGAAAGTTTTCGGGCGCAACGAGGTCATTCGACACGCCGCTCAGGCTCTGACCGTAAATACTAACACGTGTTCGACGGTGAAGCTCGACTCGCCCTTTACGGCGAGACGGGGCCTTCGGCGCTGGCAACGAACAGCCGTACGGCGTTGTCCAGAACCTCCACGAGTCCCCGGCCCACTCGGACTTTCGTCTCCCGGCCGCTGGCAACAACGCGTAACTCCCCAGGCGCGACGCTCGCCACAACCGGGGCGTGGTCGGTGAGGACTCCCATCTCCCCCCGCGTGGTCGGGACCACAACGAAATCGCAGTTCCCCTGTGCAATGATCCCGTCTGGAGTGGAGACAACGAACGTGAACCCTGCCTCGCTCATGCCGCAGCGACCTTTTTTGCCTTCTCCCTGACCTCATCCACGGTGCCCACGTACAAGAAAGCCTGCTCGGGAAGGCCATCACACGCCCCACTGATGATCTCCTTGAAGCTTGCTACGGTGTCTGCACGCTTGACGTGGCGTCCGCCGTAGCCGGTGAACTGCTCGGCTACGAAGAACGGCTGGCTGAGGAAGCGCTCGATTCGCCGCGCCCTGGCTACCGTGGCCTTGTCCTCCTCGGAAAGCTCGTCGAAGCCGAGGATGGCGATGATATCCTGAAGGTCGCGGTATCGCTGAAGAACCTGGAGGACAGTCTGGGCCACGTTGTAGTGCTCTTCCCCGACGTAGTAGGGGTAAAGGATCCGGCTCGACGAGGCCAGGGGATCCACCGCGGGGTAGATCCCCTTCTCGGCGATCTGCCGGGAGAGGACCGTGGTGGCGTCCAAATGGGTGAAGACGGTGGCTGCTGCGGGGTCGGTGATATCGTCCGCCGGCACGTAGACGGCCTGGATCGATGTGATGGACCCGTTCTTCGTTGACGTGATCCTCTCTTGCAGCTCGCCCATTTCGGAGGAAAGAGTGGGTTGGTAGCCCACGGCCGAGGGCATGCGGCCCAGGAGCGCGGAGACCTCGCTCCCCGCTTGCGTGAAGCGGAAAATGTTGTCGACGAAAAGCAGGATGTCCAAGCCCTGGTCGCGGAAGTGCTCCGCCATAGTGAGGGCGGACAACGCGACGCGAAGCCGCGCGCCGGGCGGCTCGTTCATTTGGCCGTAGACAAGGCACGCCTTCTCAAGGACCCCCGAGGCGTGCATTTCGTTCCACAGGTCGTTGCCTTCCCGGGTGCGCTCTCCCACCCCGGCGAAGATCGAGTAGCCGCCGTACTGTGTGGCGATGTTGTGGATCAGCTCTTCGATAATCACCGTCTTGCCGACTCCGGCGCCGCCGAACAGTCCCGTTTTTCCGCCGCGCACGTAGGGACAAAGAAGGTCGATCACCTTGATGCCCGTCTCGAAGATCTCCGTCTTTGGCTCCAGCTGGCTGAACGGGACGCCCGGTCTGTGAATGGGCATCCGCTGCTTCACAGTCACCGGCCCTTTGCCGTCCACGGGATCTCCCAGGAGGTTGAAGACCCGCCCAAGAACCTCTGTGCCCACGGGAACGGTGATCGAGGTACCGGAGTCTATGATGGGACACCCGCGGGGGATACCGTCGGTGGAATCGAGAGCCACGGCGCGCACCCGCCCGCCTCCCAGGTGCTGCTGGACCTCGCTCACCAGGTGGGTCATTTTTCCGGCGATCTCCCGGTCGATCATCAAGGCGTTCCTGATCTCGGGGATCTGCCCTTCGGGAAACTCTGCGTCGAGTATGGATCCGATAATCTGGACGACGGTTCCCTGTGCGCCTGCGCTCATTCCCTGCTCCCTTCGCTTCCGCTGATGATCTCTATCATTTCACTCGTGATCTGGGCTTGGCGGGCCCGGTTGTACCTGCGTGTCAGTTTCTTTGTCATCGAGTCTGCGTTGTCCGATGCGCTCCTCATTGCGATGGACCGCTGAGCCTGCTCCCCGAGCATTGCTTCCAACACGGAGCAGAAGAGCTCAGCTGCCACGGCCATGGGGACCAGCGCGGAAAGGACGTCTGCCCGGGACGGCTCGACGTAGTACAGCGGCTCTCCGGCTTTCGACCGCGCCGGAGCGGCCACCGCGGTCCGCGGAAACCCGAACGGAAGAAGGCGCGTCACGCGCACCTCCTGGGTCACCTTGGTCAGGTAGCGGGTGCTCACAAGTTCCACCTCGTCCACGGCTCGGGAGAGGTAACGGGCGACGACCTTGTCCAGCGCCTCCTGCAGTTTCAGGAAGGGGACGTTTTCATCGATGTCGGCCAGTGATACCTCGACGGGCTGGCTGTGGTATCGGAAAAAGGAAAGGCCTTTCCTCCCGAGGACCGCCAGGCTCGCCTGCCGCCCTTCCCGGGCAAGCTCTTCCATCCTTGTCCGCGTTGCCGCGAGCACCTTGGCGTTGTATCCGCCGCATAACCCACGACTGGAAGTGACGACGAACAACATTACGCGCTGACCTTTTGCTGTGAACGCCCTACGGGCGTACCCGTTCGGCGCATCGGACTGATTCGAGTCGATTGTGCTCCCTCTCGACGCCGTCAATGGCTGCCGTGCGAGGGCCTCTTCAGCCTCCGACGTCCCCAGAGCGGCGCCCAGCGCCTCGGGCAGGAGCCGCAGAAGGCTCGCGCGGAATGCCCTGGCGTCGGCGAACCGCGTGTTCAGCTTCATGATTTTGGATTGTGCCACTTTCTCCATGGTTCGAGTGATCTTGTTGATGTTGCGGACGCTCGAAATCCGCTTCCGGATCTCCCGTGTTTTCGCCATCGCCTCAGGCCTAGAATGTCTTCTTGAAGCTCGTCACCGCGGCGTTCAACACTTCCGCTTCGGAGAGCGTGCCTAGGTTTCTGATGCCCGCCAGTATTTCCGGCTGCTTGCTTCGAAGCCAAGTCAGGAACTTTTGCTCGAACTCTTTCACGCGTCCCACCGGAACGTCGTCCAGGAATCCGCGCGTCGCCGCGTACAGCACCATGACCTGTTCCTCCACCGGCATGGGAGAGTACTGCTGCTGCTTGAGCGCCTCCACTAGCCGGGCTCCGCGGGCCAGCTGCGTCTGCGTGGCCTTGTCCAATTCCGTCCCCATCTGGGAGAACGCCTCCAGCTCCCGGTAGGCAGCAAGGTCGATGCGCAGGGAACCGGCAACCTGCTTCATTGCTTTGACCTGCGCGTTTCCTCCGACTCTCGATACAGACAATCCCACGTCGATCGCCGGCCTGATGCCGGCGTTGTACAGGTCCGTACGCAGGTAGATCTGCCCGTCGGTGATCGATATGACATTCGTCGGGATGTAGGCGGAGACCTCGCCCTCCTGCGTCTCGATAAGCGGAATGGCGGTGAGCGATCCTCCTCCGAGATCGTCGGAGATGCGCGCTGCGCGCTCCAGGAGACGCGAGTGGAGATAGAACACGTCACCCGGGTATGCCTCGCGGCCGGGAGGCCTGCGCAGGAGCAAGGAGAGTTGGCGGTATGCGTTGGCCTGACGCGAGAGATCGTCGTACACGACGAGCGTGTCTTTGTGCTCTTCGTACATGAAATACTCGGCCATGGCGCAGCCCGAATACGGCGCGATGTACTGGAGGGAGGCGGGCTCGGCCGCAGTGGCCGCCACGACGATGGTGTGCTGCATGGCGCCGTGCTCTTTCAAAGCTTCCACGATGCCCGCTACCATGGATGCCTTTTGCCCGATGGCCACGTACACGCAGATCACGTCCTTGCCCTTCTGGTTCATGATGGCATCGATGGCGATGGCTTCCTTGCCGGCGCCGCGGTCCCCGATGAGGAGCTCGCGCTGTCCCCTGCCGATGGGCACCATTGCGTCGATGGCCTTCACGCCGGTCTGGAGCGGCTCTTTGACCGATTGACGCTCACGGATGCCCGGCGCCTTGAACTCCACGGGCCTGCGCCGCGCGCTCTTGATCTCTCCGGCGTCGTCGACCGGGATTCCCAAGGGGTTGACCACCCTCCCCACCAATTCATGTCCCACCGGGACCTCGAGTACGCGCCCGGTCCTTTTGACCTTTCCGCCTTCGTGGAGGTCCAGGTAGTCCCCTAGGATGACGGCGCCAACGGAGTCCTCCTCGAGGTTCAGGGCAAGCCCGAACACGCCATTCTCGAACTCGAGCATCTCCATGGCCATGGCGCCGCGCATGCCGTAGATGCGTGCAATGCCGTCACCGAGCTCGACTACGGTGCCCACTTCGTCCACCGCGACGGTGCGGGAGTAGCTTCGGATCTCTTCGCGGATCCGCGTGGATATCTCTTCAAGATTGATGCGCATTTTCTCTCCTAGTGCTTGCCCTCGCCTGTTAGCCTGTCGTGCAGGTCCTTGAGTTGCCCTTCCACCGTGAACTCGATCTCCTGGCCTTCGCTGAGCGCCAGCACGCCGCCGATGAGGGACGGACGCACCTCCGTCTTCAGCTGCACGGTGCCGCCGTACCGCCCCTCCAGCGCAGAGCGTATGCGCCTCTTTTCCTCTTCCCCGAGGGGAAAGGCGGAGAGGACTGTGGCTCTGCGCACGCCGCGCGCGATGCGCGACAAGCGCTCGTATTCGTCGTCGATCTCACCGAGGAGCCGGGCGCGGCCTCGCTCCGCTACAAGAAGCAGCAGCGTGAGCACTTGCGGGTCCACCTTCCCCTCGAATGCGGAGAGAATCAGTCGACGTTTAGGAGCGCGGCCCACCACGCGTGAGGCAAGAAAGTCCCGCGCCTCCTTGTCCTCGTACAGCGCGGCGCGCGCGGCGCGCAGGTCCGCTTCGACCTGCGGGATGGAGGAGTTTTCCACGGCAAGCTCGAAGATCGCCCGTGCGTAGTTGCGGGCCACGCCGCTGGTCACGGCGTTGAGGGGGACGACGATCCCCCCGAATCGGGCTGATGCGTTGAGCGGGTATCCCCGTGAAGCGTTGGGCTCCCGTTGGACTTTCCGCTGATGAGGCGGTCGGCGAACTCCTCGACAAACGTTCTGTTGTCCGGCGTTCCGATCTCCCGTTTCAGGACGGCGTCGGCGATGGCGAACGACATCTCGACGATCTGGCTGCGGATAGCCATCTCCGCCGTCTCGCGGGCTTTTTCGATCTCCTGGGCGGCTTTCGCCTTCTGTTCGCGCACTTCTGTCCAGGATTTTCCCAGCATTTCCTCCCGCAGTCGGGCCGCCTCGGTGCGCGCGTCCTCGATGAGCATCGCTGCTTCCGTTTTTCCGCGCCTGATGGTGGCATCGTATTCGGCCAGCACCACGGATGCCTTTTCCTGGGCCAGGCGTCCGGCTTCGAGGTCCGACGCGATCTTCTGCGATCTTTTGTCCAGGGCTCCGATGATTCGGTCCCATGCCGTAAAGCGCAAGATCAGGAGGATGATTCCGAAGGTGATCCAGAGCCAAAGGACTAGGCCGGGATCAACGCGCAAGAGAGCCATGGGGGACCTCTCCTACATGACGATAGCAAGGATGCAGATTACCAGCGCGATGATGCCGACTCCCTCCACGAGGACCGCGGCAAGCAGCATGTTGGTCTGAATCTTCCCCGAGGCTTCGGGCTGGCGGGAGATGCCTTCCGCCGCCGCGGCTCCTATACGGCCGAGCCCAAGGCCGACGCCCAACACGGCAAGTCCTGCGCCTATAGTTGCCCCTATGAAAGCTGCGAACTTCATGACCGCGGGGACGAGTGGTGAGAGGTCCATTGTCTATCTCCTTTACGGGTGTCCGTAGGGGAGTACCCGTTCGGCGTCGAACGCCGTCAGTGTGTGCGTTGCGCTATTCCGATGAACAGCGCCGACAGAAACGAGAATATATAGGCCTGGAGCACCGCGACGAAGAGCTCCAGCCCCATGATCGCGAGATCCACGATCACTGCGATGGGGCCTACCGCCAGTGAATGGAACTTGAGAATGAGAAGCAGGATGAGGAGGAGCGCCACGTGACCACCGATCATGTTCGCGAAAAGCCTCATGATAAGGGCGAGGGTCTTGGAAAGGATGCCCACGAACTCGAGCAGGAGCGTAAAAGGAAGCATCCAGCCGGGCGTTCCTTCGGGAGCGAGCTTCCTCCAGTACCCGAAGGCGCCTTTCGCCCGCATTCCCGATACGTTGAAGACGAAGAACGTGATGAGCCCCAGGGCCAGCGTCGTGGCGAGGTTTCCCGTGACGGCGCCTCCCAGCCACACCGCCTCGCTTTCCCCTGGCGGCTTGATGGGGGCGAATGGCGGGATCATCCCGACGAGGTTCCCGTAGAGGATGAACAGGAACAGGGTGAAGCACAGGAGGTGAAACCGCCGCCCCTCGGGACCCAGCACAGGCTCGTAGACCTGCTCGCGCATGTACTGCAGCAGTGTCTCGAAGAGGCTCTGGAGGCGGGTCGGGGTCCGAAAGGGATCCTTCAGCTTGTAGGCAAGGTAGAACATGGAGGCAAGCACAAGCAGCCCTACGGCGGTCATGAGGATAAAGTGCTTCGTGATGGAGACAGCAAGAGTGAAAGTGCCGATGGTGAACAGCGGGATCCGGGCAAAAGGATGCTCATAGCTGTCCGTTATCTCAGCGAAAAGGACCTTGGAGAGGTTGAATTGCTGCTGCTCTTGTGCGGCCGCGTGCACCGCGGCGAGAGGGAACAGAGAAAGGGCAAGACAGGCCACTGCCGCGCGCGCGCCACGGCTGTTCCACACGATGCGGATACGTCCCTCCTGAATCTGATACCTCCGCTTCCCGTATCACGTGGTCTACCCGCGGACAAACCACGGCGCAAAACAGGAACGCAGGGCTTCTCAATTCATGAATCGGGGTTTTCTGTCCGGGAATGTAGCATATTTCCTCCGGTGTGTCCACGGGAAGGGGGATGCGTTCTTTTTCCCCCAACGATCGGAATTCAGTACCTTTCATTCGTAGTAGAAGAGGAGGCTCGAGCGTTGCAGCTGCCACGGACCCTTGGAGAACTCAAAAAGTCTGGATATAGACCGAAAACCGTTAAGGAGGAAATGCGGGCCAACGTCGTGCGCATGCTGCGCGCGAAGGAGGATCTTTTCCCCGGCATCATCGGCTACGAATCGACGGTGATCCCGGGGCTTGTGAACGCAATTCTGTCTCATCATGACTTCATCCTGCTCGGATTGCGAGGCCAGGCCAAGACGCGGATTCTGCGCAGCCTGGTGAGGCTTCTCGATGAGCAGGTCCCCGTGATCGCAGGGACTGAAATCAATGATGACCCGTTCAACCCGGTGAGCAGGAAGGGCAGGGAGACCATCGCGGCGAAAGGGGATGATGCCCCCATCGAATGGATCAGCCGTGAGGACCGCTACCGCGAAAAGCTCGCCACGCCGGACGTCACGATTGCCGACCTCATCGGAGACATTGATCCCATCAAAGCCGCCACGCGAAAGCTCACCTATGCGGACGAGGAGGTGATCCACTTCGGGATCATTCCGAGGACCAACCGGGGAATATTTGCTATCAACGAGCTTCCCGACCTTCCGCCCCGGATCCAGGTCGGTCTTCTGAATATAATGGAAGAAAAAGACATCCAGATTAGGGGCTTCCCCATTCGAATGAAGCTGGACATAGTGATGGTCTATTCAGCGAACCCTGAGGACTACACCAACAGGGGAAACATCATTACGCCGCTGAAGGACAGGATCGACTCGCAGATCATCACGCACTACCCGCAGGACAGGCAGGCAGCCATGCGGATCACCGCGCAAGAGGCGTGGACTGCGCGCGATTGCGGGATCGAGCTCCTCATGCCGGACTGGTTCCGCGAGCTGGTTGAGGAAGTGGCCTTTGCTGCGCGCGTCAGCGAGTTCGTGAACCAAGCATCCGGGGTCTCCGCGCGCATGAGCATCTCGCTCCTTGAGAACGTCATGAGCAACATGGAGCGTCGCGCCATCATGCACGGGGACATGCGGGTTTACCCGCGCATCGGGGACTTGCACGCGGCCGTGACTGCCATCACCGGGAAGGTGGAGCTCGTCTACGAAGGTGAGCAGCAGGGCGCCGCCATCGTGGCGCGAAAAATCATCGGCGAGGCGGTGAAAGAGACGTTCCGTCGCAGATTCCCCGACCCCACGCCGAAGAAGAAAAAGAAAGACGTGGCCGAAGAGCAGCCCGCGCGAACGGAATCATCACCATTCCACGCGATCTTGAGCTGGTTCTCCAAGGGGAACACCGTGGAGACCTCGGATGAGATGCCGTTTGACGAGTATATGAAGAGGCTGGAAAAGGTGCAGGGCCTGAGAGAGCTTGCCGCACGTCACCTCGACCTGAAGGAAGGGGACGGTGTCGGCCTGGGGATGGAGTTCGTCCTCGAGGGTTTGCACCAGCACTCGATGGTCTCCAAGCGGGAGGAAGGCGTGAAGGTCGCCTATCGGGACATGCTCAAGGCGATGTTCGATCACATGGCTCAGAGCGAGGACTAGGAAGCGAAAGATGCTTTGGGAATATTCCGAGTGGGACCAGACCCTCCAGGACCTTCTGAAAAGCTTCCAAGACCTGATGAGCCTGTTCAACTACCTGCTCCTCATGGCGGGCGGGGACGTGGACAAGGTGTTCAAGTGGATGGAATACCTCCAGGAGAGGGGAAGTATCGACCCCAACGTCGACTTGGAGGAGTTCCGCCGCAAGCTCGAGGAAAACCGCATCGTAGAGAGGCTGAAGGAGGGCGGGTACAGCCTGACGGCCAAGGGCGAGCAGGTCATCCGCAAGGACTCGCTGAACCAGATCTTTTCCAACCTGCAGAAGTCCGGTTTCGGGCAGCACCGTATCCCTTCCACGGGAAGCGGAGAGGAACAGCTTACGGAGACGCGGGCGTGGAGATTCGGGGATCCGGTCACGCAGATCGACGCGCTGGGAACGATCTCCAATGCGGTGAAGCGTGGCGGCGTGGATGAAATCTCCCTCGCGGAGGAGGACCTGGAGGTCTATGAGACGGAGCACCTCTCCTCCTGCGCAACAATGCTCCTCATCGACATCAGCCACAGCATGATCCTCTACGGAGAGGACAGGATCACGCCCGCCAAGCAGGTGGCCCTCGCGCTGACGGAGCTGATCCTGACTCGCTATCCCAAGGATACCTTGCGCGTAGGGACGTTCGGGGACGAGGCGCGCGAGATCGCCATAAGCGACATCCCGTATCTGCAGGTAGGGCCGTTTCACACGAACACGAGGGCCGGGCTCGAGATGGCGCAAACCATCCTGGAAGGGACCCGCCAGGCCAACAGGCAGATATTCATGGTGACGGACGGCAAGCCAACGGCCATCACGGAGAACGGGGAAGTCTACAAAAACCCTTACGGTTTCGACCCGAAGATCCTGGCCCAGACCCTCGAGGCGGCCGCGGAGTGCAAGAAAGCGGGAATCACCATCACTACGTTCATGCTGGCCACTGATCCCGAGCTCGTGAACTTCGTGGACGAGATGACCAAACTCAACCGGGGAAGGGCCTATTTCGCCTCGGCGGACAAGCTGGGGGAGTTCCTTTTCGCGGACTACATTCGCAACAAGCGTCGCATGCTTCACTAGCTGCTTTACGGTCGGTTGAATACGCCATCCCAGTCCGTAGAGGGCAGGGCCAAGTGGAACGCAGCATCGTTTCAGGAATACATCGCTCGCGCTGTCCTTGAGTTTTCTTCAGGAAGCAGAAGAACCTCTCCGTGCCTGCCAAAACCTGTTGGCGGAAGAGGGAGAGCCCCTTTCTCAAAGACACACTTTATCTCGTGGTTCCTGTGCGAGAAGTTCTCCCTGTCCCGGAGAAGCTTGAGGATCCGCATCGCCGTGCACTTCCCTTTCACCGCTAAGCAGGTCCTTTTCTCCGTGTATTGTGTGACAGCACCTTCACCCCAGCGAGAACGCGCTGCATCGGGAGGCGGACAGTGAGTATCAAGCCCGGGTGCAGCGCCCGATGGATCGTCTGTGCGATCCCCCTCGACCTCCGAACAAAAGGACCCACAGCCACTGTAGCGTCACTCCCTTTTTCTTCACCTCCACCGCCATCGCGGGAAACCGCTCGGAAAGTTCCTGGTAGCGGGCGCTTTTCACCGGGATCTCCTTGCCTGCCAAAGTCTGCATCAATTGGCTGTCCGGCCATGGTATCGATCCCGGCGTATTCCAGACCGCCGGCGTTGAAAGCTCGAATGCTCCTGGCCACGACGGTCCGTGAGATCCCCAGGGCACGTGCGATTTGCCTCTCGCTCAAAGTTGTGGTCGTGCACTATCTGGTGATGTCTCGGGTCTTTTTCACCCCGGTCCTCCTCCGCGCCTTTGATGCCTCCTTCCGCCTTCGAAGGGAGAGTGTAGTTCAACGTTGCTCGAGGGATTGGAGGGAGTGAGGTTCCGATCGCGACCCCAAAAGTGGCTTTTTTCGATCGGAAGGGTGGCTTTTTATTACGGAACTATGCCCATACACGCTAAAAACAAGCAAATCAATTTGCGGATTGACTAAACCTAACTCCACAATGTTCTCTGATGGCGACCTCAACACGAACAGGATCGAGAGTTTTTGGGCCATCGTGAAGCGTGGCGTGTATGGCATCTACCATTCGGTTTCCGAGAAGCACCTACAGAAGTATATCGACGAGTTTTCGTTTCGCTACAATAACAGGCATGATGGGTTTGAGAAACTGCTGCGCCAATGCAACTTGACGCCGGATTGGACATTGTTGTCTGAGGCAGCGTAAGATAAGAATGTATGGGTAGCACACGACTTGGAGGAACCGAGGACTACACTTGGTATTCTTATAAAGAGCGGCTGAGCGGTGTCTTTATTCTTCCACACTGGAGTATTTTTGTTCAGCTGCCTTCGGAGATAAAGATTAGCGACCAGGCTTGGGACAACGATTACAATGAAGGTTGGATACGACCAGCAAAACAGGATGAGATAGAACTTTTTTGCCAGGTGCTTCATTCAGATCAAAATGTATTTGAATACTTGTTTGACCTGATCTTTGGAATGGAAGACAAATATAAAGGTAAAAGGGTTATCTATACCCGTCATTGAATAGCGTGTGTGGGTATAGTTCCGTTTTATTATCGGAACGCTGGCTCTTTTAAAACGGAATGCTGGCTCTTTTCCATCGGTCTATCAACTTTGGTACAGGGCCCGGCTCCGTGGAGGACGGCTCGCGGGTGAAAATGGCGCAAAAGACCAGACGATGACAAGCAGAGAATCCCCACTTTCCCCCCAAGAAGCAGAGAACCACCGCAGGGACGGTGATGATGGAGAACGCGTTTAATGTTGGAATCCCGAGAATCGGCTCCTATTATGGATCGGCAGACGAGGCCCAAACTTGGCAGATATCGGGGACTGTTTGCCGCCCTTTACCGAGCCGCTCGTTCCGATGTAACTTTTCTAGAAACTTCGAGAGAATCAGGGAGAGTTCACGGCAATGGCAACGCACAAGTTTCAGGCGGAAGTCAGCCAGCTTCTCACGCTAATTGTTCATTCGCTTTATTCGCACCCCGAAATTTTTCTCCGCGAACTGGTTTCCAACGCCTCTGACGCGTTGGACAAATTGAAGTACCTGACGCTGACACAGGAGGAGTACAAGGGCGTACCTTTCGTTCCCCGCATCGACATCTCCTTCGACACCAAGGACCGTAAGGCCCTCAGCATTTCCGACACGGGGATTGGAATGAACGACGCGGAGCTGGAGGAGAACCTTGGCACTATTGCCCGCTCGGGCACGAAGCAGTTCCTCCAAGCCATGGCCGCTGACGCGAAGAAGAGCTCCGGGCTCATCGGTCAGTTCGGGGTAGGATTCTATTCCTCGTTCATGGTTGCGGACACGGTGGAAGTGATCTCCCGCAAGATCGGAGACGAAAAGGCGTGGAAATGGACGAGCGACGGCAAGGGGGAATATGAGATCGCTGAAACCCAGCGTGACGGCAGCGGCACCACGGTCACGCTGCACCTCAACGAACAGGGCAGTGAATACGCGGACCGCTTTCGGATCGAGGACATCATTCGCAAGTACTCCAACCATATCGCTTTCCCCATCCATCTCCATTACCAGGAAGACGGCCAGCACGGTGGGAAAGTGGACAAGGTGTCGCAGGTAAACTCCGCCCTCGCCCTGTGGAAGAGACCGAAGAGCGAGCTCAAGGACGAGGACTACAAGGAGTTCTACAAGACGCTGACCCATGACACGGAGGACCCGCTGCACTGGATCCATCTTTCCGTGGAAGGGGCGCTCGCATACACCACGCTGTTCTACATCCCCCGCAAGGCGCCGTTCGACCTTTTCCATTACGACTACCAGCCAGGGGTCAAGCTCTACATCAAGCGGGTGTTTATCACGGAGACCGAGAAAGAGCTTCTTCCCGTGTATATGCGTTTCATACGGGGGATTATCGATTCGGAGGACCTCCCGCTGAACGTCAGCAGGGAGATATTGCAGAAAAACCGCGTCATGGAGAACATCCGCTCCTCCTCCGTGCGCAAGATCCTGCAGGAGCTCACGCAGCTCGCGAAGGATCCAGGGAATTATGAGACCTTCTGGAACGAGTTCGGCCGGGTCCTCAAGGAGGGCCTCCTCCAGGACCACGAGCACCGTGACCAGCTGCTGGAGCTCGCGCGCTACAAGTCCACGGCAGTGCAGGGATGGACGAGCCTGTCCCAGTACCGCGACAGGATGACGAAGGACCAGAAGGCGATCTATTACATCACAGGCGGCCGCGAGTCGGGGCTTCGCAACTCCCCGCTTCTGGAGGTTTACCGGGCTAAGGGCTTTGAGGTCCTCATCATGGACGATGAGATCGATGAGATCGTAGCCTCCTCCATCGGCTCATTTATGGAGACGGAGCTGAAAGCCGTGAACAGGTCCGCCGCTGCCGCGGACCTCAAGACCGACGGGGATGCCGCAAAGGCGGCCGCCATTGACCCCCTCGTCAAGAAAGTAAAAGAGGTCCTGGGAGACGCAGTGAAGGACGTAAGGGCCTCCACGCGGTTGGCAGATTCCCCCTCCTGCATCGTGGTGGATGACAAGGATCCGACTATGCAGATGCAGCAGATCCTGAAGCTCATGGGCAACAGCGACTTTCCGGAGGTGAGACCCATCCTGGAGCTCAATCCGTCACATCCCATCGTGTCGAAGCTGGCCGGTATCCAGGATGAGAAGATCATCGAGGACACGAGCCGCCTCCTGCTGGACCAGGCGCTTCTTGTGGAGGGCGGAGAGATCAAGGATCCGGCGGGTTTCGTGAGGAGGTTGAACAGAGCGCTGGAAAAGGCGCTCTAGCAGGGCCGGGAAGCAAGAGGCCATGACGCTTCAGTTGTCTTCCGTCCTGCCCCTTGTCATGGCCGCTGTGTGCGGCTCTGTTGCCGCGTTCGAGTTTTTCACTTGGGCTCGGATGAGAGTCAGCCTGTACAACTTCGCCTTTGCCATCATCTGCGTGGCCGCCGCCGCCTACGACATAGGGTGCGCGGGTGAGTACAATGTCGCCTCTCCCGCGGCAAGCGTGATTTGGCTGAAAATCCAGGCCATTACCTTCGAGATGACGATCCTCGCATTCTTTTGGTATATCGCAGGCATCACCCACATGGTGCACAGGAAGGCTCTGTTCGCTGCCGTTGGTGTTTTCGGAGTTTTCGTACTCAGCGAGGCGTTTGCGCCAGGAAATCTCGTCTGGGACATCTCCCGTCCGTCGGTTATCCATGTGCATTTGCCTATAGGGAATGTCGTATACAACCAGGTCGAACAGGGTCCGCTTACGGACGTGCAGTATTTTGCCGGCACGGCTCTTTTCATCTACATCGTTGTGCTGATCATCCGTTACTACCGCGCCGGGAACAAAAGAGAATCAGTATCCCTTTTGCTGATGTGCTGCGTCGTCCTTCTGGCCACCATGAACGACCTGGCGGTCAACGAAGGGGTCTATTCCTTCGTCTTCACCGTCGAGTATGCGTGGCTGGCAGCGGTGATTTTCGTGGGCTTGCAGAGATCCCGGCAACTCATGGAGGCCGCGGAGGCACGCCGCGCCCTCGTGGAGAGCGAAAGGCGTTACCGCGGGATTTTCGAGTCACTCCAGGACGTATATTTCCGTGCCGACTCCGAGGGGATCATTAGGCTCATCAGCCCGTCGGTCAGATCGTTCGGGTATGATCCGGCGTTCCTTGTCGGCCGTCCTATGTCGGCGCTCTCTCCTGACGAGCAGGCCGAGGGGGGGATCGCGGCGGCGCTCGACGAGGGGGGGGCTGTCTCGGACTTCGAGCTTTCCGTGAAAGGAGCGAATGACGAAAGATTCCACGTATCGCTCAACGCTCACAGGATGTTCGACGGGCGGGGGAACAAGATTGGGATCGAGGGGATCATCCGGGACATCACGGACCGCAAGCGCGCGGAGGAGAGCGTGCTCGCCTCTCTCCAGGAGAAGAACGTGCTTCTGAAGGAAATACACCATAGGGTGAAGAATAACCTCCAGATAATCTCAAGCCTCCTGTACCTCCAGGAGATCCGTATCCACGACCTTGTCGACAAGCGGATTATTGAGGACTGCCGCAACCAAGTCTCCTCCATGGCATTAATCCACGAGGATCTGTACGGCTCGAAAGACTTCCGCAGCATCGACTTCGGCGCTTACCTGGACAAGCTGGTGAACCGGCTTCTAATGGCCTACCGCATGGGCGGCGTGGTGGCGTTCGTTCCGAAGATGCAAGCCATCAGCCTCGGGATCGACAAAGCCATCCCGTGCGGCTTGGTTGCCAACGAGCTTTGCACGAACTCGCTGAAGTACGCGTTCCCTGAAAAGGAGCGCCCGGGTCGCTGTGAAATTCACGTGGAGTTAGGCATGCTTGACGGTGACCTGATCCGTCTCGCAATATCAGATAACGGCATCGGACTGCCGGCGGACTTCGAGCCGTCCAGCACCGGCACGCTGGGGATGCAGATCGTGGACAGGCTTGTGAAGCAGCTGGGTGGTACCCTTTCCCTTGCGAAGGAGGCCGGTACCAGTTGGACTATAGTCTTTCCAATAAGCTGAAAAAGTCGAAAAATGTCGGTACATTGAGGGCAGGCTCGGGAGGCCGGAATCAAAATGGAACACGCCCGAATACTCGTTGTCGAAGATGAGGAGCTCGTCGCTCTTGCCATCAAGAAGTGCCTGGAGGGCTTCGGCTACGAAGTTCCCTGTGTCGTCGCATCCGGCGAAGAAGCCGTGAAGAAAACCGCTGCCCTGGAGGCGGATCTTGTGCTCATGGACATCAATCTGCAAGGTGAAATGAACGGGATAGACGCCGCGGCCCTCATCAAGGACTCCACGCGAGTGCCAGTGATCTATCTCACCGCGTACTCCGACGCCGATACGCTGGAGAGGGCCAAGGTAACAGAACCGTACGGATTCATTCTCAAGCCGTTTGAAGAACGAGCCTTGGAAGCCACTGTGAAAATGGCGCTCAGCAGGTCCCACGCGCAGAAGGAGCTCGTGGGGACACACGACAAGATGTCCGCCGTCTTGCACTCCGTCGGAGATGGGATAGTCGTGACCGAGGCCAATGGCGCCATCGAATATGCGAACGCCCGGGGCAGGGCGCTGCTTCAGCTTCCCGACCCCTTGCCTCCCTTCAGCTCGATTTTCAAGCTCCTGAAGCTCACACAGCCGGGAAGCATCGAGCCCATTGCCCTTCACATCGACGACGTGGTCCTGAACGGCCAGAGTGCGAAACTGACGCGGTGCAGCCTTACCCGGGCCGACGGCAGCGTGAGCCTCGTCGACGTGCGCCTGGAGCCTTACCGTGCTTCCGGGGCGAACGTACGCGGGATCGTCTGGGTCTTTCGTGACGCCTCGGAGAGGGACAGGATCCAGGACTTCATTACGAGAGAGCTGCTTGACGCGGCGCGCCTGCATAGGAGCCTCCTTCCCCCGGATACCGTTGATGCGGGCGGCCTGGCGATGGCCGGTTTCCTGCTTGCTGCGGGGTTCGCGGCCGGAGACCTTTATAATTTTTTCCCCATCGACGGGAGGCACACGGGCTTCTACATGATTGACGTGGCGGGGCATGGTCTTGGGGCGGCCTCCCTCGCCTTGCTTCTCAACAGGCTGCTCCTTCCCCATGGAAACCCGAAGCTGGCTTTCTTGGGCGCGGATGCCCTTTCCCCGACCGACGTCGTCACGAAGCTGAACCGGATGTTCTGTGACAGTCATGAGCTGATGTTCTTCACGATGTGCTACGGTGCCATCGACAGACAGACGATGCGGGTGCGGATGGCGCGAGCAGGGCACCCATATCCCGTGGTAGTGAGAAAGGACGGATCAACTGAGGAGATGCAGGCGGGCGGGAACGCGGTGGGGCTTTCCCCCGAGTTCGTCCTCGAGGAATCCGAGCTGACTCTTGGTCCTGGTGACCGCCTCTACGTCTATTCCGACGGCCTTACCGAATGCATGGGCGGCGTTCGCGGGTCGCAGTTCTCCCGCGCGCGGCTTTTGGAGCTGCTCGCTCAATCCCTTCGAGATGACATTTCCGAGGCGGTCGGCAGGATTCGAAAGGAGATAACTGTCTGGCGCGGTAAGGAGGCTTTCGACGACGATATTTCCCTCATCGCTATCGAAGCGAAACCTTACCCATAGCCTGCGCGGCATGCAGAGCGCGGCGTGTTGCCGCTCTAATCGGTTGCCTGAGGGCTGGTTTTCGGCTACCGTGATGCCCCGGAGATCAACCCTTCGTGAAAAAGGTATTGTCGGTCTTTCTCAGAGCCGTTCTTGTCATTCTTGCAGTCATAGCGCTTGGCGCGATCTTCCTGGTGGGACGCTGGTTGGTCCGGCACGAAGACCCTCTTGCGTTCCTGCCAGAACGCTACGTCGCGTTCATTCAGGTGCCTTCTCTCCGCGCCGTCTATGATGACTGGCTGAACCTCTCCGCGGTGGACGTGATCCTTTCCCGTCCGGATCTCGCTCCCTATCGCAGCGCGCTTTCGGATGCCCGCGGGCTTGTCCTCGCCAAGTCACCCATCGTCCAAAAGCTCTTTGACGTTCACGCTGACATCGTTCTGCTCCCCGACAGAGAACTCCTTGCCGTTCTGGACCTGGGCTGGCGCGGCATCTTTTCCCCGCTTGCCCGTTTAGTGGGTCCGATGCTTTCGATCCGGGGTTTCAGCTTCCTGAACGAAGCCGGAATGCCTCTGTACAGGTTCACCAGCGGGAATGCGACCATCCAGGCCGCGCTTATCGAAAATGTCGCCGTCATCGCGCTCGACGAGGGAGTTCTGAAGGACGCTTTGGCGCGCCGGGCTTCAAGTCAGGGAATTGCTTCGCTTGCAAGCCGGGACCTCGTGCAGAGGCTGCGCCCTCGAAACAGTCGGGCGGTGCGCGTCCTGGTGGATACACAAAGCTTTGCGGGAGACTTTATGGGCACAAACGCCCTCGGATCGCGAGTGCTTTCCGCACTGCAGCTCCCCGGACAGTCGACGCTGGAGGCGGAGGCGTACGCGGAAAGCCTTCGGCTCGGTCTGGAGCTGCCTGTTGCCGCTGCAATGCCCGAGCTGGCGAAAGTCATGTCATATTCGCGCCGACCGGTCGGAGTTCTCCGCTACGTGCCGTCAACGGCGTATCTGCTCAGCGTCGTCAACGTGGCTCCGCTCGTAGACCTCTACCACCTCGTTGCCGTGCTCGAAGGCGGCAATTTCCAGGATCTGTACAAGAAAGCCGATGACGGGGCCCGTTCTCTCGTTGGCGCTGGCATCGAAGAGCTGCTCTTCTCTTGGATCGGTTCTGAAATCGGCACCTTCCAGCTCGCCGGCTCGGGAGAGCCGGTCTACTTCGCGCACATCGACGACTCGAAAGCGTTCGCCTCCGCGATGGGAAAGCTCACCAGTTCCGCAGTGGTCGGCAAGGACAGCTCGCTGGTCCTCGACGGGGTGCGGGTGGACAAGCTTTCCATTCCCTGGTACGTGAGCTTGATCCTTAGCGCATTCGCAGTGAGCGTGCCCGAGCCCTATTTTCTCACCCGGGGGGACTACATCTTTGTTTCCCTGGATCCCGGCAACCTCGCTTCGGTGGTGAAGACAGCCGACACGGGGGACAACATCGCGCGCGCGCCGTCTTTCTTGCGCCCGACGGAAAGGGTCCCCGCGGACGCTTCCCTTATGGTCTGGTATGACGGCTCGCGCGCACAGCCTTTCTTTCTTTCCGGCTCAAGCATCCTCTCGGACCTGCTGCGGCTGTACAGCAGCGGCGTCGTTGTTGCGCGCGTTTCCACAAACCGGCTGAGCGTGCAGCTCCTGGCTGCAACCGCGGACCGCGGGATGGCGCAGCCGCTCCCCGGCTTCCCCGTGATGGTCGATGGTGGTGTCAGCGGAGATCTCCTTGCGTTCCGGTTTGCCGACTCGGGGCCAGCTCTCCTGGCATGGGTCCGAGACGGGTCGACCCTTGAGCTCGCGGATGCGAGCGGCGCGCGAATTGCGGATGCCAAGCTGGACACCGATAGCGTGATCGTGCCCGAGCAGCTTCGTCCCGGAGTGCTTTCCGCCGTTTGGGCGGTATCCTCCGGCGGGACCGTCTGGCGCTTCGGTCCGAAGCTCGAGGCAAACACCCCATTCCCCATAGCAACCGCGATTGCGAGCACGATGCCGCCGGTGCTGCTGGGCGGGAAGCTTGCCCTTTTTTCCCGCACGGATTCCGCCCTCGTGTTGATCGGTCCCGACGGTTCCCGAAGCATCTGCGGAGCCGCGCTCGATTCGCTTTTGCTCAGTGCCCCTGATTCCCTCGGGGATCGCTTTACTTTCTACCCGAAGAGCTTCGACGCCAAAGTCCACCTTCGAAACTTTGCGGGTACTGAGGCTCCCGGCTGGCCGGTACGCGCGGCAGGGATTTCCTTCTGCACCCCGCGTTTCGTGTCCACGGGGGGAACCTTCCGCGTCGTCTTTCTTACCCAGGCGGGCGTCTTGTACGCGTGGGATTCCGCGGGCGCCGCTGCGGCAGGCTTCCCGATGACACTGCCCGGCGTGTTCTACGCCACGCCCGAACCGCTTGCAGTGGATGGCCAATCGGCGCTTGTCGCGCTGGCCCAGGACGGGACGCTTCGCATTATTGGGATGGACGGCTCTATTCTCCGGCAAACGGTAGTTCCCGACCTGGACGGGAAGAACGCCCGCATCCTTGCGGCTGACATCTACCAGGACGGCCGGCAGGAAATCCTTCTCTACGGCGCGGGGGCTTTCATCGCCGGTTATGATTCCTCTCTCCATGCGCTTCCGGGCTTCCCTCTGAAAGGGGTGTCGCGGCCGCAGCTTCTGGAGCTCAACCGTGACGGCCGGTTGGATCTGGTCACCGCCGGCCTCGACGGGAAGATATACGCCTACGCGCTCGGGACCGGACGGAAATGATGCGCCATCGCACCGTACGAACGGCATCGAGGGCACTGGGTGCCTGCGCAATTCTCACCCTCTGGCTTCTCGCTTCGTGCCAGACCGGACCGTCCGACCGTGTCACCTCCAGCCCGCAGGAGCAGGACCTTGCAAGGCTTGATACGCTCGAGCTTCGTCTCGTAGACCTTCGACTTTCCCCCGACCCCTCGGAGATGTCCGTGCTCCGTTCCGAGCTGGAGAAGACTGCGACGCGCATGTCCACGAGCCGCGTCCTTTCCGCGCGTGTGGCCGGGCTCCAGGCCCAGGCGGCGCTCCAGGCGGAAGATCAGGCCGCTGCTCGGCATTTCGCGGACACTGCCGCCGCGCTTTCAAGTGCGGAGGACGGAGCGTGGCTGGTGAAGGCCGCTCTGGAAATTGATTCTGCTAAGCGCCTTGCCCTGCTGGACCAAGGGCTGGCCAAAGCGGGCCGCAAGTCCCGCCTCTTGTGCGAGCGCGGGGAAGAACTGCTCAGGCAAGCGCGATACGCGGAGGCCGCCCAAGACCTCGACGAAGGCCTACGCGCGCTGGATGAGCGATATCGGGCGCTGTACGGACAGGATCGGGACAGGGCCCTGGCGCTTGCGCGGGCCGTCAAAGCCTCGGGTCCAACGGCGTCCGCGCTCAGCGCCGATGCGTTGCAAGCGCCTCTTAGCATTCGTGCCATGGTGGAACGCGCGTTCTCCGGCACACGGCTCCTTCGCGCCTTTTCCAGCAAGTCCAATCCCTCTTTCGAGGACGTCCGTGCGGCAATCCAGTCCGCGGGCTTCCTTCTCCAATCCAGCGCGCCCGCTGAGATGTCCCCTGACGCCTATGTCACGCGCAAGGAGGTGGCGTTTTTCCTTTGGGGCGTCCTCCTAAGTGCCGAACGCAACCCGAAGCTTGCCGGTAGTTATAGGCAGAAGTATGCCACGAGCCCGGTCCCTGACGTCCCTGTGGACGCTCCTTGGTTCGAGGCGACTCTCGGCGTCGTGGAGCGTGAGATCATGGATTTGCCGGACGGAGTTCGCTTCCAGCCCGACGGCTTGGTGACGGGGGTAGAGTACCTGCAGATGCTCACTCGGATGCAGAAACTGTTTCCGTAGAGCTTCTCGACACCTCATCATTAAGGAGAAAACGGAATGAAATCCCAGTATGCGGAACTCGTGGGTCCCCGAACAATGGCCCTGAAGGAAGAGGAAATCAGTTTCGGTGATGCTGAGATGCTCGTGCGGATCACTCACTGTGGCTTGTGCCAGTACGACGGCAGCTATTTTAAGGGCATCATCGGCTCCGTCCCTCAAAGGCTGGGGCATGAGCCGGTGGGGATCGTGGAAGCGGTGGGGAGCAAGGTCACGAAATTCAAACCTGGTGATCGGGTGACAGGCCTTTTTGCCAATCTTCGGGCCTTCGCGACGTATTGCGTAGCGGATCCGAAGTCCGCGCTTCGCGTCCCTGCCGCAATCCCGTCGGAGCTCGCCCTTGGTGAACCGCTGAAATGCGTTTCGACGATCGCCCGGGCGGCCAACCCGCAGTTCGGAGACGGCGTTCTCGTCATGGGCGCGGGGTTTATGGGCCTTCTCGTGATAGCTGCCCTCCGGGGAAGCTCTGTCGGGCTGCTCATTGCCGCCGACATAAACGACGAGCGCTTGAAGCTCGCCCGGGAGTTCGGCGCTACACATGCCCTCAGGAGCGATGACCCCATGTTCGTGGAACGCGTGAAGGACCTTACCCGTGGCTACGGAATTGATGTTGCGGTGGAAGTAGTCGGTCTCCCCGAGCCAGCGGAGCTTGCCGCGAAGACGCTGCGACGCGGCGGGCGCCCTCGCTACGTCATTGCAGGCTGGCACGGACAGCCTGGCATGTTCACCCTTCGTACCTGGACCACGGTCGGCGCGGAGATCATTTCGGCGCACCCGTCGTATTCTCTTGACCCAATGGATGATTGCCGTCGCGGGATGGAGGCGTTGGAGAGGGGCGTCTTTCCGATGGAAAAGCTTGTCACGCACCGCTTCACCCTTTCCCGCGTTCAGCAAGGGCTGGAGGCGATGGTCGGTGGCACGCCGGGATACATCAAGGGCGTGATCGTGGTTGGCTAAGTCTCCGCGACTCGCACCCACGCATCTAACTTTGCCGACGCATACGCTGCCTCGAGCACGAGCTGCGTCCGCAGGCCATCCTGGATGCCGGGCTCGGGCTTTTTCCCTTCCGCCACAGCGTGCAGAAAAGCGTACTGGCATTCCGCGTGAGTGCGCGTCCACCCTATAATGGCTCGCGCGGGCGGCGTGGAGGCTCCGCGGTAGTGCTGAACCGTCTCCAGGCGAGTCCACCCCTGGTCTCCGCCCTGGAAGCCGCCTTTCTTTGTTCCATCGAACCAGTACAGCCAGTTCGCGTCCATCAGGCCGAATCGCAGGGATCCCTTGCTGCCGAAAATCTCAAGGTTCAGGTCATCAAGCGCGCCCGTTGCAAAACGCGAAACCTCCATGGTTCCAAGCCCCCCGCCGGCAAGGCGGACCTCGAGCCATGCTGCGTCGTCCACAGTCACGTCTCCCAGGCTGGCGGATCCACGCTCGATGGGCCTTCTCGGGATGTACGTTTTTGTCGTGGCCCGCACCGCTTCTATCTCGCCAAGCAGGTAACCTATGAGGTCGATCAAATGCGAGCCCAAGTCCGCAAGAGCCCCACCGCCGGAAAGCTCCTGTCTCATCCTCCAACCGAGCGGCTTTTGAGGGTCCTGGTAGCCTGTATGAAGGTATTCCGCTCGGAAGGTGTACACGTCGCCCAGCAATCCTTCGGCAAGCATCTGCTTTGCCCGCATGATCGCCGGGAGATAGCGGTAGTTGAAAGTCATTCCGATAGAGACCCCCGCCTTCCCAGCCGCGTGGACTATCTCCCTTGCCTCGGCAACGTTCAGGGCGAGCGGCTTCTCGCAGTATACGTGCTTGCCGGCCGCGATTGCGGCAAGAAGAGTCTGTCGATGCAGGTGGTTTGGCGTGCAGCAGTCTACCACGGACACGCTGTTGTGGCGGACGAGCTCCCCTACGTCCGTGTACCACAAGGCGTATCCACCCTCCTGGGCTGCCGCTGCTGCAGTCTCTTTTTTGGACGTGCAGACCGCCACCAGGCTGAGCAGCGGCAGATTGCCCGGGTACATTATGGGGAGATCCTTGTAGGAAAGTGTATGGATACGCCCGATAGAGCCGTATCCGACAAGCCCGATTCCGATTCGATCCATGCCGCTATTCAACCTCAAGGATAAGCGTCCGACAAGTATTCAATCAGGCATTTTTCGCGTCTCGTAACTCTCTTGCTTCTGGACGGTTGGGCGATTGTGCAGTTTCCCCCTTGCCAGGGATGCGAAAATGCCCCCAAGGCACAAGCCCGCGAAAATGAGGAAAGCAAAGCGGAAGCCGCTCAGGAACGCAGTCTCGTTGGCCGCGGTGATCTGCACTTTCCCGACATACAGCGCAATGATCATCCCTGCCGTGGCCATGCTCAGCATCTGGCCGATGAGGCGCATTGCGCTCGTGGTTGCCGAGGCCACGCCGTAGTACTTCCTTTCGACAGAGCCCATGATGGCGCTTGTATTGGGGGATGAGAAAAGCGCAAATCCCAGGCCGCACAGCATGAGCACCGCGATAATGTGAACAAGCGATGAGGTGGAGCTCAGAAGGGAGGTCAGCAGGAGGCCAACGGTGCTCATTGCCATTCCCGCGGAAGCCACCACGCGCGGCTCCACCCGGTCCGCCAGCCTGCCTGCCAGCGGCGAGAAGGCAGACTGGATCAGGGGCTGAGCCAGCAAAACGATTCCGGCAGCCTGCGGATCCAGCCCCTTCGAGTACTGGAGGTACAGGCTCATGAGGAACGTCAGCGCGAAAGTGGCAGCATAATTGATGAGCGCCGAAAGGTTGGACATCGCAAAGATCACGTTCTTTCGGAACAGCTCCATGTCGAGCACCGGATGGTTCGTTCGGTTCTCTCGCAGAACGAAAGCTGCCAAGCACAAGACCCCGGCGGCCATGACTATGATGCCCGAAAGATCGGGCAGCAATCGAAAGCCGTTCATGACGGCAAGCAGGGTAACGGAGTACAACAACGCTCCCGGCCAATCCATCTTCTGGCCGGCCGCCTCCGCCCATTCGTCTTTCAGCTTCCAGACGGTGAGGGCGATGACGCTGACACCCAACGCAGTCGTGAAATAGAAGATGCTCCGCCACCCGAGGTGCTGCGTTATGAATCCACCTATAAACGGTCCGAGAGCGAGTCCGCCGTAGACAGAGGCCACGTTGACTCCGAGGGCCCGGCCCCTTTCTTTGGGCGGATAGACGGAGGTCACGATGGCGGTTGCCGTGGCGAACATGAGCGCGTCCGCCGTTCCCTGGAGAGCCCGCAACGTGATCAGCATGGGTTCGGAGTTGGCAAGCCCGCAGAGCAGGGATACGAACGTGTAGCCCGCGGTGCCGGCCAGGAAGATGCGCTTTCTACCGTGGATGTCAGCAAGCCGTCCCATGGGCACAAGGAACATAGCCGCGGCCAGAAGGTACGAGGTGGATATCCAGCTGAGGCTGAAGGCGCCCGCAGAAAAATCCCTGCCAATGGTGGGAAGCGCTATGTTGATGGAAGACGACATGAACGGCGTCAGAAACGAGGCCATGGCGGTCACGAAAAGCACGACACCCTTGCTCACCGGAGTCAGTGCGGCACCGGGAGCCAGCGCTCCTTCTGGTTTCATGGAGCCACCTGCTGTTTGGCTAGGATGAAGATCTCCGGCCTGTATTCGAAGTGCATCGTATCGAAGAAGAGCCACTTGCCTCCCCACGCGAAGCTGTGCTTCTCGAAAATGGCGACAACGGAGAGCGGGACCATCCAGCGCTGGTCGTATGGAGTTGTCCACCAGTCCTCGCTTTTTTCCCCTGCCTTCTCCATCACCCATCGCCAATAGGGGGCCTTCCCGCCATAAGTTCGGGGAATAAGATCCAGCGCGAGCCCGTAGCTGTGGTAGCTACGGGTGGCGGTGCCAGCGATATCGCGATAGTTGAACCCGTCCACCTCGGAAAGGCCGACAAAGAATGCTGCCGCCTGAGGGTCTATCTTGCAAAGCGTCGAGCACTCTGCAGCAACATCCGCCAGCGGCCCGGCGATCCTTTGATGCACCCTGACGGGAAATCCCAGGAAGTCCACGATGACGAGGTTGCTTTCGGTCTCTTCGCGGGAGTCGGCGTCATACAAGCGCTCCAGGAAATCCTCCGACCTGCGCGGCGGGTGCACGCGGGAGTCCTTGAGCGCTTGCTTCAACCGCGACGCGGTTGCAGCATCCAGCTGAGGGAGCGGAGGAAGGCCGCCAAGCGGATAGGGATAGAAGCGAAAGCGTGCGTAGCACTTGAGGTGCGCGCGCTGGGACTGCGGCAGGATACGTCCGCTCGCCCAGAAGAACCACTGCCCTTTCACCTCCACTGCCCAGTCACCGTCCACTATCGCGGCCCGGCTGATCCGGTCAGGATAGGCCTCCGCCAGCGCTTTCATTTCTCGTTCGCCCGAGCCCTCACCGCCGCCGGGCGGAAAAAGGGCCACTCCCTGCGCCCAAACGCCGGCGCCCCGGCACAGGAGCGCGACGGCCAGAAATGCCAGTGTGATCAGTTTCAATGCCAGATCCCC
>Ga0326728_10008530_pt1 | contig 25385 bp, 21 predicted proteins | sample MB3enrmetagenome_FD_207602 | JGI IMG/M metagenome (GOLD analysis project Ga0326728, IMG submission 207602) | Lab enriched peat soil microbial communities from McLean, Ithaca, NY, United States - MB31MN | ecosystem: Environmental > Terrestrial > Soil > Wetlands > Peat | place: USA: New York... | reverse complement strand
CGCTGCTGTTCGAGGGTGGCGAGGGACTCAGGCAAAGGGCACCTCCAATCCTAACGTATACATACGTTAGGATTATAGCGGCAAAAAAAGAAAACTGCCAGATCCTCCTTTCTGTGTCGCGCACCCCGCGGCAAGGTTCACGGGGCGGCGGAGTAGCGGCGATTGGTATACTCGGAGTGCAGAGGCGCCGAATGAACGAGTCCAATGATCCCCGCCACAACTTCGACGCGGATCCATCCCTCGACGAGATCATCGCCCAGCAGGGGAAGGGTCCTATTAACGACCTCTCTGTCCTGCGCGGCGACTTCTGGCCGGAGGAGGAATCGATCGAAGACTTTCTGGTAGCCCTTCATGAGTGGCGCGGCCACAGGCAGGCAGACCCCGCCGCATGAGCCGGGTGGTGGTTGACACCGACGTCGTCTCCTTCCTGTTCAAAGACCATCCAATTGCCGCCCTTTACGCAGCCCGCCTCGCCGGTCAGACGCTCCTGATTTCGTTCATGACCGTAGCGGAGTTGGAACGCTGGGCGATTCAGTCGCAGTGGGGTGAGGCGCGGCGTCGCTGGCTGCAGTTGCATTTGGAGCGTTTCGTGGTGGTGCCCTTCAATCGCCGGCTTTGTACGCTGTGGGCCGAGGTCACCGTGGCCGCCCAGTCACGTGGACGCCGAATCGAGTGCGCCGACGCTTGGATCGCCGCTACGGCGTTGCGGCATGACATACCGCTTGTCACGCACAATCGTGGCGACTATCTCGGCGTGCAGGGACTGAAGCTGATCTCTTACGGTCGTTAGTGGAAGATCTGAAGGAGACCCGCGCCTCGGCCGAGCGCGAGCACATCGTGTGCGTGCTGGAGGAGACCAACTGGAACGTCTCCGGCGCCGCCCGCGTGCTGGGCATAAAGCGCACCAACCTGCACAAGCGCATCCGCGCGCTGGGCATCGTGCGCGGCAAGGTGCACGGCGTGGTGGAGTAGCGGATGAGTGCGACGCGTACCCGGATCATCGCCCAACAGGGCAAGGGTCGTCTTGCGCGCTACAGTTTGCCGAAGGCGACGCCCTTATAGGTCCAGCCGCAACTGGTCACCGCCTCCTGAAGCGGCTTCTTGATCTCGCTCGTCTCAAAACGATAGTTGTAGATCTGGCCCGGGGCCAACGTCTCGGTAAAACCATAAGCCTTCCCAAATTCGACGCTTTGGCTCTGTCCCCGAAAGGCGCTCGCGGCCAGCGTGACGGTGGGCACGCCCACCGACCACGATACGGTGTATTCGCGATCCACGGCCCGCGCTTCATGCGCTTCCGGATACAGCTTGATGAGGATACGAAACGTTTTGCTGAGACCGGCCTTGGCGAAGATCTCATACCACGAAGCATCGACGATCCTCCATTCCGCAATCACGTCAACGTGTTCGGAAGCACCGTCAATGACATGGTAGGGCGCCGTAGGGCGGTTCACGCTCAGAAGGCGCTTTCGCACTTCGTCGGCGGATAGAACAGCAGTGCCCGCCGGCGGCCGTTTCGTCGATGTCAGAAAGTCAAAGATGGCCACAAAGTCGCTCCTTCTCCGGATTCACGCCGCGCCCTCTTTCCCCCCGGGTCCCCGCGGTCGATTGCCAATCAGTATATACCCGTTTCTCTTTGCCGCCGCCACTCGCGTTCCGATTCGCCCTCATCGTCTGCGCAAGCGTTGCGTTTCACGTCCGTGGCGAAAGTGGTGTTCTCGCCGCAGGTTACTTCTTCGGCCCGAAGAAGCCGACCAGGGCCACCGTGATGGTCTGCTGGTTCTTGCTGGAGCTCGGGACGTTGCCGGCCTCGAAGAACGGCTCGTCGGAGAAGTCGCTGCGGTACTCCAACCGCGACAGAACACCCTCTCTCCATTTGTACTCGCCGGTGATCGTGATCTCCTTGATGTGCTGCGGGACTCCGGTGGTGAACCCGTCGTGGTCGTTATAATATTCGACACGCGGCGTAAAGGCGATTTTGCCGGTAGCCTGAAAGTGCAGCGCTCCGGCGATGCCCCACCACTCCATCGCGCCCGGGCCGATGTTCTTGTCTCGCCCGTAGTCGTAGTTGAGGTAGGCGTTCGTCTTGCCGGGAGGCGTCAGGTTCAGCACGGTATCGAAGAGGTTCCGGAAACCCTTGTTGGTGTTGTCGTGCTCCGGACCGACGTACCAGGTATTGGCCCAGTTCCATTTGGCATACGTGATGGTGCCGGTGAAGCCAAGGGTCTTGCCGCTGTTGATGGCTTCGATATCGTTCCAGCCGTTCACCAGTTGGACGCCGCCGGTGAAGTGCTTGGCGGCGGGGAACGATGTGCGCAGGCCGAAATGGTAGTACGGGGTGGCCCAGGAGAACAGCAGCGAACGCGAATAGTTCCAATTGTTGTTCGATTCGATCGCCTCCGCGCCGGCGCTGGTCACGAATTCGCCGAAATCGATCTCCAGCCCCTTCGCCTTCTTCGGCTTGAAGCTGACGTACGCCTGCTCGATATACTCGAAGATCCGCGGCTCATTAGCGCCCACGTGAAATATGGTGAAGGCTTTTCCGCAGCCGAAGTCCATTTGGAAGCCCACAGGATCGGGCGAATGCGAAAGGCTCAGCTCGGCCATGCTCAGGCTGAGCTGTTCCGCCCGCACGTCGAAGTTGTCGAGTTGGTTGGTTCGCGTGGAGGGGCTGTTCAGGTTCTCACTGTAATAGCCGTCAATCAGCCCGCTGAAGTCAATCGGACCGATCGACCAGGTTGGCGCGGGAGCGGGAGCCGGAGTTGCGGCAGGCGCCTGTCCGTTGTCAGCGGGTGCAGGCGGGGACGCCTGGCCGTAAGCCATCATCGATGCGCCTGGCAGAACAAGCAGGCACGCACACATAATTGCAGCCCTGGAATACACGGCTTTTCTCCGGAAACTGAGAGGTAGCTTGTCGCAAGCCCCAAGCCAACAGTACCCGATAACTCATTAAAAACTCATGAAGAAGTCATCAGGATTTTGTTGAGACGTGCGGAAGCGGGTCCGGGGGCAGATCGGGAGCCTGCCCCACCGCGGGCGTATTGAAACGATAGCCGACCCAGGGTTCGGTGGTGATGTACTGCGGCCGCTCGGGGTTCGGCTCGATCTTCTTGCGCAGGCTGCGGATGAACACGCGCAGATAGTCCACCTGATCGCCGTAGTCGGGCCCCCACACCGCCTGGAGCAGTTGCCGGTGCGACACGGCTTCATTGGGGTGTTGCGTGAGGTAGCGAAGCAGCTCCAGTTCCTTCGGCGTCAGGTGCGAAGTGACGCCGCCGTTGTCGACCGTGCGCGCCGCGAAGTCGATGACCAGACGCCCCAGTTCCAGTCGCGCCGGCGACGATTGCGGCGGAACCGGCACCCGTCGAAGCGCCGCGCGGATGCGCGCCAGCAGCTCCGGCGTGCTGAACGGCTTGGTGACGAAATCATCCGCGCCGGCATCGAGAGCCTGGACTTTGTCTTCCTCCGAGTCTCGCACCGTCAGCATGATGATGGCGATGAGCGTGTCCGCACGCAATGCGCGACAGGCCGCCAGCCCGCCCATGCCGGGCATGTTGATATCCAGCACCACCAGATCCGGGCGGAATTCGCGCACTTTCTCCAGCGCCTCTTCGCCGGACCGGGCATCGTCCACTTCATATCCGGTCCCCGTCAGCGTAGTGCGCAGGATGCGCCGGATCTGCGGCTCGTCGTCCACCACCAGGATGCGTCCCGCGCTCATAGTGACGGAAGGGACGGAAGGGACAGATGGAACGTAGTCTCGCCGGGACGGCTGGTCACGGTGAGATCTCCGCCGTGTGCGCGCGCGATGCTCCAGGCGATGCTCAACCCCAGCCCGGAGCCCGGAACCTGGTGTTTCACCGCGGGGCTTCTATAAAACCGTTCGAAAATGCGCCCTTGTTCGGCCATCGGTATCCCCTGACCGCGATCGGTAACCTCCACCGTGTTCATGCCATCGCCATTGTGGATATGGACCGTCACCGGTGTTTGCGCAGGCGAATACTTGATGGCGTTGTCCAGCAATTGCCGGATGGCCAGACGCACCAGCCGGCGGTCGAGCGCGGTCACCGGCGCGCCCGGGTCCGAAACGACTTCGACCGGCCGATCCTCTATCTCGGTTTGCATCGATGTTACTACATCTCCGGCGATCTCGTCCACGCGCGCCGTCTCGAGATGAACCTCGATGTGCGCCGTATCCAGGCGGGCCATCTCGACGGCGTCGTCAATCAGATGTTGCAGGCGGCCGGCTTCCTCGTCGGCGATGCGCAGTAACTCCGTCTTACTCTCGGAAAGTTCCCGCGGGCTGGCCAGCAGCGACGTGGTGGCCGCGCGGATGGACGTGAGCGGCGTCTTGAACTCGTGCGCCATCGCGTCGATGAGCGTGGTGCGAAGCTGTTCGCTCTGCCGGGCGGCTTCGATCTGATGGGCCAGGTCCTGCGCGCGCGCCCGCTCCAGCCCGATGGCCACCAGATTGGCGACGCCCTGCAAAACCGCGTCGGCCATCACGGCGCCCTGCAACGCTAGACTGGCAATCGGTTCGGAACCGAGCCGCACCGCCGTGATCACCCGCTGCCGCCGCTCGTCCGCAAAGAAGGTGCCGTGAAGAGCAGCCTCGCGGAGTTGCTCGTCCATGCCGTCGAAATCGGCGGGACCCTGGCGATGGAACTCTCCCGTCCTCCTCTCGTACAGCACGATGGCTCTCAATTCGAAGATCTCCGCCAGCTTGCGGGCGAGCTGCCTGGGGAACGGTTCCCCATTGTCGATCAGAAGAATGGCGCGGCTGAAAGTGTACAGCCGTTCCACGTCCTGTTGATGCTCGATGGCTTCCTGCGCCCGGCGCTTAGCTGCCGCGGAAAGGCGGCTGGCGATCAGCGCAGTCGCCAGAAAACTGAACAGCGCGATCCAGTTCTGCGGATCGGCGATGGTGAGCTTGCCAATCGGCGGCAGGAAAAAGAAATTGAAGGCCAGGGTCGCGGCCACCGAGGCCAGCAGCGCCTCCGGAAAACCCCAGGTGCTGGCGATTACCAGCACCACCAGAAGGTAGGCCAGACCGGCGGTGGTCGCGTTCACCGGAACCAGGCGGAACGCCGCCAACGTGACCATCGCCACGCCCGCCAGCGACAGCAGCAATCGAATCGCGCGCTGGACCAGAGGTCTCATCACTCCAGCCTGCAGCCACCTGCCGAGCCGCGACGATCACGGAGCGGACGCCGGCAAACGCGGATGTCACGATGGTTGTCCATCTTTATAGCTTCAAACTCCGCAGATATTCGCGAAACGGTCCGCCTAAATCATGACGATTCAGGGCGAATTCGACCGTGGCCTCCAGAAAGCCCAGCTTGTCGCCGGCATCGTAGCGCTTGCCTTCGAACTTGTAGCCGTAAATCGGGCGGTTCCGCAGCAGGTGCTTGAGAGCGTCGGTAAGCTGGATCTCGCCGCCGCTGCCCGGGTCGATCGATTCGATGGAAAGGAAGATCTCCGGTGTCAGCACGTAACGCCCGATGATCGCCAGGTTCGAGGGCGCTTCGGACGGCTTCGGCTTCTCCACCAGGTTGCGGATGCGGAACAGCCGGTCGCGGCTGCCGTTGTGGCCGACCGGCTCGGCATCCACCGCGCCGTAGGAGGAAATCGCGTCTCCTTCCACTTCCATCAACGCCACCACGGGGGCGCCGTAAAACTCGTAGACATCGAGTAGCTGGCGAGTGCACGGTATCTCCGACTCGATGACGTCGTCGGAAAGGACCACGGCGAACGGCTCGGACCCCACGAACTCCTTGGCGCGATGCACCGCGTGACCCAGCCCCATGGCCTCCCTCTGCCGGATATAGGCGACGTTGATCATGTCGGACACGCCGCGCACGATGGCCAGCAGCTCCTTCTTCCCTTTCGACTCCAGCGCGTGCTCGAGCTCGAAGCTCACGTCGAAATGGTCCTCGATGGAACTCTTGCCCCGGCCGGTGACAATCAGCATGTTCTGAATGCCCGAGTGCAGCGCCTCCTCCACGCCGTACTGGATCAGCGGCTTGTCCACAAGCGGCAACATCTCCTTGGGTTGCGCTTTCGTCGCCGGCAGGAACCTTGTGCCAAGACCCGCCGCCGGGAACACCGCTTTTCTGACCTTGGGAATCATCGACCCTATTGTACCGGTCGCCTATTCCAGCCGTCGGCCTGGCGCCGGTCGCGCTAGTCAGCCCTCGGCGAAAACGCTCCGTCGCCGCCGCAGCTCTACTCTGCCGAGCCGCGCGCGTCAGCAAACAACTGCGCCACCACGCTTCGCGCCGTTGTACAATGCACCAGTGCAACTCCGGACCATTGGACTGCTGCTGCCGCTCGCGGCGCTCTCACAGGACCAGATCGTACCACCGGGCGCGAAGGTCGAGCGGGTGGCCACCGGCTTCAACAAGTGGACCGAAGGCCCGGTGTGGATTCCCGCGGGCTATCTTCTTTTCGCGGAGATTCCCGGCAACAGTATCCGCAAGTGGGAGCCGGGCAGCGGCGCGAGCATCTTCATGCATCCGAGCGGCTACCTGGGCGCCGAGCCGTACGCGGGTCCCGAGCCGGGCTCGAACGGGATGACGCTGGATGCGAAGGGTCGCCTTACCGTCGCCGGACACGCCCGGCGCAACGTCTGGCGCCTGGAGGCGATGGATCCCCGGGCGCTTATCACCGTGCTGGCCGACACGTACGAGGGCAAGCGGCTGAGCAGCCCCAACGATCTGGTATACAAGTCGGACGGCTCGCTCTACTTCACCGATCCTCCCTACGGTCTGCCCACGCAGGGCGACGACGACCCCGCGAAGGAACTGCGGGTGAATGGCGTTTACCGCATTCCCGGGGCGCTTTCGCAGAAGCCGGGAACCCCGCCCGCGCGCGAGAAGCTGCAGCTTGTGGTGAAGGATCTGCCCCGTCCGAACGGCATCGCCTTTTCGCCGGATGAGAAGTGGTTGTACGTCAATAACACCGCGCCGAAGAAGCTGTGGATGCGCTACCGCGTGCAAACGGACGGGTCGCTGGCGGAGGGCACGGTCTTCTACGATGCCACGTCCGACAATGCCCCCGGCGCGCCGGACGGCATGAAGGTAGACCAGAGCGGCAACGTCTACAGCGCCGGCCCCGGCGGCGTCTGGATCTTTTCTCCGGAGGGCCGGCACCTGGGGACCATCCGCGTGCCGGAGGTGGTGGGCAATCTGGCGTGGGGCGACGCGGACGGCAAGTCGCTCTACATCACGGCCAGCACCAGCGTGTACCGCATTCGGCTGAGAATCGCCGGGGCGGGCCGGTGGTAGCAGAGGTCCGGAAGAGCCGAAGCAGACAAGAAGAACGCTGCACCTCGATCGGCCCATCAGTCGTTTCCGGCAACAGGCCTTTGCGGAATTTGCAACGTGTCGCATGGTGATACATTGTGAGTACGGAGCCGCGCATGGTTAAGAAGCTTACCCGGCATGGAAACAGTCTGGCGCTGGTGATTGACCGCCCGATCCTGGACCTTCTCAGGATCGATCCCGAGACGCCGCTCGACGTCAGCACCGACGGGAGACAACTGATCGTCGCGCCGGCGAGACCCTCGGCGCGGCGTAAGAAGTTCGAGGCGGCCCAGGAATTAGCGCATAAGCGCTACGGGAAGGCGTTTCGGAAGCTGGCCGAGTGAGCCCCCTCCATGGGAACCGGTGTTTCTCTCTCTGGATGAAGTTCTGGAGATCCACGAGCAACAGATCGAGCGATACGGCGGATCTTCGGGACTCCGCCACGCTGCCGGACTGGAATCGGCCGTAGCCACGCCCCAGGCGACATTCGGCGGCGAATTCCTGCACGTCTCCATTCCGGCCATGGCCGAGGCATACCTTTGGTACTGTCCGTTGCCTCAGGGGACTGGGCAAGCCGCGGCTGATCGAGGTCTTCGAGTCCCGTTGCCGGCCTCTCGAGGGGGCCTGACGCCGGGCCGAGGAGAAGCCATTCGAGGCCTGAGTGGCGGAGGTGGCACCGACTCCGCACCGATCGCGTGGGCTGCCGGGGCCTTTGTTGCAACTACACGGTTCCAGAGCAGTTTCCCTGCATTCTTGAGCCATGCGGACCGATATGTGATGTGGAACCCGTTGATGCGTGGGCGTCATAGCCTCGGTGTATTTGCTGCGCTAATCCTGGCGCTGACTGGCTCCGGCGCCGCCCAGCAGTACAGTTTCCGCCATTACGGCACCGCCGACGGGCTTCAGAACCTGACCATCCTGTCCCTGGCGCAGGACGGAGCCGGGTACATCTGGGCCGGATCGGAAGGTGGACTGTACCGGTACGACGGGACCCGCTTTCGGCTCATGGCTGCCGCCGAAGGGTTGCCGTGCGCCACTGAGGTCCATGCCCTGCACGTAGCGGCCGATGGCGCGCTCTGGGCCAACACCTGCGCGGCGGTTTTTCGTTTCGACGGGCAACGCTTCCACCTCGTCGCCGGGCTCAGCGGGATGTTCTCGGGTACTCAGAGCATGGTGAATGACGCGCACGGCCGCGTGGAGGTAGCCACTCCCTGCGGTCTATACGAAACGGTCCGGAACAGTGACGGTTCCTTCGCCGCTCATCCCTATCCGCTGGGGCCGGAGCTCGCCGGAACGCCGGTGCGCGGAATCGCCCGGAACGGTTCACAACTCTGGTTTGGCTGCGGCCGGCGGCTGTGCGCCGAAGACAGCGGGCACGTTGCGGTATTCGGGACGGCGGAAGGTCTGCCTGATGACGCGTGGGATGCCATCGCCATTACACCGGACGGTTCCGTGTGGACGCGCAGCCCGAGCAGACTGTACCGAAAGCCGCCCGGTGTGGCGCGGCTGGTCCAGGAAAAACCGGACATCGCATCCAGCATCTTCTGGGGCGCGCTGGCGGCAGGACGGGACGGGTCGGTCATGGTCCCGACCGACAAGGGGCTGGCCATCCGCCGCGAGGGCAACTGGAACGTCATCGACGAGCAGCGGGGGTTGCCCGCGGCGATGACCAGCGCCGTTCTGGAAGACCGCGAGGGATCGCTGTGGATTGGGCTGATCGGGGCCGGTGTGGCCCGCTGGCTGGGTTACGGGGAATGGGAGGCCTGGACAAGGGCGCAGGGCCTGCCGTCGGATCTGATCTGGAGCATCCGCCGCGACCGCGAAGGCGCGCTCTGGGTGGGGACCTCTTCGGGCCTGGCACGGCTGACCGGAACCGGGCCGCCGCGCACCTGGACCAGGAAAGACGGTCTGGGGGGCGACAACGTGCGATGGCTGGGCGAGACCTCCGACGGCGCGGTGTGGGCGGTGGTAAAGCCAGGCGGCGTGGCGCGGATCGATCCGGCGTCCGGGAAGATTCGTTTGTTCGGCCCGGCGGACGGGCTCCCTTGCGTGACTTCGCACCGCGGTTTCGTCGACAGCCTGGACAGGCTGTGGGTGGCCACCGCCTGCGGCGTCTTTCGCAACGACCGCCCGGCTGCCGCGGGCCGCTTCCGCCGCATCGATCAACCGGCCGCGCTGGAGCACGGGGCATGGGCCTTCGCCGAGGACCAACAGGGGACCATGTGGATTACCAATCCCGACGGGTTGTGGAGGTTGAGCGATGGCCGGTGGCGCCAGTACCGGAAAGCGGACGGGCTGTTGAGCGATCAACCGTACATCACCACCATCGGGCCCGGCGGCGCTCTGTGGGTGCACCATCGCCTCGATGCCGGAATTGAGAGAGTGGAGTTTTCAGGCGACCGCATTGTGCGCTCGACGCCGATCCTCCGTGCCGATGCCTCTTCGATTGAAGTCACCGCCTTTCATGGCTTCGACGCGTTAGGGCGCCTCTGGAGGGGCAGTGCGAATGGAGTGTCTGTCCTGGCTGGCGGCTCCTGGCGGTACCTGAGCACCGAAGACGGGCTGATCTGGAACGACACCGACGGGGAAGCCTTTTGGGCCGACGCGGACGGCACCGTCTGGATCGGCACCAGCGGCGGCCTGGCGCACTACCGGCCCCCCGCCGGAGGATCATCGGAACCGCCGGTTGCCGATCCCGTCGTTACCGCACTCGGGATCGACCAGAAGTCGCGGATTGTCCGGGCCGAGTTCTCCTCGCTCAGCTACAAGAGCGAGCAACTGGTGCGCTTTGCGTACCGGCTTGACGGGGAACACTGGACCGACACCACGGAGCGAATCATCTCCTTTGCCGGGCTGGCCCCGGGCCCACACCGGCTGGAGATCCGCTCGCGGGTCCGTGATGGGCCCTTCTCGGCGAAAGTGGCCGTGGCTGAATTCCAGGTGGAGGCGAAGTGGTGGGAAACCTGGTGGTCGCAGTTGGCCGCCCTGCTGTTTGCCGCCGCCGCCGTGTGGGGCGTCGTCAGGTGGAGGAGCGGGTTGCTGCGGCGACGGAACCGCCAGTTGGAACAGGCGGTCCGCCAGCGCACTGCCGAACTGGAGTCGGAGCGGAGCCGCGCGGACGCGACGAGCGAAGCCAAGAGCCGCTTCCTCGCAAACATGAGCCATGAGATTCGGACTCCTTTGAACGGCGTCATCGGGTTGAGCCGGCTGCTGGAAGGCATGCCGGTTTCCGCTGAGGCGCTGGAAATGGTCCGAATGATCCGGTCCTCCGGGGATGCGCTGCTCAGGGTGATTAACGACGTCCTGGATTTCTCCAAAGTGGAAGCCGGAAAACTGGAGCTGGAGGTAGCGCCCTTCCACCTTCATCGTTCGCTGAAAGAAGGCGCCGGGCTGTTTCGCGCCGTGGCTGCGGAAAAGAACCTGCGGCTTCGTTGCGAACTCGCTCCGGAGTTGCCCGTGTGGGTGGCCGGAGACCAAACCCGTTTGCAGCAGGTGGTCCTGAACCTGATCTCCAACGCTCTGAAGTTCACCAGTTCCGGGGAGGTTGTGCTCTCGGCCGGCGTCGAACGGCAGGACGGGACCTCTTATTGCATCGCCATCGAGGTTCGCGACACCGGCATTGGCATTGCACCGGAGCAATTGCCTCGCCTTTTCTCATCGTTCCATCAGGCGGACGCCTCCATCGGTCGTCGTTACGGGGGAACCGGTCTGGGTCTGGCCATCTCTAAACGGCTGGTCGAGCTGATGGGAGGAACCATCGATGTCGAATCCAGGACTGGTGAGGGCGCGCGGTTCCGATTCACCGTCGTGATGGGCCATGGGCAGGAACCGGCGGCGCAGGACTGCGCCCCGTCGCCAACCGTGAGTGCCGGACACCAGTTGAGAGTGCTTGTGGCCGAGGATAACCTGGTCAATCAGAAGGTCGCCTTGATGATGCTGGAGAAGCTTGGGGTGAAAGCGGACCTGGCGATGGACGGTTCCGGGGCTATCGCGGCCGTCGTGGGAAACCACTATGACCTCGTTCTAATGGATGTGCAAATGCCAGGGATCGACGGCCTGACCGCCACCAGGGAAATCCGCAGCCGTCTGCCCCTCGACAGCCAGCCCGTTATCTTCGGGCTCACCGCGCACGCGACGACGGAGTATCGCGATATTCGCCTGGCCGCCGGTATGAACGGGTACCTGACGAAGCCGTTGCACCGGGAAAAGCTTCGGGACCTGATTGAAAAGCTGTCCACGCAATCCGATCTCCGAAACCTCACTTCGTTCGTAGGGAGTGAAGGCGGCCAGCTGGCGGAGGATTCCACGGAAGCGCCTAGGCTGGCCTGACAGACTGGGGGCCGCACCGGGAGCCGTCCAGAACCACTCACGCTGCGAATTCTATCCCCCGCTCACTGAGCCGGTTCCGTCTCCCGTAGGAACTCCGCCAGCTTGTCCTTCCACAGCGCGGCCATGGTGTGTGAGCCGTGGCCGCGCGTCTCCGCCGTGTACGGATACAAAATAAACCGCGCCGTGGGGACCTGCTTCAGCAGCTCGTCGGTAATCTTCAGCTCCGGCGGGTTGATGGTGTCGTCGCTGAAGTTGATGTGCAGAATCGGCGTACGGATCTTCGCCAGCCCCGGCGCCGGATCGTAATCCCATGAGGCGTCCACCGCGTACGCCGTATCGTTGGCGTCCTGCAGCCGGCCGCCGGTGAGCCTGGCGAAGTTCTCCAGCCCCTTTTCGCGAGTCGGGCTGGCCTTTTGCCAGGTCAGTGGATTGCCACCCATGAACGCCAGCAGCGCCGCGGCGGTTCGGGCGGACGGCGGGTTCTCCGTGTATTTGCCGCCCTGCCAGGCCGGGTCGTCGCGGATGGCGTGGATCACGGTCAGACGCCAGAGCAGGTTGCGGCCGGAGATTTGCATCGGCTGACAGGCCAGCGGCATGGCGGCGTCGACGAAGTCCGCGTGCCGCTCCATCCAGACGTAGCTGTGCATGCAGCCCATGGACGTTCCGATGATCAGCCGCAGCCGATCCACACCCAAATGCTCGCGCAACAGCCGGTACTGCGCCTCCACCATGTCGGTGTACCCATAGCGCGGGAACTTCGCGCGCAGGCCATCGCTGGGCTTGCCGGATTGGCCGTGGCCGATGCCATCCGGCAGAATCACGTAGTACTTCGCGACGTCGAGCGGCTGGCCGGATTCGAACAGCTCGCCCGCGAAGATGTCACGCAGGAACTGCGTCCCGGCGCCGGTGGTCCCATGAAGGATGAGCACGGCGTTGCGCACCGTTCCCGACGCATCGCGCCGCGGCGCACCCAGCGTGCGGTAGTGGATCTTCAAGTCCGGCATAGTCTCGCCGGTCTGGAAGCGAAAGTCGCGGAGGTGGGCATCGCCTTCGGTCACGGGCCAGGTCTTCTGGGCGGCGGCGAGGACAGCGAAAAGGACAGAGGCGAGAGCAAGGCGGGAGATCATACGTTACAGTATCCTCTATAGGCATGCTTCACACCGCACGCGTTCTGCTGCTCGCCGCACTGTGCTGCGCCGCCGCCTGCCTCGCCGCCGGACCTTGTCTGGCGCAGTCCGGCGACGCCTTCCGCGGCTTCACCGCCGAGGGCACGCGCACCGAACGCGGATGGGAAGAGAAGTTCCGCGCCCTCCCCAGCCCCGAGAACATGCGCGAGTACATGCGCCGCCTCTCCGCGTACCCGCATCACATCGGCTCGCCCTACGACAAGGACAACGCCGAGTGGATACTGGCGCAGTTCCGCTCCTGGGGCCTCGACGCGCACATCGAGACGTTCCGCGTGCTGTTCCCGACGCCGAGGCTGCGCGTGCTGGAGCGCGTGGCTCCCGGCCACTTCGTGGCGAAGCTGGCCGAACCCGCGGTCGCCCAGGACCCCACATCCAACCAGACTGCCCGGCAGTTGCCCCCCTACAACGCCTATTCGGTGGACGGTGATATCACCGGCCCGCTGGTCTACGTGAACTACGGCGTGCCCGCCGACTACGAAGAGCTGGAGCGCCACGGCATCGCGGTGAAGGGCGCCATCGTGATCGCGCGCTACGGCGGCTCGTGGCGCGGCATCAAGCCCAAGGTGGCGGCCGAGCACGGGGCCATCGGTTGCATCATCTACTCCGATCCCAAAGACGACGGCTACGCGCAGGGCGACGTTTTCCCCGAAGGCGCCTGGCGGCCGCCGTTCGGCGCACAGCGCGGCAGCGTGATGGACATGCCCACATATCCCGGCGATCCGCTCACGCCCGGCGTCGGCGCCACGGAGAACGCAAAGCGGCTGCCGATCTCCGAAGCCGCCACGCTGACGAAGATCCCCGTGCTCCCCATCTCCTATGGCGATGCGCAGCCGCTGCTCTCCGAGTTGAAGGGGCCGGTTGCGCCGGAGGCGTGGCGCGGCAGCCTGCCGCTGACGTATCACATGGGCCCCGGCCCGGCGACAGTTCACCTCGCCCTCCGGTTCAACTGGGACATGGTGGACATCCGCGACGTGATCGCGACCATCCCGGGCGGCGGCGACAAGGACGAGTGGATCATCCGCGGCAATCACTACGACGCCTGGGTCAATGGCGCCGAGGACCCCATATCCGGCCAGATTGCGCTGCTGGAAGAGGCGCGCGCGATGGGCGAGCTTCGCCGGCAGGGTTGGCAGCCGCGCCGCACCATCGTCTTTGCCGCGTGGGATGGCGAAGAGGAGGGCCTGCTCGGCTCCACTGAATGGGTGGAGGAACACGCCGCCGAATTGAAGCAGCACGCCGCCGTGTACATCAACTCCGATGGCAACGGGCGCGGCTTTCTCGGCGTGGCCGGTTCGCACACGCTGGAGCAGTTCATGAACGCCATCGCGCGGGACGTACCGGACCCTGAGACGAACCTGCCCGTCCGGGAGCGCCTGAAGTTGCGCCGGATCCAGGAAGCGAAGCCGGAGGATCGCAAAGAGCTGCGCGCTCGCGCGGATCTGCGCATTGGCGCGCTCGGCTCCGGCAGCGATTACACCGCCTTCCTCGATCACGTGGGAGTCGCATCGCTCAACCTCGGCTTCAGCGGCGAGGACGGCGGCGGCATCTACCATTCCGCTTACGACGATTTCTATTGGTTCACCCACTTCTCCGACACCAGCTTCGTGTACGGCCGTGCGCTGGCGCAAACCGCCGGAACGGCCATAATGCGTCTGGCCGATGCGGACGTGCTGCCGTTCCAGTTCGGCGACTTCGCCGACACCATCCGCAAGTACGTCGACGAAGTGAAGGCGCTGTGGAAGGAGGAGCACGACGGGATCGAGGAACGGAACCGCCAGCTCGACGAAGGCGTGTTCGCGGCCATCGCCGATCCGAAGAAGGTGCTGGTGCCGCCGAAACGCGAGGCCATTCCGCCATACCTGAACTTCGCGCCGCTGGATACGGCCGCCGACATGCTGGCGCGCAGCGCCGAGGCGTTCGAGAAAGCGCTGAAGGATTCGCCGCAGCCGCCGGCGCGCGAGCTGAACCCGAAGCTGCTGGAAAGCGAGCGGCTGCTGACCGACGCCGGCGGCCTGCCGCGCCGCCCCTGGTTCCAGCACCAGATCTACGCGCCCGGCTTCTACACCGGCTATGGCGTGAAGACCCTGCCCGGAGTGCGCGAAGCGATCGAGGAGAAACAATGGGACGAGGCCGACCGCGAGATCGAGCTCGTAGCGAAGGTGCTGCGGGGCGAGGCCGCGCTGCTGGATGAGATGACCGGGCTGCTGGGGCGGTGAGTTAGTCGGCTTGCTGTTGCTGCAACCGCTGCAGCCGCAACTCGGACTCCAGGCGCATCTGCCGTATCCAGGCCTCCGAGCCATCCGCCAGCTCGGGATGAGACTCGTCTTCCCAGCAACCGGCGGCCTCTTCGACAGCCTGCAATTGTTCGCGGCGGCGAATCTCGTCGATCTCCGCAGCGATGCGCGCAGGAATGGGGGTCCGCGGGGTTCTCATGGCATCGACACCATTCTGACGATAACACCAGCACACTCACCACTGCGCCGCATCACCCAGGCAACCCCAATAGGAAGATAACCGCCACTTCGATTTCGCTGAGGCGTTCCGGCGCGAGTTCTCCGATCCTGCGAACCGGCCTGCGGCGATCGAGCACACGGATCTGGTGGCACAACGCAACTGAGTCGTGGTGCTGTCCGGCCTCTTTCGCGGGAATCCAAACGGTATTCGCAAAACCCGCTCGCTTTGATTGCGTGGTCAGCGGAATGATCACAACCGTGCTCAAAACCGCCAGGTCGTCGGTCTGGAGAATCACGCCTGGCCTCAACCCCGCTTGCTCATGGCCGTCTTTCGGCCGGCCGAGATCGAGCAGCCAGACTTCGCCGCGCCTGGCGGGACTCATGGCTGATCGTCTTGAGCGAGCGCCTCCACGTAACCGTCGAGACCCGCTTCAGCCAGGACCGCATCTTCCTCGTCGCTCCGGCCAATCGGAGCGGCTGGCCGCGATGACTTCAGAAGTCCCAGCGCCTTGGTGAAGTGGTACGCCTGTGCCGCATAGGTCTTGCTCCAACGAGCCAGGGAGGCGACATTCTCCAATCTGGGTGAAGTGGTCCGCCCGTTCTCCAGAGCGGTCAATGCCGCGAGAACCGAGGAGAACGCCATCACATATCCGATTATCGAATTCGCCCATGGCTCCGCGCTCCATTCATTGGCGTGAAGCCCAGCCGGTCTTTCCTGATTGACGAGCTTCGTCGCCGCCTTCGCGACGCGAATGACGGTTGCGAGCCCAGTCAAGGCGTTCAGCGAAGCGTCCCGGCCGATCCAATGCGGAGCACGCGCGCGGATCAAATGCTCCGATTCCTGAAAACTCCGGATGGCCAGCGCGGAAAACCGCTGTGCATCTTCCTGAAGAAACCCCCACATGATGAGCACGGTCGAGATGTAGTAGTCCCTGAATGTTGGAAAGACGCGCTCGAAGGTCCTGGCCAACTCCTCGACCGAGGCGGCGCAAAGCAGAGGGTCCAGTATTTCGATCTCGATTTGGTCGCCGATCTTGTCCAACGCCTCAACCAGAGATGGTGGCAAGCTCTGGCGCAGTTCTCTGCCGAGCGCGGCAACGGCTGGAACCGCAGGGCCGACTGTCGCCGCCATCCGGCCTTCGGGAAGCATGGGAAAGATCAGAGCCGCTGACACAAAGTCACCGTTTCAATTTTACCAGGACGGCGTCGCGATCTGTACGGGCTGTGCAGCGCATGGGCGGCAGCCAGCCTGATCGAAAATCCAAGCGGCTCTCGCACCAGGCGGCCACCGTCCACGTGGTTCCCCAAAGCCGTTGAGCGGCTGAAGGACTTCCTCGCGAAAGCTAATTAACTCCACCAGACCTCCGCCGTCTGCTGTCCAGAAGCAGATAAGGAACCCATGCTTGTGGCCGCGTTACCCGTCATGGCGTTCACGCAATCAAACCCCTCCACACATCGCCCCGGAGATCCCGCCCACCGCGTGCTACCGTCAATACGTCATATCCCTGGAAGTCAGCAGGCAGGAGGCTGATGCAACCAACAATCCGGCACGACGAAACGAACCCAAATTCCGGGTTTCCGGGAGCTTCGGTGGATGATCCGTACTACGAAACGAATCCAATTCCGGGTTGCCAGGAACCTAGCCAATCGGATGAAGTTTCTGCAAGTCATAGGTATGCCGAGGATTAGGACCGGGACGCACGCGAGGTGCGGAACCTGGCCGCCGCCCCCGTCCCCTCCGGCCGTGAGAAACTACGAGTTCAGGAGACAACTCGAAGGCAATGAAAGCTGCACGCGTTCACGAATTCGGCGGTCCGGAGAAGATTCAGTTTGACGATGTCCCCGTTCCCGCGCCGGGGCCGGGCCAGGCGCTGGTGAAAGTCGCGGCGTCGGGCGTCAATTTCATCGACACCTACCACCGCACCGGGCTGTACAAATCCGAGCTGCCGGCGCCGCTGGGCATGGAAGGCGCGGGAACCGTCGAGGCCGTCGGGGCGGATGTCCAGGACGTCCATCCCGGCGATCGCGTCGCCTGGGCCATGGTGCGCGGCTCGTACGCTGAGTACGCCGTGGTCCCCTCCGGGCAGCTCATCCAGCTTCCCGGCCAGCTCGACTTCAAGCTCGCCGCCGCGGCCATGCTGCAGGGCATGACCGCCCATTACCTGACCCATTCCACGTTCCTGCTCAAGCCCGAGCATACCTGTCTGGTCCACGCCGCCGCCGGAGGCACCGGGCTGCTCATCGTGCAGATGGCGAAGATGCTGGGCGCGCGCGTGCTGGGCACGGTGTCGACGGCGGAGAAAGCGCGGCAGGCCCGCGAGGCCGGAGCCGACCACGTCATCCTCTACACCATCGAGGATTTTGTCGACGAGACGAAGAAACACACCGGCGGCGAGGGCGTACACGTGGTCTATGACTCGGTGGGCAAATCCACGTTCCTGAAGAGTCTGGACTGCCTGCGCCCGCGCGGCCTGATTGTCAACTTCGGCAACGCCAGCGGCCCCGCGCCGGCGATAGAACCGCTGCTGCTCGCGCAAAAGGGCTCGCTCTATCTCACCCGCCCCAACCTCGCGCACTACGTCGCCCAGCGCGACGAGCTGCACTGGCGTGCCGGCGACGTGCTACGTTGGATTTCCGAGGGCCGTCTGCATATCCACATCGGCGGCGAATACCGGCTGGATGACGCCGCCGCGGCCCATAGCGATCTGGAAGGCCGCGGGACAACGGGAAAGCTGATCCTGATCCCATGAGTGGCCACGAATGTACACGAATGTTCACGGATAGAAGGACGGTTATGGGGCACCCGCTCCGCTAACGAGCCGTCTGTTCATTGGTGGCCAATCATCCTTCTGAGAGGCGTTGTCTCAACGCGGCACATAGCTTTGGTGGTGGAGCTGAAATGTGTGGAGCGGCCGGGCGACGAGCCTCTGGCCGGATGGTCTGCCTTTTGGAAGCGGATCGTTAACGGCTGGACACACTACGGCATCGGGTGGGGATGGTAGTTCGTTGAAGCCGGGCGGACGAAGAATGAACTCCGCCGCGCCCGGCCCGATGTGGACGGCGCACCAGCACCGATGCGCGATTCGTCTTTTTGTGGATACCGGCATCCTATCCGCCGCTGGTCACGACGGAAACACCTGTTCGCACCCGCCCATGTCCAAAACGGGCGCGTTCAACGTGAATCTGGCCAGATTCGATTTGAGTTGTAGCAGACTGGTGTGCCGGGTTTCGCGGGAAGTGTTGAAACGACACGGAAAATAGATGTGAACCCGGTTAATTCACGGTGTAAGGGGCTCGCAGCGCGAAGGGCGCGATCTCAATGTCGAACTGTTTGCCGCCCGTGCCAGCCATCTGATACGTGCCGCGCATGGTACCCGTCGGCGTCCGCAGAGGGCACCACGACGAGTATTGGAAGGACTCGCCCGGCGCAAGCACCGGCTGCTCGCCGACTACGCCCGGGCCCTGGACTTCTTCGGTGTGCTCCAGGGCGTCGGTGATGATCCAGTGCCGGCTGAGAAGCTGAACGGTATCGGAACCCTGATTGGTAATGCGAACCGTGTACTGGAACACCCATGCGCCTTGCACTTGGCGGGAGTTCTCGGCGGAGTATCTGGACATCACCTCGACGCGGATGTGGTTGGTGACGGCTTCGGAAATCGGAGCGGGCGCTGACCGCAGATCAGGCATAGTGGAGTTTATCATAGCAGGCTGAGTGGACGGCCAATTCGGTGACGGGCACGAATTCCGCCGCGACCTGTCGGTTGTTCCCGGCGGTTTGTCGCGCGGAATTCGGACCCGTCACCGAATTGCCGAACCACCAGCCAGCTTCTTCTGCATGGCCTCCAGGGTGACGCCCTTCGTTTCCGGATACGCCACCAGCACCACCACGAACTGCAGCACCATGAAGGCTGAGAAGAACACGAACGGCGCGGCCCTCGAGGAAGCGGCGATCACCGGGAACGTCCAGGAGATCAGCGCGGCCATGATCCAGTGCGTGAAGCTGCCCAGGCTCTGGCCCTTCGCGCGCACGTTGGTCGGAAAGACCTCGCTCAGATACACCCAGATCACCGCTCCCTGCGAAAACGCGAAGAACGCGATGTAGGTGACCAGCAGCCACACCAGCAGGTTTTCATGGCGGCCCGAGAAAAAGACGGCGGCCACGCCGGCCAGACAAGCGGCCGTCCCCAGCGAGCCGGTCAGCAGCAGAGTCTTGCGGCCGATGCGGTCGATCACGGACATCGCAATCATCGTGAACAGCAGGTTCGTCGCGCCGATGGCCACGGCCTGCAGGTCGCCGGAGACTTTGCTGAAGCCCGCCCTGGCGAAGATGTCGTTCAAATAATACAGAATCGCGTTGATGCCGGAGAGCTGGTTGAACATGGCGATGGAGACGGCCAGAAACAGCGGGAAGCGGAACTTCCAACTGAACAGCGGCTCCCGCGCGGGTCCGTGCTCGAGGTCGATGGAAGCGACGATGTCGGCGAGCTCCCGCTCGACGTTTTCTTCGCCGATGGACTGAAGCACCGCGCGCGCCTCGGCCACGCGTCCCTTGCGCGCCAGCCAGCGCGGGCTGCGCGGGATGCCGAACAGCAAGGCGAGGAACAGCGCCGCGGGAATGGCGGAGACGCCCAGCTTCCAGCGCCACTCGGCATCGCCGAACGATTGCAGGCCCACCAGATAGTTCGAGAGGTAGGCCAGCAGGATGCCCGACACCACGTTGAACTGGAAGAAGCCGACGAGCCGGCCGCGCCATCGCGCCGGCGCGATCTCGGCGATGTACATGGGTCCCAGCACCGACGAGCCGCCGATGCCCAGCCCGCCGATCACGCGGAAGAGGATCACCGAATACCAGTCCCAGGCGAAGGCGCATCCGAGCGCGGACACCAGATAGAGGATGGCCATCAGGCGAAGGCTGTCGCGGCGGCCGAGGCCGTCGCCCGGAATGCCCGCCAGCATGGATCCGATGATGGTGCCCACCAGCGCGCTGGCCACCGTCATCCCGAGGCCCCAGGGCGACAGATGCCACGTCTTTGTGAGCGCCGCCGTGGTGCCGGAGATCACTACCGTGTCGAAGCCGAACAGAAGACCGCCCAGCGCGGCCACCACGGTGCTGCGGATTAGCGAGGAGGAGAGGGTCATTGGTATCCTTCGTGGGGCCAGCCGTTTCAGCCTGGCCGGCCGGAAGGCCGGCTGCGGGCACGATTGCCCGCCCCACATGGCAACGCAGGGGCAAACCACAGGCGAGGCGGCCTTGACCCGGGGCAAAGCCGCGCTGGTCTCCTTATCCGGGATAAGGTCTGCATTCGCCTTCGCTCGTGGTCAAGGCCGCCGCAGGCTACGAGCCTGCCCCACATTCTGAGGGTCATCAGCGGAGGGTCACCTTCAGGGTTTTGATTTCGAAGGGCGCCACCGGGACCGCGATTTCTTCGCCGGCGGCGAGTGAATGGCCATCCGGACGCTCCATCAGATTGGTCTCTTCGGCGCGAGCAGGGGCCTCCGGCAGACGCAAATGAACGTCGCCGCCCCGGCCCGCCCATTCGTAGAAGCGGATGATGAGCGCGTCGTCGTCCTCGCTCTTCTTCACCGCCGTCACCACCACGTTGTCCTCCCGCACTTCGAAAAAGGAGCGGGCGTCGGGCAGGCTGCCGGTGTGATTGGCGACGGCAATCGGCAGCAGCGGGTAGTTCAACTCATAGCCGCGACGCACGGTCAGCGCCTCGCGCCATCCCGCGCCATGCGGGTAGAGCGAATAGGTGAACGCGTGGTGGCCTTCGTCGGCGTGCGGGTCGGGCCACTCGGGCGAGCGCAGCAGGGAAAGGCGCAGCACGTTGCCTTTGGAGTCGTAACCGTACTTGCAGTCGTTCAGCAGGCTGAAGCCATGGCGCGCGTCGGAGAGATCGGCCCAGCGCTCGGCGGGGACCTCGAACTTCGCCTGCTCGGCAGGCGTGTTCCGCGTGGTGGGCCGCTCTATGGAGCCGAACGGAATCTCGAATGTGGCCTTGTCGTTGTGTGCGCTGAGCGGGAAAGCCACCTTCAGCAGGATGTGCTTCTCGTGCCACTCGGCCTGCATCTTCACGTCCACGCGCGGAACGCCTGCGTACACGGTGATGTCCTGAATGAAAGCCGATTGCTGGAAGTGCGTGCGCACGCGAATCACCGCGCGCAGCGGCCCGCTCTCCAGCAGCTTCACCTCGTCGGCTTTGTTGATGTCCCAGTGCTGCTGCTCGAAGTCGGCATCGATGTTCCAGGCATCGTATTTCTTCGGCTTGTCCACGAAGGTCTGCAGCAGATTGCCGCACACGCGGTCCTTCGGCCCGCCGGTATCGGTCTCGGCCGGGGCCAGCGCTTCCCCGCCGCTGCGTTTGTCGAACAGGCTGGTTATGCATCCGGTTTGCGGATCCACGGTCACGCGGACGAATTCGTTTTCGAGCGAATCGGCGGTGGCGGACGCTTTCAGGCGCGGGGGAGGAGCGGGCCTGGTTGCCGCGCGCACGTAGTACGTCCGATATCCGAGGGCCGGTGCGCTGGCCTCGAGCAGCAGGCGAACCGTGTTGGTGCGCGCGTCATTCTCCAGCAACTGGGACGCGGCGGGCGCGCCGGCGGAATCCACCACCTCGACGCCGCTGGCGGGGCCGGGCAACTGCGCCTCCAGTTCCACAACCTCCGCTCGCGACCACGAAAGCGGGTTAAAGATGACCACCGGAACGCCCTTCTGCGCGTCGGTGGCAATATTGGCCGCGATGCGCCGCAGCCCGCCGTCCATGGCCTCGCCGCCCAGCCGGTCCACCTCCTCGAGGTTGCGCTTCGCGTCCAGATAATTCACCGCGATTCCCGAGCCGGGCATGACGTCGTGGAAGTGATCGAAGAGCAGCTTGCGCCACGCGTCTTCGAGCTTCTCCTGCGGATACTGGTATCCATAGGGCATCGCAAACGACGAGAACTTCTCGGCGTTGAGCAACAGTTCTTCGGCGTGGCGGATGCGCTGCTTGGTGTCCGCCTGCGTGGTCAGCACGCCGCGGTGGTATTCGAAATAGAGCTCGTCCTTCCACGTGGGCACGCTCATCCCGGGAAGCTTCTTTTCCAGATCGGCAAAGAAGCCCGCGGCCGTGCCGAACTTCAGCCTTGGATACACTACGCCCGCCGCCTGCAAACGCAGTCCGGCGTCCAGCATTTCGCGGGTGGGCCCGCCGCCGTGGTCGCCCACGCCGAACAGGTGCATCATCTCGGGCTGGTTGCCGGTGTTCGCGCCGTAGAGGGCCGGCGCCCATACGGACAGGTTCGTGGCCATGTGCGCGGCATCGAGGCCGCCCGCGTAATCCTGCGGGAAATATGTCAGCACGCGGCTCCCGTCGGGCGATTCCCACCAGAACAGTTTGTACGGGAACTTCGTGGTGTCGGAGGCCCACAGCAGCTTCTGCGTAACAAAATAATCGATGCCCGACCGCTTATAGATCTGCGGAAGCTGCCAGCTATAGCCGAACGAATCCGGATTCCAGCCGATTTTCACGTCAACGCCGAACTTTTGCTGGAAATATCGCTTGCCTGTCAGGAGCTGCCGCACCAGCGATTCGCCCGCGGGCATGTTCAGATCCGGCTCCACCCACATCCCGCCGACGATCTCCCAGCGGCCTTCCTTCACCCGCTGCCGGATCTCGCCGAACAGGCCGGGATACTTCTCCTCCATCCAGTAAAACGTCTGCGCCGAGCCCATGGAGAAGGTGAGGTCGGGGTACTCGCGCATCAGATCGAGGACGCTGCGGAAGGTGTTGCGCACGATCTCCACCGTTTCGGTCCACGGCCACAGCCACGCCATGTCGATGTGCGAGTTGCCGGCGGCGCGAATGGTGAATTGTTGGAGCCAGGGCCGGAGCGCCTCCAGTTTTGCCTGTGCGGCGCGCAGGGAATTGTCGAAGGCCGCCTGGTCGCCACCATCCAGAGCGGTCACGTCGACGGATTGCACCGCCGCATCGAGTGTTTGCTCGCGTTCGGCCCGGCCTTCCGCGTAGGCATGAACCAGCGGGTAGGCGGACAGGATCTCCATGCGCAGCAAGCCGGGATCGGGCCGCGCTGCCGGCGGCTCCAGCAACAGCCGCGCCCTGGGCAGCTCGACGTCGGCGTCGCCGGTATCCACGCGAATCGCGATCAGGAATCTCCGTCCCGGTTGCGCGGAGTCGGTGAGCGCAATCGGCTGCAGCATGTCCGTGTCCACGCGCGCCACGATCGGGCCATTGGAGAAGATCGTCAGCATCACCCGGCTCCAACCGTCCACCCTCAGGTCGAGTTTCACGCGCGCGCCGCGCACGTCATAGCCGGCCACGGTGGCGGGCAGCTCCACCATGCGGCGCAGCACGCCCGGGCCCTTCCAGTGGCCGCCAACCTTGACCACCGGCCAGGCGGAGTCGTCCAGCGAGGCGTCCTCGGGGTGGGGCACGTCGGCATGGAACCGCCAGTCCGAAAGAGGGACGACGCCGGTCGCCTCCAGTCTGTCCAGAACCGGTTTCCAGGCGGCGGGAGGAGCCGTGGTCTGGGCGCGCAGAACGCTCACGGCGATGAGCAGGAGTGTTGCTGGGTAGGTTCTTCTCATGGGGATACGCGTCCTCCAGCATACTCCCGGGGACACGCGGCGGGAGCCGCGTACTTGCCTGCGCGGAAAGAACGCAGCTGGAGCCGCTTGTCCCGGCTCTCTTAATGCTCCTTTGACGCACTCTTTATGCCTTCTTTAGAAGCGATCCCGTAAGTTCGTACTCAGTGGCTACGACTCAGCAAGCGCCCGTCATTCATCTGCGCTGCGGCGCTCAACTCGACCACTATCGAATTGAGAGCGTGGCCGCCCGCAGCGGCATGGCCTCCATCTTTCGCGGCACCGACACACGCACCGGCGCCGCGGTGGCCATCAAGGTTCCGCATCCGGAAATGGAAGAGGACCCGCTCCTCGTGCATCGCTTCCGGCGGGAGGAGGAGATCGGCAGAGATCTGGATCACCCCTCCGTGATGAAGGTGTTCAGCGACGACCAACGCAGCCGGCCCTACATGGTCATGGAATGGGTGGAGGGGCGGCTTCTGCGGGACGTGATGCGGGGGCCCGAGAGGATGCCGGTGGCGCGCGCGGTACGCATCGCGCTGGGCATCTGCCGCGCGCTGGAGTACATTCACGGCCGCGGCGTGGTGCATCGCGACCTGAAGCCCGAGAACATCATGGTCGACGCCGAGGACCGCGTCAAACTAATCGACTTCGGCATCGCCGGCAAGGCCGGGGCAAGCCGGCTGACCTTCCGCAGACTCTCCGACGTGATGGGCACGCCCGACTACATCTCGCCCGAACAGGTGGAGGGGAAGCGGGGCGACGCGCGCAGTGACTTGTACGCGCTGGGGGTCATCCTGTATGAAATGCTGACGGGGGAAACGCCGTTCCGCGGTCCGAACGCGTTCGCCGTCATGAACGACCGGCTGCAGCACAATCCCGTTCCGCCGCGCGAGATCGAGCCCAGCGTAACACCGCAACTGCAGGAGATCGTGTATCGCGCCATGGAGCGGGACCCGCGCAAGCGGTACGCCAGCGCTCGCGAATTCGCCATAGACCTGGAGAATCCGCACGAGGTGGAGGCGTCGGAGCGTCCCGAGCTGCGCGCCTGGAGCTGGCGCCGCACGCCCCTGGGGAAACGCATTCTGTGCTATTTGCTCCTCGCCCTGATCCCCGGGGCGATCTTCACGCTGTTGGTGTACGTGGCCCGCCACGCATAGCAGCCCGATAGGGACACCTTCACCGGCTTACGGAAGCGCTGGCGCCCGACGTTGCGGTGGAACTGGCGCCCCCCCGCGCAGAACGGATGCGGCGCGGGTTTGGTGATCGGGCAGGTTTGGATTGGTTGCGGGGGAAGGATTTGAACCTTCGACCTTTGGGTTATGAGCCCAACGAGCTACCAGACTGCTCCACCCCGCACCACCATCCTAGCGCGGCGTGCGGGCGGGGTCAATCCGGTTCAGTGGCGTGTCAAGGCAAAGTAGAAATGTCCCCTTCTCCAGCAAAGTAGAAATGTCCCCTTTGCCCAGGTCGTGCGAGGAGCTCATGTTAATCTGCGGGTGCCGGTGAAGCGGAGACGGGCTCTGCTGGCGAG
>Ga0326728_10008529_pt1 | contig 25388 bp, 20 predicted proteins | sample MB3enrmetagenome_FD_207602 | JGI IMG/M metagenome (GOLD analysis project Ga0326728, IMG submission 207602) | Lab enriched peat soil microbial communities from McLean, Ithaca, NY, United States - MB31MN | ecosystem: Environmental > Terrestrial > Soil > Wetlands > Peat | place: USA: New York... | reverse complement strand
CACCCGGCTCATCGATGCCGCTGCAAGTTCGGGTCGACGCTTGGAATCGGTAATTGAGGGGCAATCTTCGCAATTGATTTTTTCACTTGCCGACGGCCAATAGTCATAATATAACTAGATATAGTATGACTCATGCCCCAAAAACACAAGCCTCGCCCTTGGGGCTCGTCCTCTTGAGCATGCTCTCGCAGGGGCCGATGCACGCCTATCGTATGCAGAAACTAATCAAGCAGAGGGGGAAAGACAGGGTGGTCAATGTGCGGCAGCGCGCAAGCGTCTACCAAACTCTTGACCGGCTTTTGCGGATGGGTTTGATCGAAGTTCAAAAAACGGTCCAAACCGAAAGTCATCCGGATCGAACGATCTACGTGATTACAGAACCGGGACGCAACGCGGCCAAAGCCTGGCTTCGTGAGATGCTGGTTGCGGTTGGCACCGATTTTCCTTGCTTTCCCGCCGCGGTCTCGGTGCTTCCCCTGTTGACGCCCGCTGACGCACGAAAGCAGCTTCAGTCGCGCGCAGAAGCGGTTCGCAGCCAGTTGCAGAAGCTCGAAACAGATGCCCAAGAGGCAGCGCATATTCCGCCGCTTTTTCTTCTCGAAGATGCGTACAAGGCAGCGGTGCTGACAGCTGAACTTGCCTGGCTCAACGGCGTCGTCAGGCAATTAGATCGCGGCTCGCTCACGTGGAACGCTCGCTGGCTGCGCGCAATGGCTGCGAAGTTTAGTCCCAATGAAGGAGAGGAGTCCGATGGCGAATAATCCGATGCGTCGAACCGATGAAGAGATCACGAGCGTCGCTCGGAAGCCGGCCCGCAGTGCAGTCCGCTATTGCTCTCTCGGAGCTGTTGCCGGGCCTATCGTCGGCACATTGGCTTGGTTTTTTCTGGGCCTTCTTCGACCAGACTATTCATCGGTCAGCCAACCGATCAGTGCACTCGGAGTGGGGCCGAACGGCTGGCTCATGGACGTTGCGTTCGTCGTTTCCGGACTTCTGATCGGTATTGGTGTAATTGCGGCGTTCGCTGAGTGCGGGCGCGACATGGGGGCCATCGGTCGATATACATGCATGGCACTATTAATGATTTCACCGCTTGGCTTGGTCTGGATTGGCATCTTCACGATGGATAAGCTCGTCTTGCACGCGATTGGCGCGCAACTTGCGTTAGGTGCTCCGATCATCACTTTCCTGGTGTCCGGGGTTATTCTGCGCCACAACCCACGCTGGCATCGCTTTGGCAACTGGCTGCTCTGGGGCTCCCCGTTCACCTTGATCCTGCTAATTGGGTTCATCCAGAGTGTTCCGCCGTCTCAGTTTGCGATCGGGGGCGGGAACTTCGGCCTTTGGCAGCGGTCCCTGGCAACTGAGGTCTTGGGCTGGTACGCAGCCTTGGGTTGGATTGCCTTCCGGCGCGCATCCAGGATGAATAACTGAACCATTCCGGGCGGATGACCGGCTGCCGGAAGTTAGTTTTTCAACTGGCGACTACAGGCCAATGCACTATTGACACCGATCTGCCAGGGGCGGGCTGGTGCCGGATCAGTCCCGACAAACGCCCTTTCCGCCTCCGATCACCGCCCCGCTCCGTTTCTGTCAATCCCCCCGACCATGCAATTCCGCGTTATCTCCCTCATTCCAAACGAAATATAAATTTCCCCAAGTTTGCCGGTTATTTCCGCCATTTCGCTACACTTGTTCTTAGTTGGGTATTTCTCCTTCTGAAAAAGCAGATGGGCGGCTCACCGAGGCTGGCGGGGATTACAGCTTCGGTGGCCGCCCATCCTTTTTCCCGGGCGATTTCACCCAAACCGGCCCAAAAGTCCGGAAAAGGCGCCTCTAAGTCATTGATTCCAGGAATTTTGCACATTAACTCTTTTGTTCTCAATGGGTTAGAGTCAGTCTTCGGAGGGTTAAGCCACTGAATTTAAAGCACTTAACCGCAAAATATGGGGGTTTTATTTTGAGAGGGAGCATCGTTCAGGTATGCCGCCACATCAAGCCCAGCGGACAACGCTGCAAGTCGCCCGCCATGCGCGACCACTCATTCTGCTATTTCCATGCCCGCGTCCACACACGAACCAAACAAATTGATCCCCGCGATCTCACTTTTCCCGTTCCCGAGGACTTCGCCGCAATTCAGGAATCCATCGCCAAGGTCTTCGACGCCATCGTCAACCGGAGCATCAATTCCAAACAGTCGGCCCAAATCCTCAGGGGCCTCCAGATCGCCATGCAAACCATTCCGCGCACGCCCGCGAACACAACCGACTCAGTCCAGGAAGTCACTCTTACCAGGAAAGGCGACGAGCTCGCTCCGCCGCTCGAGTTCTCTGCCCCGGCGCTCGAAAACGGAAGCAGCGAAAGAGCCCTGCCCGCTCGCACCGGCATTGATCCAGACAGGACTTCCGGCAAGTTTGTGAGAGTGGAGAATGTCCGTGCCGAAATTCTCGGCAGCATTCATCAAGGACAACTGCTCATCGGCGGCGAGAAAGTTCTTCGCTGTCTCGACAAACCGGACGACCCCGCCTGATCCCCGCCGCGTCGGTGTCATCCTGAGCGAACGGGCCCCCGGACGTCTTTCCGTTCGGGGGTGGTGAGTCGAAGGATCTGCTTTTTCAGCGCACCGCACAGAGCTTAAGGGTGGGATCGCATGAGCACCGCCAACCTGCCAACTCGCCAACAGAAAAGGCCCCATCACGCGGCCTTTTCGCTAACTCGCTAGTTCACCGGCACCCTCGTCTCTGTTCTCTGTTCTCTGTTCTCTGATCTCTGATCTCTGATCTTTGATCTCTGATCTCTGCTCTCTGCTCTTCAGATCTCCAGAATCACCGGCATGATCATCGGTCGCCGTCCGGTGCTCTTCTGGATCAGCCTTTTCAGCTCCACGCGCACCCGCTCAGTCACCATGCCGTAGTCTGACTTTTGCTCCGCGCTTAAACCATCCAGCGTCTTGAGCACCATCAGGCGCGCCTCGTCCGTAATGTCCGCGCCGCCGAACCCGCGCATCAGCACTTCAGGCTCGCGCTCCACTTTGCCCGTCTTTTTGTTGATCGCCATCACCGCCAGCACCACGCCGTCCTCCGACAGAATGCGCCGGTCGCGGATCACAAGATCCTCCACCACATCGATGGACGATCCGGAGTCGATCAGAATTCGTCCCGCGGTCACCTTGTCCTTCTTGCGTGCGTCATCCTTGTCCAGTTCCAGCACGTCTCCGTCTTCAATCACGATGGCATGTTCCACCGCGCCCGTCTCCATCGCCAACTGCGCATGACGCCGCAGAAAACGATAGTCGCCGTGAATCGGGATGAAGAACTTTGGCCGAACCAGGTTGATCATCAGCCGCATCTCTTCCTGGCTGCCGTGGCCGCTTACATGGATGAGCCCGTGCTGCCCGTCGTCGTAGATGACGTTGGCTTCGCGACGGCTCAGGTGATCGATCACTCTGAAGATCCCGCTCTCGTTGCCGGGAATGATTCTCGAGCTCAACACCACGGTATCGCCCGCATCGATGTGAGCGTGCTTGTGGTTATCGACCGCCGCGCGGCTCAGCGCGCTCAACGGCTCACCCTGCGTCCCGCTGATCAGGATCATCAGCTGCTCGGGTGGAAAGTCGCGAATCTGCCCGGGATTGATCATCAGTCCCGGCGGAATCTCGATGTAGCTGAGATCCTGCGCAATCTCCGTGCTCTCCACCATCGACCGGCCCACTACTGCCACTTTGCGCCCATGTTTGCGCGCCAGTTCCATGGCGATGCGGATGCGGTAGATCGACGAGGAGAAGCAGCTGAAGAAAAGCTTCTTCTTCGTCTGGGTCAGGATCTCGTCCAGCCGCGGAATGACCGCGCGCTCGCTGGGCGTGTAGCCCGGCCGTTCCACGTTGGTCGAGTCCTGAAATAACGCCAGCACGCCTCTTTTGCCGTACTCCGCAAAGGTGTGCAGATCGAAGGCCTTGTCGTCCAGCGGCGCCAGGTCGATCTTGAAATCGCCGGTATGAATAATGACGCCCACCGGCGTCTCGATCGCCAGCGCCACGCAATCGACCAGTGAGTGTGTCACGCGGATGGGCTCAATCGTGAACGGCCCGATCGTGAACTTGTTCTTCGGCTCAATTTCGATCAGCTCGATCTCATCGAGAAGCTGGTGTTCTTCCAGCTTGTCCTCCACGTAGGCCAGCGTGAATTCCGTGGCATACACCGGGACTTTCAGCTCGTTCAGAATCCAGGGCAGCCCGCCAATGTGGTCCTCGTGCCCATGCGTCAGAACGATTGCCCGAACGTGCTTCTTGTTCTCAATCAGGTAGGTGATGTCGGGAACCACAATGTCGACGCCCAACAGCTCCGTCTCGGGAAACATCAGTCCCGCGTCGATCACAATAATGTCGTCTTCCCAGCGCACCGCCAGGCAGTTCATGCCGAACTCGCCCAGCCCGCCCAGGGGAATGATCTGCAGCTTTTTTGTTTGCATCTGTCATCTATGATGCTATCACTGAGGCCGTTGTGCGAATGAGATGACTAGGATGTAGCAGCGCCTTTCCGCGCGACGAGTCTCCAACCAAATCGCGCGCACTCCCGGACCAGCAGTCCAAACCACCAGAGCCAGGCAAGCGCGGCGAGAGATGCAGGAAGTCGTGCAAGCTCTTCAACGGGACTAATGAGCACAAGCCCAAACCCGATTACCGCGCAACAAGTAATAAAGGCACCGGGCTCATGCCACCACCGCTTCGGCCGACTTAGCGGGAATGAGCCAACCAGAATCCATTGCGCTGCGACCAGCAGACCAAACCCCCAAGCAACCTTCCTTCTGGCAGGAATTGTGGAGCTCGACCAGGAATAGCCGACGTTCAACCTCCCTGCTAACGTCCAACGCGAAGGACATAACTGCTGGAATCCCGACAATATCGCGGCCGGTAGGTTTGGGAACCACACCATGTCTTGTTGTTCAGAGTAATGGACCCACAAGTTGCAAGGATTGAATGCGACTGTCCGCTCTTCTCCCTCAGGCGTTGCAGCACCATCAGTAACCTGTGCAGGCCGTGCGCCCCACTCTCGAAGATTGGTCTCGTCCTTCACCTCGAGCATGACGATCAGCGGCACTGCTACCGCCAAATTAATTCCAGCCAGCAAAATTCCCCGCCGCCAGTTCATGGCAGCAAGATTACGCCATTCGAGCGGCCCTCGCTGACGATTCCTGCCCAACTGGTGTACATTGGGTTCGCTACGTCTTCACCGGGAGAGACGTCCATGAATGCCACGAGACGAAAATTCATCCAAAGTTCTTTGGCCGGAGCGGTTGCCGCCGGATTCCCCGCCATCGTTCCCAGCTCGGTCTTCGGCGCCACCGCGCCCTCGAACCGAATCAACATTGGCGCCATCGGCGTGGGCCGCATCTCGCGTGGCCACGATATGCCGGGGGTGCTGCAATTCACGGGCGTAGCCGGACGCGACAATCGCATCATCGCCGTCTGCGACCTCAGCGCGGAACGCGTCGAGCTCGGCAAACGATTCGTCGACGATGCCTATACAAAGAAGCTTGGCAAGCCTTACACCGGCACAAGAGGCTACTCCGATTCGAGAGAGCTGCTTGCCGACAAGGAGATCGATGCTGTCCTGATCTCAACCCCTGATCATCAACACGCGAGGCTCGCCGTCGCCGCTGTTGCCGCACGCAAGGATGTCTATCTTCAGAAGCCGGCGTCGCTGACCATCAGGGATGGACGCACCATGGTCGATCATGTGAATGCTAGCAAGCAGATTCTTCAGGTGGGATCACAGCAGCGGTCGTGGAAACAGTTTGCGCGCGCCGTGGAACTGGTGCGCAATGGCCGCATCGGAACTGTGCAACGGGTCGAGGTCGGCCTTCCTGGCGATCCTGCCGGCGGAAATCCGCAGCCCATGCCGGTTCCTGAAGGATTTAATTACGATGCGTGGCTTGGCTCAACGCCTGAAGTGCCTTATACCGTTGACCGCGTGATGCCTCAAAAGGGATTTGACCGGCCCGGTTGGCTGCGCATGGAACAATTCGGCGCAGGCATGATCACGGGCTGGGGCGCGCATCATGTCGACACGGCGCACTGGGGGATGGATACCGAGCTTACCGGACCCGTCGAAATCTGGGGCCACGCGGATTTTCCGGCAGAAGGCCTCTGGAATGTCCACGGCCCGTTTAAAACATACGGCCGCTATGAGAACGGCGTCGTCATGACGATCTCCGGCGAATTCGAAAACGGCATCAAGTGGATCGGCGACAAGGGCTGGATCTTCGTTTGCCGCGACACCGGGACCACGCCGACCGCTTCCCTCGGCTCTCCTGCGGCCACGATCATCCCGCTTCGTGCCAGCGATCCCGCGATTCTCGACTCGGTGATTGGGCCGAATGAATTCCACGTCTACACTTCCGACGATCAGCATGGAAACTGGCTTGACTGCATCCATTCAAGGAAGGCTCCAGTGGCGCCGGCCGAGATCGGCCACCGCGCCTGCTCCACTTGCCTGCTGCATTGGATCGTCATGAAGGTCCAGCATCACATTTACTGGGATCCAAAAACAGAAATGATCGAGGGCGACGATATTGCTGCCAGTCTGCTGTCCCGGCATCAGCGGCATCCCTACGAAATCGCTTGATGCCCGGCCCCGGCGCCGGCAACAAAAAGGGCCACAGACCGCAGTTCTTGCAGTGTGTGGCCCTCGTTTCTTCTGGCTTCTTTATCTATTCGCTGCTTAGATTGAGTCCCCTATCCGTTTTGAATTCCGACGATGAGAACATCTGCTCCATTGACAAGCACACGAAAGATGCGAGATTGCATTTCCAGCTCTGGGTAGGTTTGGTCATTGACACTAATAGGCATTCTTGCCCATGAATCCGCCCCATATGGTCATAAGAATAATGCGAATGTCGAATAACAGACTCCAATGATGGAGATAGTAAAGGTCATATCGAACTCGCTTCGGGATCGACGTATCGCCTCGCAGGCCATTCACCTGCGCCCACCCCGTGATTCCGACATTGAGATGATGCCGCGTCTGATAGAGGGCAATATTCTTGCGAAACTTCCCCACAAAATGCGGACGCTCAGGCCTTGGCCCCACGACGCTCATCTCGCCTTTTAGAACATTGAAGAATTGCGGAAGCTCGTCCAGGCTCGACTTTCGCAAAAAAGCGCCTATCGCCGTGCGCCGAGGGTCATCCTCTCCGGTCCAGCGTGTGTCTCCTTCGTTCGTTGAAGTTACCCTCATCGTCCGGAATTTGTACATCGTGAAGACTTTGCCATTTCTGCCCACTCGCTGCTGCCGGAAGAGGATCGGCCCGCGAGAAGTCAACAGAATCGCCAAAGCGATCGCTAACATCGGAATGGCCATAACCAGCAGTACGGCGCTGGAAAAGACCATGTCGAAAATGCGCTTGAAAAGAAAATAGCCAATGGAAGGCATTGGGCTGGGATCGAGATCCAGCATCTGAAGGCGGCCCAGTTGGGTCACACGGTCCCGCACCTTGATTCCATTTCCCGAGTTCACAATGATGCGAATCGGCTTGCCAAGACCATTCAGTTTTGAAATGCAGCGGCGAAGGCAGCTGAACTCGTCTGTCGGCACCGCAATCAAAATGTTATCGGCGTTCAGATTCTCAATGGCATCCATTTGGTCCATTTGAAAGACGGACACGTTTTTAACTTGAATCTCTTCTCCGGGCAAATGGATATGCCCCACAACGGTAGAACGGACGAACTCGTTGCGCTGAATCCGCATGGCCGCCTGCGCCGCGAACCGGCCCGTTCCCACGATGAGTACCCTGAACGCGGAACGGTGCCCGCCGACCGTTCGAAGCAGGATCCGCACCAGCGTGCGCACCAAAACGGTTAGAAGCAGAAGGAATACTGCGCTGAGGATAACGAATGTTCGCGAATAGAAGAGTTGATGGACAAAGAAGAGCGCAATGGAAGTCGCGGCATAGGTAATTCCGCAAGCCGCAGACGACGCGCGAATTCCTGTATTTTCAGCGCTGACCTTCGTTATGCTGCTGACTTCCTGGCGTTCCGCCACGATCGACCAGACCATGGTGGTGAACAATGCCAAGTACAGGTTCTCCGCCGAAGTGAGCCCTGGCTTGACTCCCAACCAATGAACACTTATGAACCCTGCCAGCACAAACGAAATGAGCGGAAGTACGACAATTGCCGCACGTAGCACAAGTCCATATCGCCGTAGCTCTGCAATCATGATTTGCCCCCGAAGGAACGAAGAAATTTCGCAGATTAGAAACAGCGCCTGCTACTGGATTCGCAGCAGGATCATTTTCAGGAAGGTCTTGACCTTGGGTTAGCAGTAATGCAGGGTTGCTTCTGTTTCACTTAGGTGTCTGTGGAGGGAATCGAGCGGCCGCCAGCAGCCGTTCGGGAATTCACGGCTCAGCAGTCTGCTCTCATAGCTGGCTCTTTCTGGCTTTGAGAACTCCGGCCAGAACGCCGAACAGTTGGAAGCACGAACGCGCCGCAAGAACCATGGGTGAAATGACTCCGACCGCTGGATCACGCGCTGCGCTGCGCAGCGTAAATGGAATTGTCGAGATTAGAAATAGACCGAGAGTGATCGCTGAGATGGGTACCGCGGGCCGAAGGTACAGGTCGAGCCCGAGCCCAGCGAGGACCGCCGGTCCGAAAAGCAGCTGAAGTTTCATCAATTGCGGTGTGTGGCTATCCTTGACTGCCTTGCTCGGGTTCTTTCGCACTGCCAAGACACGCCAGAACGCAAATTTGAACTTCTTCTTGAGATAACGAACCAACGAATCCGGGTGCTGATGGTAGACGATGGCCCTCGGGGCGAACCTCATCTTCCAGCCTTTCGCCGACATCCGATACGACAGCTCCACATCCTCCGCACATGCCACCGGAAACTCCGTGTCATACCCACCCATCTCTGCAAACCGCTCGTGTCTGAAGGCCGCCGAGTATGTATCGATGAAGTCGATGTTCGAAATATGGGCCATAATGCGGTAGCGGTCTTCATATTCCGCCTGAACGAATCGCGCTATCAGCGGCTTTTGCCGGGTGCGATATGCACCTTTCACGCCCACGATCTCCGGGTCACTAAAAGGCTCCAGCATCGCATCGAGCCATCCCCGCGCAGGCTCGCAATCATCGTCGGTAAACAAAATCACATCTCCCAAGGCCTCGCGGGCCCCGTGATTTCGAGCAGCCGCGGGTCCGGCGTTTGCCTGAGAAATCAGTCGGACGCCTTTATAACGCTCCACCACCTCTGCGACGTTGTCCTTAGAACCGTCGTCTACAACAAGGATCTCGACTTGGCGGCCTGTCGTTTGTTCCGACAGCGACTCAAGACAGCGCACAATTCGCGTTGCGCCATTAAAAGTGGGAATGATGACCGAGGCAGTTAAGGACTTAGTCGAATGTTCCATTAGGCGTGTTCACCAAATCGCCGGGCTCTTCCGCGGACGCTTGAAGGGTCCCTAATTGTCCGGCGCTTGCAATTTGATAAAGGGCGATGGTTTCTTTCTTGTGCTGTTGCTCGGGGCTCTGAGTAATTGCGCCTACCTTGCCGTGCCGGCTTCCGAACAGCAGGTATTTCGACAGCGTGACAAAGCCTTTGAAATTGCGTTGCAGCTCCCGTCGATCCTTGAGAGATTGAACGAGCTTGTAAGTCAGATACGAAGGGCTTAAGTAGAACCTTCGCCGCGCGCGATCACAGAAGCTCACCAGCTGCTCATGAGTAATGTGCGGAAGTGTTACGACGCTGTTGTGCAGCCCTTCTTTCGTAAGCCAGGCGCCCCAATCCTCGTTCTGTATGTAGCCCCGCTCCTTAGCCTCGCGATATGCAGCCGTGCCCGGATATACCATGATCGGGAAAAACTGCGCCGTGTCCGGCCGCAGTCTCTTCGCGAAGTTCAGCGTCTTTTCCATGCTGGCCGGCGTTTCATTCAGATTGCCCACCATGAAGCAGCCGTGCACCATGATTCCCGACTCGCGGCAATGTTGTACAAACCGAAAGGCCTCATCGTGATACTTGGCGTCTCGCCGGTCGTCGTTATTCTTGTGCATACCGTGAATCACTTCCACGTCACCGCTTTCAAATCCCACGCAGAACAACCGCGCGCCGGCAGCATGAAGAGTTGTGAGCAGCTCTTTGTCCGCCCCAATATCAGCCCGGCAGTTGGCATCGAAAGGCAGCCGATTACCGCGACGAATCAATTCCCGAGCCAGGTCGAGCGTCCGGGGTTTGTTAACGATGAACGTGTCGTCCTCGAGCATCACCGACTTGACCTCTGGCATCTCGTGTGCAACAAAGTCGAACTCATCAGCCACATACGAAATCGACCGGTACCGCATCGTGTGCCCGCTGAATGTCTGCGGATAAACGCAAAACGCGCAGTGATACGGACAGCCGCGGCTGGTGTCGAAGACGACGAGAGGCCACAACGAATGACCGTAAAAATAGTTACGTGTGTTCAGAAATCGCTTGTAGACCTCGGTCACAAAGGGAAGCTCATCGAGATTTCCGATTGGTGCACGCTCTCGATTCATCAGAAGCTCGCCGCTCGAGTTCCGATAAACGAGTCCGTCGACGGACGACAAGTCTGCGCCGCAGGCTTTAGCCTCAAGCCAGTCGCGCACCGTGTATTCGTATTCGCGCATCGCCACGGCTTCAAGTTTCGGCGACATAGTGAGGGTTTCTTTCGGCAGTGTGGAGACATGCCGTCCCACGAGTAACACGTGGAGCCGAGGCCTCGCCGCAAGTAAAGCCTCCACAACCTTCACATCGTTCACAATGCTAGGCGTGGACGTATCGCACACCACCGCCTCGATGTTTTTCGCTTCAATCCGGTCGATAACCGCCTGAACCGAATAGCCATCCGCCGGCGCGTCGACCAGGTCCACGTCGTGACCATTCCTGATGGCCACACCCGCCGCCGTCGCCAGCCACTTCGGATAGTAGAGCGTCCCGCTCTTGGTCACAGCCGGGCTACGCTGCTCTCTTGAAAACCTTGGATGAAACGGCGGATTCAAAAACTGCACACGCATTGATTGCCCTCCGTTAAGGTCGGGGAGATTTCAGGTCCCTGAAAGGTTAAGTCGGCTGAGTTTTGAGGCGGCAGGCGAAATGCAGCTTCCCGGCGCTACGCAATTCTACGGATCGTCTCGTCGTAAAGCCTCATCTGATCGGAATAAAAGCCGGCGTTTCCTTCGAGACGAAATGCCTTCTGGGGGCATACCGAGAAGCAATAAAGACAACCGATGCAGTGGTTGCCGCCGCCGCTCTGAATCGTCTTCAGATCAATGCCGATGGGACAGTAGTCCTCACACTTCGCACAGGTGCCGCAATCAACCGTATTGCACTTGAATGTGAGAGCGGATTCCCCTGCCTGAATTCTTTCCTGGCTAATACCCAACTTGTAAAACATGTCTTTAACAAAGTCGCTGGAGCAGATATCGCGAATGACCGGAGCATATCGAATTCGTATCAAATGTTTCTGATATCTTGGATTTGTAACAAACGCCACGAGTGGGGTGAGATGTGGTTTCAGGAAGTCACGCTGAAATCCCTCAAGGGGTATTGCATTCCATGCCTTGACCTCGTCCGACGTTATATCGCCGTTCTTGATGGCAGCTGCAAGCGGCTTCACCTGGTCGGGCGGAAACTTGATGAGCCGTGCGCAAAGATAATCAATTTGGAAAGGGCTTGTTCCGATGATGATTTTGCCGAAATTGACCGGTGTGCCGCGGCTCGGCCCATTTCCCTCCATCGCAAAGAGCCCGTCCACGATATGCAGGTGGGGCTTCACCACCTGGTTGAGGTGAAGAATGTTATACCCAAGGTTGCCATGAATCTTCTTCTTGTTTTCCCGGCCTCGGCAAGTTCCCATCAGGTTCTTCATGCAGACTGACATGCCCACTTCATAGTGCGTCTTCAACTTGGGCATATTGATGATGAAGTCGCTGGTCACAAGCAGCTTGGCGACCTCGGTAGTGTCGCCGCCCTCGAGCGGGACCGTTACTGTTTCCGTTGACGAGTTCAGGTCGACGATCTTGACTCCGAGTATTGCCGCCAGCCGGTCTGCCTTGAGGCGGCGAATCACGGAGATTCCCTCTCTTACAAATCCGCTGTTTGTGCCCTCGGCGATCGTGATGTCGGAGTAGCCCTTCGCTTGCAGGAATTCGATAACTCCCGCCAGCAGTCGCAAGTCGGTTGTATTGCCCGTAAGCGCATTGAAATTGCTGTTGAAGTTTGGCTTCAGCAGAATGCTGGCCGAGCGGTTCTCGGGCAGGAGATAGCTCCACTGTTCGAGCGCTTCCTTGATGCGGCGTCGCGCCATTGCCGCATTCTCGACTTCTGTGATGGTAAAGCTAGGATGCATCTTTCCTCCCGACCCGTTTGCCACCCGCATGGCCAGCGTTGCTCGCAAGAAAATACCCCTTCACGAACCGCTTTCTTCGCGGAGTTCGTGTCTTGCTCTGCCCCGCTTTGAGAGTTGGGCAACACTGGCCTCCATGTCCCGGTATATCTGATCGCCGATGACATTCCAGTTGAATTTCTCTCTGTAGGCAGCCACGCAATTCTCTTTCATCCGCGCCCGGTCCGGATCGGTATAGATACCCGTCATCGCCGCGGCAATCTGTTCTGCACTCGCTTTCTCGACGACGTATCCGGTTTTGCCGTCCTCTACTTCCTCGGGCAGGCTTCCAATGTTCGAGACAATAACCGGGCAGCCATTGCCGTAAGCGATCGCGATGAAGCTGGTTTGCATGACGCCCTCGATGTACGGCAGCACAGATGCATAACTGTCCGCAAGGAACTCATTCACCTCTGCGTCCTCAAGGAACCTGTTCACCACCACTAGGTTGGGCAGTCGCTCGATCGCAGCTTTGTATCTCGAAAGGTCGCCTGAACCCGCCAGGAGAAACTGGGCCGCATCTGTCCCGTGCCGTTCGTTAAAAAGCCGCGCGGCTTCGAGATAATATGCAATACCTTTTCGGGGATGAACCGTGCCGATCATGGAGAATTGCTTGGGTGTCCTGCTGGAACGAGCTCCACTCTGCTCGTCAGCCGGTGTAACGTGTCCCGGCCCATGGCGGAAGACAGCGATTCGGTCCGGGCGAACGTGAAACTTTCTCGCAATTGTTGCTTTGATGGCATGCCCCCAGCAGTAAACGCGATCCGACCATCGGCTTTGCATGCGAGCCACCATGTTTGCCACCTGTGCCACCATGGAACTTTTCGCGTAATCAGGATCATGAATGTGAGAAATTACAAGTGCATCTGTGAACCATTCGGACATCCACACAAGCGGCACATTCAATATGTGCGGACTAATGAAATAGATCACACGCGGGTCGATGGCTCGGAGGTTCTTCAGCACCCGCCAATACACAAGCGGGTTTATGAATGCCAGGATCATGTCCTTGGACGTCCTGGATTTTGCTATGGGTAAGCTGTGCTCCAACCTCGACTCGGAAGCGGAGATCAGTTCAACTTCGCAATGTCGCAACAATCGACTGCGAATTTCGGCGGAGATGCATTCAATGCCGTAGCTCCATTTCAAATCGATTATTGCAACGCGCAAACATGCCTCCTCACAGCCGTTAGTTGCGGTCGCACGCCTCTTTGCCTCATGGAATTCGCAATCACGACTGTTTTCGCTTTCTGTGTTTTTTAAGAGTTCTTCTAGACAGGGAGCCGGGTTGAATTACTGAACCCGGCGAAACGCCACGCCCGCTAGAGATGTAGTCGCGCCAACCACACTGAACTTCATGCCTGTTCTCTTGACGAACTCATCGAAAGCGCGCATCTCATCGAATCGGTGGTTGAATTCGTCAAAGTAAAGGTAAGTGCCGGGCGCAATTTGATCTTCCAGGGCATTGAGAACTGTAGTCGTTGACGAGTAAAGATCTGCATCCAGGATGACGACCATGACCTCATGCTCGGGAAACCGATATGTCGGCAGGGTCTGATCGAACCATCCCTGGAAAAACCGGACACGAGGATCGTCGATCTTCGGAATCTTTCCCCCGACATCCCAATCGCTCTTGGGGCCGACGCCAGCCCAGTCCTCCGGCAGCCCCTCAAAGCTGTCAAACCCATGCAATTTGCTCTTTGGATTACGCAAGAGCTTGGACCAATAGCGGGTCGCCTCACCGTGGAAAACCCCAAATTCGAGGTAAAGGACGTCGCGCTCCGACACTTCCGCGCCAACGAGATCGAACAATTGTTCCCGCTCTTTTACTCGCTGGACAATCTTCATGCCGCTGGCACGCATCCAGCGACCGACTTCCAGGTAGTTCAGGCAGCCAGCCAGGTTGTAGATGATTCCGGGGCTTAGGAACGCTCCTACCCGAGTCAGAAAATACTTCCAGGCAATGAACTTTTCGTGGTCCCGCACCGCTACAGTCAGCGCCTTTTCCGTCGATGCATTCGATATCATCGTATCCATGTCAATGCCTAATTCACAGTCCTAAGAACTTGTCGAGCGCAAACTAATAGCGCTCAGTGCCGAATCGATGAACTCCGGCGGGCTACTGAAGCACAAAGGAGACCTGCGACCAGCGATCGCTCATGGCGATGCATTCGGCCCTGCGCATAAATGCGCGCTTGTACTCTTCCCAGGCCAGATACTCATTCGATGGCGACGTGTACTCGTCGAACATAATGATGTCGCAGCTTTGGAGGATCGGGTCCAACGTGCAGAGCGTATACATAGCGCTCGAATGGAGATCACTGTCAACGTGGACCACGACGGGGTGGTGAATTTCGGTTTCGTGCAGGAAGCCTCGAAGGGTGTGCTGAAACCACCCCTTAACGAGCTTCACTCGAGAGTCCGAAACAGCCGGCATTGCTCCATTCAGATTGAACTGCCGTTTCACGGTCGCATGACCAAAGCCGTGGTCCCACTGTTCTGGCAGGCCTTCAAATGAGTCAAAGCCGTAAAACCGGGAGCGCTGGTTCGTATTGAGGTTTGTCCAAGCTTGCAGGCTTTCGCCCTTCCATACTCCAAATTCAAGGTAGGTGATGGGGATATCACCCAACCTTTCGTTGACTGCGGAATACATCTGTACCCGATTCGCAAATCTTCTGACAGACTCTTGCTCGTAGCCATGAATTGCCGCAAACATCTGCGCGTTTCGGTTCAGCGCGTCGATGCTGGAGGAATATCGTGGCCAGACGGCACTTGCCAATCGCTTTCTAGTAGCTGGGTGCATCAACTTTCTCCTTCCCGATGCGACTTTCACTTGTTACCTTCGGATGGCGCCAATCGTTCATACCTTAATGCGCTGACAGGGATCCGGTATTGGCGGTATCGGGCATTAGAGGGATTCGCTGTATCGGTGCCACAGCTGAGCGCAGGCAGTCGGCCGCTGCTGCTGCGGTCAGCAGGCCCAGCCCAACCCATCCGCACGGTTCGTATTTGGGTAGAACGAACCAATCGGCGATATACAGCAGAAGCCACGTGGTCCGCATGTGATTCGCACGAGAAACTTTGCAGATGCCGACAAAAAGCCCGGCGCCAAAGAGAATGACGGTAGCGATGACTCCGACTGTGGACGCGCTCGCTGAAAATGTTGAATACGTATTGTCGAGCCATGCGAGCCCGGGACTCCACATGATTGCAAGTTGGTTGAGCTTTTCACGCAACTCTGCCGGATGACTCGGCAAAAGATAATCCCGAATATTCACCAGGATCAGGATGTCGGGCACGTTTCTCCACGACCCAATAGCCGTCGTAATGAGATAGGAGAATGTTTCCCCACTGGAGAATGCATCTCGAACGCGATCCCAGAAGACAGAGGCCCCCAGGATGGCTACTCCCATCGCGGAAACAAATAAGTATCTGAGCTTCGAAGTAAACGCGGGAAGATAGCAGATTAGGATAATGGCCACGCTCAAACTGTGGGTAAGGAGAAGCGTTGTCAAACTGAGGACCCCGGCCTCTACGAAGAGTCTCCTTTCCACTTTCCCGTCTACCGCCGATTGCATGCGCCTCCAGAGCACCAAAGCCAGATACATCGCAAGCGGCGGAGCCAGAAGAGAAGGCTCCGGTCGTAAACCGCCGCCGCGTCCGGTTCCAATCGCCTGCATTGCTGGAAAGGCGGCCAGCCAGTTCTCGCCATCAAACGCCTGCCAAGCCGCTAGTGCAAGGCTTATGAGTAGACAGGCCCGAGCAAGTCTGTGTAGGGGGACTGCCAACATCGCGCTTGTTGCCGCTCTTCGAATGACTCGCGCACCGGTACCGAGCGTGCCCGTGATGCAGAACAGATTAAAAGCGAAGTACCCATACGCATCGCTGGGCAGCAGAGGCAGCAGCAAGACCGAGAGACAACCCATCCATGAGGGAAACGCCCATATCCAAAGCAAAAGCGTTGCGATCTCGCGCACAGGATAGCTGAGCGGATACAAGATACCGCAGGGGAAGAAGCTCACCAGAATCGCGATCCAAATAAGCCACGGAACCTTCGATTCAGCTCCAGCGTTCATTCTCCCAGTCACCCTCCCGCGCTGATCCGCCCAGTAATCATGGCCGGTCGTGCTTCGATGGGGCCGACTCCCAATTTTTCCTTTGGTAAATCTGCGGAAGGCCCGCGCCGAAGTTTTCGCCTACTGCGGAAGATGACGGTCGCTGCCGCAAGTCCGACAATGCCGCTGGAGAGAAAATAGCAAACGGCAATACCAAGGCTTCCCCACCTTGGAGCAGCTACGATGACTCCAATCGCGGTGATCGAAAAAATCACAATGGATTGAATCAGGAAAGGCTCCTCTTTAAACGAGCGCAGATAGATGGCCATGCTCTGCACCGAAAACGAACTGATAGCCGTAGCCAGCAGGAAGGCAAAGATGATCGGCGTTTCCATCCGCATGGTTAGCCCCGGAGCTAGGTAACGCACCACGATCACGCCTGCCAAGCAGGCCAGAATTAACATCAGCAGCAGAGACAAAGATTGCCGGAAGGTACGAAAAAACAGATGGTCGAGTTCTTCAAATCGCCCAAGCTTGATCAGTTGACCAAAGGGCGTGGCTTTGGTCGTGATCCAGGAAAGCACGACGATCGGAATGTAGGCCACGATGTTGATCGACATGCCCATACGCCCGGCTGCGATTGGCCCGCGGGCCAGGAACAAGACCGGAACAAACATCTGCGTGATGAACAAGGTGCAAAGCCAGCTCACTGCGATCTTCCACTGGAAGGGCCAGATCTCGTGCCGCCAGGAGACGGCGCCTTCGTGCGACGGGTGCCGTAGCAGCCCGAGCAGGAGCCGGCGCCTTCTGGAAAGGAACACAGCGCCGACGACAACCGCTCCCAGGTTGACCATCGCTGATGCGTAAAGCCCGTGGCCGGAAACCATTGCAGTCCATGACATGACGAGCACCGCCGCAGCCTGGGCGAATCGGGCCTTCGCCACTTGCCGGATCTGGCCGCAGCCGTCCAGGAATGAGTAGATGGGCGCCACCAGGAAGCACCCCGCCGACGCCAGCACCGCCGCGGTCCACGGCCCCTGCCATGCCACTTGAACCGCACCCTGGCTCTTGTGCGAGAAGAAAATAAAACCCGCGGGCAAAAGGATGACCGCGATCACGACAGAGGCAAACAAGTACCAGCGGACGGCAAGCTGTAACACAGATGCCAACCGCGCATGCGCCGTCGGATCGCCCTCCACGCAGCCATCACTCGAAAAGGTGCATAAAACCGACTCGTGCGCCGCGTACTGCTGAATGACAAAAGAAAAGCCAAGTTCAAATACAGTTTGCAAGAGAACAAGACTCAGCAGCGTGTAATAGTAGCCTTGTTCAATAGGACCCAGAAACTTAACCAGAAGCAGAACGGTTCCAACGCTGCTCACGATACTGCACACGCGGGCAAGGGCCGTGTAGCCGACGGCGCCGTCGACACCGGCCGCACGTCTGAGCCGGGAGACCGCTCTGACCGCAAGAGCCCTCATACCGCTGATCTCTGCGCCGCGGAAGGAGGTTCGCCTTCCCGGAAGCCTGCAAGCATCTCACGGAGCGCGGCCTTTCGAGAATCGGCGCTGTCAAGCTGCCGCCATAGTTCCGGGCCCACGATCCAGGCAGCACCGCCAATCAGTGAAAGAACCGTTCCGGCGACAACCATAACCAGCCAGACGGGGAACATCCTTTTCTCTGGAAGATCGGGCGCATCCAAAACGGTGACCGTCGGAATTCCTCTTGCCTCTTCGACCTTGGCCAGAGCGTACTGCTTGGTCAAAGTTTCATACACTGCCTCGTTGAGACGAACGCTGCGATACAAATCCGAATAGGTAACTCCAAGCAGCGGCAATTCGCGCAAGGACGGGAAGATCTGGTCAGAGCCTGGATCGCTGCTTGTTTCATCGCTTTCCCCTCCAAGCTTGCGCAGCTCTTGTTTCAGCGACGCCACACGCGCCTGAGCCTCCTGGACGCGAAAATTTTCGGGCGAGTATGCAGCTTGCAATTCGCTCAATTCGCTTTGCGCGCCAATAAGCTCCCCTTGAAGCTTGGTTGCAGCATCGAGCATCGCCGATCCTTGACGCTGAACGTCCATCGTGGCATGGCTGCTTGAAAAGTGACTTAATTGCACCGAAGCAGAATCCAGATTCTGTTTGACTGTCTGGAGTTGTTGTTCGAGAAAGACTCGCTCGCGGTGCGCCGAGGAGGTGTCCATGACGACCACCAACTTATTAAGCTCGTCCACGTAAGCGCCCGCAAGTTCTCGCGCTCGAGCAGGATCATTATCCCTCACTGCGACAGTCACAACCCCGGTCTTCTTGTCCTCATCGACACTGGTGCGCTTGCTTAACGTTTTGCGAGCGCACCCGTAAGTCCTGCAACCGTAGACCTTCCTCAGATCGAAGCGATTAATAATGTCGTCTTGAGCGGTCCGGCTTGCCAGAATGGCCAGAAAGATGGCGCTGGGAGATCGCGAGTTCACCAAGCTTGCCAACCCTCCTCCAGTTACGGAGGGCGGGACCCCGGACAGGGCCGATGCCATCGAGGCAAATCCCATAGCAGACTGCGCGTCAGGCGGCATCAAGCGGACCACCGACTGGTATTGCCTCGGAAAGAAAGAAAACGCCACGAGACAAAACAGGAGGCATCCGGCGCCAGCCACAATCAAGAGACGGCGACGGCTCCTCCAAAGCAGCGGCAGAGCCCACACAAACCATTCGGATTTTGCGTTTTCGGTCATATAAGGCTACCGGCTTTTCCGCTTAGAACGCCCCTGCCACGGCCCCGGTCAAGGCCACCGACGACATGATTTGCGCGGTCCCAATCAAGTTGCGCCAGATCTGCGAGCCGCCCATCACCTTCTCGGGCACAATAATCGAGTCGCCTGGGTGCAAGCGGAGATCGAGGACGCTGTTGCCGAACAGGGTGCTTCCCTGCTCTCCCACAACCGAGCCGTCGGCGTGGACAATAAAGATGTTTCTTTTGTCACCGTCGCGCGTCACGCCGCCCGCCTGTCGCAAGTACCACTTGGCGTCCTTGCCGGGCCGGTAGGTAATGCCCGTCGCGTTGTACACCTGGCCGCTGACCAGAACAAAGTCGGGGCGCTTGGGAATGTTGAGCCTGTCGCCTGCGCGCATCGCAACATCCGCGGACGTCTTTTCCCATTGGCTCAGTTGCGGCGAGATCTTGATCACCAGGCGGCCTGATGAAGCGTGACTGCGCAGACTCGCAAGCACTTGCTGTTGCTGCTGCTGCATCGTCTGCAACATGTTTTGCTGATCCTGTGGCGTTGAAAGCCCTGCCGCCACCGTCGGCATGGTGCTTTCGATGCGGCGAATCATCTCCTGCCGGTTGTTCTCCTCCATTTGCCGCACTGCAACCCGCTCCAGAACCGCACCCGCGGGATACGCATCGTCGCGAAGCCCTCCCGCGCGCTCCAGCACTGAGCTCAGGCGCTCGCCCTCTTCGATCCCATACGTTCCCGGGAACCGCACTTCCCCATCGATCGTGACCGAGGCTCCTATGTCCTGCCATCCGGTCATCTGCCGAATGCCGACCACGTCGCCAGGCTGCAGCGCAGCATCGGCGCTCTTATCGCCATCCAGCGCTTTGGCAATATCGACAACGCTATGCTTTACAAGCACCTTTTCATCGTCCTCGATCACGTAGCTGCTCAGGTCGGCTTCCTTGCGATACGCGCCGCGCCTGAAGCCACCGGCCATGCGCACTAGCCCCGAAACAGTCATTCCTTCCGACATCGGATACTCTCCCGGCCGATTCACTTCGCCGCGGATCGATACCTTCGGCGGATCGATCTCGTATCGCCCAAACACTCGCACGACATCGAACGGCTGAAGCGGGATCGGATTGTTGCCGATTAACAATTCGGAAAGATCGAAGGTGATCGTTTCGGGCCGCAGATCCGGGGGATCAAGGCGGATCACCTCGGCATAACTGGCGGGCTCGGGCATCACATCTTTGTAAGAGCGAAGCAGGTCATTCACCGTCATGCCCTCATGCCATGCGTGTGGTCCTGGCCGGAAGACATGGCCGTCGAGGTACACAACTTCGTTGTCATAAGGAAGGATCGGGGCCACGGTAACGTTGTCGCCATCCTGCACATGAAATGCTGTCATCTCTGCAGCGTTACCCGGTGCGCCGTCAGAAACGCGCACGCTAAGTGTCGTGCGCCTGTCGTGGGCCTCAACCCGCTCGACGCGAATCTCCTCGATGCTAGCCGACACCAGAAGTCCGCCGGAGAGCGTCAGAACCTCATTGAGATTCTGCTCACCGCGAAGCTCGTAAATCGCTGGCCGGCGCACCATCCCCGTCACCGTAACCTGCGGGCCCACGGGAGGGACCAGAATCGTGTCGCCCGGCAACAGGCGCTCCAGGTCCGACCGCACGCCATGCAGCAACAAATCATAGAGATCGATTTCGCGAATCAGTTGCTGGCCGCGGTAATGCTTCAATGTGCGCAGAGAGCCGCGGCTGGTGGGGCCTCCGGCGGCGTAGAGCGCGTTCAAGGCCGTCGACAGCGAACTCACGTCATAGGCCCCCGGTCGCTGCACGTCGCCGACGACGTAGACCCTCACCGTTCGTACCCGGCCCAGCGACAATTCCACATGCTCATTCTGAAACTGCGTTCCCAGAGCTAGTTGGATCGCGCTTTGCGCCTGGCTCATCGTCAGCCCGGTCACGGTCACCGCGCCTGCCTCGGGCAGGGGAATCTCTCCCTGGCGATCGATCACCCGCTCGAGCCTGCCCGATTCGACGCCCCACATATTCACCACGACACTGTCCCCCGGACCGAGAACATAATCCGGTCCTGCGGGCAAATCCATCGGAAGCTGGTTTACATTCCCGGTGCCGAACTGGAAGGTGTCGCTTCCGAATCGCCGCAGCTTGCCGTTCGCTGGCACAACCTGCGAATAAAGTTCGATCAACGACGGCAGGTTTGGATACGGTATCGCTTGCCGCTCGAGCACTTCACTCGGCTGCTCCTCGGGTTGCACCGGAAATCTTGAATTCATCCCCTGGGGCGAAGTTTGTGCTCTTCCACTGTTTGCAGAGGGTGTTCCTGGATTCGTCTGCTTTTGATTCGTGGAATAGCCTTGGTCCTTGAGCTCTGCGGTCACTTCGCTGCGAAAACTCGCGTCCTGCCGGATGCAGTTGTAGACACCGTCGTCGGAAATGATCGATGGATCGACTCCAAATCCCTGCGCCAGAACTGTCTTAACCCCAAAAAGCAGCTCAGGGCCTTGCTGAAGGATCGAAATGATCTCATCGGCCGACATCACCGCCTGCGATCGATCCGATGTTTGTTCCGTGCCCGATTGGTCCGTCTGGTATGCGTTCCCCTGCTGCGCGTATTCACCATCCGATGCCTGCATCTGCGAAAGAGCCGATTGCGGCAAAGCCATCCCCTGATTTCGGGTTGCCGAGCCAGGGACTTGCCCTGAACCGCCGAGATAGCAGGCCTGAGATCCGCCTAACCCACCTGCCGACGCATTCTGCTGGTCGGGAGTTTGCGTCTGTTGATATGAAACTGCCGTGCCGTCCTGCGCAACCACACATCTTCCGGCGAGCGCGCTCACAACGACGCACAATAATATGTACCGGAAACAGTTGCGTCTGATGTGGGTCTGGAGTCCTGGGACATAATTCTGCATTCTGTCTTTTCCAATCTTCATCGCATCTCGTGTGCTGCTCAACAATTCACCACGATTCAACATGAAGTCATCACCCGTCCCAGCCGTCAATTCTCGTTCTCGATTTCCGCAGAGGCCTCCGCGTCGCACTCGGTCATGTCGGTCCGGCCCGATTGTTTCCTGGCCTTCAGCAGTCCGATCTCCGCGGTCAGTTGTTCAATCTTTCCCTGCAGGTTCTTCACCATCGCCGAGTGTTCATGCACGGTCACAGTCAACGCGCTCTCTTCATGGGCTCGATTCAGAAGACCGCAAATTGCGCTCCGTGCCAGATCCGAAATGCTCCGCGCTCCGCTGGCAAGGCAGTATTTCTCCAAAGCAGAGAACTCCTCGAGGGAGAGCCTGATACTGATCGAACGTGCGCGAGGCATCAGAACTGCCATACATTCAATCGATCGTGCTGGTGCACAGTTCCTTTATTCTGCGGTTAACTTGCATAACTGTGATGAGCTTCTCGCGGGCAGGCTCCGCCCCTCTCGCTCCCAAATCAAGGTTGCAGTCTCGGGAAAAACAGAAAGGTAACGGCATCCCGCACCACGGTCTTTTGCCGTGGCGTCAGGGCTGGTCGCTATCGAATGCGCACAACTTCACATTGAAGCGAATTGCGCTTCGCTCGACCTCAATCATCTTGGGGAATTGACTCGGACTATAGCACTCGATTTATGCAGACGCAAGCGAAAGTGTGTGACAATTGCAAAACATTTGTGAATTATTCCCGAAGTCGATCCAAGTCAATGTGAACCAAGTCACGTTGAATCAAAGCTGATGTGATGCGTCTCACACTTTCGCGATCTGCCGTGTCAGCCAACCGGTCGCGGCAAAGAGATTCATTCGGCCGGTTGACGAAAAATGGTCTCGCATTCTGGTGGAGTTTCGATACCACTGAACCCGAATCCGTTCCATCGATAAGCGGCGATGCGAGTTATCTTCGTCTCGGGATCGGGCATCAGAAAAGAATCGCCGCGATGAAGCGCGCACAAGACTCCGTCTTTTGATTCCACCGCATCGATCAGCGGCCACGCTAGCGCTGAGCCTCGCCATCGCGCGATCAGACCATGGGGACCGACGGCGTAGACATACGGCCGCAATCCGACTTCATCGTCAATGGATGAGTTATGGCGCTCGAGCGAGAGCAGCAGTGGATCCACGGCCATAGAAGTGGTCAGTTGCAGTGAAACCAGCGCCTGACGTCGCGACTGCCATACCGGTTTTCCCGCCTGGTAGCCGTCGAGAATGATTCCGTCCACGGGCTGCTCGGGAGACCATGGCTCTGGCCGGATGGTGACTCCATTGATCTCTGCGCCCTTGCCGAGCTGCGGAGAACAGCTCGCGAGAGCGTGATCGGCTGCTGCGTTTCTGCCCACCAGCCTGGGATAAGCCGTGCTCTCATCGGTATGTGTGCTGAGCGCGCCGCACAACAGGTGGCCGGCATGAACGCTGCAGTCCGCGATCATCCCATCCTTGGTCTCCGCATATTTCTGGTCGAAAAGATGATTGCCAAGTGAAAAGAAAACCGGCCTGCCCTCGATACATGCAGGAGCATGGACAACATGTGGATGATTCCCGACGATCAAGTCCGCTCCGTGCTCGACCATCCAACGCGCCTGCTGCTGCTGTGCGTCGGTTGGCCAATCCTGCAGCTCATTGCCCCAATGAATCGAGACCACTACCAGGTTCGCTAACTGCCGAGCGAGCCGCAGCTTCTGCGCCATCTCGACAGAAGGAACTTGCTGTACGCGGCCATCGGCGGCCTTGACCGTCGTCACCGCGATAAAGCCGACCGTCAATTCGCCAAAGCGAAAAAACTGCGGTGAGTTGTCGAAGTCCAGCGCCGGCAAACCACTCTGCCGGAATGCTTCGCGCGTCTCAATTCGGCCGGCATGGCCCAGGTCGCCGGAGTGGTTGTTCTCCGCGCTCACCAGGTTGAATCCCGCCTGCCGCATCGTGTCGGCTGCTGCGTCGGGCACGGCAAAGCACAGCTTATTCTCCGGCGGGCATTTTGCCGGGTCGCCGATCGCGCCTTCGAAATTGCCGCCGACGATACTCGCGCTGTGAAAGAGCTCGGCAAATCCAGCCCATGGGCTTGTTCGCCGCTGCTCCATCTCGAGCCGCACCAGGCGCGACATCATCACGTCGCCCGTAAAGAGCAGCCGAAAATCGCCGGCAGCCTGCTGCGCTTTGGCCGCCGGGCTAATGAGAATTGCCGCGGCAAAGATTAAAAGGGCGGTTCTGCCGGACATGCCAGGCTCTCCCTGGAGATGAAAGAGCTGACCCACGCCGGATGCGCCTCGGTCTCGACCATGCCGGGCACCGCTTTATCTGCCGGTGATGGATTCACAGGATCGGCGTCCGGATTGGCAGGCTTTCCAGCCCAGTTAAGGTCCGTCAGTGGCGTGGGCGACGGGAACTCGTAATAGGAGTAGACGCTGCCCTTCACAATTTCGCGCCGGCCAAAATACGGAACCACCTGGTCCCACTCCAGCGGGCGTCCGACAGCAGCTTCGAGGTATGGCACTTCGCCTCCGCCGGCCACATCGGCAATCTTCATGATCGGGTTAGGCGTCGAGAGCGCCAGATCAGCGCTTGCAAGACTGTTGTAAACCAGAAAATCGTGTTCGGCCACCGCGCCCACATGCAGGATCTCGTCATAATCGCTGTCGGCGAGCGGCTGATTCTGCAATTCCTTCTGGGCCATGGCCTCGAACAGTCGCGTCTTGCTCGCCGTTGCCTGCAGGCGCCGGATAATGCCCGCTTGCAATGGCTGAGCTGGCTTGTCGCTGTCGCCCGAAGAGTCCTGCGGCAAATTCCCAGTAAAGTTCGCCGACTTCGCAACCACTTGCTCCATCTGGTCGAACAACGATGCAATGGCTTCGAAGGTCTTCGGATCCGGCTCGACGTAGCCTCTTGGCGGACGCAGAACAATCGCCTCAAAGCCACCCTCGCCGCACTCCGCGGTTGATCTCTCGTTCACCAGCACGGTTGCGTGGCGCAGCGTGGCCCAGGAACCAAGGCCCGTCTGAATTCTTTTCGTATTCCAAAGTGCGTCTTGCCCGTTGCCCGGAAATGTTGCATCGTCAGCCCACTGCACCGCCAGCGCGTTAATCCACGCATCATATTGATCCGTCTGCGCCGCGCCCTGCGGCATGCGTTTTTCAAGTGCGTCGATCGCGGGTCCGAGCGTGGGATACGACGCAAGGTCACCCTTCAGCAACGAGCGGGCGTAGATGCTCCCCAAGGC